>OGRG01000801.1_pt1 | contig 25607 bp, 18 predicted proteins | sample 1553501 | NCBI WGS metagenome assembly OGRG01 (sample SAMEA2580018, study PRJEB22360) | human gut metagenome | biome: human gut; feature: human-associated habitat; material: faeces | place: Denmark | collected 2008/2010 | reverse complement strand
GGTTCTGAACTTGTTGCACGTGGTGTCTTGATGGAAGGTTACTCTGTTGAGGATTCAGGTGCAGGCATTGAATTTAATGTGTATTGTTACAATGCACAGCCTGGAGTAAGTATCACTTACAAAACAGGTGATAGCAAATCAACAGGTAAATATGCTAACACAGAAGACAATGAAAATAATAAGAAATATTCAAATAATATTGGAAATAAAAATTCAGGTACATCAGGTTCAAAGAAATCCACATCAAGCAGTGGAAAAGTTGAATATGTTTTAAATATGAATACTCACAAATTCCATTTACCATCATGTAGCAGTGTTAAGCGAATGAGTGAGTCAAATAAGGGTATATATACAGGTACAAGAGAAGATGTTATAAATCAGGGCTATGATCCATGTAAAATATGTAATCCTTAAATATAATGCATTTATTGCAAGTTAGGAGTTGAGAATGAATATAAAGGAAGAGGCAAAGGCAGTCAAATTGGCTTCGCCTAAAATGGCAGGAACAAGTGAAGAAGCCAGAAATAAGGCGTTGCTGGAAGTAGTAAAACAATTAAAGGCAAGACAACAGGAAATTTTTGAAGCAAACGCAATGGACTTAAAACAGGCTGAAATTGATAAGGTTGCAGCACCTATTATTAAGCGACTAAAGTTTGATGAAACAAAATTAAGAGATGTAATTGCAGGCATTGAAGACTTAGTTAAACTGGAAGATCCTTTGTTTAAACAGGATATGCACAGACAGTTAGATGAGGGCTTGACTCTTTATAGAGAAACCTGTCCTATAGGTGTAATTGGCGTTATTTTTGAGGCTAGACCTGATGCCTTAATAAAGATTTCATCCCTTTGCATAAAAAGTGGAAACTGCGTTATTTTAAAGGTTGGTAGTTAAACAATGAACAGCAACAGAGTGTTGTTTAACATAATTTACGAGGCTGTTATAAAGTCAGGTATGCCTGAAAACTGCATGCTTCAGTTAGAAGCAAGATCAGAAATTACAGACCTTTTAACATGCAACGAATCTGTAGATTTGCTTATTCCTAGAGGTTCTAATGCTTTTGTGCAGTATATTATGAATAATACAAAAATTCCTGTAATGGGACATGCAGATGGAATTTGTCATATTTATGTAGATAAAGAGGCAGATTTTAAGAAAGCCATTCCAATTATAATAGATGCGAAAACTCAGTATGTTTCAGCGTGCAATTCTGTAGAAACATTATTGATTCACAAAGATATAGTTGACGAATTTGTACCAAAGCTTTATGAAGCATTAAAAGAAAACAATGTTGAATTACGAGGCACAGAAGAAATCGTCAAATTAACAGGTTGCAATCAGGGAACAGAAGAAGACAACAGAAAAGAATACTTGGATTACATAGTATCAGCAAAGGTTATTAATTCATTAGATGAAGCCATTGAACATATTAATTATTTTGGCTCCCATCACACAGACTGTATCATTACAGAAAACAGTGAAACTGCAAATGAATTTATGAGATACGTGGATTCTGCCGGAGTTTATCAGAACTGTTCAACAAGATTTGCTGATGGTTATAGATATGGATTTGGTGCTGAAGGTGACTGGAAATCGGCTGCTCTTTATCGTACTGTATGGGTAATGAATCAAGGACTTCCGAAAGGCTGTTCATTCCTCGAAGACTATACACTGAACTTTGATGGTGCCAACAGTTCTATCCTACAGTCACATATGTTGGAGATCTGTCCGCTTATCGCAGCTAACAAGCCTCGTCTGGAAGTACACTTCCTCGGCATAGGTATCCGTAAGAGCCAGACTGCCCGTCTTGTGTTCACTTCAAAGACAGGAACAGGCTGCACCGCAACTGTAGTGGATATGGGTAACCGTTTCCGTCTGATCGTAAACGATGTAGAATGTATCGAACCGAAACCACTTCCGAAATTGCCGGTTGCTTCCGCACTCTGGATTCCGATGCCTAACCTCGAAGTAGGCGCAGGCGCATGGATTCTGGCCGGTGGAACTCACCACTCTTGCTTCTCATACGACTTGACAGCAGAATACTGGGAAGATTATGCAGAAATCGCAGGCATCGAAATGGTACATATCAATAAAGATACGACTATCAGCTGCTTCAAGAAAGAACTGCGCATGAATGAAGTATATTATATGCTGAACAAAGCGCTTTGCTAAAAAACAATCACTGAGTCCACTTAAAAAATCGGTACCATCTCCATTGGTACCGACTTTTTAGTCACACACAATATGGATACTGACGACTTTTAATTCAACCCGAATTAAAGACACTTCCGCCTTTTGAAAGCAGACTCAGTTTTTGTTCTCCACACTTATTGTTATACCTTAAAATATCGGTTTCCAACATGAAATTAGATGCAAAATCAACCATCGAGACAGGTAAAGCCATCCTTGGCATAGAACTCGGTTCTACACGAATAAAAGCTGTTCTGATTGACCAGGAAAACAAACCTATCGCTCAAGGCAGCCACACATGGGAAAATCAACTGGTCAACGGACTTTGGACTTACAGCATTGATGCCATCTGGTCCGGACTGCAAGATTGCTACGCCGACCTCCGCTCCAACGTGAAGAAATTATACGACACAGAGATCGAAACACTGGCAGCCATCGGTGTCAGCGCCATGATGCATGGTTACATGCCTTTCAATGAAAAAGAAGAAATCCTCGTGCCTTTCCGCACTTGGAGAAATACCAATACAGGCCGTGCTGCGGCAGAATTATCCGAATTATTTGTCTATAACATCCCTTTGAGATGGAGCATTTCTCATTTGTACCAGGCTATTCTGGACAACGAAGCGCACGTCAAAGACATCAAGTTCCTGACAACTCTTGCAGGTTATGTACATTGGCAGATAACAGGCGAAAAGGTGTTGGGCATTGGTGACGCATCGGGTATGCTCCCCATAGATCCAACTACCAACAACTATTCCGCCGAAATGGTGGCCAAATTCAACAATCTGATTGCTTCGAAAGAATACAGTTGGAAACTGGAAGACATTCTGCCCAAAGTATTGTCGGCTGGTGAAAATGCCGGTGTCCTCACACCGGAAGGCTGTAAAAAACTCGATGCATCCGGTCATCTGAAGGCAGGAATACCGGTCTGCCCACCGGAAGGAGACGCAGGCACCGGCATGGTAGCAACCAACGCCGTCAAGCAACGCACCGGCAACGTATCGGCAGGTACTTCTTCTTTCTCTATGATCGTATTGGAAAAAGAATTGTCGAAGCCATACGAAATGATCGACATGGTCACCACTCCCGACGGAAGCCTCGTAGCCATGGTACATTGCAACAACTGTACTTCGGATCTTAACGCATGGGTCAACCTGTTCAAAGAATACCAAGAACTTCTGGGTATACCTGTAGATATGGATGAACTCTATGGCAAACTTTATAACATTGCCCTTACCGGTGATACCGATTGCGGTGGTCTCCTCTCCTACAACTACATTTCAGGCGAACCTGTTACGGGACTTGCCGAGGGAAGACCTTTGTTCGTACGTTCGGCCAATGACAAGTTCAACCTTGCAAACTTTATGCGGGCTCATTTGTACGCCTCAGTCGGAGTTCTCAAGATTGGCAACGACATCTTGTTCAACGAAGAAAAGATCAAAGTCGACAGAATCACAGGTCACGGAGGATTGTTCAGAACCAAAGGAGTCGGTCAAAGAGTACTTGCAGCAGCCATCAACTCGCCCATATCTGTTATGGAAACAGCCGGTGAAGGCGGTGCATGGGGAATTGCCCTGCTGGGTTCTTACCTGGTAAACAATAAAAAGGGTCAATCTCTTGCCGATTTCCTGGATGAAAGTGTATTTGTCAGCGATGCTGGTGTCGAGGTATCACCCACACCCGAAGATGTAGCCGGCTTCAACACATACATCGAAAGCTACAAGGCAGGTTTGCCTATAGAAGAAGCAGCTGTCAAATTCAAATAAGCGGCTTCACGGAGACCTTTCTCCCCCTTTCCCTGAATTTAGTATTAACATAAATATCCTCATTCCCTCTCCTTTTTGGAGGGGGTCAGGGGGAAGCTATTATCATGAAAACCACCTCGTTCATACTTGCCCTTATTATATCCATCTCCATCGGAAAAGCCCAGACGAACCATCAGGTCTCTTACTTTTCCCTTCAAGATGTGAAGTTATTAAGCAGTCCTTTTCTGCAAGCTCAACAGACTGATTTACATTATATCTTAGCTCTCGACCCGGACAGATTATCAGCTCCTTTCCTTCGCGAAGCCGGACTGACACCCAAAGCCCCAAGCTATACCAACTGGGAGAATACAGGACTGGACGGTCACATCGGCGGACATTACCTTTCCGCACTTTCCATGATGTATGCCGCCACCGGAGATACGGCGATATACCACCGTCTCAACTATATGCTCAACGAACTACACCGTGCACAGCAAGCTGTCGGCACAGGATTTATCGGAGGAACACCCGGTAGCCTCCAACTTTGGAAAGAAATCAAAGCAGGTGACATTCGTGCCGGAGGCTTCAGCTTAAACGGCAAATGGGTACCCCTCTATAATATACACAAAACGTATGCCGGACTGCGGGACGCTTACCTGTATGTCCACAGCGATCTGGCACGTCAGATGCTGATTGATCTCACCGACTGGATGATTGATATTACTTCCGGTCTTAGCGACAACCAAATGCAGGATATGCTCCGCAGTGAACACGGCGGCTTAAATGAAACGTTTGCGGATGTAGCGGAAATAACAGGCGATAAGAAATACCTGAAACTGGCACGCCGTTTCTCTCATAAAGTCATTCTCGACCCGCTTATCAAAAACGAAGACAGGTTAAACGGAATGCATGCCAACACACAAATTCCTAAAGTAATCGGATACAAACGGGTAGCCGAAGTTTCAAAGGATGACAAAGACTGGAATCATGCAGCAGAATGGGATCATGCAGCCCGTTTTTTCTGGAATACCGTAGTCAATCACCGTTCCGTGTGTATCGGCGGGAACAGCGTACGCGAACATTTTCATCCATCGGACAACTTTACGTCTATGCTGAATGACGTTCAGGGACCGGAGACTTGCAATACTTACAACATGCTCCGGCTGACCAAAATGCTTTATCAGAACTCCGGAGACGTTGACAACTCCAACAAACCGGACCCACGTTATGTAGATTATTATGAACGTGCACTCTACAATCATATCCTGTCATCACAAGAACCGGATAAAGGCGGATTCGTCTACTTTACTCCGATGCGTCCCGGACATTATCGGGTATACTCGCAACCGGAAACATCGATGTGGTGCTGTGTCGGTTCAGGCTTGGAAAATCATACCAAGTATAGTGAATTTATTTATGCGCATCAACAAGATACGCTTTACGTCAATCTTTTTATTCCTTCACAACTGAACTGGAAAGAACAAGGCGTTACATTAACGCAGGAAACTCTCTTCCCCGATGATGAAAAAGTTACCTTACGAATAGACAAAGCCGCTAAGAAGAACCTGACATTAATGATTCGTATACCGGAATGGGCAGGAAACTCAAGAGGGTATGAAATCACCATCAACGGTAAGAAACACCTATCTGACATACAGACGGGAGCCAGTACGTACCTCCCAATCCGGCGTAAGTGGAAAAAAGGAGATATGATCACCTTCCATCTGCCTATGAAGGTCAGCCTGGAGCAGATTCCCGACAAGAAAGATTACTATGCTTTCTTATACGGTCCCATCGTTCTTGCAACTTCTACAGGAACAGAAAACCTTGACGGAATCTATGCAGACGACAGCCGCGGCGGTCACATTGCCCACGGCCGGCAAACACCTTTGCAGGAGGTCCCGATGCTGATCGGGAATCCCGATTCTATCCGCCATTCTCTTCACAAACTGAGCGGAAGCAAACTAGCTTTTAGTTATGATGGAAACGTTTATCCGACACAAAAGAGTAAATCACTGGAGCTTATTCCGTTTTTCCGCCTGCATAATTCCCGTTATGCCGTTTACTTCCGCCAAGCCAGTGAAGAACAGTTCAAAACGATTCAGGAAGAAATGGCTACAGCCGAACGGAAAGCGACCGAACTGGCGAACCGGACAGTTGACCTGATCTTCCCCGGCGAACAGCAACCGGAATCTGATCATAGCATTCAATATGAAGCTTCCGAAACCGGAACCCACAAAGACCGTCATTTCCGCCGGGCTAAAGGCTGGTTCAGCTATAACCTGAAAGTAAAAGAAGAAGCAAGCCAGCTTATGATCACCGTACGGCAAGAAGACCGTAACAAAGCAGTGATCCTGCTGAATAACGAAAAACTGACCGTTCATCCCACTGTGAGCAAAGCCGACAAAGACGGTTTTATCAGACTCTGTTATCTCCTGCCCCGTAAATTAAAAGTAGGAAGCTGCGAGATTCTTTTTAAGCCGGACGGAACAGAATGGACCTCTGCCGTTTATGAAGTACGCTTACTGAAGTAACCGTAAGAACAAGAGAATGATCATCGTAAAAATCAAACTTCTATATAATCATTTAAACAAATTCCATTTATGAAAGCAAAACTATTAGTCAGCACGGCCTTTCTGGCAGCCTCGGTATCTCTTTCTGCACAAAAGAGTGCTACCATCACTGTACATGCCGACCAAGGCAAAGAAATTATCCCGAAGGAAATCTACGGTCAATTTGCCGAACACCTGGGTTCATGTATCTACGGTGGTCTTTGGGTAGGCGAAAATTCGGATATTCCTAATATCAAAGGATACCGCACGGACGTATTTAATGCATTAAAAGACTTGTCTGTTCCTGTTCTCCGCTGGCCGGGCGGCTGCTTTGCAGACGAATATCACTGGATGGACGGTATCGGTCCCAAAGAAAACCGCCCGAAGATGGTGAACAACAACTGGGGAGGAACGATTGAAGACAACAGTTTCGGAACACACGAATTTCTGAACCTTTGCGAAATGCTGGGCTGCGAACCATATATAAGTGGAAACGTAGGCAGCGGCACGGTAGAAGAACTCGCCAAATGGGTGGAGTACATGACTTCCGACGGTGATTCTCCAATGGCAAATCTGCGTCGCAAGAATGGCCGAGACAAGGCATGGAAAGTAAAATATCTCGGTGTAGGAAATGAAAGCTGGGGATGCGGCGGCAGCATGCGTCCTGAATATTATGCCGATCTGTATCGCCGTTATTCTACTTATTGCCGTAACTATGACGGTAATCATCTGTTTAAGATAGCCAGTGGTGCCAGTGATTACGACTATAACTGGACGGATGTACTGATGAATCGTGTCGGTCACCGGATGCAAGGTCTATCCTTACACTACTATACAGTTACAGGATGGAGCGGCAGCAAAGGTGCGGCAACCAAATTCAACAAAGATGATTTTTACTGGACGATGGGCAAATGTCTTGAAGTGGAAGATGTCATCAAAAAACATTGCGCCATCATGGACAAATATGATAAAGACAAGAAGATTGCCCTTTTGCTTGACGAATGGGGCACTTGGTGGGACGAAGAACCAGGAACGGTCAGAGGTCATCTGTATCAGCAAAACACATTGCGTGATGCCTTCGTTGCTTCTTTAAGCCTCGATGTATTCCACAAATATACCGACCGTCTGAAAATGGCGAACATTGCTCAGATAGTCAACGTTCTGCAATCTATGATCCTGACTAAAGACAAAGATATGGTACTTACTCCTACTTATTATATATTTAAGATGTACAAAGTGCATCAGGATGCAACCTATCTTCCACTCGACCTGACTTGCGAGAAAATGAACGTACGCGATAACCGTACAGTTCCCATGGTCAGCGCAACAGCTTCTAAGAACAAGAACGGAGTGATCCATATTTCTCTCTCCAACGTAGATGCAGACAACGCACAGGAAATCACAGTCAATCTTCCGGACGTAAATGCCAAAAAGGCGATTGGAGAAATCCTGACTTCTGCTAATCTGACTGATTACAACTCTTTCGAAAAACCTAATATTGTAAAACCGGCTTCCTTCAAAGAGGTAAAAATCAATAAAGGAATTATGAAGGTAAAACTACCGGCTAAGTCAATTGTTACTTTAGAGTTACAGTAATCTAATAGTAAATACTTACTGTATTATAAACAAGAAGGCTGTTAAAAAGCCTACAAAAAAGATAGCTCTTTTGGATGGTTAATTACACATAAAGAGCTATCTTTGCCAACATTATGAGAAATATGCCAAGTAATTGGCACATTGACAGACTAGCAAATCTATTAATTATTAAAGATATGAACGATAATAAACTTATGAATCGTGCAGCGGATAACATCCGTATTCTTGCTGCTTCAATGGTTGAGAAAGCCAATTCCGGTCACCCGGGTGGCGCCATGGGTGGTGCTGACTTTGTAAATGTACTCTTCTCTGAGTTTCTAGTATACGATCCTGAAAATCCGCGTTGGGAAGGTCGTGACCGTTTCTTCCTTGATCCGGGTCATATGTCTCCGATGCTCTATTCTACATTGGCATTGACAGGTAAGTTCACTTTGGACGAACTAAAAGAATTTCGCCAATGGGGAAGCCCTACTCCGGGACATCCGGAAGTAGACATCATGCGTGGTATCGAAAATACTTCCGGTCCGCTGGGACAGGGACATACTTTCGCTGTAGGTGCCGCTATCGCAGCTAAATTCCTGAAAGCACGCTTCAATGAAGTAATGAATCAGACTATTTACGCATACATTTCCGATGGTGGTATTCAGGAAGAAATCTCTCAGGGTGCCGGACGCATTGCCGGTGCATTGGGACTGGACAACCTGATCATGTTCTACGACTCCAACGATATTCAGCTTTCTACAGAAACGAAAGATGTAACCGTTGAAGACACTGCCATGAAATATGAAGCATGGGGATGGAACGTACTCAGCATCGATGGTAATGATCCTGACGAAATCCGTGCTGCTATCAAAGAAGCACAGGCAGAAAAAGAGCGCCCGACCCTGATTATCGGTAAAACCGTTATGGGTAAAGGCGCACGCAAGGCAGACGGTAGCAGCTACGAAGCCAACTGTGCTACACACGGCGCTCCGCTCGGTGGCGACGCCTATGTAAATACAATCAAGAATTTGGGTGGCGATCCTGTCAATCCGTTCGTGATTTTCCCGGAAGTAGCCGAACTGTATGCAAAGAGAGCAGCAGAATTAAAGAAAATCGTAGCTGAAAGATATGCAAAGAAGACCGAATGGACCAAAGCCAATCCGGAACTGGCAGCTAAACTGGAAGCATTCTTCTCCGGAAAAGCTCCTAAAGTAGACTGGGCTGCCATCGAACAGAAAGCAGGTACTGCCACTCGTGCCGCTTCTGCAACTGTTCTGGGTGCTCTTGCAATGCAGGTAGAAAATATGATCGTTGCTTCTGCCGACCTTTCTAACTCCGACAAGACCGACGGTTTCCTGAAGAAAACTCATTCTTTTAAGAAGGGCGATTTCAGCGGCGCATTCTTCCAGGCCGGTGTATCTGAATTATCGATGGCTTGTATCTGTATCGGTATGTCACTTCACGGTGGTGTGATCGCTGCTTGCGGTACATTCTTCGTATTCTCCGACTATATGAAACCTGCCGTACGTATGGCTGCTCTGATGGAACAACCTGTGAAGTTCATCTGGACTCACGATGCGTTCCGCGTAGGTGAAGACGGTCCTACTCATGAACCGGTAGAACAGGAAGCTCAAATCCGCCTGATGGAGAAACTGAAAAACCACAAGGGACACAACTCTATGTTGGTACTTCGTCCGGCTGATGCGGAAGAAACGACTATCGCATGGAAACTTGCCATGGAAAATATGTCTACTCCGACAGGTCTGATCTTCTCCCGTCAGAATATCGCTAACCTGCCTGCCGGAACTGATTACGAACAAGCAGCCAAGGGTGCTTATATCGTAGCCGGTTCAGACGAAAATCCGGATGTAATCCTGGTAGCTTCAGGTTCCGAAGTGTCTACTTTGGTAGCCGGTACAGAGTTGCTTCGCAAGGATGGCGTAAAAGTTCGTATCGTATCTGCACCATCAGAAGGTCTGTTCCGCAGCCAGTCTAAGGAATATCAGGAATCAGTTCTTCCGGCTGATGCCAAGATATTCGGTCTTACTGCCGGTTTACCTGTCACTCTTCAAGGTCTGGTAGGTTGCCACGGCAAAGTATGGGGATTGGAATCTTTCGGTTTCTCTGCTCCTTACACAGTATTGGATGAAAAACTTGGATTTACTGCCGAGAACGTATATAATCAGGTAAAAGCAATGATTTAATGAAAACAATTGGATTAGCATGCGACCACGCCGGTTTTGAACTAAAAGAATATGTTCGCGGCTGGCTGGAAGTAAAAGGCTGGGCTTACAAAGATTTCGGAACCAACTCTGCCGCAAGCGTAGATTATCCGGACTATGCCCATCCGCTGGCCCTAGCAGTAGAATCGGGTGAATGTTATCCCGGTATTGCGATCTGCGGCAGCGGAAACGGAATCAACATGACTCTGAACAAGCATCAGGGAATACGTGCTGCTCTTTGCTGGAATGCAGAGATCGCACATCTGGCCCGTCAACATAATGACGCCAATATTCTCGTGATGCCGGGACGCTTCATCAGCACTGAGGAGGCGGACATGATATTGACAGAGTTCTTCTCAACACAGTTTGAGGGGGGACGCCATCAAAATCGTATTGATAAGATTCCGGTAAAATAAAGCCTGATAAGCATTCAAATATAAATAAAGCTGTTCTTCAAGAAAGAAGAACAGCTTTATTTATAAGTACTGATTACAAAAGGGTACCTGCATCGTCTTACTATATGACGAAGTTAAAAAACAGAAGTTATGGGTAAACTGAATATGAAAGACTGGATCAATCAGACGATCCTAAATAAAAAGGTCATTTCCATTCCTATCATGACACATCCGGGCATCGAGCTTATCGGAAAGACGGTTCATGATGCAGTAACGAACGGACAGGTGCATTATGAAGCAATCAAAGCGCTCTGCGACAAATATCCTTCTGCTGCCGCAACGGTTATTATGGATTTAACGGTAGAGGCGGAAGCATTCGGAGCCGAAATTGTATTTCCGGAGAATGAAGTTCCAAGCGTATCCGGTCGTTTGCTTGCAGACGAAGCTGCTATTGAGACCTTGGAAATACCGGCACTGAATAAAGGAAGGATTGCACAATATCTCAAAGCGAATATGCTGACTGCAAAGAATATCACAGACCGTCCGGTGCTGGCTGGTTGTATCGGTCCTTATTCATTAGCGGGACGCTTATATGATATGTCTGAGATCATGATGCTGATTTATATCAACCCCGAGGCAGCCAACACTTTGCTGCGCAAATGTACCGATTTCATTATTCGGTACTGCATGGCTCTGAAAGCGACCGGAGTGAATGGAGTGGTAATGGCGGAACCTGCTGCCGGATTATTATCCAATGAAGATTGCCTGCAATACTCTTCTGTATTCGTAAAAGAAATAGTTGAGAAGGTTCAGGATGATCATTTCACCGTTGTACTTCATAATTGCGGGAATACAGGAAATTGTACCCAGGCTATGGTATATACGGGTGCGGCAGCCTATCATTTCGGAAATAAAATCAACATGGAAGAAGCATTGAAAGAAGTTCCTGCCGATGCTCTTGCGATGGGTAATCTTGATCCGGTCAGCCTTTTTAAAATGTCGAGTCCGGAGGAAATGAAAAAAGCGATTCTCCAGTTATTGGAAGCCACTTCCGCATATCCGAACTTCGTTCTGTCGAGCGGTTGCGATATACCGCCATATACGCCATTAGCTAATATAAATGCTTTTTATACAGCATTGGAAGAGTTCAATGAAACTCGAAATTAGGCTGTCATTCAGATAATGTCAGTTAATAATGATTGAGCAAGAACTCACTTATCAAGACTTACGAATCCCATCGTCCGAAATTTATGAAGCGATGGGGTACAAAGATTCTATACCGGATCAGATGGTGATAGATGAGACTAATACGTTGCTAAAACGGATTACTCCCCTGCTTCGCCCTCGGTTCGCATTCTTCTTTATGGAAGGTACACTTGATATCGAAAAAGAGACTCTTAGCGTACTTCAAAGTATCCATCCACCCACTGTCAATCTTATACAAGACACTATTCCCACACGGAGCCCTGAGCAAAACACTTTTTCTACACAAAGTAAAAGTACCGTTTTCTCTGTTGGTAAAACCATCGCCCGTCAATTAAGAGGATCGGAAGCGTTTGTCTTTTTTGCAGCTACTGCCGGAACTGAGTTTGAGGTATTCCAGCATACGTTGCAACAAGAAGGAGATATGGTCAAAATATACATAGCAGACTCGTTAGGGAGTATTATTGCAGAAAAGACGGCTGATTGCATGGAAGTCGCTTTGGCTGAATATATACGGGAGAAGAACTGGAAACATACCAACCGATACAGTCCAGGATACTGTGGATGGCACGTTTCGGAACAACAAAAACTGTTCCCATTGTTCCCCATAGCTGCTCCCGGTGGCATCCGGTTGACAGATTCCAGCCTCATGGTCCCCATCAAATCAGTTAGTGGTGTCATCGGAACGGGCACTAATGTCCGCAAGTTTGAATACACTTGCGGACTGTGCACCTATGAAAACTGTTATCGCAAAAGAAAACACAGATAAATTTGCGATTGGGGGCTGACTAAAAAGTCGGTAGTACCACCATTCTCCTCCTTCGGGAAGGAGGAGAATGGTGGTACTACCGACTTTTTAGTCAGCTTTATATCTTCTTTAATGGCCATTAAAGAAGATATAAAGCCCTATCATAGTTACGATAAGCAACCCCCATAAGATAAGTACAATGCGGGCAGGCTTTTCTTCGATCTTCTCCATATTCAATATTGCCGTCTGAGGAGTCTTATCCAATAGACTGACAACTACCATCCCTATCCCGATAATAACGAACAGGTAGAAGGATAATAACATAAAATGAGGCCATGCAGAATATTGATCCGCAGGAAATACCCATAGGTACAATACACCTACTCCTATACTGAATACCGTCCCCACTGTCAGGGCAGCGTTAGCAGCCAACGTAGTCGTATGCTTCCAGAAAACGCCAAAAAGGAAAACTGCCGCCATAGGAGGCGCAATGAATCCCAATACAGACTGGAAAACATTGAATAAATTCAGTCCGTGAATGCTGTCAATGGCAATCGTTATGATTACCGATATCAGAGCACCGGCTACCGTCACCACTTGTCCGACCCGGATGATCTCCTTCTGCTTCGCCTGCGGGCGAATCTTCTTCACATAAATATCCATTGTAAACACAGTACTCAAAGCATTCAATGCCGATCCGATAGTACTGACAAGTGCGGCAGTCAACACAGCCAACACCAGTCCCACCATCCCGACAGGAAACAAATGGGTTACCATCGTCATATACGCCTCATCGGGATTCTCCAACTGCGGAAACAAGGCCAGACAGATGATACCCGGAAGAATATAAAGAGGAACATCCAGTATTTTGAGCCATCCGGTAAAGTTCGTTCCCAACTGTCCTTCTTTCAGACTTTTGGCTGCCAACACAGGCTGTACCATCGACTGATCCGTACACCAGAACCATACTCCCATCACAGGATATCCCAAAATAATCGGCAACCAAGGGAAAGCGGTATCATCATTCGGTCTGAACAGATTCCAGAAGTCTGCCGGAACGGCATCTGTCAGAGCCGATATACCACCAACTTTATAGATTCCTACAATAGCCAACGCAGCCGAAACAAGAATCAACAGGATCATCTGATAAACATTCGTGTAGGCAACCGCTTTCAATCCTCCGAGCATCGTAAAGAATGCGGATATGATCAGCAATATCAAAGCGGACTGCCACATCGGCATATCGAATACCTGACGAATCAAAACGCCACCCGCAAACAATGTCAATGCCAGCCAGGAAATCAAGATTGTAACAATCGTATACCATGCCAAGATATTACGGGTAGACTGTCCGAACCGCTTTCCCATAAACTCCGGCAAGGTGGAAACACGAGAACCCAAGTAACGGGGAGCGAAAACAAAAGCAAGCAGGCATATAAAAACGAAGGCATACCAGGCATAATTGCCCGAAACGATGCCGGTAGTAAATCCGGCACTGGCAGAAGCTATCAACATAGACGGCCCCACATTAGTCCCCCACATGGAGAATCCGATATGGTGCCATCTCAAAGAATGTTCCGCCAAAAAGAGACTGCTCCCCTTCTTTCGTTTGGAACTTGCCCATATACCAATGGCGATAAGAATCAGAAAATAGGCAATCAGAATGCCCCAATCCAGTGTGTCTAAGAATTTCGCATGCATAATTCAAGTATTAACAATTAAAATATTCTTAATCTCTTTTCCCCATCAGCACTTTGGCGACCGCCACGGCAGTATTAGCATTATCACTATACCCGTCAGCACCGATTTCATCGGCAAATCCCTGACTCACGGGCGCTCCTCCGATCATCACTTTTACCTGATCGCGGATACCCGCCTCTTCCAATGCCCGGATCACATCCTGCATATAAGTCATAGTGGTAGTCAGCAAGGCACTCATACATAAAATGTCCGCTTTGTTTTCCTTCACCGCTTCAACAAACTTGTCGCAAGTAACATCAATACCGATATTAATCACTTCGAAGCCACAACCTTCCAGCATGGAAGCCACGAGGTTCTTTCCAATATCATGCAAATCTCCTTTTACAGTACCGATCACTATTTTCCCGATAGTAGCAGATGCATTCCCCGCCAGTAAAGGTTTCAAAAGTTCCAAAGCTCCTTTCATGGCACGCCCCGCCATGAGAAGCTGAGGAACAAAGGCCTTGCCGTCCTGAAAACGCTGACCGACTTCGCCCATAGCCGTAATCATATAACCATTGATAATATCCTGCGGGAGTACCCCGGCAGCAATGGCATCCTTTGTAACTTCAACAGCCAGTTCCAGTTTTCCGGCTACAATGGCATCATACAAAGGTTTCAGCCGATCCTCTTCCTGAGACTTTTCTTCTCTGATCCGAATACTTTCCTGTGCATTATCCTGTTCTCCAACGGGTTGATTCGTGTGAACATCTGCAGACACAGACGAAGAAGAGCCGGTATATTCCTCAATGATTCTCATTGCCTGCTCCACTTCCCTCTCATTGTGGAAATCCATTTCCAGATGCACTCCGTCTGCTCCGATATGGTCCAATAAAGGTTTCAGTTCCTCCAGAGTCACCCAGCAAGCCATTACGCTCTTGCCTCCTGCCAGTATCTTCTTATATAAATCGTACCACTTCGGAGAACCTCCCTGCGGCTCGCCGACACCGGGCGTCCATTGGATGGCATTCAGTTCTTCAATCTCCAGCAAGGCGGGAAGGTGATGCATCGCTCCCACTCCATCAAGATGATAGAGCGTATAATCGATTTTCTGACATTGCTCACGAATAAACGGCTGCACAAAACGACGATAATCATCCTGACTGATCATGGTAGAAATATCGCTCTGCAACTTACTCATCTTGCCCGGAGCCCATGAAGAGAAATAGCAAAATGTCATTTCATCCCCTTCACGGATAATGTCGTAGAGTTCATCAAAGACTTTAAAATAGATGTCATTGATCTGCTGCATCTGTTGCTCCAGCACTTCGGGTTGCATCACCGTATCCAGCAATACCATATCCGTACCTTTCAAAGCTGCCAATACATCCAGTCCTTCCATCAAGTCGGGCATACCTACAAAGTAGTTTCCGTTGGCTTTAGCCTTACAGGCTTTCAGAAGTTCTTTATGCAAGAGCCAGTTCGGATGTTCGGGATTGAATACGATCTCATCATTAAAGTTCGGATCGGGATGTATCCAGATCGTATCTTCGCCTCCTTCAAATACTCCGCCCAGAATAGCAGCCAGCGAGCCGGGACCCAACTGAGTATTTGCAACAGGCAGCATATCCGCCATCAGACTACTGTGAGCGACATACCAATCCAGATATTCCGCCCGCCATTGAGGGTCGAACCACTTCTGCGACAAATCCCTTGCCGGAGCAGGTGGAGCAATGTCGGCGTGCGGTTTCACGCCTTCCTGAAAGTGTTCCCACATAGAAAGAATAATTCCTTTATGATTCCACCAATTTATATAACGCTGTTTCGTTTCTTCTAAGTTTGTTTTCCAAGTTTTCATCGCTATTCTTTATTTAGTCCAAAATCCTTTGTAATTATGATCTATGCGCAAGGCAATACTTTTGCTTAAATCCATCTCGTCCGTACAATTCACTTCCTCCGGATAAATCGGGATAACGGCATTCTCACGCACATAAACAGGCATCTCTTCCAAGGGCACATACACCTCTTTCAGCCAGCGTCCGCCTTGCAACCGTTCGCCGGTAAAGAAATTCACCCACTGTCCTTCGGGGAGATAAATGTCGCGACGGTTTTCGCTATTCATCACCGGAGCTACCAGGAAATCATTGCCGAAGTAATATTCGTCATCGATATGCCAGCAGAGTTTATCTTCCGGATGATGCAGGATGAGTGCCTGTAACAATGGCCAGCCACTTTCTACAGCCAGTTTACTTTGCTCTATGATGTAGGGAATCAACGAGTAGCGCAGTTTCCACCACTTCTTCACCAGCGGGGCGATAGCCGGATAATGCCAGGGTTCCCGCTTATTGGTTCCATGATAACGGATGTGTGAGGTGAACACTCCAAACTGGGTCCAGCGCATATAGACGTCCTCCGCTACGATTGAGTTCATAAAATTGGGCAAGGTATGGAATCCGGGGACATCATGGCTCCAGAAGGCAAAGCCCGATAAACCGAAGTGCAGGCCTCCTTTGAGTGAACCGGCCATGCCATCCCATGAACTGCAGGAGTCACCTCCCCAGTGCAACGGATAACGCTGGCAACCCGCCCAAGCGGCACGTGCCCAGACAATGCCGTCCCCTGTTACCTCCTTTGTTATTTCGTAAGCTGCTTTCTGATAGAGCAAGGCATACAGGTTATTCAACAGTTCCGGTTTCATGCCCTTGTAGACAGCATCCATGTGGATATTTTCTCCGAAATCGGTTTTAATACAGGTGACTCCCATATCCAGAAGTTGCTTTAATAGCCCCTTATACCATTCGGTTGCCTTCGGATAAGTAAAGTCGATAGTACCCGCATAATCCAGAGCCGAGAAGTTGGAACCGTCCGTGTCCTGCTGCTTCGTCAGAGGAGCTATATACTCATTCGCCTTTGCCTCTTCGATCTGTTCCGCATCTTCAGCAACATAAGGTAACTGCCATAAGGATACACGATAACCGTTCTTCTTCAATCTCTGAATGAATCCTTTCGGGTCGGGAAAACGTTCCTCGTTAAACTTCCATTCACACAGCCAGTCGGTTCTGAACCATCCGGTATCCAGATGGATGACATCGCAGGGATAATGTTCGGCACGCATACGGTCGCAGATCTCATTTACTTCGTCGGCACTGAAATAAGTCATCCGGCTCATCCACACTCCGAAGCTCCAGAGAGGAGGCATCGAAGGATATCCGGTCAGGTCACGGTAGCCGCGAAGTATCTCTTCCATCGTATCGCCGGCAATGACAAATGCATCCAGCATAGCCTGATCGCTCAGGAACTGTACGGAGCGGGTGGAATGTCCCGCCAGCGAAAGTTTGCTGTGGGCGCAGGTATGGTAAAAAGTCCCGTACATCCGGCTGGAGAGATAGAAAGGTATATTCTTATAGGTACGCCGGTTATTTACTCCCTGCCCATCCTGATTCTTGAGGAAAAGCGTCTGTCCGCTCAAGTCCATTTTGAAGAAACGCTCTCCGGTTCCTGCAAAGCATTCATCCGGCCGGCTCTCGAAAGAAAGGGTGGCACGTTCCTTTTTGCCCGTCCGTTTGCAGAAGGCAATGGGCAGTCCGTCATAGCGGGGAGGCGAGAAATGATCGTATGCTGCCAGGCGGATTTCCCGTTTGCCGTCAGGATACAGAGTGATGTCCAGTGTTTCCTGAGGATCGGGCAGTAACTCGCTCCATCGGTCCAAAGCCGGCTCTTCTACATTGATAGCGGCACGCTTCGTCCCGTCTTGGGTGAAAAGAATCCATTTGCCTCCCTGCTTCTCTACAGACAAAGGTACTCTGCGAATCCGTTCGCTGAATTGCAGCATTTCCGACTGATCTGTCAGTTCATATTCACCAAATCCAAGAAACAGACGGGTAATGCCGATATTATACTGGCGTATGATCAACGTATATTCTTCTCGGGGGACAGCCGTATCCGCAGCCATATCATTGGCTGACAGCTGTTTCTGAAAGGGGACCGTGACACAGATATCCCCATCCTTTTCGTAAACGGCTGTCGGTTTACAGGCTTTCCAAAGCGACTCATCCCTTGATAACTCTGTATCGAAATCAAGGAAATCAAACAAATGGTAATTAGTAGGTTTCATTTATGATCTATTATTATTAGTTTTATCTTTATTTATCTATACTCATGCAGACTTCACAAGTCTCTATGGCCCTACTTTTTGCACAGCCCGACACTGCGATAGGCTCAGTGTCGGACTGTACTTACTCCGGTTTTATCCTTCCGGCCTTATTCTTAATGCTTTCTGCCACTTGTGGTCCGTTATTTTTCCACACATTCCGATTGCCGGGACGATTCGAGTCGAAACGTTCAGTCGGACACCAATTGTTTTCAATCGTATATCCGTCCGTAGCTTCATCCAAATAAATATAAAAGGCCCTGTCATTGGTGGCGTAAGGTGCTTCTTCGAGATGTTCGATCCGATTATTCCGCATCACGGAGCCCGGTTGATTGGAAAGCGTATAAAGTCCTCCGGCATCATACAGACGACGGGCAAAGTGATGTACATAGTTGGCTTCTATCCGGTTGTTTTTCATTCCGCTTTCCAAGGATGTCCATCCCCAGCCGACACAAATACCCGAATAATTCAAGTGACAGACTTCATTATGGGAAATGTCGATACCGCTGACGTATCCCGCACCGATCCCCACGCACCCCCAGTCTTCATTGGTCACATCAGTGATCAGATTATTTTTAATGGTAATGTCCGTGCATAGGTTACGTTCTTCCGGAGGGATGAAAGGCACATGCGTCTCAAAACCTCTGTCGGGGAATGCACCAATCAGTATGCCTGTACCGCCGATATCCGAAAAGACACAATTCTCTATGCCGGAAGATGAAACAGCCCATTCATAATCCAGTCCGGTAGATGCCAGATGCCGGAACCTGCAGCGACTGAACATAAGATGCTCAGTACCCCGTACACGTATTGCCGTTTCGGGGCGTGCAATCCACGCCTGGTTCTCCAGTTCCGCTTTCTCCGGAAGTCCCGGTTCATGCAGTTTATAAGCATCCAGCAGAGGAAAACCTCCTTGCAAAGTGACATGTCCCTGATAGGAAGGACGCATCCATGAAGTATGGACAAAGGTGATTCCTTCCACTTGAATATGCCGCACCGGGCGTTCCAATGTGCCGTCTACAATCATCAATGTTTCCAGAGCAGGAACGATCACTTCGGCAGTCTCCATATCTTCTTCCGAGCGGGGATAATAGTAGATTGTCCCCGACGGATATTCCTGAAACCACTCTCCGGGTTGGTCCAGCAGTTCCAGAGCATTCGTCAGGCAAAAGGAAGAGTTGCCTTTCTCTCCCCCGATGACGGGCTGAGGCCACGGATGGGCAAACTCCAGATGACTCTCCGGTTCGTGAAAGCGAATGACGGCCTGTTCTCCCCTAACGTCTATACTCTTCACACGCAGAATGGCAATCGCCCAACGTTGATGAACTATCATTTCCAGTCGACGGGCATTGAGGAGGTTTCCGATCTGAGAAGCAGGGATTATTATCGTCTGTTCTTCCGGATTGAAATCAATCATCCGTTCCATCACTCCATCAGGAAACTGTGCCGCCCGCTGGGCCTTGTTACCGTCTACCCACATCTGGCGGGTTTCTACGATTCTATTTCCAAAGGATGGCGCCTTTGCCACCCATATTTTTGATCTTAATTCCTTTGCAATCCGAGGATCATCACATCCCTTTTTCCATCCGGTCACTGCCACTCCGCCACTGATGACAGGATGCGCATTCTCCACCGCACGGATGAGTGTCGGAGAATCGGGCGTGCCGCTATCCTCCGGTCGGATAAACAAAGGAGCGGACTGTGCATAAACCCCGTCTTCCAAACAGATACAAATTCCTCCGGCCGCCTCGGGACGATTCAGCCTTCTCCATTCACGAGCCTGCTTGATGGCGCGATTCAAGGTAAGATAAGGAGCTTCTTTGGTACCTGCATTCCTGTCACTCCCATGCGGAGAAACATAAACCTCGCCTGCGACGAGAACGGAAAATAAACCTAAAGAAGCCATAAAAAGAAGAACAACGATTGTCTTTTTCATGGTACAAACTCAATGTGCTATTATAGTTAGGACGGGCATACATCAATTTAGTACTCGAATAGGATGAAAATAATAAAAATGCCATTGCTACAATTGGAGTACTTTCAGTATTCAGACTATTCAGTTTTACTCGCAAACGACTTGATAGAAGGGGATAGCGGCTGAAGGCACTATTTTGTACCCTGTCTTTAGGAGCTTCTAAACGGTGCAAGTGGCTTCAGTCCTTTCATCCTCAATAATAAATCCATAGTTAATTGGTTATAGCTCTTTGCATGCAAGTTGTAGCTACTCCGCATGCGAGATGAATTTTATAAGCTCGGCGCTAAACGTCACTCAGTACCGAGGCGAAGGGTACTCAACACCGAGGGTAAGATTGGTGGGATACCGGCTTACTTCAAATCAATAAACTAACCAATAGTTCAGATAAAAAACAGAAGGTCTGTTTACCTCAAACAGAGCCTGTGTTTATTCCAAACAGAACCTTTGTTTGAGATAAACACAGGCTCTATTAAGTCAGTAACTACCGACGTTCGAATGGATTATTTTTCAGGCTGAAGGGACTGAAGCCACTTGCACCGTTCAGAAGCTCCTAAAGACAGGGTATAAAATGCCCCCTTCAGCCGCTATCCCCTTCTGACTGGGCATTTGCGGACAAGGCTGAAAGGACTGAATACGGAATGTCGTTTCTTTGTTGGCGAGGTCGAGTTTTGCCCCTTTTTGTTCCGAAAAGAAGCAAAAACTTATAATTCAAATCCGTACAAAACGAATTCTATGATCGAATAAACCCGACTATAAACTGATAACAGAAATAGCCACAAACTACAAATTTCAGGAATGTTCCCAGTAGAAATCCAATCAATGATCCTACCCCCGATCTAAGTGCTTGAGAAAACTCTTTATTCCCTAGCAATTCGCCAATAACTGCTCCCAAGAACGGACCGAAAATCACTCCCCAAGGCAGGAAAAGAAGGCCGATAAGGGTCCCGATGATACATCCCCAATTGCCCCATCTGCTACCACCGCTATACTTGCTGCCAAGCATAGGGGTGAAGTAGTCCAAGACTTGCACGACAAGAACAATCAGCAGCCATACAATAAGTTGTGTGGTAGTGTATTGAACCTTATCCGTAAAATGAAGAAGGACCAATCCCAAATAAGCAACGGGAGGACCGGGTAGAAAGGGAAGAATACATCCCATCAGTCCGGTAATGAGGCATAACACACCTAGTATAATCAGAATAATATCTAACATCGTTTTATTGCATTTGAAAGATGTACTTTATATCCGGTGGCAATTTAAGCAAATAAACCGAATCCTCCAAAAAACAATCAGTAACGTCGGGAAGGAGTATAATCAATTCTATAAATACGGTCGAAGAAAGGACTCCATTCATTCTCCGCAATCCCAAGTTGCAGACCGTAGAAATGCGTATCCACTTTTCTATATTCCAGCATCTTGTCAGTCAGTTCCGGCACGGATAAAGGTATCTTAAAATCACTGATCCATAACACATCCGCATTCATATACTCCTTTTTTGACTGAAGCAACCGGAAGATAGCTTGCAGCATTCGGGTAGCATCCGTATCTCCACAAGAGGTGGTGGAGAAAAATTCAAGCAGCCGCGCCCTCTCTCTCCGCACATCAATCGGATTGATGGATACAGAAAAGGCAATCAGGAAACAGTCCCGACGTTGCCTGTCAGCTATTTCCAATATTTTAATCAGCAGCGAATATGCAATCTTTTCCGGTTTCCCGACCATGCTTCCGGAAGTGTCCAGACAGACTATCATCGGTCCTTTCTGCGTAGCAGGCTTTATTTCCAGTCGCCGTGCCGGTTGCATGATCTCGGATTTATAGCGGAAGGTCTGAAGTTTTCGGGTAACATATTTATAGACAAACAAGTCTTCCAGCTCATCATCGGCACAATGCGCCAGTTCTGTAGGAAGCAATGCGTTCAGGTCATTCCCTACTGTGATACCCAAAATGTCACTTTTAGAAGAATGCTCCATCTTATATACATTCCCCTGCGCGACATGTAGCTGCTCCTGTCCTTCATCATCAGCCATACGCCCCATCTTATTGGCAACCTTGACCACTTCCGGATATTCTTTCTGAATGCGGACGATTTTGCGTATCCGCTCAAAATCCACCGTATTCCACATACCGCTCATCAAGCCCCAAGCCTGATAGAACTCGTCTTTCTCTATGTTATTTTGCCGGATATATCCGGGGATATTCCTGAGATTGGCATGAAGTCTGCGTTCGAAATCATCTTTGCGCTGTTCTATCTCCTTTTCCTTTTGCTCCTGCAAATCCCGTTGGAAAGCCTCTTTCCAGTCGTCCACCATCCTCTCCCAGACTTCCTCATCCGCATATTTCCCTTCATTGCCGAACTGCTCCTGATAAAATGCCTTGTCGAAACCATTGCCTTCATGTTTGTCGGCAACCTCCTGTAGTAAAGCCTGCCACCCGTCTTTCCGCTTGGTATCGGACCATTCCAGCACAAGTTCCATTCCTTGCTGTTCCGACTGGCTTTTCTGCATATTGTACTTTTGCTTTTCCAGATTCAGACGGATAAACTGGCTCATTGCATCGTAAAAGATTCGGGCACAAAGTTCATCACTCAGGACTTGTATCTTTATCATCGGATCGTTCATGACGGAAAGCAGGTAAGCGTACAGCGGTTCGTTATCCGCCTCCGCACACTCTCCGGTCGCTACATACTTATCCAGCACCTGCACATAAAATGCAGCATCATATCTAAGACTCATCGCCGTATCTCAGTTTACGGACATCCACACGTGCCCATGCAATCTCTTTACGAAGGGTCGCCACATATTGTGCCACCCCTTTTTTATCTTCTTCGGAAATAAAAATATTCTCAGACAAGTCTTTTACTAATTTCTCAATCCGGCCATGGGCTGTCTCCAACTCCGTCTCATAATCCCGGTCGGTGAGAGTCATATTGCCCAGCCACAACTGCTGTTGCTCTCCCCTCTTCAGCCGACGCATCGGAAAGCGGACACCATTGATATAAAGATTCTTCTCATCCCTGTAAAGTGTCACCCTTTCGGCACCTTGTTCCTTCATTTTGGTGGCATCCGAAAAAGTACGTATAATCGTCCGCTTCGGATTCAGCGGATCGGCATACATGACTCCTGTTGCAGGAACATCCTTCGGACTGTATTCTTTCAGATTCTTATAATCCACAATAAATATGTAGGTATTTCCCGTGCCATGATTCTCTATCTGATAGTAGAAATGATCGATGATCATCAAATCATCGTCTCTGCGGTCACCTTTCTGACGGGCTTTCTCCAATGCTTCACGCACGCGGCTCACTTTCAAGTCCGACTTTAATGATAAGTTGATAGCGGCTATCTCCTTCACATAAGGAACAAACAGCGCACGGACAACGATCTCCCGGATATCCGCACACTCTTCCGGTTCATTCCACAAGCAGTGGTAAACAGGTAATAAATCTGTCAGGCAGACTTCCTTCCGACCATGAATGAAAGCAGAAGCTTTCAGCAGCTTCACGATATTCTTCCAGCGACGGTCGCTCACATAGACATTCCGATGTACTTCCGAGCCTTGAATCTCGACTTTCTCCAGGTTCTTACGGATTTCTGTGATGCAGGACAGGACTTCGGCAGATACCTTGATCTGCCGTATCTCTTTCTGCCATCCGGCATATTCCTCATCCGAAATCTGCCACCGACATGCTTCCTGTTCTTCTTCGTCACCATCGTCCAGCAACATCTGATAGAATGCTTCCTCCTGTTTCACGCAGGTGCTGATAATGCGAATCAAGAAACGGTCCCACAAGGCTTCCAGTCCTTCGCCCTGCGTAGGCAGTTCATTACTGGCAGCCACCAGCAGCTTCAACGGAAGTTTCAGTTCAGTATCTCCATTCCGAAACAGCTTTTCATTGATGACCGTCAGCAACGTATTCTGAATAGCCGGACCGGCTTTCCATATTTCATCCAGAAACACGACATCCGCTGTAGGCAGATACCCGTCCACAGCACGCTCGTATTTATCCGATTCCTTCAGACGGCTGATGCTCACCGGACCAAAGATCTCATCAGGTGTGGAGAAACGAGACATCAGGTATTCAAATGCCCTTGCATCTACAAAAGCTCTCTTCAACCGACGGGCCACCATCGACTTTGCCACCCCAGGAGGTCCCAGCAACAAAATACTTTCGCCCGCCAAAGCAGCCAGCAAAGACAAACCGATTTCAGCCTCTTTCTCATATACCCCCCTGTTCATTTCGGACAGCAGCAACTGTATACGTTCTTTTATTTCCATATTATTCTTTGATTCAGCACATAAATAAAGATGTTATTCACCTTACCGCCTATGCATTGTTTGCAGATAAACGGCTTGCAAATATACGGTTTTACCTGTCATTAACATAAATACATCTTCTCTAATTCTGTCTTTTATACTCAAGAATTATCTTAAGGCATATTTAATATTGATTATTTATTCACCCAATATGCAATAAAAACAAAAGGAGGTAAATTTCCTTTCTCATTTTCCCCCATTTACATAAATAAAAACTATCTTTGCGATTCAGAATCCCGAAAGACGAAAGAAAATGGAGCAAATAGACAACCTAAAAGAGCTTATCAATCAAGGGGATGTGGACATAGCAATCAAGCAACTGGACCAACTTCTCCAAGACGATTCTGTCGAGAAAGATAAAGATATGCTCTACTATTTACGGGGAAATGCCTACCGAAAAAAAGGAGATTGGAAGCAGGCGCTGGATAACTACCAGTATGCTATCGATCTTAATCCCGACAGCCCCGCTGTTCAAGCCAGAACAATGGCGATAGATATCCTGAATTTCTACCACAAAGATATGTATAATCAATAACCGAATTCAAAGATAACGTAATAAAATAGAGATTATGGCAAAAATTAAAGGAGCAATCGTAGTCGACACGGAGCGTTGCAAAGGATGCAACCTATGTGTAGTAGCGTGTCCGCTCGATGTAATCGCCCTCAACAAAGAGGTGAATATGAAAGGCTATAACTATGCCTGGCAAGTAAAAGAAGATACCTGCAACGGATGCAGCTCGTGTGCAATGGTTTGTCCCGACGGATGTATCTCAGTGTATAAAGTAAAAGTAGAATAAAAGAAAAAGAATATGGCAGAAGAAGTTGTATTAATGAAAGGAAACGAAGCCATCGCCCA
>OGRG01000798.1_pt1 | contig 25655 bp, 27 predicted proteins | sample 1553501 | NCBI WGS metagenome assembly OGRG01 (sample SAMEA2580018, study PRJEB22360) | human gut metagenome | biome: human gut; feature: human-associated habitat; material: faeces | place: Denmark | collected 2008/2010 | reverse complement strand
CGCCCGCCTGCTGCGCTGCTGGGAAGGCCTGCCGGAGCAGAACCTCTCCGCGCTGCCGGAGCCGGTGATCATCATCACCCACGACCTGGTGCCCTCCGACACGGCGACACTGGACCGGAACAATGTGCTTGGCATCGTCACGGAGATCGGCGGCAGCACCTCTCACAGCGCCATCATCGCCCGCAGCTATGAGATCCCGGCCGTGCTGGGCGTCAGCGGCATCGTCTCCCAGCTGGAGGACCGGCAAGAGGTCATTCTGGACGCCGTGGACGGCGCCATTCTCACCGGCTTTGACGAGGAGGTGCGGAGCGCCTATGAGGCCAAGCGCCGGGAGATCCTTCGCCGCCAGGCCCACACCAAGCTGTACATCGACCGGGAGCCTATCACGCCGGATGGTGTGCGGATCGCGGTAGAGCTGAATATCGCCTCTGCGGAGCCCCAAAACCTGGAATACGCGAAATATACGGACGGCGTCGGCCTCTTCCGCTCAGAATTTTTGTACATGGGCCGCAGCGCGCTGCCCACGGAGGAGGAGCAGTTCCAGGCATACCGCAAGGTCCTGATGACCTACGGCAGCCGTCCCGTAATCCTGCGCACCCTTGATATCGGCGGCGACAAGCCTCTGGACTGCCTTGACATCCCCAAGGAAGACAATCCCTTCCTGGGAAACCGGGCCTTGCGCCTCTGCTTCCAGCATCCGGACATGTTCCGCACGCAGCTCCGCGCGTCTCTGCGAGCGTCTGTCTACGGAAACCTGTGGCTGATGTTCCCCATGGTCGCCAGCATGGACGATATCCGCCGGGCCAAAAGCTGCCTGGAAAGCGCCAAGGCTGAGCTGACAGCTGAGGGCATCCCCTTCAGCCCCGACCTGAAGGTGGGCATTATGGTGGAGATCCCCGCCATCGCGTTCCTGGCGGACCAGGCGGCACGGGAAGTGGATTTCGCCAGCATCGGCACCAACGACCTGACGCAGTACCTCACCGCTGTGGACCGGGGAAATCCGGAGGTCCGCGCCTACTACCAGACCTACCATCCCTCCCTGTTCCGCCTGATCGGATATGTCGTACGCTCCTTCGCCGCCCAGGGCAAGCCCGTGGGCGTATGCGGCGAGATGGGCGGAGACCCGCTGGCCGCTGCGGTCCTCATTGGCCTTGGCATGCGGCAACTGTCCATGGGTGCCGCTTCCGTGGCTTCCATCAAGCAGATGATCCTGTCCACGAGCTGTGAAACGGCAAAGGCGTTGGCGGAAACTGTCTGCGGCCTCTCTACCGCCGATGAGGTCCGTAAGTATCTGAAAGAACACATCGACCTGTAAATTTCTTCGTTTGGAGGTAATGAACCGTGTATAGCAAATGTGTCATCATGCGCAATCCCTCCGGGCTCCACGCCCGTCCGGCTTCCGAATTCGTTGCGAAGGCCAAGGGATTCCAGTCCAAGATCAGTGTCCGCCGTCCGGGAGACGACAGTTTTCTGGGGAATGCCAAGTCCATCATCATCATGCTCTCCATGGGCGTGGGGCAAGGCGATTCCATTGAGATCCTAGCCGACGGCCCGGATGAGCAGCAGGCTGTGGAGTCTCTGACCGCCCTGGTTGAAAGCGGCTTTGGCGAGATTTGACCGGCCACCTACACTGCCGACCAACCGTCTGTGCTTGTTTACAGGCCGCAGGCGGTTGCTTTTTGGGCTCGGAGCCCCAACAGGAGGAACCATGTCTCACTGTATGGTAACACTCACCGCCAATGCCGGTATTTCACTGGTCCTGGGACAGAAAGTGATCTGGATCGATGCCCTGCACAGCCACCGGGTCCCCGGCTTCTCGACCCTCTCTCCGGAGCTTTGGGCGCAGCTTCAACGCCATCCGGCGTTCTAGGCGCCGGATCTGATCTGTTTTACCCACTGTCATGGGGATCACTATGACCATGATCTGGTCCAGCAGGCGTGCTGGGCGTGGCCACGGGCGAAGCTGATCCTACCGGAGCAGGCGTTCCCCCACCAGTTTTTTCTGGAGGGTCCTTCCATGGAGTTCGTCTTTCAGGATACGGTCCTTCACTTCTTCCGGCTTCCCCACGAGGGCAAAGCCTATGCGCAGGTTCCCCATTACGGTCTGCTTCTTTCCCAAAACCGGTTCCGCATCCTGATCGCCGGCGACTGTGAAGTCGCCTCCCCTGCGTTGAGGGACACGCTGGCTGGCCAAGCTGTAAACTTGGCGATCCTGGACTTTCCATGGCTCACACTGCCTCAGGGACGCGCCTTTGTGCGGGAGGTCATCCGTCCCGAGCACCTTCTCGTTTACCACCTTCCCTTCCCCGAAGACGACTGCTTCGGATACCGAAAGGCCGCGGAATGGGCTGTCGGGAAATTGCCGGAGGTCCCTGATATCCGCCTTCTGGAGGCACCATTTCAAAGCGAAATCATATAAAATATCCGTGTGTTGCCATAAAAGCGACCCGCGGATATTTTTTTCGAAACAACCCATAGATAATACGTACCTTAGCAAAAATACTGGCAATCACCCAAATATGGTTGATGTTCCGTACCGTCTTGGCACTGAAGCCCTTGGGCTGTTTCTTGGATTCGATGCGCTCCACTCGCCCACCGATTAGCAGTTTCTTACCCAGGACCAGGTTCAACGGCTGTTTTTGTCGGTGGGCTGGGTGCCCGGCCAATATCCGGCTAGGCTTTACAAGGCGCTGATGCACTCCTCTACCGTCGTCACAGCCTGGGATGGAGACCGCCTTGTGGGATTGGTCCGGCTCATTGATGACAGTGAGCTGGTGGCCTACATGCACTATGTTCTGGTGGACCCCATATATCATGGTCGCGGCATCGCAAGCACCATGATTGGGATTGTGAAAGAGAAGTATAAAAACTATCTCTATATTGAGATCATGCTAGGGGAAAGTAAAAACGCGTCTTTCTATGAGTGGCATGTCTTCCAGGTCATGCCGGACGGTATTGCGATGCAGCTCTGCAACTTTGCGGATAAACGATAATTGATTCAATATTGAGAAAGGATGTGGCGCAGTCTGGTTTTTCAGGCTACGCCACATCCTTTCTCACGTCAGTTCAAGCCATGCCTTAAATTTGTCCTGGGTGATCTCTCCTGCCTCGCAAGCGGCCTTCACCTCTCTGGCGGCTTTGCTCCAGGCATAGAACTCATCCGAAGAGAGTTTTCCTGCCTTCATTCTGGCGAACCGTTTTTTGTACTCCCGGCGATATTCATTGAACACATCATCGCCTTTCTTGCTGAGCGTCCATTGGGCGATAGCACCCACTTCCTTGCAGGTGCGGCCCCGGCTGTCAAACGGACGGTTACAATATTCCGTCGTAGCACGACCTGTTACAGCAAAATATCTGCCGCAGTTTTTGCACTTCCGCATTTTCACCTCTCGCTTGGCACACTCGCGGAGATGATAGTCGATCATATCGTAAATAGAAGTGGGCTTCAAAACTTCAGCAAAGTACTCCGCGCCCTTCGTGGTAATCAGTTCGAAGTTCATCAACTGCGGGCAAAAACGGAATGCGGTCTCACTGCAACTTTTATAGTACGCAATCAGCTTTTCGGAAACAGGCTTCTCATTTCCGTCATCCATATCCAAAACATTTGCAAAGAAATCAAGGATCTGCTCCTGCATCCGCTTCAACGTGCCAGGTAGTTCCCGTAAATATTCAATCTGCAAAAGGTCTTCTTCGTAGTAATTCAGTTGTACCGCATGGCAGACGCGGTTCTTCCAGTCTGCGCGAAGCTGCAAGAAATAGATGTGATGTTCAGGAATCCTATCCAAAAGGTCATAAATTTCTTCCTCGTCCTTTTCATCCTGTGTTCGTGCCAACCGCTGGAGAGTATCAATGATTGTCTGAATCAGTGATACCACAGGCTCAAGATCCAAATATGCCAGCGACACAATGCTGCTGGGAAAAGGAGCGAGGTTTGTATATGTGACGGTGCTATGCTCTGACTTGGTTTGATAAACATAGCGTTCGGTACTTTCTGTGACAAAGGTTTTGAAAGAATACTCCTGCATCACGCATCCTCCAAATTAGACTAATCTGTAAATTTATATTTAATAAGTCTTGACACCAGGTGAGACCTATGTTAGATTTATTCCGAGGCGACCAATATATAAGTATTTGTGCAATCAGTCTAATCCGGGTAGAGCCAAAAGTCAAGAGGATTCTATTGGTCGCCCAGTGTACCTCGACAATTAAATACCCACCGCCAACGTTCATACTCGCCGGGAGAAGTATCGCCGAGACCACAACAACGATGTGAGAGCGTACCAACGGGGTAGAAAACGCCGTGGAGGTCAGAAAGAATCACAAGGCAGGAAGGTGTATGGCGTGTGGCTGACGAAATTTTTATGAATGGTGGTGATATTCATCTGCACTCAGACCAACAATTATCTCGATATCCCTATCCAAAAGGAAAGCCGCCGAAACTGCTGCAACAGTCCGGCGGCGCGCCGCGTTCCGAAAAACGCAGACTCCATCTGCGAACAGTTTAACAGGGAGGCACTCGGAACGCAAGAAAAATTTATCTCTGAATTTCAAAATGAGGAGGTTCCGTATGCCAATTCTCGGTGAACGATTTTATCAAATGAGCAACGCTATTTTCTGCTATGACCTGAAGCCGATCCCCTTGGCCGTGTACAGTTATCTGGTCTGCTGTGCTGGACAGAAGGATGTATGCTGGCCCAGCATGAAGACCATCGCCCTGCACTGCGGCTGCTCTGAAAACGCGGCGAGGGACGCGGTCAGCCTGTTGGTTGACCGTGGGTTCATCCGCAAGGTCAAGACCTCGCGGTGTGTGAAAAGCGGTAAGTGGCTCCAGGGAAACAACCACTACTACATTCTTCCGCTGCCTGAGCTTCCCGCCGCAGACCACAGCGCATGAGGGAGAGCACCCACAGCAGATGGTGGGGAAGTGTATGAACAAGACGAAGAGTAACAAGGAAAAGTCCTGCCGCCAGGTTACCCCCCAAAAAAAGCGTGAATCGGACAAGGCGCGCAACTCCCACCCTGTTTGGCCCTGTGAGGCGCTGTGTGCGGCTTTGCCGGGAGCAGCGGGAACAGACACCGGCCAGGGCTGTGAGGGCGGATTTGGGCCGGTTTCCAACGACCTGCGGAGGGCGAAAGTTGAAGCTGGATAAAAGGGTGACATCACGGCAGCGCTTTCGTCAGGCACAACTGCCCGCAGTGCGGGCAGTTTCAAGGGGTTCCGGCATTCGCAGAAGTGACATCACAAACAAGGACTTCCATCAAAGGTGACATCAGGGAGGCTCAAGTCCTTAGAAAACAGGCGTTTTTCATGACATCTTACTGGAAAAGGAGGGAAAATCCCATGACAGAAAAGGAACGGCTCCAACTCCGGCTGCAGCCGGAGACCCGGGAGAAAATTGAACGCTGGCAGAGCGCCGCCGGCTGCCGCAGCATGAACGAATTCGTGGAAAAGGCGGTACACTTCTACGCGGACTACCTGGCATCGGACGACAGCGGCGTACTGCTCTCACCGGCGATTCAGTCGGCCATCGATGGTCAGTTGCAGGTGTTCAAAGAGCAGGTCAAGTCACTGCTCTTCAAACAAGCGGTGGAACTGGATCTGGGCATCAGCGTCCTCGCGGACTGCGTCAACCTGGATGGGGAATACCTGCGGCGCAAGCGCGCGGAGAGTGTGGCCAATGTGAAGAAGTTCAACGGGCGACTGCGTCTGGAGCAGATTGTCAAGCGCACGCAGGAGCAGCGGGACGGTGATGATGGATGGCAAGACTGATCGTCAAGAGTCCGTATATCAAGTGCGGAGGTAGTCAGGGTGCAGACGGTTACCTTCGCTACATCGCAACGCGGGAGCGGGTGGAGATCATTCCGGATGACCGTCCGCCTACCAACAAGCAGGAGCAACTCATTGCAAAATTGGTGAAGGATTTTCCTGACGCAAAAGAGCTGATGGAGTACGAGGACTACACGGCGCACCCAACCAAAGCAACGGCGTCCGCACTCATCACGCTGACGCTGGAATCGAATTGGGACAGGCTCTCGTCGATGGAGGGCTACGCCAAGTACATCGCCCTGCGGCCGAGAGCGGAGCGGCTGGGTGAACACGGCCTGTTCGGTGACGATGACGATGTGGATTTGAGCAGAGTCATGGATGAACTGGATCACTACACCGGCAACGTGTGGACGCACATCATCTCCCTCCACCGGGAGGACGCGGAGCGGCTGGGCTACGACAACGCGGAGAATTGGCGCGCCCTGGTAAACGCCAGCCTTTGCGACATCGCCAAAGGCTACAAGATCCATCCGGATCACCTGCGGTGGTACGCCGCCTTCCATGAAAAAGAGAAGAGCGTCCATATCCACATGGTAGTATTCTCCTCCGATCCCAAAGAAGGCTACCTCACCCCGGACGGCATCCGGCAGGTGAAGTCCGCCTTCGCCCGACGGATCTTCCAACAGGACCTGATGCATATCTATGAGCAGAAGACAGCGTACCGCAACCAGCTGCAGCAGAATGCCGCGGAGGCCATGCAGGAACTGATCCGGCAGATGCGGGATGGGTCCCTGGAGAACCCGCAGCTGGAAGATCAGATAGAGGCCTTGGCGCGGCGCCTGCGGACGGTCCGAGGGAAAAAGGTCTACGGCTACCTGCCGCCGGAGGTGAAGCTGATGGTGGATGGGATCGTGGATGCGCTGGCTGCTGATGAGCGAGTGACAAAAGCCTATGATCTCTGGAATGAGATGCGGGAGTCTATCTACCGGACCTACTCGGAGCACTTGCCAGAGCGGCTGCCGCTCTCCAAACAGAAGGAGTTCAAGCCTGTGCGGAACATGGTGATCCGAGAGGCGTTACTACTGGTACAACAGGAAGAAGGGATTGCGGAAGAGCCGCAGCGGGAAGCTGACCTACGCCACGTCCAACACGCTGCGGAGAGCGGCGATCCGGCGGCCATGTGTGATCTAAGCGACCTCCTGATGAAGCAGAGAAGAAGCAGTGAGGCGCTGTACTGGCTGGAGCAGTCCGCCCGAAATGGCGATCCTCGCGGGCAATATGTGCTTGGAACGTGGTATCTGAAACGAGGAAATGTCCAAAACGCGCTTCGATGGCTGACTGCGGCTGCTGACCTGGGCAGCAGCACCGCCCAGTATCGTCTGGGCGTGCTGTACCTGAAGGGCGAACAGGTGGAGAAGAATTTGGAGCTGGCAGTCCGATATCTGACTGCTTCTGCGGAGTGCGGAAACCAGTATGCTCAGTACACACTGGGAAGTCTGTATCGTTCCGGAAATGGGGGCTCCAGAGACGAGGCCCTGGGACGGGAGTGGCTATCCCGTTCTGCGGCCCAGGGAAACCCATACGCCCGACATCTGCTGGATCACCCGGACCAGAACTGGACAACTGTGGTCCAGTCTGTGATCCGGCTCCTGTACCACATGAGCCGGATCTTCGAAGACAACTGCAAGACAGACGCTATGCACCGGGGGCTACAAATCGACCGCAAGCGCCGCCGACAGCTCCGGGAGCGGAGACTCGCTCTGGGGCACAAGCCGGATGACCATGAGAATGAGGAGATCAGGCTCCAGTAAAGCATAATTTTCAATCTAAAGAGCAATGGTCGAGTTTCTGCTGGACAGAAAAACGTGTATTGAGTATACTATAGTCAACTGAGAAGGTTCGCCTGATCGATTAGGAGGAGATTTCATGGACGGAGCCATGGAAAACCTGTATCGAAAAATAGCTGCCATCGGACGAAGGTTCCGGGCAGAGCGTGTCGTGCTGTTCGGCTCCAGAGCCAGGGGGGACAACCGCTCCCGCAGTGACATTGACATCGCGGTTTTCGGAGTGTCCCCAGATGACTTGCCTGCATTTCGTGAGCAGCTGGACGAATTGCCGACCCTCCTGGAATTTGATCTGGTTTTTGTGACAGAGCAAACCAATCCAAAATTGGTGGCCAATATTGAACGGGATGGTGTGATTTTAATGGACAAAATGCAGGAGAAGTATGAAAAGCTGGTCCAAGCCGTTCACCGATTGGATGAGGCCATCGTTGATTACGATCAGATGGGCCTGGATTCCATCCGCGATGGTGTCATCCAGAGATTTGAGTTCTGTGTGGAGCTGGCCTGGAAGACACTGCGAGAGTATTTGCTGGACCAGGGGTATACAGAGATCAACAGCCCGAAGTCTGTGATGAAGCAGGCGTTTGCGGACGGTATTCTGGATCACGAAGAAGGCTGGCTCCATCTCCTGGATGCCCGCAATGAAACCTCGCATATCTACGATGAAGCAACAGCCACAACTGTATTCGGAGATATCCGGACTGTGTACGATCCGCTCTTGAAAAACCTGATTCAAAAACTAGGGACAAAATAAATCCCAGCTTAATTTACGTTCGATTTGGAAGCGCCCGTTCTCCATCTGGAGAGTGGGTGCTTTTTCTTTTAGGGGTGAGATGATCATAAAAGAATATATCCTATTCAGTGACGAGCAAAAGCACCAGGCCAACACGGTGGATCTGGAGGATTACCTGCTCCGCCGGGGCGAGAAACTACTCCCCTCGGGCCGGGATAAGCGTCTGGCCACAAATCACAGTGTGACTATACGAGGCAGCGAGTGGTTCGACCATGATACGCAGCAGGGCGGTCACGCCATCGACTTCGTACGGATGCACGACGGATGCTCCTTTCAGGAGGCAGTTGCAAAACTGCTGGGCGGAGAGCAGGGACAGACTTTTCGGTCTGCGTCGGAAAGAAACGCGGAACCACAGAAGCTCTTTGCGCTGCCACTCCCCCACCACAATATGCGCCGGGTGTATGCCTACCTTATGAAGCAGCGGCACATCGACCGGGATATCATCACCCACTTCGCGCGGGCGGGAACGCTCTATGAGGATGCGAAATATCACAACGCCGTGTTCGTCGGAACAGATGAACACGGCGTTGCCCGTCACGCGCAGAAGCGCAGCACCAACAGTCAGGGCAAGTCCTTCAAACTCAACGTGGCGGGCAGTGACGCGCGATACAGCTTTCACCACCCGGGGACGGATGGGGACCTGTATGTATTTGAGGCCCCTATCGACCTTCTCTCCTATATCGCCCTGCATCCGGAGAACTGGCAGCAGCACAGCTATGTGGCCTGCTGCGGTACCAGCTATGAACCGGTACGGTGGATTCTGACGCGGATGGAAGCTCCGCAGATGGTGTCTCTCTGTCTGGACCACGACAATGCGGGAGATCAGGGCTGCGAACGGATGGCGAAACAGATCTCCTCGGAGTTCGGTATTCCCACTCGTCGACTGGTCCCGGAGCAAAAGGATTGGAATGAGGACCTCTGCGCCCTGCGGGAAGCCCAAGGCGTCAGAGAATGGAGATGGAAATGAGGTGAAAATCTCACGTGAATCAGAATATCTGGTCACTGATTGGCTTTGCCGCGGTGGCTTTGATCGTGGTGGGCGGGCTGGCATTTCTCTCCCAGCACTACACCCTGGACAATATCAAGAGCAAAACTGTGGGTGACGGGCAGTACGGCACCGCCCGCTGGGCGACGAAGCGGGAGATTCAAAAAACATATCGCCATGTACCCTTCCAGCCAGAACTCTGGCGGAAGGGAGAACATCTGCCGAGACAGCAGGGCCTGGTGCTGGGCAGTCTTGGCCGGAAAAATCATGTTACAGCACTGGTGGATTGCGACGATATCCACTGCCTGATGATCGGCGCAAGCGGTGTTGGCAAAACCGCCTTCTTTCTGTATCCAAATTTGGAATATGCCTGCGCCAGCGGCATGAGCTATCTGGCACTGGATACCAAGGGAGACCTGGCCCGGAACTACGGCGCCGTGGCCAGCAAATACTATGGCTACCAGGTCTCCGTGATCGACCTGCGGAATCCCACACGATCCGATGGGAACAACCTGCTGACTCTCATCAATCGCTACATGGATCTGGCCCGAGGGCACCCGGACAACCTGACCTACAAGGCCCGAGCAGAGAAATACACCAAAATCCTGGCTAAGAGTATTATCAACCCGGAAGGTGAGAGTTCCCGGGGCGAGAACGCCTACTTCTACGAGTCCGCGGAGAGTCTCCTGGCCGCGGTGATCCTATTGTTGTCGGAATATCTTCCGCCGACGGAAGGGGAGCCGGAGATGCGGCACATCGTGTCGGTGTTCAAGCTGGTGCAGGACCTCCTGGCCGTAGACCCCAGGAGCAGGGACCAGCGGAACGGCTTCCAGATCCTCATGGACCGGCTGCCGGAGAACCACAGAGCCTATATGCTGGCCGGCGCCGCGCTGACCGCCTCCGATCAAGCTATGGCCTCCGTCATGTCCACGGTGCTTTCCAGGCTGAATTCCTTTCTGGATACAGAGCTGGAGCAGGTGCTCTGCTTCGACAGCGCCATTGACGCGGAGACCTTCGCCTCCCAAAAATGCGCCATGTTCCTGATCCTCCCGGAAGAGGACGCCACTAAGAACTTCATGGCGGGACTCATCATCCAGAATCTGGCGAGAGAGCTGTTTTTCCTGGCGGATGAAAACGACGGAAAGCTGAAGAACCGTGTGGTGTTCTTCTGCGACGAGCTGGGCACCATGCCGCCCTTTGATATCCTGCCGCTGTTCTCCGCAGGCCGTTCCCGGCGGCTGACCCTGGTTCCCATCATCCAGAGCATTGCGCAGTTGGAGAAGAACTATGGCAAGGAGGGCGCGGAGATTCTGACCGACAACTGCCAGGATACCATCTTCGGCGGCTTCGCGCCTCAGAGCCAGACAGCGGAGGTGCTGTCCAAGGCCCTGGGCAGCCGCACCGTCCTCTCCGGCTCCATCTCCCGGGGGAAAAACGATCCCAGCCAATCCCTGCAGATGATGGAGCGGGCACTCATGACGCCGGATGAGTTGAAATCCATTCCAAAGGGAGAGTTTGTGGTGATGAAGACCGGCACCCATCCCATGAGGACTCGGCTGCGGCTGTTCCTGGAGTGGGGGATTACCTTCGGAGAACCTTACCAGATGCCGGAGCAGGCTGCCAGAAAGGTGGTATACGCCAGGAAACGGCAACTGACGCAGGCTATCATAAGGAAAAAGCGTGGGACTACTCCGCCCGCGAATCAGGACAGGGGCCAGAGCGACTATAACACGGCCCTGGAGGTGTGAATGGATGAGTTTTTTTAATGATGTCTATGGGGACAGGGATCTGTCTGCCCGGACAAAAACGGTATGTCTATACCTTCATGACCGGGCCAATAGTGAGGGTGAGAGCTGGTATGCTATCGGCACCATCGCGGCGGACCTGGGTCTCTCCCGCTCCACAGTCAAACGCGCTCTTAACGACTTGGTCCGGCTGGGCAGAGTGGAAAAGCAGCCCCGTTACCGGGAGAACGGCGGCCAGACCTCCAACCTGTACAGATTACGGAAATGAGAGCAGACGGAAAAACAGCCTCCCCACCAAGGGGAGGCTGCGCCAATTGACTGGACCTGGGGCCGGGTCATTGCGGCCCACCCAGAAGGTCCCAGAAGAAGGATTATTATCTTCAGAGAACAGAAATACATTCCTCTCCTGATCTCTCCTGTGCCAGTTGTCATCCAACGCCATTTCCCTGATATGGTAATAGGATGCCATGCCGGAGAGTAGCTGCATAAAAGGCAAGGTGCCAAAAGAGCCAGACCTTACACAACTTGCTTTGCTACGACAACAAATCGCTCATCTGAGGTGTTGTAACTGCAGGTCGAAAGTGTCAGTAACTGCTCACCGAACTCTGCCGTGACGCCAGTGCTATAGAGCGCCCTGTCCCCTACCTGAGCGAGATACTCTTGGAAGATGGCTTCGTCGCGTAGACCCGTGTATTCGTAGAAGGGAAATGCGACGCCATCTTCTGAAAGTGACACGTCTATGTAGAATGCCGCAAGCACCTGATACGTTCCAGTCTCCTCCAGGGTATCAAAACGGATCGTAGGATGCTCTTCCCAGAATGTATCATCTGCGTAGTTCAGAAGGGCTGCGAACATGCTGCCGTCTTTCATATTATGCCCATATATGATATAGTTTCCGCATCCTGTAAAGCAGCCCGCTGCGAGGAATGGAGTCCCGCTGACAGAATTGCTTCGGTCAAAAGCCCGTCGAAGATAATACTCCTCGTCCTGTGCGGTATGCATCACGGGGTAGTCGATTGCCGTTCCTTCAATGGAAAGCCATCCGGCCAAATCCTGATTTTTCTCCCACAGCGCCTGATACTGTGGAAGAACGCCGTCCTCTGTAGGCAGAGCGCCGCCCCCCGCCTCCGCGATCTGTTTCTCCATCTGATGCACTTGTTCGGCAAGCGCATCATAAGCCGCCTGTTCCTGCTGGGAACGGTACAAATTTCGCAGCAGTAAACCGCCGGAAACCAGGAATGCCGTCAAAAAAATCAGGAATAAGAAAAACTTCCAGTGGGATTTCCGTTGGAACTCCCTTCGACCCCCAAATGAGGCCATTTTGTTGTCCATTATGGACTCCTTTCCGTATTTCCTCAAATTGTTGTGGTAAGCGTCAAACGGCAAAAAATAGAGGAGGGAACATGGCTAGGCCATGTTCCCTCCTGGTGTTAAAGATCAAGGTAAAGCGTCTAACACAACATCAAGTAAATGCATAGGACTGAGTTGTCCTCTGGCACATCGTTGGGCAAGAGTATCAACGAAATCTTTGTTACAGGAAATATCCGGAATATAGGCTGTATATGTACATGTGCCGTTCTCTTCCGTACTGGCCATAATTCCGTAGGACATTCGGCGGAAGGTTGGACTGTATAGTTGAGTCACTTTGAATTGGTACAAAAGGATTCCCCCGCTTATGTAGTTTCGTCTCCAACAAGCTCATCAATCCGGCAGTGGTAGACTTTAGCCATAATTCGCGCGTCCTCCAAAACCGGAGAAGAATCACCCGCTTCATAGGCTTGCAAAGTGCGCAGTTCAAACGGAAAGAACTCCACCGCCTCCACCTGCGTAAGTCCGGCTTTCACACGCGCCCGCTGAATTGGGTTTTCTGGATGCCCGCCTTTTTTTTTGAAATGTCTTACTCATCTTAGTATCCTCCTCTTGTCATATTTTAGGGAAAAATATTCCTGTACCAAGTGTATCTGAAATTTTGTGATTTGTCCCCGCAGACAAATGCGGGTTGCATCTTTTCAATCAGAGGCATTCGGGAGGATAAAAAAGGGCTGGAATTCTCCAGCCCCTCAGGCAGTATTTAATTTTGGAGTGCCAGACAAGCCTTGGAAACATTTTCCGGGAGTAATCCCACAGCCCAGTCCGGCTCATGGGCGGCCGCCAGAACCGGAGCTTTGGTCAATATATAAACCAGGTAGCGGTACGGATCCAGGCCATTGGCCTTGGCGGTTTCAATCATACTGAATATCACCGCGCTGCTCTGTGCCCCGCGGGGCGTGTTAGCAAACAGGAAGTTTTTCCGCCCAATCACAAAGGGCTTTATGGAACGCTCCGCAAGATTGTTGCTCAACTCCAGCCGTCCGTCTTCCAGGGCACGGATCAAGTAGGGCCATTGTTCTTCAAGATAGTACAGCGCCTTTCCCAATGCGGATTTTGGAGCGGCTCTGTTTGTAGATGCCCATGCCAACAAAGCGTCCATCACGGGTTTAGACCGTTGCAGACGCTGTTCATATCGTTCTTTTGGCGGCAGGTCCCGCATTTCCTGTTCTATGAAGAACAGCTTGCTGCAATATGCCTGCCCTTGCAGTGCCGCAGAGCCTGGCTGGTCTTTCTGCGGCAAAGACTTCACCGCCTCGTCAAACTTGCGCCGCAGGTGCACCCAGCAGCCCACCACTCGGATGTGCTCCGGCAGGCTGTGGTAACCTGGGTAGCCGTCCGCATGGAGCCAGCCAGAGAACCCTTTCAAGAATCGCTCCGCGTTGCCGGCTTTCCGGTCCGGTCGGTACTCGTAGAGCACCATCGGATAGCTGGTATGGGCGCCCGCCCGGTAAAGCCACATATAGCTCTTGGACTGGGCGGATTTCCCAGGCTCCTTCAATACCTGGAGCGTTGTCTCATCCGCGTGAAGCACATCTTCCCGCACCAGCCTGCGGTGCATTTCCTCGTAGACCGGCATCAGCCAATCGTCTGAGGCACGCAGGATCCAGTTGCTCATCGTCTGCCGTGAGAGCTGGATACCGGAACGGTTCAGCTCCTGCTCCTGCCTGTATAGCGGAGAGGCCATCACAAACTTCTGCACCATAATATGTGCAATCGCCTCCGGAGAGGCAAAGCTGCCTGGGATCACACTGGGAACCCGGCCGGTCTTTCGGACCGGCGTTTCCGCCGCGTCTGTTTTGCATTCGGGGCAGGCGTAGGTGTAATAGACATCCTCACGGATCGTGGCGGTGGCAGGACGCAGAACCAGCGTTCGCACAGTCTCTTTGCCAATTCGCTCCATCACAGTACCACAGGCATCACAGACCCGCTCTCCTTCCGGGATACCATGCTCCACAACTTCTACCGAAATGTTCTCTGGCAGAACGCCATCCAGATTGCTGGAGCGCTTCTTCCGGGTGTGGGCAGACACTGTGGTGCTTTTGGTGGGTTGCTCCTCTTTTGGCGTCCACGCTTCGGCTTCGTTAAAGAGGAGGCTGAGCTGTCCCACAAGCTGTTCTGTAGCCTGCTCGGAGGACACGCCAAAGGTCTTTTGCTTCAACAGGCGCAGTTGTCCCATGAGGTAATCCAGCTTCTTGTTCAGCTCGGCATTCTCCGCAAGCAGCGCATCATATTCCTCGCGGGAGATGAAACTCCGTTCATCCTTTCCCACGGTTTTTGTGAAAATTGTTCGGTTTGGAGAGTTAAACCATACTCAGACCTGTCACCGTTTTGTGGGCTTTCGGCTGCTCGATTTTCAGCCCCTCCATTAACCATCTTTACTGCTGTGGCGTCAGCAGCTTCACCTCTGCCTCGCTCCTCGGCCACTGGTACGCCCCCTGCTCCAATCGCTTGTAGAGAAGAATGAACCCATCCCGTTCCCAGTACAACCCTTTGATTCGGTCCCGCTTTCGCCCGCAGAACAGAAACAGTGTGTTGGTAAAAGGGTCCAGCTCAAATTGCTGCTGTACCATTGTGGCTAAGCCGTCAATTCCTTTCCGCAGGTCTGTGTACCCGCAGGCGAGGTACACCTTATCCGCTCCGCCGAAATCATTCAGCATGACTTCAGCGCCAGCAGGAGAGCCTGCACCATCTTCGAGTCAGCTCCGGAATAAATATTTACAGATGTCTGACCTACCTGGATGTTAGCCACGAGTTCGCTGGCAGCCTGCCGCAGTTGCTGTGGTGGCGGTAGTTCCACGAAGCAGCTTTCTTGATCTTCCGCCTCCAGTTGGAGTTTCTGCTGCTCCACCATAAAGGAAAATACTTTCTTCTGCCAGCTGTAATAGGTCTTAGGGGTCACTCCATTTTCCTCGCACCACCGCTTTACGGACATTCCACTCTGTCTGCAGTCGGCCACCCGCTGACTCCACTCAAACAGCCGCTGCCGCTGGCCCATGCTCTGAATGCTTACTTCTCGGCTCATTGTGTACCTCCCTCGCTGCATCCTCTCACCCCCACTGACGGTGACTTAGGGTGATTATTACCTTCTAGGCCGAAAACTCACCGGGACTCTCCGTGAGTCCCGGTGAGTTCCATAGACATTCTGGCACATCCAGAGCCGTGATTCAATCCACCCTAAAATTTGACGCTTACGAAAGACAGACCAGAGATTGACAGTGGTACACAGAAAATAGACAATAAGTTTGGCAAAAGAGCAAACGCTGTAGACACTGCCTTGACAGAGGTCAAGATCATCGTGCAAAATAGGTCAGAGGCTATGGGTGGAAAATGGCTGTTAAATTTGTTCCCAAGCGGTATTCACTTGGAGAAATAGAGGCCCTGAAAAAGAATCCAAATGTGCTGGAGGTACAGGAAAACCGTTTGCTACTGACAATAGAGTTCAGACAGCAGGTCTATGAAGCGTGGATACGGAGGCCAGAGCGGTCAACTGTCAGAAGGATGCTGGAGGCAAACGGATTTGATACCCAGCGCCTTGGCCTAAACTTCACAAAATCGGTGGAATCTCCACCACGCGTCGAACGAACACGATCCATGTATTTCAGTATCTCATGGTAGTCTGGCTTCACATTCACGACAGCAAATGTATCGTCCGCATCTACGGTATAGCAGCAAAGTGTGTAATTTGTGATGTGGACATCCATCCCGATGTAGATTATACTTGTCATGATGACCCCTCCTTGTATGTGGCAAGTCTGGTTACTTTGGGTTCGCACTTAAAGTATGACAGGCAAATCCACGCTTTACAAGTGTTGAGGTCATTTCATATTGTCTTACGTTGTTAACGTCGGTCTGACTTGTCCCTCCCCAAGTAGCCAGCCCATTCTGTCAAGTAGACAGGTCGTTTTTTCTCAGTAACCGAGTTGATTTTTATATGATTTCTTATATAACTGAATTGCAAATTGGGGGGGGGAATTTGCACAATCAAGCAACAACACGCAAAAACAGTACCTTCTCGTGTTACAGGTTAAGTTCAAAGAAACGCCGTGAGGATGTCCCTTCCCGTTGGATGAGTTCTTTGGGTCAATTCTCATTTAGCGCTGAGTCAGAACTGTTATTCAACATCTCCCCCGGCCAATCCTGGGGAGTTTCACATATATTTTGTCGTTCCCAACTCCCAAATTCAATCCGCTAATCCTTGGATATTTTTCTTGTGACAGTGACATTCACGATGTCACTGCTATTGCCTACAAACCGGATCGCATTGTACCATTTTATTCGATATAATATTTCTCCAAAATCTGAGCAGCTTCCGTAGAGGTTCCGATAACCAGCACGGCTCTGTTTTCCGGGGCGTTCTTTTCATTGAGGCTTCCATCTGCGTTCAGGTCTTCAACATGAAATTCATGGTCATATCCCAAGCCAATCACATGTTTGATCTGAGTCTCTGAGGTGCCCATATCAATCATCAGCTGACGGACAGCCTCCGCACGCCTCAAGCTAAGCTCTTTACATTGTTCATTTGTCCCCGCTGTCGCTGTCGTCCCCGCTAAAATCACCGTGTAGTCGGGATGCTCTAGGAGGTAGTCCACAATAGGGGACAGCTCCGAGACCGCATCATCCCTGTCCACAAAGGTCGCTTCATCACCATTGAACAGGGGCTTGACCTGATTGACTTGCAAAGGGTCAAAATCGTTAGAATCGTGGACAATAGGGATTGGAGTTACTTCCGGTAGTTCTCTATCCGTACTCCCCTCCTCTGTAAGCGGGAGATTTTTGAATGTGACCTCCGCACCTGATGTAGTCAGCACAGCCTCCCACAGCTCTTTCAGTGTATTCTTGTTGCGAGAAGTCAAATCTTCCTGCTTATCCGCTGCATCGCCGAGGCCGATCCATACGACTTGTACACCAGTCAAATCCGGTAAGGCATGATCTTTTTGTAATTTATCGACTATCGGCTGGACATCAATTAGGCGGTGCAGATTTTCGCTTAGTACATTCAGTTCACCTTCAGTCGATAGTCCGCTGTCCAAAATATACAGGCATTTATCCCCGGCTTCGCCGGTCAGGCCTCTCGCCGCTTGCTTGATTGCCTCAAAGGTGTCTACCTCTGGGTCATTGGCTTTTGAACTGGCCAAAGCGTTGTTCGTGCTATCTATCACTTCGGAAATTTGTTGTTCCAGGCGGGCTTCCGATAAACCCGAAACAGCACTTTCGTCTATTTCAAAGTCTACCACAGCTGCAGGGTCTCCATCGTTCACCACAATGGTCACAGAACCGTTATTTCGGGTACTGTATTCAATTGCTTTCAGGATTTCGGAATTATTTATTGGGGGTGTGACTGCATTTTGATGGTAGCCAGATACAATGGCAATATCTGTGGCTTCGATTTCAGGAGGGCCAGCGGGAACATCAGAAGATCCGCACCCAACCAAAGAAATCATAATCGCGGCAGCCACTCCCGCAGCAATCTCTGTCCTCATCTTCATCTCAAAATCCTCCTTCCAACTATGTATCGGTCAATTCGGAAATACTCTCAGCATCCCCCAATTTTTTCGCCAGCGCGAGCCTTGCCCATTTCTTGATTCGATCCGAATCTGCCTGAATGGTACCCTTTGCGGCTTTCAGCCTCTCCGTTTCCGTTTCAGGCAGGGCATTTTCCCAATTTCGATTCAGCTCACACTCAGCAGCGTATAGACGGTTGACCTGTTCTTTCAGGAGCGCACTCTGGTATCTGAGCGTATCCAGCCGGCGCTTGATCGGATCGCTAATCACATAGCCCAGTGCCAGATTCACAGCGGAAGTCACCAGAGGGATGATACCCATGACCAAAGTAAATGCAGTTTCAGCTTCCGGATTGGCCTCTGTTTCCGGGAGGATTGATCCTTTCGCGAAAACGTTCGCAGCTCCATCCATACCACGCGTTTCCCATCTCAAATAGAACGTGGCAAAGAACAGCAGTAAAAATACAATGACTAGTCCTACAATCATCCACAACTTGACTCCGTTCATGCCATACCGGTGGTAGTGAATATATCTGCCCACTACGAGAGGAATAAAATTTAAAACAACGGCGATGCCAACGGTCAGCAGGTAGAGCGCCTCTTTTTCCGCTGATTCAGTCATTTTAAAGAAAACCTCATACAAGGTCACGCCGTCCATGCAGGAAAGTCCAATAATCAGTGGATAAATTATAACCCCCCGCATCCACAGTTCTTGGTCCGCGCGATTGATTTTCCTGATCCGTTTAGACAGGGTATACAGTTCTCTCTGTCTCACCTGACATCCCTCCCATACCAAAAACCAATAGGCCTATCTGTTCATTCTGTCGTAAATCGCCTGCAGCAAATCGATTTCCGCATCGACTTTTCGAATGAGGTCCTCGGCCTGCTTGATCTCCGCACGCAGGCGGATCAATTCGCTCTCGTGTTTTAGAACTATGGAGCTGTTGACGCCTTCGTGCCAGGTTTTCTGCTCTTCCAACAAAGATATCAGGAGTTTCCCCTCTTGTTCTGTGTAGGCATCAAAAAAGCTGCCGCTGAATCGATCCGGCGAAGTTTCTTTCAAAAACTTGTCGATCTGCAACTCCGCTCTGCGGAGCCGTTTCTCAGGGGATATAGGTTCTATATAGTCGACAGCCGTCAAGCCAACATCCGGTGCATAATGGGGCACATCCTTCAAGCCCATGCGCCGCATTCGCCATTTCCGAATCCAACCCACCTACAATACCTCCATTCTTCCGGAACACTAACTTTCTTCTTCCGTCTCTGATGCCGTAGTTCGATCATTTGGTGGTTCCGCCCCTGCCGCCGTAGTTTGGCCATTTTGCGGCCCTGTCTCTGATGCCGTAGTTTGATTATTTGATGAATCCACATTTTTCTCCAGCACTGCTTTCAACAAGGATTTCCGGACATTATCGTTCCATAGATGTTTTTCCCGATAACTTTCCTCATTGCTAAGCAGAACGGGTACCGTGTATTCAACCGGGAAATTCACGGCCCTGGCCGCAAGAGTTGCTCCGTGCAAATAGGCGTGGATTCGCCGTTCTGTCAGCGCGGCAGCTTCCCGCTGAATTGCTCCTGCCTCAATGATATTTTGGTTCAGTTCCTCTTCGATTCCGGCCATCCGCAATTCTATGGTCCGCTTCCTGTCGCGGAGCGTCGGTTCGATTGTAGCTACGCGGGCTTTTTGGCGAGCATGAGAAGAATTTGTCCCTCCACTTGGAATCGGATCTGGCTTTGTCAGCTGTTTCAGGATGTTGTAATACTCTACCGCCAGACTTGCGCTCTCCTTGTGAAGCTGAGATGTTTTTTCTTCCAACTCCCGGTATGTACGATGGACAAATGAATGAAAGATAGCCTCTTTCTTTTGAAGATAGTGGCCCTCCCATTTCCCGTCCTTGAAGGCCACGACGTTTCGCTTGCCATCCAACCTGCCGTGAAAACGCACAATAAACAGCGGCATCCCTGTGATACCTCGTATTTTCAGTCGTTTCATCATGTACCTCCAATTCAACTCTGCGGCCATATCTCAATCTATTTGATAGGCGGATTTAACGGTTCCGCAGCCGGATCCCCTGTCCCCTAGGAATTCCGCTTTTCTTCAAATAGTCAAAGGTTCCTGTCATCGTCCGCTTCATGACGAACTCCACCATTTTGTCTTGAATGAAGTTGAAGCACTCGTTGATTTTCCAGACTACCTTGCCCAAGGCGGCACCGATCCAGATCGCTTCCATCATCTTGTGAACCCCCTCGTAAAACGAACCAGTCACAATTACCGCGATTGCCGCAAAAACGAGACGTACAATAACCGCCGCTATAATGGTCCACAGCTCGATAAATCTCAAGATCAACACATAACAGAAAATCGAGAGAAGGAGGGTCTTTCGGCTCAGAACCAGATTGGGGATGTATGCTTCATCGGGAACATCCCGGTATAAGTTCCCATCATAATCGTGGATCAAGTAATCTTCCAGAGCCAGGGAAAGAACCACCCGCTTCCGGCTGATAGGGATAAAGTAGGGGATTCGGCTTTCTGCATAATAAAACCTGCATTTTGGCTTTAAATAGCCTTTTCCTGATATAGCCTCCCGAAGATACCGTCGTAGCGCCGGCATGATCAGTGCCTCCTCCGGCACAGCTTTTGCATAGAATACGAACAGGATTGAGAACCAATCCCCGACTGGATTCCATGCGGTCAGTCCTAACAGCAAAACCGCGAACCCGCAGTATACGCCATAGAGGACCAAGTCCCAGCCTACCAGGAACGGCAGGCGACTGCCACATTCAAAGCAGCCAGCATATAGTTCTTCCACATCTCAATCCCCCTCGCGTTTTTCTTGTCTCCAGCTGTTAAAACTGATCTTCTTCTCAAAGTCTTCCGAATCATCAGAAGGCTTTGAGAAGAAGGGGGGCGAAGCCCCCCTTCTTCTATGTGTGCCATTTCGGAAGCTCTGTCCAGTCTTCTGTGCCGTTTGCCTTTCTACGGTCGTGGGCATCGGCGGGGTCCCCCCAGTTTTTCCCCTAGTCCCATAACGGCTTCCACGATGTTATCCACATGGCCCGTTTTTCAGTCCGATATTTTTTGTTTGTACTTTGAAACTTCATTCGAAATAGGGTAAAATGCCTTTTCTACTCGGCTTGCTCCGATACTACCGTACGTGTTGTCCTCCAGTCAGAGGTATCAATGGGGGAGTCACCTTCGAAAAGGTCGTAATAATCTTCGTCCCGCAGTTTGGGTCGGCGATGCACCCAGACAGCTGTAATGATAGGATAAAGCACAATGGCAACCAGTCCGCCCGAAAAGCCGTTATTGTATAGATTTACACCAGCTACAGGACTAGAAATCTGTAATACCAGAGCAGAGTGGATAAAGCCGGCCAAAACGCCGAAAGGCCAACCGAAATGACCGGAAATGGGAGCCAATGTTGTTCCAAAAAGCCCGGCTAACTGGAGTGAAGGGTAATCTAGTGTTTGGTGTATTCCATATGCCCCCAATGCCACGCCGATCATAACAGGGACGATATTAAACGCATGCTTTCCCATAGCGGAAAAGCCGATGATCGTAAAAATACCGCCCAGCGTAGGACCATTCAAATCACCGCAGCTCAGGAAAATGTACAGCATCCCCAGGAGTCCATTGACTCCCATATTCACAAGAACTGGGCCTGCTCCGAACATACGCAGATAATCGCTAGGAGCACGCCCTGTGGTGGATAACAACCTCCGATAGCCTGCCCACACTGCCCATGCTGGTTCGCCTGTGCAAAAAAAACCGGCAAGAATAAAAATCAAACACAGAATCATTAAAACGAAAGCAAAGGCCGTATTGAAGCCTGTTGCCCAATACAACACAGATTCTGGCTTATCATCTAGGGCTGTCAAGATGGGGACGATCATCATGGCTAATAAGCCACAGGCAAACCCCATGTTGTAAAGATTCATTCCGTTTTGTATTTTGTATGTGTAGGATGACAGGGAGGGTAGCACAAATCCGATTACGACCCCGGATAGTAACCCCAATGGCACACTTGCGTATATGCTTCCAAAGGTCATGTAGCTGACCAGCGGTGCTAGGGAAGTTGACAACAATGCCACGGAGGCATATCTGGAAAAGGGCCTTTTACGATACTTGGCATAGAGCCAGCTGCCCAAAATGATCGGCCAGATATTGAAGAAATTCTTCCCAAATAGCGAAAAACCCGACATCAATCCCATCTTTACAATGGTATCACCATTAAAAGACGCTCCTGAAAATTTGAGAATACATATGGAAATACCAGTGACAATGCCAGAATTTATCAATGCGGCACCCGGTCCAGCGATATATACATAATCGGTAATCAGTATATTCTCTGACACAACAATACGATATAAGCCAGCAATAGTATCGCCCGGCTCATCGAGTAAAAAGCCGATCCATATAAGTCCCGCAGAGAAAAGAATTGCTGCCGGAAAAATCTGGCGGTACCGTTCTCTCAATATAGTTCTCCTTATTTATTTTTTATGGAGCGGATCTTAAGATTTGAAATATATAAATTTCGCTTAGTATCAGACGAATTGGTGCAGGATTACATCTTAATAGTTGTAGAAGCCCTTGCCGGTCTTCTTGCCCAGCAGGCCGCCGCGGACCATCTTGCGCAGCAGCAGTGCGGGACGGTACTTGGAATCGCCGGTCTCGATGTACAGGGTCTCCATGATGGCCAGGCACACGTCCAAGCCAATGAAGTCGCCCAGAGCCAGGGGACCCATGGGATGGTTGGCCCCCAGCATCATAGCCTTGTCGATGTCGGCCACGGAAGCAACGCCGGTCTCCACCAAGTCAATGGCTTCGTTGACCATTGGGATCAGGATCTTGTTAACCACGAAGCCAGGAGCCTCGGCCACCTCGACGGGATCCTTGCCGATCTCCTTGGTCAGGTTATAGATGAAGTCGAAGGTCTCCTGGGTGGTGTTGGCACCCCGGATGATTTCCACCAGCTTCATGCTTGGCACGGGGTTGAAGAAATGCATGCCGATAACGGGATGGTTCAAACCCAGACCCATCTCGGTAATGGACAGAGAAGAGGTGTTGGAGGCGAAGATGGCCTCGGGCTTGCACAGGCTGTCCAGCTCATTCAGCAGCTCTTTCTTGGTGGCCATGTCTTCCTTGACGCACTCGATGATGAGATCGGCGTCGGCGCAGGCGGACTTCTCCTCCACCAGAACATTGGCCAGCAGAGCGTCCACGGCCTCCTGGGGCATCTTGCCCTTAGCCACCCGCTTGGCCAGAGAAGCGGCCAGCTTATCCTTGTGCTTCTGGGCGGAAGCCACGCTACTCGCATACATCAACGCCGTGTGGCCCTTTGCCGCGAAAACCTGCGCGATGCCGCTGCCCATGGTACCTGCTCCGAATACTGCTACTTTCATATTCAGTTCTCCTTAATTATTGAAAATTTACCGACTGTCAACTGTTTGAAAGACTCTCACTACGATTTTCTTATGCAGAAGGAATGAAACGTCGCGCAAACTCATCCTGAAGCTCCGCACGGAAATCCGGATGCGCAATGGCGATTAGACTCTTTGCGCGCTCCCGCAGAGAATGTCCTTTCAGATGTGCGACACCGTATTCGGTAACAATATAGTCAACATCCATGCGAGAAGTGGTGACAGGTGCGCCATAATCCAGATTTGCAACGATTCGGGAAACGGTTCCCTTTGCCGCGGTAGAAGGGAACGCAAGAATAGAGCGTCCTCCTTTGGAGAAAGAGGCACCGCGAATGAAGTCCACCTGACCGCCAACACCAGAAATCTGCTTGGGGCCGATACTCTCGGAAGAGACCTGGCCCATCAGATCTACCTGCACACAAGAATTGATGGAAACCAAATTTTCATTTTGACCAATGACGATGGGATGATTCACATAGTCAACGGGTAGCATCAACACATCAGGATTGTGGTCCACGAAATCATACAGCTTCTTGGTTCCCATCAGGAAATTGGCCACCAGCTTGCCAGGATGCAGGGTCTTTTTCTTATTGGTGATAACGCCGGCTTCCACAAGATCAACAACACCGTCTGAGAACATTTCGGAGTGGATGCCAAGATCCTTTTTATCCTTCAGGAACTTCAGCACTGCATCGGGGATTGCGCCAATTCCCAGTTGTAAAGTGTCACCATCGTGTATCAGAGAGGAGCAATACTTTCCGATAGCTTCCTCTATAGGACCGATCTTGGGTGGAGCCAATTCTATGATAGGCGCAGAATAATCTACAAAATAGGTGAACTTATCAACAGGGATCAGTTTGCCATAGGTAAACGGCATCTGATCATTGACCTGAGCGATGACAATCTTTGCGGTCATAACCGCCTCATAATCATAGTCAACAGAGACGCCCAGAGAAACCATGCCGTTTTCATCGGGAGGTGTTACGGATACCAGCGCTACATCCAGCGGCATAGTGGTATGGAAAGTTTCAGGGACCTGATAAAAGAAGCAAGGCGTGAAATCTCCGCAACCGCTGTTGATAGCATCACGGGTGCGTGCTCCAACAAAATATGCATTGTGATGAAAATGCTTTTCCATACCCGGCTGGCAGTATTCACATTTGCCCATCGCGACCATGTGGACAATCTCGACGTTTTCATAGTCTTCTTTATGACCAATCATGGTATCCAACAGAAAGCTGGGTTCACCGCAGGCATGACCGACCAGCACACGGTTACCGGACTTGATATGTTTCACCGCTTCATCGGCAGTCAAATGTCGCTCCTGATAATAAGTTTTCCAATCCATAATTATTGCTCCTTGCTCAGCTTTTCTAAAAATTCGGCGGCGCGTTCGATATCCTCCTGAGCCGCCATGACCAGTCGGGGGATATCCACAGGCAGATCCGCCTGCCCAGCACATCTTGCCGAACAGCCGCAAACAATCAGAACCGCTCTATATACATCAGTCGGTTCAAAATTTAACAGTTGCAGATGTGGGAACCTTTTTTGCAACCCGCGGACACTGGCTCCGCGTTGATAGCTGGGATTGCAGCCACCGCAATAGCGTACTGCGATCTTAGTGATTTTCATATTTACCCTGCATGACCGCCCGCGCTTCTTCCCACAGCTCATCGCTGACATCCTGAACAACTATGACTTGCCGGATCTCCGGAATTGCCACCGTTAACTCACCAAAAATCAACTGCTCGATCGTTAAGTATGCTGAAGGACACCCAGCACATTGCCCCAAAAGGCGGATGCGAACCACTCCGTCCTCAATGTCCAGAACATCCAGATCGCCGTTATGTAACTCCAACTGCGGACGCACCTTTTCGTTCAATACTTTCTCTACTTTTTCTCTCATGGCACATATGCTCCTATCTGATTTCCCGTAGAGTAAAATGATAAGACGCGGTCCGTCAGAAAGCTGCCGTACCGCGTCTTTTTATGGGGAGCAATGGCTCCTCAGTTAAGCACGACTCCAGCAAAGGGCCACATTGTTCAAGGAATATATTTTACTTGATACCTGCGATTTCCTTGGCAAGCTGCTTCTTGCCCTGGATGTTGCCCTGGCGGGCGATCATGATGCGCTGGGCCTGGGGAGAGCCCGCGCCGTGCATGGACTCTGTCCGGTAGCCAACGGCGGCCCCGGCCACGCGACGGGTCTCCCGGAAACGCAACTATCA
>OGRG01000793.1_pt1 | contig 25704 bp, 26 predicted proteins | sample 1553501 | NCBI WGS metagenome assembly OGRG01 (sample SAMEA2580018, study PRJEB22360) | human gut metagenome | biome: human gut; feature: human-associated habitat; material: faeces | place: Denmark | collected 2008/2010 | reverse complement strand
GGAGGTGGAACAGGTCACTGCCTGACCTGTCCCGCCGGGACGGTTCTCTTAAAAACACCATATAGATTTTTTGTACGCCGCCGCCCGCCATCGAGCAGAGTTTTACACCTAATTGGGGATAAAACAGCTCATGGCGGGCGGCGGCGTTGCCCTTATCGGCGGTACCCTCGTACCTCTGCTTGCCGGACTGTTCGGTTAAGCGGCGGGGTTAGCCTATGCAGAGCATACTTGACGCGATTAACGAATGGATAAAGGAAATCCTCATTGGAGCCATTAACGGTAATCTGTCAACTATGTTCGGGGACGTAAACGAAAAAGTCGGAACTATCGCCGCAGAGGTAGGACAAACCCCGCAGGGGTGGAACGCAGGCATATTTTCCATGATACAGGGCTTGTCGGAAAATGTGATTGTACCCATTGCGGGGCTTGTCATTACCTACGTTCTATGCGTGGAGCTTATCAGCATGGTAACGGAAAAGAACAATATGCACGATATTGACACGTTCATGTTCTTTAAGTGGTTTTTCAAGGCGTGGGTAGCAGTGTATCTCGTTACCCACACCTTTACTATCACTATGGCGGTGTTCGATATGGCGCAGCACGTTGTTTCCGGCGCGGCGGGCGTGATCGGCGGCGATACGAATATCGACGTTGACGCCGCCCTCTCGTCCATGCAAGCCGGACTTGACGCTATGGAAATCCCCGAACTGTTACTGCTCGTTATGGAAACAAGCCTTGTGAGCCTTTGCATGAAAATCATGTCGGTGCTTATCACGGTTATCCTGTACGGCAGAATGATAGAAATTTACCTTTACTGTTCGGTATCGCCTATCCCGTTTGCAACTATGACCAACAGAGAGTGGGGACAGATAGGCAACAACTACTTAAAAGCCCTGTTCGCCCTCGGTTTTCAAGGCTTCCTCATAATGATATGTGTCGGCATTTATGCGGTTTTGGTTGGCAGCATGATTGTAGCGGACAACCTGCACAGCGCGATTTTCTCCCTTGCAGCCTACACCGTGATTTTGTGCTTCTCCCTATTCAAAACAGGCGCACTTGCGAAGTCAATCTTTAATGCCCATTAAGACCGAAAGGAGGTTTTCACTTGGCGTATGTACCCGTACCCAAAGACTTATCAAAAATCAAAACGAAAGTCGCTTTTAATCTGACAAAGCGGCAAATCATTTGTTTTGCGGCAGCCCTCGCTATTGGACTACCGCTTTTCTTTTTGCTCAAAGACAGCGCGGGAACAAGCATGGCGGCATTTGCAATGATTGTCGTTATGCTTCCCTGTTTCCTCTTGGCAATGTATGAAAAACACGGGCAGCCCCTTGAAGTCGTGATTAAAAATGTCATTCAGACAAAGTTTATCCGACCAAAGGAACGCCCCTATCAGACGGAAAATTTTTATACCGTCATAGAAAAACAACGAAAATTGGAAAAGGAGGTATCGGCTATTGTCAATGGCAGAACGAAAAACCATGACCCGCGCGGTAAAAAATCCCGTGAAGCGTAAGCTGACCCGCGCAGAAAAGAAAGAAATCGCCGCCGTGATACAGGCGGCAAAGGGCGACGGGAAGCCCCACACCGCACAACAGACCATTCCCTACTTGCAGATGTACCCGGACGGGATTTGCAGGGTAACGGAAAAGAAATACAGTAAAAGCCTTGTCTTTGAAGATATTAACTATCAGCTTGCACAGGCAGATGATAAGACCGCCATTTTTGAAAACTGGTGCGATTTTCTCAACTACTTTGACGCTTCCGTATCGGTGCAGCTCTCTTTCATCAATCAAGGCGCAAGAAAGGAAAAGACACAGGCAGCTATCGAAATCCCGGCACAGGACGACGCTTTTAACTCTATCCGCAAAGAATACGCGGATATGCTGAAAAATCAGCTTGAAAAAGGCAACAACGGACTGGAAAAGTGCAAGTACATCACGTTTTCCATTGAAGCGGATAATCTTGCAGCAGCAAAAGCCCGCCTGTCCCGTATCGAAACCGACGTACTCAATAATTTTAAGGTGCTTGGCGTAACCGCCCGCCCCATGAACGGACAGGAACGCTTGAACGTGCTGCATGGGATTTTTCACCCGGAGGGCGAGCCGTTCCGTTTCTCTTGGGACTGGCTTGTACCGTCCGGGCTTACCACAAAGGACTTTATCGCCCCGTCCTCGTTCCGCTTTGGCGACGGCAGGACGTTTCGCATGGGGCGTAAGCTCGGTGCTGTTAGCTTCCTTGAAATCCTTGCGCCGGAGCTGAACGACCGTATGCTTTCGGATATTCTCGACCTTGAAAACGGGATAATCGTCAATCTGCATATCCGCAGTATCGACCAGAGCGAAGCAATCAAGACTATCAAGCGCAAGATAACCGACCTCGACAAGATGAAGATTGAGGAACAGAAAAAAGCGGTACGCAGCGGGTATGACATGGATATAATTCCGTCCGACCTTGCTACTTTCGGCAGCGAAGCAAAAAATCTGTTGCAGGATTTACAGAGCCGCAACGAGCGAATGTTTCTGCTGACGTTCCTTGTGGTAAACATGGCCGACACAAAACGGAAACTGGATAATGACGTATTTGCTACGGCGGGCTTTGCACAGAAAAACAACTGCGCTCTGACCCGCCTTGACTATTTGCAGGAAGCGGGCTTTATGTCCTCTATCCCTCTTGGGGAGAACCTTATCCCCATTCAAAGAGGGCTTACCACATCAAGCACCGCTATTTTTATCCCGTTTATCACGCAGGAGCTTTTTCAGCGGGGCGCAGCCCTTTACTACGGCTTAAATGCGCTGTCAAATAACATGATACTCTGCGACCGCAAGAAGCTGAAAAACCCCAACGGGCTTATTCTCGGAACACCGGGAAGCGGTAAATCCTTTGCGGCAAAGCGGGAAATGACAAATGCTTTTCTCATTACCGACGACGATATTATTATCTGCGACCCGGAAGCAGAGTATTTTTCCCTTGTGCAGCGTTTGGGCGGGCAAGTGATACGTCTGTCGCCTGCCGGAAAAGGCATGGACGGCAAGCCCCAGTATGTGAACCCTATGGATATTAACCTCAACTACTCCGAGGACGACAACCCGCTTGCCTTGAAATCCGACTTTATCCTTTCCCTCTGCGAGCTTGTTATCGGCGGCAAAGAGGGCTTGCAGCCCGTAGAAAAGACAGTCATTGACCGCGCTGTTAGGAATGTGTACCGACCTTTCCTTGCAGACCCCGACCCGGCAAAAATGCCGATTTTGGGCGACCTTTACAACGAGCTTTTGAAGCAACCGGAGCCGGAAGCTGCCCGCATTGCGGCGGCATTGGAGCTTTATGTTTCCGGCTCTCTGAACGTCTTTAACCACCGTACCAACGTGGAGCTTTCAAACCGTCTTGTCTGCTTTGATATTAAGCAGCTTGGAAAGCAGCTCAAAAAATTAGGTATGCTCATTGTGCAAGACCAGGTGTGGAACCGCGTTACCGTCAACCGCGCCGAAAAAAAGGCAACCCGTTACTACATGGACGAATTTCACTTGCTGCTCAAAGAAGAACAGACCGCCGCTTACAGCGTGGAGATTTGGAAGCGTTTTCGTAAATGGGGCGGCATACCGACCGCTATCACGCAGAACGTCAAAGACCTTTTAAGCAGCCGTGAAGTCGAGAATATCTTTGAAAACTCCGATTTTGTCCTCATGCTCAATCAGGCACAGGGCGACCGGGCTATCCTTGCAAAGCAGCTCAATATCTCCCCGCAGCAGATGAAGTATGTGACCCACACCGAAGCGGGCGAGGGGCTTATCTTTTACGGGAATGTGGTGCTGCCGTTCATTGACCGCTTCCCGACGGACACCGAGCTTTACCGTCTGCTTACGACAAAGCCGGAGGAAGTGAGCAAGCCATGAAAACGGACGTAATCATCAACCGTGAAGCCCTCTATGCCCTGCGGGAGCTGCCGAGCGAAAGCGTGAACTGCTGCGTCACAAGCCCGCCCTACTATGGGCTTAGGGACTACGGGCTTGACGCGCAAATCGGACGGGAGGACACGCCGGAGCATTATATCGGGCGGCTTGTGGAAGTATTCCGGGAGCTGCGCCGGGTACTCAAAGACGACGGGACGTTTTGGCTGAATATCGCAGATACCTACTGCGGCACAGGCATGAAAGCGGGCTGCAAGCAAAAGGATTTAATCGGTATTCCGTGGCTTTTAGCCTTTGCCCTGCGCTCTGACGGGTGGTATTTACGCAGCGATATTATTTGGCTGAAAGAAAACCCCATGCCGGAAAGCTGCCGCGACAGACCGAGCCGGTGCTATGAACACATCTTTTTGCTGACAAAATCAAAGAAATACTACTATGACGCTGCCGCCATTGCGGAGCCGATCGCGCCGGGAACGGCTGCGCGGTACCGACAGGGGCGCGGCGCAGGACACAAATATGCCGAGGAAGTACCCGGACAGGGCAAGGTACAGGGTATCAATAAAACCCGCAGCGGCGGCTATTATGACGACGCTCTTATGCCGACCACAAGGAACAAGCGGGACGTTTGGCTTATCAATACCGTACCGTATAAGGGCGGGCATTTTGCCGCCTATCCCCCGAAGTTAGCGGAAACGTGCATACTGGCGGGCTGTCCGAAAGGCGGCATTGTCATAGACCCGTTCTTTGGAAGCGGCACCACCGGGCTTGCCGCAAAAAACCTTGACCGACATTATATCGGCATTGAACTGAACACAGAGTATTGCGCCCTTGCGGGGGCGCGGATTGGAGGTGGTAACACTTGAAAGACGAATTAAAGCCCCGCGATAAAATCACGCAGAAAATGACCCGCGACGGGGCTATCGCGGAAAATCAGACCACAGGCGAAACGGAGCGTATCAGCAACCGCATACGGGACGCGGATTTACAAAAGACCCCGGAACAGCAGGCGGCACAGGACGCTATGCAGCTTCCCCCGGTATCTGATACAAGCCCGCTTCCCCATGCGCCGGGGACTGCCCCCAAAGCGGACACAGGAAAAGCGGAGCGCGTCATGGAACGTCTTGACGCCGCCCACACCCGCAAGACAAGCAAAAAGGCGGTACGCAGGGCGCAGGAGGAAGCCGCCGAGCAAACGAAATCTTCCCGGCTGCAATTTACCGACGAGGAACTTGCCACGCCGGAGCTTGAAAAGTACATCAAAAAATCCGACAAAGCAGCCGACCGCTTGGATAAAGCAAAGGCAGCTATCCCGAAGCAAAAGAAACTGGTTAAGGAGCGTACCTTTGATGAAGCCACCGGGAAAGGCAAAACCCGCCTGCACTTTGAGGAACAGGACAAGCCGCCCGGATTTAAGGAGAAGCACAACCCGCTATCCCGCCCCGCGCAGGAAGCGGGTATTTTCGTCCACAACAAAATCCATTCCGTTGAAAAGGACAACTCCGGCGTGGAGGGCGCACACAAGACCGAGGAAGCCGCCGAGCGCGGCGTAAAGTACGGAGCGCGGAAACTAAAGCAGGGCTACCGCAGCCATAAGCTGAAACCCTACCGGGAGGCGGCAAAGGCTGAAAAAGCGGCGTTTAAGGCAAACGTGGATTTTCAGTATCACAAAACCCTGCACGATAACCCGCAGCTTACCTCTAACCCCCTTTCCCGCTTTTGGCAGAAACAGCAGATTAAAAAGCAGTATGCAAAGGCGGCGAAACAAGGGAGCGCAAAGGGTATCAAAGCCGCAGCCGAGAATACCCGGAAAGCGGCAAAAAAAGCCGCAGAGAAAACAAAGCAGACAGCGGCATTTGTGGCAAGGCACCCGGCGGGCGTGGCAATCGCTGTCGGTGCGCTGCTTCTCTTTATCCTCATTATGTCGGGGCTGTCCTCTTGCGGGGCAATGTTTTCCGGCACCCTAAACGGCGTTCTTGGAACGTCCTACACGTCCGAGGACAGCGACCTTGTGGAAGTGGAAAATGCCTATGCCGGACTGGAAAGCGAGCTGCAACGGGAGATTGACAATATCGAAAGTACCCACAGCGGCTATGACGAATACCGCTATGACCTTGCGAATATCGGGCATAACCCCCACGAATTAGCGTCCTATCTGACCGCAAAATACCAAAGCTACACCCGCGCCGACGTACAGACAGAATTGCAGCGGATTTTTGAGCAGCAATACAAGCTGACCTTGACCGAGGAAGTGGAAATGCGCTACCGGGAGGAAGAACGCACCGACACATGGACAGACGAGGACGGCAACGAGCATACGGACACCTACACGGTACAAGTGCCTTATGAGTATTACATCTTAAACGTCAAGCTGACGAACACCCCGTTATCCACGATTGCAGAAAACAATCTGACCCCGGAACAACTGGAAATGTACCGGGTGTACTTACAGACAAGCGGGAACAAGCCCCTTATCTTTGGCGGCGGCTCTCCCGACACTTCTGCGTCCGAGGATTTAAGCGGCGTGGACTTTGTAAACGGAACGCGCCCCGGCAATACCGCTATTGTTGACCTTGCAAAGCAGCAAGTCGGCAACGTGGGCGGCTACCCTTATTGGAGCTGGTACGGCTTTAATTCCCGCGTGGAATGGTGTGCCTGTTTCGTTTCGTGGTGCTACGGGCAGGCAGGGCTTTCCGAGCCGCGCTTTGCCGCCTGCCAGTCGCAGGGTATTCCGTGGTTTACCTCTCACGGGCAATGGGGAGCGCGGGGCTATGAGAACATTGCCCCCGGCGTCGCTATCTTTTTTGACTGGGATTTAGACGGAAGCGCAGACCATGTAGGGCTTGTGATTGGCAGGGACGAAAGCCGCGTCTATACCGTTGAGGGCAATTCCGGCGACGCCTGCAAAATCAAAAGCTACCCGCTTGACTATGCCTGTATCAAGGGCTACGGGCTGATGAACTGGAACTAAGCTATTTTCAAAATCGAAAGGAGAACAACATTTATGGCTATGAGCAAAATTGACCGTATCAACAAAGAAATCCAAAAGACCCGTGAGAAAATCACGGAGTACCAGAACAAGCTGCGCGGACTGGAAGCGCAGAAAACCGAAGCGGAAAACCTTGAAATCGTGCAGCTTGTACGCGCCATGCGTATGACCCCGCAGGAGCTTTCCGCTATGCTTTCCGGCGGTGCTATCCCCGGCATGACCGCCGCGCCCGTTTATGAAGCAGACTACAAAGAACAGGAGGACAATGCAGATGAAGAATAAAATCACAAGAACGCTGACCGCACTTTGCGCCGCCCTTATGCTCATGGGCGGCTTTTCTGTTACCGCCTTTGCACAGACGCCCACGACGGAAGAAACCGACGACAGCGGCGTAATCGTGGAAACCGAGCCGCAGCCCTTAACCCCGGAGGGCAACATGACCCTTGTGGACGACATTGACGGGGACGCCGCCGGGGATAAGCAGTTTATTGTCGTGAAAAGCAAAGGCGGCAACTATTTTTACATTATCGTTGACCGGGCAGCCGAGGGCGAAAATTCCGTCCACTTCTTAAATCAAGTAGACGAAAGCGACCTTATGGCGATTATCGGGGAGGAACAGACCGAGCAGCCCCCGGCTGTCTGCAACTGTACCGAGAAATGCAAGGCGGGCGAAGTAAACACCGCCTGCCCCGTCTGCTCTGTCAACATGGATAGCTGCACAGGCAAGGAAGCCGCGCCGGAGGAACCCACCGAGCAGGCGCAGCCCCAAAACGGCATGGGCGGGCTTTTGATTTTCCTTGTTGTGGGCTTGCTTGGCGGCGGCGCAGCCCTCTACTACTTTAAGGTTATGAAATCAAAACAGAACGTAAAAGGCGGCACCGACCTTGACGAGTTCGATTTTGACGAATACGACGAGGACGAGCCGGAAGAAGCTGACAGCGCAGACACCGAACAGGAGGACGAGGACGAATGAAACTTGTGATTTGTGAGAAACCCAGCGTCGGGACGGCGGTTGCCGCCGCCCTCGGCGTTACGGGCAGAAAAGACGGATATATCGAGGGGAACGGTTATGTTATCTCTTGGTGTATCGGGCATTTGGTAGGACTTGCGGAAGCTGCCGCCTATGGGGAACAGTACAAAAAGTGGAGCTATGACAGCTTACCCATTCTGCCGCAGGAATGGCAGTACACCGTAGCTGCCGACAAGGGAAAGCAATTCAAAACCTTAAAGGAGCTTATGCACCGCGCCGACGTTTCCGAAGTCGTGAACGCCTGCGACGCAGGACGCGAGGGAGAATTGATTTTCCGCTTTGTCTATGAAATGGCGGGCTGCAAGAAGCCCTTTACCCGTCTTTGGATTTCCTCAATGGAAACGGGCGCAATCAAAAGCGGCTTTGACAACTTAAAAGACGGGCGCGGTTATGACGCCCTCTATCATTCCGCATTATGCAGGGCAAAGGCTGACTGGCTTATCGGGATTAACGCGACCCGCCTTTTCTCCTGCCTGTATGGAAAGACCTTGAACGTAGGGCGCGTCCAGACCCCAACTCTCAAAATGCTTGTAGACCGGGACGCTGCCATTATGAACTTCAAGAAAGAAACCTATTACCATGTGTGCCTTATGCTTCCTGGCGCGGAAGCGGCAAGCGCGAAGATCCGCGCCGCTGATGAAGCAAGCGAACTGAAAGCGGCCTGCGAAGCGTCGGCGGCTGTCTGTACTTCCTTGACCCGTGAAAAGAAAACCGTTGCACCCCCGAAGCTCTTTGACCTTACCAGTTTACAGCGGGAAGCAAACCGCATTTACGGGTACACCGCGAAGCAGACCCTTGACCTGGCGCAAGCCCTCTATGAAAAGAAGCTGCTTACTTATCCGAGAACGGACAGCGCATTTCTGACCGACGACATGGGAGAAACAGCGACGGGCATTATCAAGGTGCTTTGTGAGAAACTTTCCTTTATGGAGGGCGCGGACTTTTCGCCGGAGATTGCAAAGGTGCTGAACAGCAAAAAGGTATCAGACCACCATGCAATCATTCCCACTATGGAACTTGCAAAAACTGACCTTACTACGTTGCCGGAAAGTGAAAGAAATATCCTTATCCTTACCGGGGCGCGTCTACTCATGGCGACCGCAGAGCCGCACGTTTACGAAGCGGTAACGGCGGTATTCTCCTGCGCCGACCATGAATTTACGGCAAGGGGCAAGACGGTAATCGCTGCCGGGTGGAAAGACCTTGAACGGCTTTACCGGGCTACCCTAAAAAAGAAACTCGACAGCGACGACGAGGAAAACGAGCTTGCGTTAGATGTGCCGGATTGTACCGAGGGGCAGACCTTTGATAAACCCGCCGCGAAAGTGACGGAGCATGACACTACACCCCCGAAGCCCCACAATGAAGCAAGCCTTTTGTCTGCTATGGAACGCGCAGGGAACGAGGACACCGACCCGGACGCAGAACGTCGGGGGCTTGGTACGCCTGCCACCCGCGCCGCTGTCATTGAAAAGTTAGTAAAAGGCGGCTTTGTGGAGCGAAAGGGCAAGCAGCTACTTCCTACCAAAGACGGAACAAACCTTGTCTGCGTCCTGCCGGACAGTCTTACTTCTCCGCAGCTTACGGCGGCATGGGAAAACAATCTGACGCAGATAGCAAAGGGAAACGCCGACCCTGCCGCTTTCATGCAGGGTATCGAAGCAATGACGCAGGAGCTTGTAAAAACCTATGCTTCCGTACTGGGCGAGGAACAGGAACTTTTCAAGCCGGAGAAAACAGAGCTTGGGAAATGCCCCCGCTGCAAATCCCCTGTCTATGAGGGGAAGAAAAACTACTACTGTTCCAACAAAGAGTGCAGCTTTACCATGTGGAAAAACGACCGCTTCTTTGAGGAACGAAAAACTGTCTTTACCCCGAAGATTGCCGCTGCACTCTTGAAATCCGGCAAGGCAAAAGTCAAAAAGCTGTATTCCGTAAAAACGGGCAAAACCTATGACGGAACGGTGCTTTTAGCTGATACGGGCGGTAAGTATGTGAATTACAAAGTAACCATTTCAAAGGACAAAGAACTGGAATAGCAAGCATAGGAAGCGGGTACCCACTTCCGTAAAATCCCTGCCACTCTAACCGAGCTTGGCGGGGATTTTGCTTGTTGGGATAATCCCAAACCCTTATACAAAAACCGAACATCACAGAAAGGAAGTGTTACATGAAATCTTATTCCACTTATGACCGCGACAGACTGGACGCCGCCGACAAGATGAAGATTGAGCGCGGTATCTATTTTGACACGAAAGGCGCGGATATTTCCCCGCTGACCGCTTTACCCCTTGCCGAGCTTATGAAGCTGCGAGAGGAAAGCGCGGCTGCGGAGCAGACCGTATTTGAAAATCTAAAAGTACAGGCTTCCGCATGGGAGGAACAGGCAGGAAAGACCCTGCTATTTGACAAGGCGATTGAGTATGCGAGAATACCCGAAGTGAAGCATACGGCGAACAAGTGGCAGGACGAGGACAACGACCGCCACACCATCAGCAACCGGGTATATAAAATGAGCTACCATGTGTATGAAAATACCCGCTACGACAAGGCAGCACAGAAATCTATTCCATATTCCTATACGTTATCTTGGAACATCTACACCAACAGCCCCCACGGGTACGGACAGGCAAAAATCGCCGGACAGGACAGAAAGGTATTTGCTGACCGGGCGGCTATGGAAAAATATCTGAATGGGCGTGTCAAGGCGTATGAAAAGCTTTTTACGGAAATCTCCCCGGCTATCCCGCCGGAATACGCGGAACAGTTTAGGGTAAACGGGCAGCTCTTACCGGGCTACACCGTAGAGGGCGAGGAAATCAAGCAGCCCGCCGCCGACATTCCCGCCGCTGCACCGAGAACCGAACCGGGACAGGAAACGGAACAGTTTGCAATCCTGATTGACAGCCGCACCCGTTTTGAAACGGGAGAATCGGGTGGCTACTGGCTTTCCATGCCCGCCACAAAGGAAGAACTTCACGAAGCCATGCAAAGCGTCGGCATTACCGCAGACAATCCGCAGGATTTTTTCATTCACGGCTACTCTGACCGGGAGGACAGGCACATTGCCCTGCCTTATGACATGGTATGCGCGGCACAGGTAGACGAGCTGAATTTCCTTGCAGCACGACGGGAAACCCTTGACGCTTCCGGGATTGCCGCGCTGAACGCCGCGACGCAGCGAAAGAACGGTTTTGAGAATATCGGGCAGCTCATTGACTTTACCTATAACGAGGACTTTTTCGTGCATATCCCCGAAGTACATAATCCCCGCGAATTGGGCGATTATTACCTTAACAAATCCGGCATGGTGCAAATGCCCGCTGAATGGAAAAACAGCATTGACCCTATCGCCTTTGGACGAAACGCCGCCGCGCAGGAAAAAGGCAGCTTTACGGAATACGGCTACCTTGTGGAAAGCGGCGACGCATGGGAGCAGCACTTTGAGGGGCGCGAAGTGCCGGAGGACTACCGCATTATGAGCTACCCGCAGCCGACCACAGAACGGGACGCAGCCCCGGCGGTACAGATGGCTGTTCCCGAAGAAACACCGCAGGAGCCGCGCCCGGTTATCCCCATTGTCTTAACTTCCGAGAAGCCCGCCGAAAAGCTCAAAGAGATTACCGACCGTTTGGAGCAGGGTATTACGGAGCTGTTCGACAGCGAGCGTTACAAGGAATATCTGCGCGTCATGTCAAAGTTTCATAATTACAGCTTTAACAATACGCTGCTGATCGCCATGCAAAAGCCCGACGCTTCCCTTATCGCCGGATTTTCCGCATGGAAAAATAACTTTGGACGAAACGTGATGAAAGGACAAAAGGGTATCAAAATCCTTGCCCCGTCGCCGTTCAAGATTAAAAAAGAAATGGAGAAAATCGACCCGCAGACACAGAAAGCCATTATCGGCAAAGACGGAAAGCCCGTAACCGAGGAAAAGGAAATCACGATACCCGCCTTTAAGGTGGTATCTGTCTTTGACGTATCGCAGACCGAGGGCAGGGAAATCCCCGATATTGCCGTAAATATGCTGACCGGGGACGTGGAGCATTACAAGGACGTTTTCGCTGCCCTTGAAAAGACTTCTCCTGTTCCTGTCGGCTTTGAAAAAATCGAGGGCGGCGCACACGGGTACTACCACTTGGAGGACAAGCGTATTGCCCTTGATGAGGGCATGAGCGAGCTGCAAACCTTAAAAACCCTTATCCATGAAATCGCCCATGCGAAGCTCCATGACATTGACCTTAACGCCCCTTTGGAGGACTTGGAGAACAGACCCGACCGCCGCACCCGTGAAGTACAGGCAGAAAGTATCGCCTATACCGTGTGCCAGCATTACGGGCTTGATACTTCCGATTATTCCTTTGGGTATGTTGCCGGGTGGAGTGCCGGACGGGAGCTTGCCGAACTGAAAAGTTCTCTTGAAACAATCCGCAGCACCGCAGCGGAAATCATTAACAGCATTGATGAGCATATCGCAGAACTGCAAAAGGAACAGGCGCAGACTTCCGAGGTACAGGAAATCGGGCAAAACGCACCACCGCAGGAGCAGCCGGAATTCCCCGTACCCGACGCCACTATCAGCATAAAAGAAATGCAGGACTACGGCTATTCTTGGGACGGTATGTTTCCGCTGAAACAGGAAGCCGCCGAGCGTTTGTTTACACAGGACGGTATCGAGGTTTTCCGTATCTATGAGGACGGCACCGAGGGAGCCGTTACCAGTCTGACCGATTTACAGGAACACGCAGAAAAAGGCGGCTTGTTCGGTGTAGAAAAGGAAACTTGGGAAGCCCTGCACGAATACAACGCCATGAAACAGCAGCTACGGGAAAGTGAGCCGACAAAGGAAGCCCTGTTACTCTATGGCAAAGAGGACAGTTACGGGATTTATCAGTTAGCCCACGGCGACGCTACAAGGGACTTGCGCTTTGAGCCTTACGACCGCCTGCAGGCGATGGGACACACCATAGACCGGGCGAATTATGAACTTATCTACACCGCGCCCCTTACGGCAGACATTACCCTTAACAGCATTTGGGAAAAATTCAATATCGACCACCCGAAAGATTTTAAGGGACACAGCCTTTCCGTTTCCGATATTGTGGTGCTTCATCAAAGCGGCGAAAATACCGCCCACTATGTAGACAGTATCGGTTTTCAAAAAGTGCCGGAGTTTTTACAGGAGAAGCAGCCGCAGCTCACCCCCGACGAGCATTTGACCGGGGAACAGATTAGAACGCCGCGCGGCAGCTTTTCGCTTACCTCTATGAGCATTGAGCAGATGAAAGAAGCCGGGTATGGACTTCATCATCAATCCGACGACGGGAAATATCTGATTATGGGAAACGGTACGCGGGCGTTTGCCGTTGCCGCCGAGCAGCCGGAAAAGACAAACCCTTTGAAGCATGTCGAGGACACTATCGAGCAGAACGACAATAACTTTGACGGTATCATCAACAATACCCCGCAGACGCCGACCGTGGACGCTTTGGAACAGAAAGCAAAGGCAGGCGAGGTTATTTCCCTTACTGACCTTGCCGAAGCGATTAAGACCGACCGGGAAAACGGCAAAGGCAAGAAAACCGCAGCGAAAGAAAAGCCCTCTATCCGGGCGCAGCTCAAAGCGGATAAGGAACGGGCGGGAAAGAAGAAACCCACGAAGCAAAAATCGCAGGACTTGGAAAGGAGCTGACCTATGAATAAGTTTGAAGATGTGGACGTTATCACTTCCCTTGAAGCGATTATGAAACAAAATACCGCTTTTTTTCAGAATGATTTTGACCTTGATAGAAACATTTTACAGAAAGCGGCGGCAAGCCCCACAGCCGAGGACAGGCGGCTTTTATGGTTTTCCCGCCCGTCCGGGACGAGCTGCTTCCGGGAGCGCGACGTTTTTCTAAAAGGCACAAGACAGCATAACACATGGCGGTTTTACGGGGAACAGACGCGCGATAAAGTCCTTGCCTATGCGGTGGAGCTGACCGGGATTGTAAACGGAAAAATCAAAGGCAATCTCTATGAGCTTGACTATCCGCAGCATTTCCGGCACGTTAAGGAACAGGCATTACCCGCAGATAATTACACGCTGCTCTATGAGCATGGAGAACGGGTGCAGCCCGCCGGACAGTATCTTGACGGCAATCCAGACCCGCAGCTTGGGAAGTTTGAACGCTTTGAAGCGCAGCCTAATGACCCGGAAGCATTGCATTTTCTCATGCGGGAGGAAAAGCGCAGCTATGACCGCTTAAAGCCGGGGGATTTCAAGGCGCATATTACCGCATTGCATGACAGCCGGATTGAAGCCGAAGCACAGCGCATTGTAGCGGAAATGAAGCGGCAGGACAGCCCTAACAGCCCCAACAAAACACATTTCATGGTGGAGCTTTCGCCTTACTTTATGCAGTTAGCTTCTACAAAGGACACCGACCGTCTGTTTGCTATGCTGCCATACAAAACACTTTCTTTTTCTAAGATTGAGGGCAGACATGGCACTTTTGCATTTTTAGACAAAAGCGAGGACAGAAGCCGGAATATCCGAAAAGCGCGCCCCTCTGTCCGGGCGCAGCTTACCGCAGACAAGAAAACAGCCGCCCCGAAAAAGGCAGCGGCAAAAAGAAAAAATCAAGATTTGGAGGTATGAGCATGAATAGATTTACTGTTGAGGAAACAAACCTTTTGAGCATTTACCATGAGGGAAGCAAGGCGCAGCTTATAGAGAACATGACCGCTGCGCTGCCTTACATGGACGCGGGATTACGGGAGCTTGCAAAGCGCACCCTTTCCAAAGTAGGCGCGCTGACCGAAGCCGAGTACAGGGAGCTTGCCGTTTATCCTGCTGATGAAGTATGACCGGGATTAAGCGGCTGTCGCCGCGACAAAGCCGCAAGGTAAACACCCTTGTGAAAAAGGAGTGCTGCAACTGCGAGAATGGCAACTGTATTTTACTGGACGACGGGGACACTTGCGTATGCCCGCAGCTCATTTCCTATTCCCTGCTCTGTAAGTGGTTTCGGATTGCCGTACTTCCTCTTGATAAGCTGCTCTATGCGGAACTCTATCAGACCGAGGACAGAAAGAAATGTACCGTGTGCGGCGCGTCCTTTGTGTCGAAGTCAAACAATGTTAAATACTGCCCGGACTGCCGGAAACGGATTACCCGCAGACAGGCAGCCGAGCGCATGAGAAAACGGCGCGCTCTTGTTACGCGGTAAGGGCGAAAAAAGCCTTGTTTTACAGGCTTCTGACAACCGTTTCCTCATAGGGCAAGGGCTTTATACCTTTTCCCTTAAAAACGGCGTTCTACTGCGTAACATTTCAGAACTGCACCCATAAGAAAACCGGGGCGCGGATAGTCTTTACTGACTGTCTGCGTCCCGGTTTTTCCTTTGCTATTTTTCCATGTTGATTTGAGGGGTTGCGCCCTTATCTGTGGTAAGTAAACGGTATATCGTAAGGGGGATATACCATGCAGCCACGACGAGCCGCCATATCAAAATGACCCCACCGATAATGCCGCCCAAAATGAAGTTGAGGGCAATGATACCCACCGTTCCGGCTATGTCATACCCATGCGGTACAAGCCATACGAACATACGGCGAATACCAAAGGGAATACCGCAGCACAGCCACACATAAAAGTAATTGGTCTGCCCGTCCTCTGTAAAGACGTTCTTAAACATGAAGAATAAAAACAATGCGATAACGGCGGGCAAAACGGTTCTCTTAAAAAAGTCTTTCCAAATTTCCCCGCGTGTCATGGTATCACTCCTTTTCTATTGGGAATTGTGGGATAGCTTCTAACAGTTTCAGTATGAGCGTTTGCCGTAAATCGTCGTCGATTTCCTCTTTTACGCTTCCGTCCGGCTGACGCTTTTTTACCATTGCAAGGCGGTTGATTTCGTCACCGTAACAAGCAAGCACTTTTTCCAACGCCCATTTTTCGCCCGCAACGGCGGCGCGTATCGTTTCATAGTCCGGCATTTCCTGTTCCATTCTCTGACACTTCCTTTGCTGAAAATGTATCACTTTGGTATGTAACTACTGTTTTTGATAGGAACTATTATATCATACAAGTATGAACAAAGCTACTCCCCGCGTTCTTTTCCTTTTTCCCGTTCCGGTTCTCTTTGCTGCCGTAAAATGCTGTCTATGTTCTGTTTGATAACGTCGTACTCTTTGACCTGTTTTTTCAGTCTGCCATAGTCGGCGTAAAGGGCTTCTTTCTGTTCCTGGAGCTTTTCATATTCCGATTGCAGCGCGGTGAGGTTCGGGAGCTTGGAAACGCCCGCCGCCTTTAATGCCTTTGCCGCTGCTTCATGCAAGATGATTTCGCGCTCATGGGCTGCCCGGTAACTGTCCTTATTTCTTGCTTTGCGGTATGCGTCATAGGCGGGTTTTGTCTTTTGGAACGTGGAAACATTCTTGATAAGCACCGCCATATCTGCAAGCCGTTTTTCCGCGCTCTTTAATGCGTCTGCCGCCTGTTCGCTCTCTGTCTGTATCTCTGCGATTTTTGCGGTCAAGTCGGTGTATTGTTCAATCTTGTGTTCCGTAATAAAATTCATGGTCTTAGCTGCCTGTTTCAGATTGTGGATTTTCGCCCATTGTTCATAACCCCGGCTCTGCGCCGCCTTGATACTGTTTTCAATATCAATGAGCAGGGACACGCCGCGTTCTGTCTTGGGAGCTTTGGCGGTGCGGGTACGCTTGCCCTCTATCCGTTCCCGGATTGCTTCCTCTGTATAATCTGCGCCGAGGGTTTTCAAACGGGTAAACCGTTCCTGTCCCGGAACCAAACAGGACACATATTTTCCCCGTTTGATTGTGAAGCCTTCTGCCTGTAACCGCGCGAGCAATTCTTCAAAGTCGGACACTTGGGGGATAAGGGTATCGACGGCAAGTTTCAATTTTGCTTTGGCGGTTTTCTCTTTCTTATACACCGCATAATTCTTTCCCTTGCCGCCTTTCTCCGGCACAAGGACGGACAAGCCGTTTTCCCGGCACAGCCTGTCGCTGATGTTGCGTATTCCGTAATAGGTGCGCTTGTTGGAAACATACTTGTGGTAGTCTACAAAGTTTACCGCACAAAAAATGATGTGGTTATGGATATGCCCTTTATCTATGTGAGTGGTAAGGACGTATTCATATTGCCCCTTTGTTACCGTGTCGGCAAGCTGTTTTCCGATTTCATGGGCTTTCTCATAATCGACTTCCCCCGGCTCAAAAGATTGTATCAAATGGTGTGCGAGGTTGTTTCCTCTGTCAAGAGCTTGCGACAATGTAAATCCGAACTCAATATCTGCCGTTTCATAGCTGCACCCGAACGAGGACACCAGCATTTTCCCGTCCGTCTTGTCCGGGTTTTGGATATAGTCAAGGGCTTTTTTTAACGTGCTTTTAATAGGCTTAATCTTTGTAACCGCCATATCTCCGCAAGCACCTCCTTGATTTCTTCTATATCCTCTTGGTAGACGCTGCCCGTCGCATTGACGCGCTTTGCAATCTGATTGACATTGACCCCGATTTTCTGTATCTCCGCTGTCATAGCTTTTATGTCGGCATGGTCTATCTGAATGATATACCCGTCGATTGCCATTTTCCGCAAGTAGGCTTCCATGTTCCGGGTAGGGACGAGCTGCATTTTCTGTTCAATGAACGCCCGTTCTTCCTCTGTTACTCTGAATTTAATTTGTACTGTCCGTTTCCTGCCGTTCATCGGCTCACACTCCTTTCCATTCCGAGGGTTTGGGACACTTCCCAACAAGCAATTTTCAACCGACGCGCCGCAGCGCAGGAGGGCGAAAATACGGAAAGGGTACCCCTTTCCTATGCTTGCTAAGAAACTTTCTCCCTTTATCCCTACTACATGGAAAATCTGATTTTGCCAAAGCAGGACAAAAGAAAAACGCCGCAAACTGCGACGTTTCAAACTGCTTTTTCTATGAAGAAACGAGGGAACTTTATTCCCCCGTTGTTTCGTTGTTGGCTTCCTCAATCCCTTTTGCGGTAGCTGACAGGATTTTCAAATCCTTTTCGCTCATGCCGTCGAGCATGGTATCAAGCTGACGGCGGCGTGTGGACTTTTCCTGTTCCCGTTCCGGGAAAAAGAACTGGTCTACCGATACGTCAAGCAGGGTTACAAGCTCATACAAAATCTGCAAACTTGGGTGCTGCCCGCTGTTTTCAATGGACGCGATATATCGCGGCGCAATGTTCAGCTTATCCGCTAACTGGTTGCGGGAAATTTCCTTTGCTTTTCTTGCCGCTTTGATAGCCTGTCCGAAAGCCTTAAAATCAAACTTTTCTTTGCTCTGCTTCATAATCATTTCACCCAACTACATTGTATATTTCATCTCTCTTTCAAGATATGATTACACACATCATAGTATGGATAGAAATAGAGCATATTATGTACTTGCTATTATTCGGTTATCCGAGTATAATTATATTGATAATGTTTGAAGAAAGGACGGTTACGATATGGAATATATGTCTTGTCCCGAAGCAGCGGAAAAATGGGGTATTTCTGAACGGCGTGTGCAGATACTTTGTAAAGAAAATCGAATACCTGGTGTTTCAAAAATCGGTTATATGTGGTTGATACCCAAGAGCGCAGTAAAACCATTTGATAAAAGGATAAAAAGGAGTGTAGACAATGAATGAAAAAATTTTAGTTGTAGATGATGAAAAAGAGATAGCAGATTTACTTGAAGTTTATCTTAAAAACGATAATTATATAGTACACAAATATTACAATGGAATTGAAGCATTGGAATGTATTCAGAAAACGGAAATTGATTTGGCGATATTGGACGTTATGCTTCCTGATATAGACGGATTCCGTATTTGCCAAAAAATTAGAGAAAATTTTTATTTCCCTGTTATTATGCTTACAGCTAAAATTGATGATGGCGATAAAATAATGGGGCTAACAATAGGTGCCGATGATTATATAACAAAACCTTTTAATCCCCTTGAAGTCATTGCAAGAGTGAAAACACAGTTAAGACGCTATCAGAAGTACAACAATCCAACAAAAAAGCAGTTTTTTCCAAAAAGTGAATATGACATTAGAGGATTGATTATCAATAAGGACACGCATAAATGCTTTTTGTTCGGAAAAGAAATATCTTTAACTCCTATCGAGTTTTCAATCCTTTGGTATTTATGTGAACATCAAGGCAAAGTTGTTTCAACTGAGGAACTATTTGAAAATATCTGGAAAGAAAAATATTTAGATAATAACAACACCGTAATGGCACATATAGGGCGGCTTAGAGAAAAATTAAATGAACCCGCCAAAAATCCAAAATTTATCAAAACAGTTTGGGGGGTAGGTTATGAAATTGAATAAAAATGAACAAAATTATCTGCTTACAATCCTGTTTAAAAGTTATATCTTACAGAGTGTAATTTGTTCGGGAATTATCTTAGTGTGTACGGTTTCGTTAGATATGGGACTTACTTGGGTACTGGATAGATATGTGGAACATTACTACCTGATATATAGGGGACTTTATGTTTATATGGTAGGGCTTATATTATGGGTAGTTTGCATTATGTATTTGACTTATAAACTTTTGAAAAAGGTTGTTAATTATGTCTACGAGTTACAAACTGCAACAGGAAAACTATTTGATAAATCAGTAGATTATATTGAACTCTCACCGGAACTAAGCGAAATTGCTATCAACATAAATCGCTTAAAGCAAGAAGCAGAAAACAATGCGCGACTTGCACAGGAAAATGAACAGCGCAAGAATGATTTGATTATGTACCTTGCACATGATTTGAAAACGCCGCTTTCTTCCGTCATTGGCTATCTAACACTACTGCATGATGATGAACAACAAATATCACAGGAGTTAAGAGAAAAGTATCTTTCTATTACTCTTGATAAAGCAGAACGTCTTGAAGATTTGATAAACGAGTTTTTTGAAATCACACGATTTAACTTATCTAACATAACATTACAATACAGCAACATAAATTTGACCCGTTTATTAGAACAACTTATCTATGAATTTAAGCCCATATTAAAGGAAAAAAATTTGAAATGTACTCTCAATAGTACAAGCGACATTATGCTACATTGCGACGCAAACAAAATACAACGTGTGTTCGATAATCTCTTGCGTAATGCGGTAATTTACAGTTATACAGATACAGAAGTTGCAATAACCACAGAACTTCAAGAGAACACTATTGTAATTACTTTTGAAAATTTTGGGAATCCTATCGCAGAAGAAAAACTAAAACTAATATTTGAGCAGTTTTACCGAGTTGACACATCAAGAAATACTACAAGTGGTGGTGCCGGATTGGGACTTGCGATTGCGAAACATATTGTAGAACTACATAAGGGGACTATTGTTGCTCATAGTAAAGACGAGTGTATAAAATTTATAGTTACACTTCCACTTTCGTAGGAAAATCGTAAGAAATTCCGTAGCAAAAAAGAGGATTTTCTTGCGAACAATCATCAAAATTAAGGCTTTTATTTTGATACAATTATTGTATCAAGGTGAAAGCCTTTTATCTTTAAACGAAATATAATATACAATGACAAGGAGGTATGTTGGTGAAATACCAAAATCGAATTATGGCGTTACCTATGCTATGTATGATAATAATTGTGTTATCTGCCTGTTGTTTTGACGAGCAGAAAAATGAAACCAGTAACGTAAATCCAAAAGTACAATCCGTTGAAACGGTATCCGTTACTCGCGGTAATCTTACTCCAACGGTATCTGCTCACACAACTATTATTCCGGCTTTGGATTTTGTTTTATGTTCTTCTGTTGAGGGTACTTTTGAAGCCTGTTCCTCAGCCGGCAACAAAATTACTGAGGGTGGTGTGATTGGGAAAGTATCTGAAGAAGAAATAAAATCCCCAGTTGACGCAACGATTCTTTCTATTATCTCATCTAATGAGAGTGTTCCCAAAAATTATCCCTTAGCAACAGCTAAGTACACAGGTTTTGCTCTCAATATTGAAGCTGAAAATTTTTTGAAAATATTGCCGGAAAATGCAGCATTAAAAGCAAAGTTTCAAGTAGTTGATGGTGTGGGACCTACGGAAGCGATTGCAGTTGTAGTACCAGTATCAGAAAATGCAGAAAGCACATTGCAATGTTTAATTGGAAAAGATATTGATGTAAAACCCGGACAAAGTGCTACCGTTGTCATAACAGCCGAAACTAGAAAAGATGTGCTTTTGTTACCACTTTCAGTCATTGCGGGCAGACAAGGTAAGGGAATGGTAACCGTAATAAATGACGGAAAACAAATTCAAACAGAAGTTATGCTGGGTGCAACTGATGGTGCATATATAGAAATATTGTCGGGTGTAAATGAGGGCGATACAATTTCTTCTATTCCCCCAAACCTTGACCCAAGGAGTAATTTGTAACATGGAAAAAACGAATGGAGGAAATTTAATTCAAATAAAAAACTTGGTAGCGACTGTTAATTTGAATAATGGTGATACCTTAGTAACTGTAAACAAAGCAAATATGGAACTAAAGCGAGGAAACAGCTATGCTATTGTAGGCAAATCGGGTTCAGGAAAAACAAGCCTTATATCAATTATAGGTTTACTCAACCACTCATATCAAGGCGAATTTCTTTATAATGGTATGTCTGTTTCCACTTTAACAGATAGCCAGCTATCTATGCTTCGAGCAAGTAATATCGGTTTTGTTTTTCAAAACTATTCTTTAATTAAACATTTAAGAGTTTGGGAAAATATTGAGCTTCCTTTACTTTATTCCAAAAAGAAAATGAATACAAGACAGCGGAAAGAAGCAATACGAAATCTTTTGCAAAGTGTTGGATTAGAAGGAAAAGAAAATGATTATCCATCTAATTTATCAGGAGGCGAACAACAAAGAGTGGCGATTGCCCGCGCACTTGCAGTATCGCCGGAAGCCATTTTATGTGATGAACCTACTGGTGCTTTAGATAAAAAAACCGGAAAACAAATTATGGACCTTTTACATCAAGTTGTGCTTAAAAATGGCATTATGCTTTTAATAGTAACTCATGACCTCGATATTGCAAAGACTTGTAATACAATTTTTGAAATGGACGGAGGGAGGCTTCAATGTGTTAAATATGATTCTTAAAGACCTTCGTATTTCTCCTCTCCGCAATATTTTAACCAGTATTTCTATGCTTGTAGGAATTATAGCAATGATAGGTTCCGTTTTGGTTGGTACTCTTGGTAAAGAGTATTTAATTTCTGTTAATGCACAGATATACGGTTGGGTTCCAACATACTCCTTTTCAATAATGGATTGCCGTTTTGAAGATGCCGCTAAAATGCAGAATTTTTTGACAAAAGTACAGCAATTAGATGACTCGATAGCCGTTACTCTGTCTATGCAGGAAAATATAAGCTTTGCACCGATTCCATCCCTTTCATCATTGAAAGATAAAAATGACACACTTTATAAAGATTTTATACCTGTCGATGTCATTTTCACAACAACAGGTTACAATAAAGTCTATAATTTACCTATGTCATCGGGAAATTGGTTTTACTCCTCTGAAACAAACAATATTCTTTGTATGGTAGTAAATAAAGAGGCTGAATCCTATTTCAATACTTCGTATGCCGTAGGTAATCCAAAAAACAGCCTTGCATTAACACCGTTTAACGTAACTGGGATTGTAAATGACGGAAAGGATATACCTACAATCTATATTGACGTACAAGCAATAGAACAGCTTGTTCCTAATATGTGGCAAGTACAAAGTGCAAATATTTATTGGCACATGACTAATGGACTTACAACAAAACAAATGTATTCTGCCTTACAAGATATTTTGAAAGAAACAATAGGAGGTCATTTAGAAAATACAGGAAGAAGCGATATTGGTAATGCTTATGATTCTGTATTAGCTATGCTTCAACTAGGACTTTTAGTAACATCGTTTTTATTATTGTTTGTTTCTGTTTTGGGACAGATTAACATAGGTTTATCTTCTTTAGAACAACGTACACATGAGCTGTTGATTAGAAGAGCAATAGGAGCTTCCCGCGCAAATATTGTTACTTTGGTTTTAGGTACGCAACTGATTATTTCAATATTCGTTTGCATTGCGTCAATTTTACTCTCGCTACTTATCGTTGAAGGTATCAGTGTATTGCTTCCACCTGATTCACCAATAACAGCACCAAGTTATCCTATTTTTTCGGCTGTCATAGCTGTAATAACTTCTGTTATTGTTGCATTATTAGGCGGGTTATTGCCCGCAATAAAAGCAGCAAAACTGGAACCTGCATTAGCACTTAGATAAAAGTTTAAGAAATTGGAGGAATAAATATGAAAATATTATCTGCTAAAACAAAAATTCTTTTAGGAATGATTTTTACTTTAATGATATGCTTAATGTTTGCGGGGTGTTCTAATTCTGATACTACATCTGATTCAAGAGGATTTACAGACTTTGAGCATATCGAAGAAGAATATCTTGCAACCATTGACAGTTTGAATTGGCCAGATGGAGTTGAACTTCCTAAAAAGTTGGAAAATGAAGATACAGGGGCTTCTTTCCAAGTTGGCTATGGTGAAACAAGAGCTTCTAACTTGTGGGAATATTCATGGATGAAAGAATGGCTTGACACTTATAATACAAATCCGGAAAGAGCCGAAAAAGCATTAGAAGAATTGGAAAAAGCATTTGATATGCCATATATGGGAAAAGACAGGTGCGATGACGCTACTCGTAATTATTTGCGAGAAAATATTGACAAAGCAAAACTAGGTGATCCATCTGGTTTTAGGGAGTGTATAGATGTTAATTATTGATTGGTCTTACTAACAAGTAATTTTCAAGTACATTTAGGGAGGTGAATTAAGTAGATGAGAAGAAATTATAAGAGAAAAAAATTCCATGTAAGCGGTATCTGTATTTTTCTTGTTTTGATAATATTTAGTGTTGCTTTTGTATTGTGGGCAATGAAACCTGACAATTTTCGCAATGAGAAGAATAAAATCAACTCTTGGCTGAATGGAATTTGCTTTCAAGATTTTTATAATGCAAAATCCCTCATATTAGTTGACCTTTCTAATGACAATATATTTATTTCAAAGCGAGAAAACGAGCAACAGCTTCCTGCCAGCTTAGCCAAATTATTTGTCATTGAATACGCAGCAACACTTGCGGATTTAGATAGTATTGTTCCTGCAAATTATGAAGCAATCCAATTAACTAAACCTGGTTCATCTGTTGCGAATATAGACGCGAAAAAATATTTTCTCCACAATTTGTTTGCTGCCATGTTGGTTCCATCTGGAAATGACGCTGCTTATGTAGTCGCGGATTATTGTGGTTCTATTCTTTCACCACAAGCTAAGAATAGTCAAGAACGTATTAATGTTTTTATGGAACATCTAAATAATTACTTACAAAATCAAGGGTATGAAAACACAATTTTATATGACCCAAGCGGATATGATGTCAATGCTCTCACTACCGTTTCAGACCTAAAATCAGTATCTACTCACCTTTTAGAGAAGCAATGGTTTAGAGATATTGTTTCAAAGAGTAATTATACAGCTACTTTACCTGACGGAAGTACGCAGACATGGAGGAATACTAATACTTTTCTTGACCAAACATCAGAATATTACAATGAAAATGTTAAAGGTATCAAGACAGGTTCCTTATCTAATGACTATAATTTAGTTGTTCTTTATCAACAACATGGAAAGGAATTTTTAATATGTAGTTTAGGCTCTCAATCGGATTCTTCAAGATATGATGATGTGAATTATATTCTTAAAACAATAGATGAATCTGACTATTTAACTAAATGATTTCATCTGCCGGACGACGGCAAAAGAAAAAAAGCCGTCGCAGAGCAGACACATTTTCACGCGCCTACTCTATTTCGGCGGCTTTGATTATCAGAGCCGCCGTTTCTTTTTATCCATCTAAATTCCAACGACGACCCTCTACCATGTAAAGGCATGGCGGCTTTAGGAGGTAGCCGCCATGCACTTATCAACTTATCGACACAAATCGACATTCCCCCAATTATCAAAAAAAGTCTATCCCCTGCAACGGGGTATTTCGGGCATAAAGATGAACAATCACATCATCTAAATGCTTCTTATGTTTCCTTTGCGTCTGTCTGCGCCTTGCAGATGGGCGCATTTTGCATTTTACAGAACTTTTTTCAAAAAAATTTTTGCTTTCGTCCGGCGTTTGAAAAAGTCGTCTGTATTATCACGCGAAAAGGGGAGGTACTACCACCTTTCGACAGAAAGGAGGTGAGAACATGGAACCTAATCGCAGAGAATTTCAGAAGCAATGTGCCTTTCAAAGTTTCTGTAAACGGGTGCTACACAACGAAGCGTGCAACGCCCACGACGAAATCCGGCGACGCAGGAAACGGGAAGTATCGTTTTGCGACCTTGCCTTGCATGAGGAACGGCAGCTTTACACCGTTGACAAGTATTTTCAAGACGAAGAAGCTGAACCGCGTTATCAAATGGCAGGAAAAGAGATAACCCCGAAACTGCTGCTTGAAGCAATCCGCACTTTGCCGGAGGAAAAAAGGACTGCTATCCTGCTGTACTATTTCGAGGGCATGACCGACGTGGAAATCGGAAAGATGTTCAATACGTCGCGCAGCACGATACAGTACAGACGGACAAGCTCTTTTGAACTGTTAAAGAAATATTTGGAGGAACACGCTGATGAATGGAACGAATGGTAATCAAAACGACTACCCGGAAAATGCCCTTGTTCCCTATCCCGTTATT
>OGRG01000785.1_pt1 | contig 25892 bp, 26 predicted proteins | sample 1553501 | NCBI WGS metagenome assembly OGRG01 (sample SAMEA2580018, study PRJEB22360) | human gut metagenome | biome: human gut; feature: human-associated habitat; material: faeces | place: Denmark | collected 2008/2010 | reverse complement strand
GACGGAAAATGGCAGAAAGGCGGTGGACGGACTGCTGGACGAGGAGGTCCAGCGCCTGGCCTGGGAAAATCACGGCTTCCGCACCGAGGTATCCGGCACGGACGCCGACGAAAACCACTTCGGCGTCCCTCACCTGGCCGCGGAGATCACCCAGGTGGCCGCCATGCCCAGCTACGCCGCCATGGAGAAGATCATCGCCGCTCTGTCGTAAACGTAAATTTTACCGCAGGGCTGGATAAATGCGCTGTGCAAAGGGAGGCATTTTCACAGATGGATGGGCTCATCGTCTATGGCAGCAAATAAGGCACGACCCGCCGGGATGCGGAGGAGCTCTCCCGGCTCACCGGCCTGCCCGCCATCCCCTGTGGGGAATTCCACAGGCTGGCTGAGGGGAGTATCCTTGTCTATCTTGGGGCGCTCTATGCCGGCGGGGTGCTGGGGCTCAAGCAGGCAATGAAAGGACTTTCCCTCGGGGATGGCCAGCGGCTGATCGTGGCCACTGTGGGTCTGGCTGACCCCCAAATTCCTCAGAACCGGGCGCATATCCTCGCATCCCTGAAACGGCAGATGTCTCCAGAACTTTTCTCTCAGGCAGTTTTCTTCCACCTCCGGGGCGGCATTGACTATGCCGTTTTGTCCCCTCGCCATCGGGCCATGATGGCCGCCATGTGCTTCTCTCTGCGGAGGAAACCGGCGCGGCAGAGGTCCTGTGAGGACCAGGCACTGCTGGAGACTTACGGGAAACAGATGGACTTTACGGATCTCTCTGCGCTGGCTCCCATCGCCGGTGAAATCCTGCGCGGATAAGATATGCCGGGAAAGAAGTGCCTTCGACCAGAGCGGCCGATGATCGTCTGATCGCGTACAGGGGTCAGTGATCCAAACCCGTTAGCAGCTATCCTCAAAATGGCGTTGAGTGATTTTCAGATACTTACAGTCTGAAGAATTTACGACCAGAGTTCTTGTGGTCACGACTGAAAAGTGGATACATAAACATGATCAGCCCGCCGGTTCTTTTAGTCCGCTTGGGAGCCAGCACCGGGGGGGTCTGATATTCTGCCTATCAAGCGCTGAATTGGTGTAGATTTGGTGTAAATCGGGGACACCAGCCACAGAATATCCAGCGGTATCAAGGGTCAGCGGCTATTTTTTAGTACATGCCGCCCTTATCCCTGGTCAAGGGCTGTTCATCCCGCAGCAGCCTTGCATCGATGCCCAGAGAGGCACAAGTGTCCTGGCAAGTTCTCTTGTTCAAGCGGACTTAAAGACGCTCAAATAATTTGCATATATAGAAGGGTCCTCTGAATATATTCATCATTTTCAAACATTGCAGATAGCCTTCCCTTTGCGTGTCCCCGTCGCTATGCGGTCAGGAACACGCAAAGGGAGCAATAGCCATTCAAATAAACAATTAACTCAAGACCTGTTTAATTGCAGGCAGTCAATCCACAACTCTCATTAATCGCTTCAAAAATCAATTTGCCAACTGCAGCTCCGCCATCCAGTAGCCCCACACTTTTCTCTCCATAATATGCAGCTCTCCCCCAAACCGCTTTCATTGCTCGCGTCTCCTCAAATCCAGCGGCGGCTGCTCTCATGGCTGCTTCAAATGCGACTTTCGGGGCATCCTTCGAATGATCTTCCAACACTTTTACCGCCGGAACCATTGCATCCAGGATCGTTTTTTCTCCCGGTTTCGAACCGGCCTTATTCATAATACTGTCAGTTCCCGCTCTCATCGCATCCGCCAATTCTACCAGATCAAATGTTTCTTTGCCATTGAGTGCAGCCGCCATTCCTTTCATGAAGAAGGAGAGAATGGTTCCAAGGCTGCTGGGGGCATCCCTGTTAAATACATCTGCGGCTAAACCAAGGACTTTTCCCACGTCTTTTTCCTCAGTCTCTCTGACAGATCTCAATGCCCCCTGAAATCCAGTTTTTACAGAAATGCCCAGATCTCCATCTCCCATCTTTTGATCCAGTTCGGTCAGCAGCTCAACATTTCCGGAAATTTTCTCAAATATGTTTTCGAATGCAACTTCTAATGAATGAACGTTCATATCTTCTTCCGCTTCTTTCTACTTATTATGATTGGTATAAAAGGGTGTATCCGCCGGATCATACAATAAGCCTTCCAGCTCATCGTCCAATCTGCAAATAGTAATGGAAATACCAGCCATCTCCATGGAGGTTGCATACTCTCCAATATGCGGCATTAGCACATGGACTCCAATCTCTTTTAGCATCTGAGCAGCTTTGCGGTAGATAATAAACTGTTCTTCAAGAGGAGTTGCCCCCAATCCGTTGATCATGAGCGAAACCTCATCATTTCGATTCAGCGGCATATCTTCTAAAATCTTACCCATGATGATTTCTGTTATTTTATCTGCGGTCATCATTTTACGGACCTCAAGACCTTTCTCCCCATGAATACCCATACCGAACTCTATCTCATCATCAGCAATAAAAAATGTGGGTTTTCCAACTTCCGGTATTACGCAGGAAGAGAGCGCGATTCCCATCGTACGTGTATTTTCCACAGCCTTGCTGGCCACCCTGGAGACCTCTTCGAGCGGCATCATACGATTTGCTGCTGCGCCTGCCATTTTATACGCGAAAAGTAATCCCGCAACTCCGCGTCTTCTTGCCTCTTCCCCCTTTGGGGCCGATGCAATATCATCAGAAACACGAACGCTTTTTACCCTGATATTGTCTGCTTCTGCATCCTCACAGGCCTGATTGAAGTTCATCTTATCTCCGCCATAATTTCCATACAAGCAGAGAACGCCAGCTCCGAAGTCACATGCGCGAATAGCTGTTAGTATTGCCTGGTAGGACGGTGAAGTAAAAACATTCCCAATGGCACAGCCATCGGCCATTCCGTCACCAACATATCCTAAAAATACCGGCAGATGTCCCGATCCGCCCCCTGTGACGATGCCTACTTTTCCTTTCTTATGGGGATATTTTGAGAGAATAACTCTGTTGTTCTCTTCCGAAATCTTTAACTTATCCGGATAAGCTAAAAGAATACCCTCTATGGTTTCCTTCACGAAGTCAGAAGGGGAATTCATGATTTTTTTCATGGCCGTTATCTCCTATAATAATCAACAATTAAAACCGGCTTGTGTCAAACATTCAGAAAAGCTGTGTTCACAAGTCATACGGCTTCATATGTACCTGACTTGTAGCAAGATAGTCAGAATCTATCCTCCAGCAGATACTGTAAGGTCATCAGGGCCTCTCTATCACTCTTTAGAAATGGCCTTTTACCTGAGCACTGACTCCGACACAGACTCCTCAACAATTCCTTTCAGTGCTACACATTTAGTAAGCATCATTTCTTCAAGTGTCAGCATCAATCCCTCTGTACCAATTCCACTCATTTTATGTCCGCCGAAGGGTGTATACAAGGTGCGGTAATCACCGCAGCCATTCACAACTGTCGTCCCGCTCTCAAGTTTAAGCGCTGTACTCAGTGCGGCCTTAATATCACGCCCAATAACTCCTCCGGACAGCCCATATTTTGTTTGATTAGCAATTTTTATTGCCTCATCATTTTCCTCAAACTCAATAATCGGAACAACAGGCCCAAATATCTCCATATCTTTGGCAATGTCCATATCCGCCGTAACATCTTTCAGAACTGTCGGTTCAAAATAAGTCTTGTTATATCGTTTTCCGCCGAAAACACACCTCGCCCCCTGTTTAATAGTCTGGTTCACTTTATTTTCGACTTCACATGCAGCCTGTTCACTAACCAGCGGCCCCATGTCGCATTCTTTCTCATGTGGCTCACAAACCTTTAATAACTTCAAGGCGTTAATCAGTCGATTCGTATACTCCTCAGCAATACTCTTTTGCACCAAGACACGCTTTGATGCGCAGCAAACTTGGCCCGCATTAAACATTCGTCCTTTTATCGTCTCTCTCACAGCGAGATCAAGATCGGCATCTTTCATAATGATTAACGGATCATTGCCTCCCAATTCCAAAAAGACCCGGGTCAAATTTCTGGATGCCCGCTCAGCAACACTTAATCCAACCTCTGTGCTGCCCGTTAAGCTAATCGCGTTAATTTTCGGAGAGGCGGCCAACTGTGCCCCTATTTTTTCACCGCTCCCAGTAATAATCTGAAGCGCTTGCGGTGGGATTCCGGCCCTCAGCAAAAGTTCGGTCATAAAGATAGATGCCAACGGGGTTACAGATGCTGGCTTTACAATCACTGCGTTTCCAGCCGCCAGAGCCGGTGCCGCCTTAAACGCATAGAGGCCAATAGGAAAGTTGAAAGGTATAATACACGCAACTACTCCCAGAGGTTCTCTCTTCACCACAACCATATCTGTAACATCGCTGGGAAGCATTTCGCAGCAGCTGTGTTTTGCTTTTTCTGCAAACGACCGAAAGGTTTCGCCAACGCTGGCTGCCTCGTCTAAGCACTGTTTGTAAGGTCTCCCTAATTCTGCACACAAGAGGTCCGCCATTTCTTTGCTGTTCTCTTCAAGAATACCCGCGGCCTTTATTAAAATGGACACTCGCTCTCCAACCGGTGTTCTTCCCCAGATTTTTGCTCCTTGTTTTGCATAGTCTAACGCAAGATCGACATCTTTTTCAGTTGCATTCGGTACAGTGTCAATTATTTTATGTGTTGCCGGATTGTACACCGGTATTTCGCAATGATTAGTTGCGTCAACTTTTTTTCCGTTCAAAACCATACGCATTTCACTGGGATCCCCTTTCAATTCAAATTGTGTGTTTTGTTCTCTTGATCAGGCTATCCTGCACCTCTTTCGAAAGTGCAATGAAATAAGCGGACAATCCCCCCAACCGGACCCGCAGATTTTGATACTTTTCCGGCTCTCTCTGCGCCTTCTCCATGGTCTCTCGGTCCACGCCGGTCATCGTCAGCATTAAACCGCCAAGTTCCAGAAAAGATTTCATAAGAGCAACAAGCCTGATCAATCCCTGCTCACCGCAAATTTCTCCCGGATTAATCTGCAAATCCAACGGTCCTCCGATTGCATACGGCAGCAAGTCCGGTTTTGTTACAGATTTGACTGCTGCAGTGGGGCCAGATATATCCATGCCAATAGCCGGTGAAAAATTGCTGCCCAGCGGCTCCTGAGCCAGTCTTCCGTCAGCTGTTGCACCCACATCGTGCCCAAACTTAGCATAAAACTCAAATGTCGCAATTCCGCAGCCAAGAATATAGTCGGATGGACAATCCTTGCGAACGCGCTCCACAATTTTTGCGTAGTCGTCTAAGAGCCGAACCGCCAGGTCATCAACCTCAGGCTCGTCATTCCCAAATTTGGGGATTCTGTTTAAGAGCATTTGTCGGAAGCTTTCCTGTCCGGCAAAATTACTCTTCAATATTTTTGCAAAATCAGCCAGAGTCAACGCCTTATCTTCAAAAACCAGTTTTCGGATTGCTGTCAGAGAGTCTACCGTGCTTGCAAATCCTGTAATCATGAAGCAGAAAAACTTATACTTGGCTCCGCCGTTTGAATACTCTCTGCCTCGTGTGATACAATCATCCATCAATGCGGAAAGCAGGGGTGAGGGTGCAATTTTATAGCGCGCCTTACTGTATTTAATTTTATTTTTCATCTCCAGGCGCACAAAGCGTTCTAATAAAGCAAGATAGGATCTGTAAAACGCCTCAAATGAATCATAGCTGTCTATTGGAGGAATATCTTCACATTCCAGCCGGTTGCGCACCAAGCTATATCCATTTTGCAGCAGATATTCTAACTGTTGCAAAATCTCTGTACCGCAGAATCCGAAATTCGTCTTCCCAGGAATCAATGTCTCCCAGCAGCCATCGTTGGCATAGTCGCGCGCATCCTCAAGGGGAATGCCCATTTTGCACAGTCCAGGAATGATTTCATCATCATTATACAAAACCGGTTCTCCCGATCCCTTCCGCAGAATATCCGCACACAGTTCAAACAATTCTTGCGGGCTGTTTTTATGCAGCCGTACGGACATTACAGGAACTATCGCCTCAAGATATGACCAATTTTTTAAAATCATATATGTCAGCTCATTTGTTGCATCTTTGCCATCCCGTGTCTGTCCGCCTAAAATCATATTAATCAGCCAGTGATTAGCGGATGTGCCAAAATTGTAGGATTCGTCATTCGCATAGCCTGCGGAAGCAGCTGACCCTTTCAGCCTTTCGGGATCTGCTCCATTATATTGTGTATCCTGTTCGGTCAAATGCATTTCCCATTGTTGCGGATCAAGCTGTACCCGCTCGCTAAATTTTGCAAGCCAACTGCCAACCAGTTCATCGGCTTGTTCCGCTGTGATGACATGATTATCAATATCGCGTCTGTAGTATGGGTAGAGATATTGGTCGGAGCGTCCAATCGGCAAGAATTCCATCGTACTGTGAAACAGTACAAACGTTATCCAAAGAGACTGCAGAGCCTCATGAAAACTGCTCGGCGGATTTTCCGGAACTCTTGTGCAAATTTTTGACATCTCAAGCAATTCCGCCCGCCGAGCCATATCGTCGCAAATCTCTGCTTTTTCCATCAATAGTACGGCGTAGCGCCGAGCCAGTTCGCCAACTGCATCCAAGCTGATCAAAACAGATCTGTAGAAATCATACATTTCTTGATCTGTCTCCCGCAAATCCTCTTTCTGCTTCAGGCTCGTGTAAATCTCTTGTCGGATTCCTTTGAGGCCCAAGGTCAAAAGCTTTTCGTAATTTGCCGGATGATGTCCAAAAACGGATTTCTCCGTATAAGATGATTGGGCCGCCTCTTCCTTTTCCTCGGGTAAAGCATAGGAGGGAAAACATTTGCCGAAGCCAACCGAGGCCATCGTCGGAACACCAACAATCAGCTCATCATCTTTAACTTCGATTGGCATATTCCTCGCTACATGTAATACGGCCAGAGACTTTCTAACAATAAGCGGCTCAGACTTTACCTCTTCGTTTACAAGAATTGTCTCCCCTTCACCCCACCATGATTTACGAGTTACATACTCTCTGTTAAATAATCTCTCTTTAATTTTCTCAATTCTTTTCATATATGCCTCCTATCAGTGCAGAGAAAGTTTTAAGTCCTCCAGCGTTGCACCACGCTCACATTAGTAAAGGCAAGTAGACTTATTTATGGTATAATGCGGTAACCTATAAGGTCACCGCATTATACCTACTTTACTACCGTAGCTTTATTGCTCCGCAAGAACCTCATCCAAGTCAATATAAGAGCCTTCCAAAACTTCAGCCATATTGTCTTTTGTAATAACGCTTGCGCCCATGCTGATCGTGGGAATGTTTCCGTAGCCATTGTTCGTATTATAGTTCGGCTCAATATGGGGCTTAACATTCAGTTTTGCAGCCAGGCAGCTGTTCGCCAGTTCCTGAACCATCTGGGTAATATCCTTATAAATCGTCATGGACTGAGTTCCTTCCATCACCCGCTTAAGCGCAGCGCCCTCACTGTCCATACCCGTGACAACCACTTTCCCGGCCAACCCTTTTTGCTCGAGGACAGAGATAACACCAGAAGCAATGCTATCATTCATACACATAAAAACGTCAATGTCATTGTCCGCCAGTGTCAAAGCGGACTCTGCGTGCTTCATCGCCTCTTCCGCTTTCCAGTCCTCGCAATTCTGCTCCAGAACGATATTGATGTCACCGCTGTCCACATACTGCTGGATATCGGTCATCATGCCGGCATAAATCTGGGGAACATCAGTAATTTGCCGTGCATCACCTTTCAAAATCACAAAATTCCCGGAAGTAATGCCTAATGTATCCACAATATACTGGGAATGCAGCTGACCAAGGAGCGTGTTGTCAGTATTGCAATGATAGGCCACTGGGCAATCTACCGGGAGGCGGGTCTGGCTGACAACGGGAATTCCCATCTCAGCAATTTCAGTAAGAACCGGCCCAAGCATGGAAGCGTCATGAGCGCCGACCCAGATGGCATCTACTCCCTGTGCCGCGAGACTCTGGAGCTGCTGAATCTGGCGATCAGCATCATTATCCGCAACCAAGATCACGGCCTCATAACCACGCTTTTCGGCATCCTCTTCAATCAGAGTCATCTGAATCTGCCAAACTTCTTCCTGCACAGTAGGCATAGACATGCCAATCTTGTATTTTTCACCGTTTTCCTTCAGCGGCCACTTTCCGTCCTCCTGCAAAATGGAATCAAATTCCGGGAGATTGGCCCACGCTTCCTTTGAAGGGTCTGTAATCGGCACCGGGTCATTGCTGGACGTTGCTTCCGCATCATCAGTCCCGCTATCAGCCGTATTATTTCCAACGTTTTCTTCCATTTCTCCCTGCGGAGTTGTATCCTCCGGGCTCTCCTGGCTGCAGCCCGTCATCAACAGCATACACATTACCAAGATCATCGCCAAAATACGAGTCATTTTTTTCATACGTGTCATCTCCTTCAAGTAATTCGTCATAACAATGTTTGGGGCTAATTGGCGTTACCCTCCATATCCTCCTACATTGACGTTCAAACCGTAGCCCTCAAAAATACTGCGGGCACGCTTTAAAATATCGGGGCTTGGTTCATCTTTTCCCGCCAGCAGATAATGTCTGTCTAACGATTTCCATTTAGACTCTCCCAATTGATGGAAAGGAAGCAAATGTACCTGATATGCCCCAAACTTCAATGCATACTTTGCCGTATTGCGCAGGTTCTTCTCGTTGTCATTAAAATTTGGAATCAGCGGAACCCGGATAATTAGAGGTTTCTGCATTTTTTTAATTACCTCTAAATTTTTCAAAGGAAGCTCATTTCCAGACCCCGTATACTTTTTGTGCATTTCTGTGTCGGTATGCTTCAAGTCAAACAGTACCAAATCTACATTTTCCAGCAGGCGTGTAAAATCTTCCTCACAGCACACACCACAGGTTTCTATGGCGGTATGGATCCCGAGCTGCTTTAACCGCAATAACAGTTCGCAAGCAAATTCAATGTGTGCCACAGGATCTCCGCCGCTTAGCGTTACACCTCCTCCTGAATATTTATAAAAGACCTCATCCTGTAATACTTTTTCTATCACCTCTTCTACTGTGTATTTCCTGCCAACAATTTTTCGTGCTCCAGAAAAACATACTTTGACGCATTCTCCACATTCAACGCAGCGGGTCCGGTCAGTTACGATTTCTTCTCCCTTCACACTCACTGCCTGCTTCGGGCAAGCAAGGATACATGCGCCGCAATGGATACATTTGCTTTCAATACAAAAAAGCTGCGGCTGCTTACGCTGGGTTTCCGGATTATGGCACCAGATGCATCTTAAAGGACATCCTTTAAAGAATACTAATGTGCGGATTCCCGTCCCATCATGAACCGAAAACCGTTGTATGTCCGTTATCTCTGCCTCTGCATTCATCTCCTCTTTCACCCCCATTGCTTTGCTGAAATCCTCGCATCCCATATTTCTCACAAGTACCTGCTGTGTGAAAGGCATCAGTGGCCATGCCAAATTTGTTCACTTACTCGGCATTTTTCTTGCTGGAAATATCGATACTAACCGCAATCAAAAGAACTGCGCCTTTTACGATATACTGAAATGTCGAATCCAAATTCATGAGACTCATGCCGTTTTCCAGGCTTGCCATCATCATCGTACCGATAATGGCGCCTATAACTGTACCAGAGCCTCCTAAAGTACTGGTTCCGCCAACGATGCAGCCGGTAATTGCGCTAAACTCAAAGCTCTGCCCAACCATGGCAGTTGCCTGCCCCACACGCCCAAGGAATACAATGCTGGCAATCGCTGTGATCAGGCCCATAAACGCATAAACAATCATCTCTGTGCGGGGAATATTGATGCCCGCCAGCCTCGCCGCATCTCGGTTACTCCCCAGGGCATAAATGCTGCGGCCAAGCGTCGTACTCTGTGATAAAAATGTAAACATGGCAGCCAATAGGAACAGCAACACGATTGCATAGGGAATTCCCTTATACTCCAGAAGCACTACGAGCAGCAAAATCGAAAGCCCTACGACTACAACTATTTTGAAACTCTCCAGCCGGACACTTAACACAGGAAGCCCATAGCTTTTCTGTGAAAGTCTCTTTTTCAATGTGTACGCAACAAACAGGCACATAGTCAGCACTACAAAAATGATGCTGGCACTATTTAGCAGAAACCCACGGCCCATTTGCGCAAAAGAATCGCTTACCGGCCCTTGAGCCTTTCCCTCGCCAATCAGCAAAGTCAGCCCTTTAAAGATCAACTGTCCGGCCAATGTTGCAATGAACGCAGGAATCCTTCGGTATGCGATCCAGTATCCATTCCAGCAGCCGATGAGAGTTCCTATAATCAATGTAAAAAGAATGGTTGGCGTTGTCCCCAAATTATGCTGCGTCTGCAGCACTGCTGCAAAATTTGCCAAAAAGCCGAGCACTGCACCCGCCGAAAGATCAATGCCGCCTGACACCATTACCCAAACCATACCGATTCCTAAAATTGAAAAGGTGCATCCCTGCAGCAGCAGATTGCTGAGATTCAGGCTTGAGAGAAACACACCGTCTGTCAATATCTGAAACAGAAGGAAAATACCCGCCATTTCTATAACCATTGCAAACTTCGTGATATTTCCCCGGATGTCGATCTTTAACACTTGGTGTTCATTCTGCTGAGCTTCCAACATATTCACCTCTTTCTCCTGACGCACAATACAATATTTTTTCCTGAGTTGCATTTTCTCTTGTCAGTTCTCCATTGATCGTTCCTTCATGCATTACATAAATTCGATCACTCATTCCGAGAATCTCCGGAAGTTCCGAGGAAATCATAATAATCGCAACGCCTTTGGACACCAATTCATTCATAATCTGGTATATTTCGTATTTTGCGCCGACATCCACTCCTCTGGTCGGTTCATCCAAGATCAGCACTTCTGGTTTTGCCAACATCCATTTTGCCAAGATTACTTTCTGCTGATTTCCGCCGCTTAACGTCTCTGTGCATTGATCAACATCTCGCACCTTGATATTGAGGTCTTTTACATACTGCTGGGCCTGTGTAATTTCCAAATTTTGATTGATGGTCCATAAGTGTGTCAATCGCTTTAGACTTGCCAAGGACATATTGCGTTTAACGTCATGCGATAATATTAGGCCGTATTGCTTTCTGTCTTCTGACACATAGCCGATCCCCATTCGGATAGCTTGCTCCGGTGATCTGATTTGGACTTTCTGTCCATTAAGCCACAATTCACTTTTTTCATCTGCCTTGAGCATTCCAAATAAACTCAGTGCAAACTCCGTGCGCCCGGCACCCATCAGTCCAGCAATCCCGAGTATTTCCCCTCTATATACGCTTATGTTGACATCATCAACCAACTTTTTCCCAGGCTGCTTTGTGTTCATAACGGTCCACCGGTGAGTTTCCAAAATCTTTTCCCTGCGCGTGTGTGCCTGGTGTGGAAATCGCTGAACCAACTCACGGCCAACCATATAGGATATCAGCTTTTCTTCATTAACTTCACTAATCCCCTTTGTAACGATGGTCTGGCCATCTCTAAGTACTGTAACGCTGTCTGCAATTTGAATAACTTCATTTAACTTGTGGGAAATATAAATGCATGTTGTTCCATCTCTTTTCAATTCCTTCAATATCCCCATCAAGATTCCCACTTCTATTTCGGTTAAAGAAGCTGTTGGCTCATCGAGGATAATCAATTTTGCTTTTTTATTAAGAGCTTTGGCAATTTCAACCAGCTGTTGTTTGCCTACTCCCAGTGAACTGACCATGGTTTTGGGCGATTCTTGCAGCTTTACCGTTCTCATAAGGTCTGCTGCAATTTTGTATTGTTCGTTCCACTGGATTACCCGCTTTTTTCTCAATTCATTGCCAAGAAAAATGTTTTCGCAGATGTTCATGCTCTTAACCAAATTCAGCTCTTGATAAATAATCGCAATCCCGGCAAGCTCCGCATCCTTTGTGCCCCGAAAATGCTGCTCTTCGCCACCGAGTATCAATCGGCCTTCATAGCTTCCATCTGGATATACTCCACTGAGAATTTTCATCAATGTGGACTTACCTGCTCCATTTTCTCCGACTAAAGCGTGTATTTCCCCTTTTTCCACCTCGAAGGAAACATCATCTAGTGCTGTAACACCATGAAATCTTTTGGTGATATGTTCCATTTTTAGCATGCACTTTTCCAATGTATCGTCTCCCCCATTCTAAATCAAGCGTCATCCGAAAGCAGGAATATCTATAACCTTACCGCCCTGCATAGCAGACTGATGGGCACAAATTCCAACGCCGGTCCAATACGCTCCCATGATGTCATCCGGTACGCAGGGACGCTCCTCTATGATGGATCTTACGAATTCATGCACTAAGTGTGGATGAGATCCACCATGCCCGCCTCCTTGCTTAAAGGATAAATGCGTGTTTTTGTCGTTATAAACCGTCTGTCTCGTAAAATGGGCAATTTCTTTCGGCAACCGGTCTGCGAAATCAGGGATCTCCACCCGTTCTTCTTTAATTTCACTGCCGCGGAAAAACCGTTCCGGGTCTCCATCTAATTTATAAGTTTCCACCTCACGAAGCGCCCCTGTTCTCGTATAGAAAACTGGAGATTCACTCGCTAACTGTTGCCACTCAAAGCTCTTCTTCTCACCATAGATGCGAAAACATTCAGAATAACTGCGGGCAACGCCATACAAAAAGCGCTCCATTTCTATCGTCAAATCACTGTTTTCAAGTTCAATCAGCGCACTTTCGAATGCAAACGGAGAATTATACTGCGCAACTAACTCATCCCGGATTTTCCCGGAACCTCGTCCATACACACGTTTGGGCAAATGTCCCGCCAGCATCAGGCAGGGTGCTACTGCATGCGTGGGATGCATAAGAGGAGGAAAGCCATTCCAGTAGGAAGGCCAGCCTTCCATATCCTGATAATGGGCGCACGTCATATACTGTATGCGCCCCAACTCGCCCTTTTCATGCAGCTGCTTCACATATAAAAATTCCCTCTGAAAAACCGTAGTCTCCATAAACATATAATTTTTATTGGATTCCTTGCGCGCTGCAATGACCGCATTCAATTCATCCAAAGATAACCCCATTGGGATCGTACATCCGCAATGCTTCCCGGCTTTCAGCACTCGAATTGAGAGCGGTGCATGCGTTGCTGGTGGCGTGACAAGGTGCACCGCGTCAATGTCTGGGTCATCCAAAACTTCCTGGATTTCGCATGTACAGTTCTCTTCCGGAATTCCATACCGATTTTGTGCAACGTGCAGTAAAGATGCGTCCGTATCCACAAGATAAACTTTCTCTACATCGGGGTGTTCCAGATAAATCGGAACAAATTCCAGTCCAAAGCTTAATCCGACAACAGCAACGTTTAGTTTTTTCATTTTTGATCCTCTCCTCTTTTCCAAAATCTTTTATATGTTGGTTTACATGTTGTAAAAATTACGAGTTTTTAGGGTCCCTGCATTCCTATGAATACGAAAGGGGAATCAAGTTTCCATGCTCACAAAAGTTGAATCCGGGTTTTGGTTATTGAAATGGTATCACCAAGGAATCCTTGAAGAAATAGATTATTACTCGAAGCTTTTAGACTATTCCGAGAATCTTCTGAAAAATATGATTTGGAACTGATAAAATTTTTGCTCTTCTCTGTCTGCCCTATATAATAAAGCAACTCCTCATTCAATTTCGTGTTGTCAATTGCGCCAGAGGCATATGCTTCCATGAGCCAAAAAGGCCAGAAATACAGGAGAAAGTTGGGATTATAGAAAAGCACCTCGAAAAATATGTGAGCAGGTCCAGAAAAAACGGGCAGTGACAAAAACCCCCTGATGTAGGAAAACAGACTACATCAGGGGGTATTGCTGTGAGCAAACGAAATCATACACATATACAGGTAGTGCTGCCTGAAATCAAAGCTATGCTGGCAGAGGGGAAGGCGCAGCGGGAAGTAGCGTCATATTATAGATTTTTAATAAATATGTGGTGAAACATTTGCTGGCACGAGAACGCAGGAAAAAACGAAAACAGGAATCAGGGATCCTTTCTCGGCCCAAAGGACGGCCAAGGAAAGACGCCTTGCCGAGAGATATTGCAGCGGAGCAGGCCAATGAGATCCGGTAGCTGCGCATGGAAAACAAGCTGCTGCGGGATTTTCTGCGATTCATGGGAAGGAAGTGATGCCGAGGGTAAAATGCCACATCATCTATCGGCACAGAGCAGAGTATCCAGTAACAGTTATGTGCAAATTCTTTGAAGTATTCAGGAGCGGCTATTATGAGTTTGTCCAGTGCCTTGGCAGACCGGGGAAGGACACAGCTCTTGCAAAAATCATTGCCGAGCAGAGAAAGCGCAGCTTCCGCACCTATGGCTACCGGCGGATGTGGCCATGGCCGAAAAGCCGGAATATCTTCTGTAATCCCAAAACCGTGCTGCGGATCATGAAGAAGCATGATCTGCTGTCTGATATCCGCCGGCGCAGAAAGTGGCAGCAGATGGGGCAGCAGGTCCACAAGTACAAAAATCTGCCTAACAGGGAGTTTCACGCGGACAAACCCAACAGCAAATGGGTAACGGACATCTCCTGCATCCACGCCAGGCAGGGCGTACTGTATCTGTCCATGATCCGGGAGCTCTACGGCAACAGAATCGTCGCCTACAAGACCGAAACACAGCAGACAGTAAACCTGGTGTGGGACACCATTCGCCTGGCCATGAAGAGGGAGAAAAAGAGAGCCTCCGCGGAGTTGCAGCTCCACAGCGACCAGGGATTTCAGTATACCTCTCAGGCGTACTTCAACCTGGCCCAAGCATACGGCATTACACCGTCCATATCAAGACGAGGAAATCCGTATGAAACGCCATGGCGGAAAATTTCTTTTCCATCCTCAAGACTGAGTGTATCTGCCGCCATAAACCGGCCTCATTACGCGAGGTCAATGAGATGATTGACCGCTATATCCGCTTTTACAGCCACGAGCGTATCCAGTTAAAGACTGGAGAGGCGCCGCCGATGCGACGCCTCTCCGCTTAAAACTTGATTTTTCCTGCCAGGGTTCTTTTTTGTGCTGTCCGCATAATTTGGGGCGGTTCAATATCGTCTTCGGGGTGCTTTGGAGAGAACTGCTAAAATTTAGATATTTCTAAAAACTATATTGGTTATCCTGTTTTACAGTTGATTGCCCTAATTGCTTTGGCTATTAAGCCCAAGCAAAGATAAAAGAACTTTTTGCTGATGACCTGAAAACCGTTGATACATTTAAGCCCTATAATTACATTCCGACTGTAGGAAAACCTCAAAGCCATAACGGCTCTAAGGCTTTTTCCTTTTCCGCTGTGTGCGTTGCGTTTACACCATTTTGCACGATTATATACACTTTTTGCTGTCTTGCGTGGTACATATGGGGTACAGGTCCGGGGGATAAAATAAAAGCAGGGAGCTTTTTTAGCTCCCTGCTTTCTTCTTTTCCGGACGGGGCAGATCCCCGCGAAAGTAGCTCTCGGACCTTATCGAGGGTTTCCTGCTGGTGATTTTCTGCTGAAGAAATACTTGTTTAAATTGAAACGGAAATGTGAATCTGTAAGAGGATAAATCTTTTAATCCAAGGATTAAAAATAATTGGTATATGCAGATTACTGGATTGCCCTTCAGGAAGGACATCTGACCTACGGTACTTTTGAGGATTATAAGAGCATCATCAATAGGCATATCAAGCCATCAATGAAGGGACTTCGAATGCGCGATGTGTTGCCAGATGACATCACACGAATGATGAAAGAAGTGGCCAATTTTAGCAAGTCAGTCCATGATAAAACCTATATGCTTGCAAAGCAAATGTTCACAAATGCCTATGACAATAAGCTTATCTCTGAAAATCCATGCCCCAAAATGCACGCAGGAGGTCGTGATCCAGTGGAACGTCAAGCTCTTACGAATGAACAGATGACTACCCTTATTGAGGCGGTCAAGGGCACAAGGGCCTATGTCTTTTGTATGATAGGCTTATACTCCGGCCTTCGCCGCGAGGAAATCCTTGGCCTCAAGTGGGACTGTGTCCGGTTGACAGGGACACCTTCAATCCTTGTAAAAAGGGCCTGCCGGTTTGTCCACAATCGTCCAGTTGTTGAAGAGCGCCTAAAAACTAAGGCGAGCAGGCGCGTGATCCCTATTCCGCCACAGCTGGTACAGTGCCTGCAGGAGGCTAAGGCAAGTTCCAAGTCCTGCTACGTCATAGGAAATGAGGATAACACTCCTTATACCGAGACACAGTTTAGGAGCATGTGGGACTATGTGCGGAATCGGACAGTAGGCAACAAATCCTACTATCGGTACCGTAATGGTAAAAAGGAACTATACTCGTTTGAAGCCAAATTGGGAGAACAGGCTCAAAACAATCCAAAGGTAAAATATACGATTGATTTCAAAGTCACCCCGCACATTTTGCGACATACGTACATCACAAACCTATTGCTTTCCGGTGCCGATGTCAAAACAGTTCAGTATTTGGCCGGCCATGAGCGGGCATCAATCACCCTCGACATATACACGCATTTGGTATACAATAAGCCTGAAGAGTTGATGGAAAAAGTTCAAAGAGCGTTTCCATCATCAGAATGAGGCCTCTTTGTATGGACATTGCGGAAGCTGAGAAAGATGAGGGAGCAGGAATGAAGGTGTACATCGAGAGGACGGCCGTAATGAACGTACTTGAGCAGTACTATCCTGGCGTAAATGAGCGATTGTACATTGTCAAGGATATTACTTCTCTCCCCGCCGCCGACGTTGCACCGGTGAGGCATGGAGATGGGCGGAATACGATGGGGCCGATAAAGGGTTCCACTACTGTTCCGAGTGCAAAGGGCAAGCTTTCAATTACGAGGAAAATGGAGAGGTGATTGAGATTCTTTCAGGTTGGTGCCCCAACTGCGGCGCTCGCATGGACAAGGAGGACAACTATGTACGGAACGACTGAAAAGAAAATCACTCACATCATAGATGAATCCCGCGAAAAGGGATGGGGCGGATTTGTCAATACTGTTTGCGGGAAGTGGATTCGCCCAGACTGGTTAACTCAGGACAGGCCGGATGGGACTAGGATGTGCAAGCTGTGCGCCAAGAAGGAGGCCACCATGAAGTTTCGGAACCCTTAGACGGGGAAGGTTTTTGATGTTACTGAAGGTGCACCAGGGACAGGATTCTGTAGTGGGATTCATTGCTTTGACTGTCCAATACATAGTGAACACCCGTATTGTAAGGAATTTATCAATGCCCGCCCCCACGAAGCCGCTCGCCTGATGGGGTACGAGGTGGTGGAGGACGATAAAGTGGTCGAAACCGACACGGTTAAAAAGGAGGCCAACATGGGCAAGCCATTGAAGGACTGAACGCTTGGAGAGATCCAAGAGCGGTGTTATCAATACAGGAAATCCCACACAGACAAGCCGTGTGAGCAGACTTGTCCCAATTTATCAGAGGGGTATTTGCTCTCTTAAATGGGTGCACTAGTGGAATTTAGACGACAAGCCCCGCTTCACCCAGAAGGAGGTGGAGAGGGCGAAGGCGATTAAGGTGTTGTACCCAGAGGCAGACAGCCTTGATGAATGCGATCCGCAAGTTAAGGTATTGAACACCAAATTTGTTATGGCAACGTTAGATACAGCATTGTTTCCATCTCTTCGTCCCAGCGAAACCGTCACCCTTGACGAGATCATCGGAGGCGCGGCCAATGCCCAAACCTAACGCCATGCTTGCCCGCATTGAAGCCGCCGCTAAAGCACGCTATCAGGCTCGCCTTCATACTTCTATGGACATGCTCCTTCAGCTGGGACAGGATGCTGCCGCTATCGCTACCCATGTAGTCTTTCAACTTGGCCCAGGCGGAGCAGAGCAGTTTTTTGTGGCCTACCGAGAAGCTATCAACGATATGGCCCGCCGTGTTGTAGATTCGGAACAAAAAAACGATTTTGGAAAAACTGTTTGGCCGAAGTTTGAGGTTACAAATGAGGTTACAGACGAAATAAATCGAAAAAAATCCAGTGTTTTCAAGGGTTTCCGACGTCAGGGCGTAAAAAATACGGCCTCAAGGCCGCCCGTCGGGCTCCCCAGTTCTCCAAGCGCTGATTTTGTTATCAGTTACCCCGGAAAACTTCGGTTTTCCGGGGTTTTTCTTTTCTAAAAGTTGGTGGCATGGATTCCGGTATGTCTATTTGTGCCTTGAACTATGTTGCTATATATAGTGGTTTAGATGAATTTTAGACACAATATTTGGGGCTACTTTGAGGTTACGGACCCGTTTGAGGTTACAAATGAGGTTACGGAGATTTTCGATTTTCAGAACTTTTCGAGGCAATTTGCGCACTTCTGCTCCAGTTACGAAAAGGCTTCAAAATGTTATGAAGAAATTGAAATGTGGAATTCCGGTTTTTTGAGAGATAGAATTGATTATCAAACCGTTTCATGTTGTGTTGTGATATCTTTTCCACAAGGTCAAGTGATAAAATCTCGTGTGTTTGAACCGAAGTATTGGCCGTTATGTGTGAAAAAGCAAACGCACTTCCGTGCAGGCTGTCCGCCTGTTGGAAGTGCGTTTGCTCGATGAAAAACTTGTTCTGCTTTCAGCAGCTCATATTTCAAAAGATCGAGGGAGGCCCTGCCTGCATCTGCCCCCAGGCCATAGACCACTTGCAGCTTAACGGGGTCTTTCTCCACCCGCCCGATTGGGAGCGATTCTGCGAGAAGGACTACGAGCAACTTTTTCCTTGCCTTTCCATTTCGATGATGTCCCCCACTTGCCGGTTGTAGACCTCCCATAGCCGGTTGAAGGAGCGCAGCCAAGGAATGGGACGCTACTTTCGATAATCCAGAGGCAGGGTAAGCACAAGAACGATATGGCGCTCTACCATTGCTCGAAGACAAGATACAGCAAATGTAAAGGAGATTGGCTCTGGAACTTTTCACTCTCGGCCCGTTGTCCTTGTGTCAGTCAGGTAATTTATAGTCCGGTACAAACCGCGAATTTGAGGCTTTGTTGTGCTATGGGGGGTGAACTTTACCCTCTGTTTTCTACTGTTATAATGAGGGGCAATTTTCTCCAAAGAAGGATGTGAACACCATGGAATTATACTCCCGAAGTGAGGCTGCCGCTATGCTCGGCATTACAGTTCGAAAGCTGGATGAACTGCGCGCCAGAAGATTGATAGGATACTATCAACGCTGCCCGGGCGGGAAAGTACAGTTTTCTATGGCTCACTTGGAAAAGTATCTGCAACGCATCGAGAAGTCACCAAGACCAGTTACCAAGTCAAGATGAAGAACTAAGAATACAAGTGTTGTTGGAACGGCGGGATAGTCACATCGATTAAGTGCTGAATTCCACAATGCAAAACGGCGCCTGCTCGATATTTAATTACTGAGCCGACGCCTCTTTGTAGTTCAATAGAGCTCCCACCAGTAGTCAAATACCTTACGATACTGGTTCCCTTTCTTTGGTAGACAGCGATATTTCCGGACTTTTCGATTCCCTTTCCGCTTCAGATACTGCTGCCGGTTGCTGGACTTCATATACTGAATGTGCAGACCCGAGTGAAGCAAGGTCGTTATTCTCTCATAGTCCCCTATTATATAACCCATATTCGGCGCGTAACCGCTGTGCTGAATGAGAAACAGAAGGTGATCTGAATGCCTGATACTTTGTGAACGTCGGTATTGGCGACCGGTACGACGCCCGCAGCCATTCTCCGCTTTAGTCGATTCTAGGATCTCGGCGATCCGATTGTTTAACTCTTGCTCTGTCATAGGCCTTTCTACTCTGAACGATCCGGGTGACAGGATTGACTCCGTTCCAAGACCCTCGCTGTTTTGCGTGATATTCCCGTTTGGCCTTCTTACTGCGCTTGTCCAATGGAATCAACTGCTTCACGGGAATTCGCCTCCTCTTTTCTCTGCTGTTGGCATTCGCCCCAAAGCGCACGGCATACATCCAAATAGTCTATATAGCCCAGCAACATCATCTTTTTCGGCAACTCTTCCAGAGCTGCCTGGAACCGCGCCCGATCCCGTTTCCGCACATGGCAGAAGATCACACGGTACGGAGAGTCACCCCGTACATATTCCTCGCAGAAGTGCACCCGCACCTGATGCTTGATGAAAAGCTGATCAGCCAGATAAGCATCCGTGTCCAGGAATGCGAAATAGTTATAGAACAGAGATAGCCTGTCAATGTACTGGTAGAAAAGTGTATCTCCCAATGGTGCTCTCCTTTATGACAATCTCATTACAAATGCAGAGGATCGCTTGCTATTCCAGAGTATATCGGTTATATTTTAATATTCCGTTGCGGCGGAAATCATCCTACTGAATGGAGGCGATCCATATGTCCGTGATTCGGTTTCCTGTGATCGATCCTGTGGCTACCGGAGCAAATATCTGCCGACTTCGAAAAGACCGTGGTCTGACGGTTCGAGATCTCCAGCAGTATTTCGGATTCGAGGAGCCACAGGCCATCTACAAATGGCAGCGGGGGCAGAGCCTGCCCAGTGTAGATAACCTCTATGCGCTGAGTGCCTTGCTCCAGGTCCCGATGAATGAGATCATCATCTCCACTTCTCATATTGTTCCGTTTGAGCAGCAGGCTTCCGCCTGCTGCTCAGGTCATTTTATGCTGGGATTATTTCCGGCACAGTGGGCGTGGCAGAATTTCAAAACCGCTTAGACCCTTATCCGCTTGCTCTCCACGGGCTTGCCCCGGCCCCACTGGACCGCTGCCTACCCAGGGATGAGTCGGCGACTTGAAATATAGATTAGGCGGACAGCTTCATCAGGCAGAGGTTCGGGAAGTTGTGAGAGTCCACGTCAATCAGTCCGATGCGGATATGCGTCACCTCCCGTCAGTGAGCGGTAAACACGGCTTTACTGATGCTTCCCGTCTTGAACAGGCAGAAGCACAAAAGCACTGTGTAGCCCATGCAGCCCCAGATCGCGCCGGAAATGTCCTCCGCCGTCCCGATTTCCTGTATCAGCACCGCATAGATGCCGACGACAACCATAATCAGGAACGCTTGGAAGCCCAGCGCCAAAAGGGATTTCAGATAGTTTTGGCCCATGCCGCGCCACTCCGCGTTTCCCAGCGTGGCAAGGGGGATCGGTCCCAGCGCGGTCACGGCGTATATTTCAATCATTCTCCCGTAGGTCACAAGGAAAATGCAGATGGATAGAATGTTCATCGTCAGCCCCACAACAAGGGTCTGGAACCATAAGCCCAGCAACGGCCCGATGTCCATTGCTTCAAGGCGGCTTTCCAGATCGGGGAGCAGCGTGTCAAAGTCAATGCTGGTTTCTCCGATGATTACCCCGGCGCTCTGGTTGACGACGGCTTGTGTGGCGTCGAAAACGCCCATGACGATATTCCATGTGTTCGTCACAATGAGGATGGCGAAGGCAGATTTGAACATCCAGCGGAAGAACATGGAGCTGTCGAAGTCCGATGAATATTGTCAAGACGGTTTTTCAAATGGAAATGTAAATACTTTACGAAGTAGCTCCTCGCGGGTTTTCTCTCTTGGCTTTGTCATGGTTGGTCGCTCCTTTCTGCTCATAGGCATAGAAAAAGGGACAGTCGATTTCTCGGCTGTCCCTTGTGGTATATTCTCTTTTGGTGTCAATTACTTATCAACGAATACTTCTTCTCCGCAGATGATAGACGATACAACTTTTACAACTTCCTCTGCTTCTATTTGTTCAGCGACTATCTGATATTCGATACCGTCATATTCAAATTCAGCCACATACATATCAAAATAGCCGGACGGTTCGTGCGTGTCAGGGTTATACGGACCACAGGGCATGGAACGATACCCAAAGGTAACTGCCGTTCCGTCAATGTCAGAAGTTTTCACTTCATTTTCTGGCAGAAGATAGATACAATCACTTAAAATGCCAATTTTTGAAGCCGTGATAGAAAATCCTTTGACTGCCGCTACATCTTCCGTCAGTTTCGGAGTGCCATCTTCGTAATAGTCATGGTAGAAATTGAGCCTAACCGTGTCCTCTACAATATTGCCGCTTTTGTCTACAATAACCCGTGCAGTGCCGTTGCCAATGGCTGCGGTCAAGCCATCTGGAATATATGCAGGATTCAAGTCCTTTCCATAGTATTCGATTACAGCGTTTTTATCCCACTGAATATGGTCATATAACTCCGGGTTGCGCCATATACGCGCGGCATCCGTCAATGCCCCAACCTCATTGAAGGAAATATTGTCCATGCTAATATGGATTTCAGATGTTGCGGGCGTTGTATTATCATTGGTAGTGTTATTAGAATTATCAGCAACAACTCCGTTCGGATTATCCGGCGGTGTAGTCCCTTGCTGGTGGAAATAATCAGGAAGAATCGAAAAAGCAGTAAAAAGCACAACGGCAAGGCATGCTGCCATAGCACTCCATTTTATCCACCCATATTTTTTACAATGGTAGTTTGCGGCTTCCTCATAATACTTATCGCTGACTTCGCTAATGGCTTCGGAAAACAATTTCGTGTTCATACGAACACCTCGCTTTCAATCAAAAATTGCTTCATTTTTTGGCGGATTAGGGTAAGTCGGACTGATACATTTTTTTCAGATATACCTACGCATTTTGCTATGTCCGCGTAGGTATCCGCATACGCGTAGCGGCGCATAAAGATAACGCGTTCTTTTGCGGTCAGCGTATCCAAAAATGCTTCGATGATACGGGCTAACTCTCTGGCTTCAATTTCATCTTCCACGGTTTTCTGGTCTGCGATACAGCCCTCGATTTTCTCTAAGGCAATCGTATAGTGTCCGCTTCGCTTGGCTGCTTCCTTTCTCCAATAGATTTTGAGTGAAATATTCCGAACGATTTTCACAATGTAGGACAACAAAGGATTGGGGTGTACCGGGGGGATCGCATTCCACGCGCCTAAGTAAGCATCGTTGACGCATTCCTCCGCGTCCCGTCTGCTGTTTACAATGTTGTACGAAAGGCTGTGACATATTTTTCCGTATTTAATGTCTAATTCCCGTATGGCCTGCTCGGAACGCTCAAAAAACAACTCAATAATTTTTTCATCATCAATCACTGCGCCACCTCCTTTCCGGCTTCACCCATATACTACGGTTTTAGCGACAAATACTAAAATGAAAGAGAAGTTTTTTCAAAAAAATTATATCATACTTCTTTGAACGGGGTGTGACAAATTGCCGGGATGTTTCTTTGCCGCTTTGCTGGCGGCAATGACGGTACACGCTCCGTTATCTTCAAGATTGAGCGAATTGATATTCCGGAAAACGAAGAAGAAAGGTAATGGCTGGAAAAGCGGAATTTCAAGAATACGCCGGATGATGCTTATACAGTCTGACAACTTCCAGTTTGCAATCGTCTTCTTAAAAACGCAAAAACACCCCGCACCATGCGTCCTATAAACGCATGGTGCGGGGTGTTCATTCTGTTATGCGGCTTTTGTCAGATACACGATCCCGGCGGCTAAATCCACACGGTCAACGTCATATCCTGCGTTGTAGATGGTATTGGAAAGTGGTCTGTCCTGCGCCGGATACCAATAGGAAGCATACTTGTACGCCGACTTGCAAAGAGGCTTGCCGGTCAGCTCCTCCACCTTGGAGAACGGCAGCGCAATCGTCTCAACGGTCTGCGCAGAGAGATAGTCCCCAATGGGCGCAAAGCTTGAATTGCTGGCAACATGAAGCGTTTTCGGGGCTCCCGGCGCGGCTTCCGTTTCTTCCTCCGGCAGCGTCACCTTTCCGATGAAATTGAAGTAAATCTCAATCTGCTGGTCGTACTGATAGCGGTTGATTTTCCTGCGCTCGTAGACGATCACCTTGTCGATGAACTCATTGAGCATGGGTGTGGTCAGCTCGGTAAAGTCCGTATAGCGGTCTACCAGCTCCATGAAGCGGTCAACATTGACGCTTTCTTCCTGCTCCGCGTTCATCTGCTCCATCAGCTCGGCGCTGCGCTGCTCAAGCTGTGCCTGTTCCGCTTCATACTGTGCGGAGAGCTTTGCGTGCCGCTTCTCCGGCAAACGTCCAAGGGCATAATCCTCATAGAGCTTTTGCAGCAGCATGTCCAGCTCGTTTGTGCGGCGCATGATGCGGTCAAGCTCCGTTCTGCCGCTTTGCAGACTGCGCTTTCTCGCGTCGGAGGTGGTCTGCATCACAAGCTGCTCGAAATCCTCTTTGTTGGCTCTGGCGTAGGTCGCTACATTCCGCAGCGCGTCCAGAATCAGGTCGCGGACAATCTCGGTGCGGATAAAGTGAATGGTGCAGGAGGTTGTTTTCTTTCGGTAGGAAGCGCAGACGTAGTTGTCCTTCGGGGTCTTGTGGTATGCGTCCCCATCGCTGCGCTCGTTATACATTTTTGCACCACACTCGCCGCAATAGAGCAGCCCGGTCAGCGGATTCGGTTCTTTATTGCGGTCGCCGCGCCGGATCGTCCTGCGGAGCTTCTGCGCGGTTTCCCATGTAGTCTTGTCAATGATGGCTTCATGGGTGTTCTCAAAGATTTTCCAGTCCTCTTTGGGAGCCTGCTTGCGGTGCTTGTCCCGGTAACAGGTCTTGAAGGTCTTGAAATTGACGGTATGCCCCATGTACTCCACACGGGCAAGAATATAGCTCACCGTCGTACCCCACCAGCGGTAAGGATCTTCAAACTTGTTGTTCCTGCGGTTGCCCACGCCCTTTGCGGCAAGGTAGGCAGACGGGCAAAGCACCTTTTCCACGGATAAAATATCCGCAATCTGATACACACCCTTGCCGTCAATGACCATGCGGAAAATACGGCGCACAACAGCGGCAGCTTCCTCGTCGATGATCCAGCGCTGCTTGTTCTCCGGATCTTTCAGATACCCGTAGATGGGATGATTGCCGGTGTGTTCGCCCTTGTTGCCCTTTGCCCGGTATACGGCGCTGACCTTCTTGGAGGTATCACGAGCGTAAAAATCGTTCATGATATTCAAAAAGGGAGCGAAATCATTCTCGGACTGATTGGCGCTGTCCACGCCGTTGTTGACGGCAATGAAGCGAACGCCGTTCTGCGGGAAGGTGACCTCCGTATAGAAGCCCACACGGAGGTAATCACGACCCACCCGGCTGAGGTCTTTTACAAGGACAATGCCCACCTTACCGGCTTCAATGTCGGCAATCAGGCGTTTCCAGTCGGGACGCTCAAAATTCGTGCCGCTCCAACCGTCGTCAGAATAGACCGATACATTCGGGAAATTCCGTTCACGGGCATAGCGCGTGAGCATATCCTTCTGATGGATGATGGAATTACTGTCCCCTGCAAGATCATCGTCGCGGCTCAGGCGGCAATAGATGGCGGTGATTTTTTCCTGTGGCTGTCTGTTGTTCATAACGATACCTCTTTCAGACAGCCAGCTCATTTGTGGCAATTACAGTATAGCCGATTTTCCTGCCGCAGTAAAGCGGACAATGTAAACTTTTCCGGGTTTTCATCGTAATTCCTCGCTTTCTCAACCTTCGCAGCCCATTTTGATCAGGCGCCTTATTTTATCGTTCATATCCTCCTTGCCGTTTTCTTTGAAATGCAGCGTCACGCGGTAGGTGGTGTTGCCCACCCTGCGGGTCATCCTTCCGGCAGAGGAAGGAGCGGCGGGCGCGGGACGGCGCACGGTTTCTTTTGCGGTTGCGGTGGCGGTATTGTTCATAGGCACTCCTTCTCCTTTATCATCGTTTTCAGTTTATCCAGCTTGTTCTGTGCGGTCTGTCTGCGGAAGTTTGTCCCGGTGAACAGGATCGGGGCGCACATTTCCAGCAGTCTGTCATAAATGCGGGCGTGGGGCGTGTCCTGCGGATGCTGCAACTCGTCAAGGCTCAGATTGGTGGTGACGATCAGGGGC
>OGRG01000772.1_pt1 | contig 26216 bp, 27 predicted proteins | sample 1553501 | NCBI WGS metagenome assembly OGRG01 (sample SAMEA2580018, study PRJEB22360) | human gut metagenome | biome: human gut; feature: human-associated habitat; material: faeces | place: Denmark | collected 2008/2010 | reverse complement strand
CATCCCCCGCCAGATTGCAGAATACTGCGAATGTCCCCAGCATCTCCCGGTGAACCCAGAATCTTTTGATTTCCCGAAAGGGCTGAAGGTTGTAGGCATACATTCTTCCTTCCACGGATCTTCCGTATCCTTCCGCAAAAAACAGAAAATACGTCAGTGCCAGCAGATAAAGAAAAAACAGCCCCGCTCCCAGTATCCGCACCTTCTTTTTTGTTTCCTTCCTCATAAAACTAAATCAATACCTGACTTTTACACTTCAGAAGTCTTGCACCGTTTACGATCATCATGATCCCTGTTACGATTCCCGTTGCCAGTACAATGATCCCGACTGTCAGACTGCAGGCTCCTGTGGAAGACATGGTTTTATAAATTTTTTCGTTCATAATCGTCCTCATCAGTATCATGATCTGCTTTCGCAGATCATGATATCTTATTTATAAATCGCTGTTACCTGTATTTGCTTATTTTGCACCGTACTGCTCATAATATGCGTCGATTGCGGCTTTCAATGTATCGTCAATGATTACTTTTCCTTTATATTCTTTATTATAAAGATGTTCAATGACCTCTTTCATTGTAACAATCGCATTTGTTTCAAACCCATAAAGGTCATGGACTTCGTCAAGGGCACACTTCACGCCGCCTTTTCCGACTTCCATGCGGTCCAGAGAAACCATAAGACCGACGATTTCCACATCAGCCGCACCTTTTACCTTCGGTACTGTCTCTTCCATGGATTTACCGGATGTTGTTACATCTTCGATCATCACTACACGATCGCCGTCTTTTAATTTACTTCCGAGGAAGCTTCCCTTATCTGCACCATGGTCTTTTTCTTCCTTACGGTCTGAACAGTAGCGGATTTCTTTTCCATATAATTCGCTGAATGCAATTGCAGTTACAACACTTAACGGGATTCCCTTATATGCAGGTCCAAAAAGCACATCGAAATCATCGCCATATTTATCATGAATGGCATGTGCGTAGTACTCACCCAGTTTCTTTAACTGAGAACCTGTCACATATCCGCCTGCATTCATAAAAAACGGGGACTTTCTTCCGCTTTTAAGGGTAAATTCTCCGAATTTCAGAACTTCACTGTCTACCATAAATTCAATAAATTCCTGTTTATACTGTTCCATCTTATGTTATGCCTCCTGTATCTGTTTTATTTTACAATACCAACCATATCTTTTACATTCTCAAAGCCATTCTTCTTCATATAAGCTTCGATTCCGTCAATCACTTCCAATGTCACTGCCGGATTGTGGAAGTTTGCTGTTCCTACAGACACTGCACTTGCACCTGCAAGAAGGAATTCGATTGCATCTTCTGCACAGGAAATTCCACCCATTCCGATGATCGGAATGTTAACAGCCTGTGCCACCTGATAAACCATGCGAACTGCAACTGGTTTCACGATCGGTCCGGATACTCCTCCGGTCTTATTCGCTACCGCAAATGTCTTTCTGTTGATATCAATCTTCATTCCTGTCAGTGTATTGATCAGAGACACAGCATCTGCTCCACCGGCTTCTGCTGCCCTTGCGATCTCTGTGATATCTGTTACATTCGGTGTCAGTTTCATAATGATCGGCTGCTTTGCGATCTTCTTAATCTGCGCTGTCAGCTTTTCCACATTATGTGCATCCTGTCCAAATGCAAGAAATCCTGCATTAACATTCGGACAGGAAATATTAATCTCCATCATATCAATCGGTTCGTCTGCAAGACGCTCTACAACTGCAAGATATTCTTCCGGAGCGTGTCCGCATACATTTACGATGATTTTTGTATCAAAATTCTTCAGATATGGAATATCTCTCTCGCAGAACAGATCGATTCCAGGATTCTGAAGTCCGATGGCGTTCATCATACCGCCATAAACTTCAGCTACACGCGGGGTCGGGTTTCCTGCCCACGGTACGTTCGCCACACCTTTCGTTGTCACTGCTCCAAGACGGTTCAGGTCTACAAATTCTGAAAATTCTTCTCCTGAGCCAAATGTTCCCGATGCAACTGTTACAGGATTTTTCCATTCTACTCCGGCAATCTTTACGCTCATGTTCATTAGATTTCCACCTCCGTAGACAAGAATACAGGGCCATCCTTACAGATACGCTTGTTATTTACATTGCTGTGTGCGTCCTTCTCTTTGGACTTGCATACACATGCCAGACAGGCACCGATTCCGCATGCCATTCTCTCTTCCAGTGAGATATAACACTCGATTCCGTTCTCTTCTGCGTACTGTTTGATCGCACGGAGCATCGGAGTCGGTCCACAGGCATAGATCATATCTGCTTCCAGAGCATTTTCACGGATTGCGTCCATAACATTTCCCTTTGTTCCGACACTTCCATCTTCTGTGGAAATATAAAGTTCTCCGTTCTGCTCGAACTCTTCCTTAAGGAATGTCTGTGCGTCGCGGTATCCTACTACGATCTGTTTCTTCTCGCAGTCCATCTGCTTCGCCAGTTCAAGGATTGGCGGTACACCAATTCCTCCACCCATCAGAAATACTTTCTTTCCTTCAGCCTTCTCGTATGGGAATCCATTTCCAAGAGGTCCGATCACCGGAATGATATCTCCTGCTTTCAGCTTAGAAAATTCTTCTGTTCCTGTCTTCGGTCCTGTCACACGATAAACAACACGAAGTCTTCCGTTCTCTTTATCAATCTCACAGATACTAATCGGACGCGGAAGCAGCTTGCTTCCGTCTGTAGTATACATGGAGATAAACTGTCCCGGCTTTGCGTCCTTTGCTGCCTCTGTATTGATCCACATGCTGTAGATTCCATCCGCCAGCTGCTCCTGGGAATGTACTACTGCATTTTCTTTCTGCTTTGCCATAAACTTATGCAATTCCTTTCTTGAAATTATGAGAAACACGATCTGCGGATTTCTCAATTTCTATGGTAAATTATTTTGCCGCTGCAAGTGCTCCGCTGATATCAGCTACCATTGCTTCAACTGCTGCTCTTGATGCATCACCGAAATTCTCCGGTCCGAACTTCGCATAAGCTTCCTGTTTGTAAGCTGCAATAATTCCACGGGAAGAGTTTACGATCGCACCAAGTCCGTCTTCGTTAAAGAAATGAACAAGGTCTTTTCCCTGTCCGCCCTGTGCACCGTATCCCGGTACAAGGATGTAAGACTTCGGCATGATCTCTCTTAATACTTTACCCATCTCCGGATAAGTAGCTCCTACAACAGCTCCGATATAGCTGTACTCATCTCCCATGCAGTCAGCTCCCCACTCGGCAACCTTCTCACCAACCCACTCATAAAGCGGTCTTCCATCAATGATTCTGTCCTGGAACTCTCCACTGGACGGATTGGATGTCTTAACAAGGATGAACAGACCTTTCTTCTCTTCCTTGCATACGTCAACAAATGGATTCACTCCGTCAGATCCAAGGTACGGATTCACTGTTGCAAAGTCCTCTCCGAATGGTGTATATTCCTTGCTTCCAACCTTAATCTTTCCAAGATGTGCTGTTGCATAAGCAGCAGATGTAGAACCGATATCTCCACGCTTTACATCTCCGATGATCACAAGGTCTTTAGACTTACAGTAATCTACTGTCTTCTTAAATGCCATCAGTCCAGGAATTCCGAACTGCTCGTACATTGCGATCTGTGGTTTTACTGCCGGAATCAGATCATAAGTCTTGTCAACGATCTCCTTATTGAACTGCCATACTGCCTCTGCTGCTCCTTCCAGAGTCTCACCATACTCTGCATAAGCCTTATCAAGTACGTGCTGTGGGATGTAATTCAGCATTGGATCGAGTCCAACTACGATCGGTGCACCTGTCTTTTTGATCTTCTCTACCAGTTTATTAATCATTCTTCATTCCTCCATATCCTGTTACTTTTCATCGGATCACCGATGAATGATAACCTTCGGTCTTTCCTTCAGGTTGACGCGTTACTTTTCTTTACGCACAATATATCATTTTTCATAATACCATATTCTTGAGAATTTTCCTAGTCATGCTTTTTAATAAATCAAAAATAAAAAACGAAATTCTTTCTCTGTCACTCATTTAAACAGAATCTGAAAGAACTTCGTTTCTCTGATTTTATTTTTTAATATCCCGCCGGCACAAGCAATGTAAATGGATAAATCGGAATATTTCTCACGATTCCGAACCCCACCACTATAACTAATAGCACATATAGGATTTTCTGATTAATCTTCTGATCCACATGATTACCACCGGTCAAAACCCAGTCAATCAATCGTGCTACAATATACACACCAAGAAACGGGAGTAATGTCACATACATCGGATTATACCGGAATGCCATATAAAATCTTCCATGTAAAATAGAATAGCTTGCCCGCCCGGCACCGCACCCCGGACAATACAGTCCGGTAATAATATGAAAGAGGCAGGGCAGCGGATACTGGTGCGGATTATGAAAAAAGAGATAACCCGCAGCGGCCACTGCAATCACTGCCCCCGTCAGAACTGCGATGATCCTGGCTGACCTTTTTGTTTGAAATGCTTCACGCATCTTTCTCTTCCAAATCATCATCCGCTCACTTTTTAATAATAGTAATAAGCCGAACCGGAAACTGCCCCTGTCACGATCAGAACCATGTAGATCAACCATGTAAGAAGACCAATTGCAAAGGATACGATAATCCAGATTCTTGCCATCTTCGCATTATTCTGTGCTTCTTCAAGATTTCCTGCCAGCATAGCACTATTGATCTTCGCCGAGAACACGATTCCCACTACACCAAATGGAAGGCAGCAACATAACGTTGAAATAATCGATAATATAAGATACGGAACCCAGTTCACTGGCTTCTGTGGCATTCCATTGAAATTATTCTGCTGATAATATCCCTGGTTTTGCTGACCATAGTTTGGAGCTTGCTGAGTATAATTCTGATTCTGCTGGTTATAATTCTGATTTTGCTGACCATACCCCTGTCCATACTCATAGTTGTTTGGTTCACCATAGGAAGTATTCTGCTCCTGATTCACACTTTTGTATGGATCGTTCTGATATGAACCTTCCACATCCTCTGGCTGTGTTGGTTCTGTCGGCTGCACATCTTCTTCTGGCTGCACTTTTTCTGCCGACAGCACCTCTTCTTCTGACTGCACTTTTTCTGCCGGCTGCTGTACCTCTGCTGTATCTTCTGTTATGTTATCTGTTGTCTCTTCCTTCACCTGTGATACAGGTTCCATCTTCTGTACCGGCTGCTTCGCCCCGCAATTCGGGCAGAACTTACAACTATCCGGTATCTCCTGATAACAGTTCATACATCTCATTTTCTCTACCTCGCTTTCGTAAGTCACAATTTTCACTTTCCCAGAGCACTGACCAATTTGCTCACTTGTTCGTTTTGCGACTTTATTTCTTATATCATAACATTAATATCACCAAAAAACTTGTATCTTCATTAAAAATTAACACTTTTCTTTTCCCAAACGGATTTCTTCCATCTGTTTTGCAGTTTCCTCATCAAGATAATCCAGAAGATAATTTTTCAGATTTACCTGCCTGCCCAGATGCTCTCCTCTGAGTTCTTTTAATGCCAACTCAACCTCTTCTTTCAGACCTGGCGCAGACATTCTGTGAGCCCCCTGCCCCATGATGATCACCTGCTCAAGTCCATCTGATGTGGCTACTGTTACATCTGCATTCTTCGCAATCCTGCGGACTGTCTTCTCAATATATTGATCTGCTGTTTCTGCTTCTTTCGTATAGACAATATAAATGTTATGATATTTCAGCACTTCACCCGGATTCCCCTCTACTTTATAAGCATCATACACAAGGATCAGGGTACATTTGCGGAATCCCTGATAGTTACTTAGAATATCTGCAAGCTTTCCTCTTGCTGCACCAATATCTCTTTCTGAAAGTTCTTTCAGTTCTTCCCATGAAAAAATTATATTATAACCATCTACCAGAAGGTATTCTTCTGTTCCGGCTTTCGCTCTCCGGCGCGCTTCCCACTTCGGATCCTGGTAAGCGCTTCCCGGCTCTCTTGTCTTTTCCTTTGCCCGGACAGTTACAGGACCTGTAGAACGATCCTTCTTCGGATCCGGTGTACGGACATAGATCGCATCCAACTCTTCCTGTGTCAGTTCAATACTGGAGTGCCTGCGTTTTGGAAGTGTCACCTCCATTACATCCATTTCATCATCATTTCCTGATTCCAATGTATGTTCCATATGCATATATTCTTCAACTTCATCCCAATCTACAACAAATCCTGCTCCATGTGCACAGAACACAGAACCTGTCGGATTCGCCAGATCTGCCTCCGAATCATAGGTTGACGCTGCCAGAACTTCTTCCTGATTATGACAGATATCATAACCTTTCAACGAAACTGCCATTCTTCCACGTCCACCTGTATAGGCAGTGAATTCTTTCTGATATCCACGCATCAGGGACACCGGTGCACTTCCTGTCAGCACTGTTGTCTCTTCTTCTATCATCGGTGTTCCGAATTTGCCGGACATATTTTGTATATCTGTCATAGCTCGTCCTACATTTTCTGATGGAAGTTCCATTCGGAATTCATAATATGGCTCCAGAAGAATACTGTCTGCTTTCTTTAATCCCTGACGCACTGCACGATAAGTTGCCTGACGAAAATCTCCGCCTTCCGTATGCTTCTGGTGTGCACGGCCGGAAGTCAATATAATCTTCATATCCGTGATCGGTGAACCTGTCAGCACTCCTTTGTGCTCCTTCTCTTCCAGATGTGTCAGAACAAGCCGCTGCCAGTTTCTGTCCAGAATATCTTCACTGCACTCTGCTGCAAACTGCATTCCGGATCCACGTTCTCCCGGTTCCAGACGCAGATGCACTTCTGCATAATGACGTAATGGTTCAAAGTGTCCCACACCTTCTACCGGTGCTGTGATTGTCTCTTTGTAAACAATACTCCCTTCACCGAATTCTACCAGCACACCAAAACGTTCCTTTATCATCCGCTGTAAAATCTCAATCTGCACATCTCCCATCAACTGTACATGAATCTCAGAAGTCTGTTCTTCCCATACAATATGAAGTTCTGGTTCTTCTTCCTCTAAAATCTTTAGGTTCAAAAGCATCTTATGTACATCACAGTCATCCGGAAGAAGGATCTGGTATGTCAACACCGGCTCTAATACCGGTAAATCCGACTCTTCTTCTGCTCCGATTCCCTGCCCGGGTCTTGTATTTTCCAATCCTGTCACTGCACATACTCTTCCGGCTTCTACTTCCTGGACAGCCTCAAATTTCTCACCGGAGTAGATCCGGATCTGATTGATCTTTTCATTCAGTCCTTCCACTACATCTTTTACTTTCAGTCTTCCACCTGTCACTTTCAGATAGGTCAGACGGTTTCCCTGATTATCCCTTGCAATCTTATAAACCTTTGCCCCAAACTCTGCCGGATAAGTCTTATCTTTTATATACAGATCAAGTCCATCCAAAAGTTCTTCCACGCCTTGAGAATGTAGTGCCGAACCAAAATAACATGGAAACACCTGACGGTCTGCAACTGCTTTTTGTACTTTATCCAGAGAGATCCTTCCCTCTTCCAGATATTCTTCCATCATATCATCTTCACAGACAGCCAGCTCTTCCAGCACCTCTTCCACTGCGCCCTCTTTCGTATGTAAATATACTTTTCCACCCGGGCAGTCGGATTCTGTCATGATATCCACAAATGGAACGACATTTTCCCCAAAACGCTTGCGGAGTTCTTTCAGAAGTTTTTCACCATCCGTTCCTTCCTGATCCATTTTATTCACAAAAAGAAAGGTTGGAATGTGATATCTTTTTAATAACTTCCATAATGTCTGTGTATGTCCTTGCACACCATCTGCTCCACTGACAACAAGCACCGCGCAATCCAGAACCTGTAGAACGCGTTCCATCTCCGCAGAAAAGTCCACATGTCCCGGTGTATCAAGAAGTGTGATTGTACGATTCTTCCACCGGAATACTGCCTGCTTGGAAAAAATAGTGATCCCACGTTCTCTTTCCATCTGATCTGTATCTAGAAACGCATCTTTATGATCCACTCTGCCAAGCTTCCTGATTGCTCCGGCATGATAGAGCATGCTTTCTGACAATGTCGTCTTTCCGGCATCCACATGCGCTACAATACCTATATTTATATATCTGTCCGGCTTATTTTCTGAGTTATTCCCCATAAAATCTGCCCCTTTCATTGTTTTCTCGTTTTTCAATTATACCATAGGAAAGAAAAGGAGTCGACTGCTCTTCTTTACAGCCAACTCCTGCTTTTCTTTCTCTGTTATCTTCTAATTATTCACTGAATGATGCACGACCAGGCTTTCCCGATCGATTGCCTTAAAAGAATATCCCAGATTTTTATAGTACTCCATTACCGTCGGAAGTGCCTGAATGGTAGACTCCTTCGCCTCTGTGTCATGGAACAGGAGCATTACTTTGGTATACTCATCCGTTTCTGACTGTGCGATGATCTGATCTGCCGTAACCGTTCCTCCATCTCCACTGCTCACATTCCAGTCATAATACTGGTATCCCTTATCCAACACCTGCTGTGTCAGCTGTGTCATAATTCCTGCCGAGTATTTTTTTGAAATAGAATTCGATGCGCCTCCCGGAAAACGGATAAAGCATGGAACAAATCCAAGCTGTTCCTTTGCCACCTCTCCTATTTTCTCAAGATCATCAAAATAAGCATCCACAGATGCATAGACCTGATCATATTCATGCGTATAGCTGTGAAGTCCAATTGTATGTCCCTCATCATAAACCTTCTTGATCATAGGAAAATAATCCGGCTGCTGGGCAGTAATGAAAAAGGTAGCTTTCGCATCATACTGATCCAGAATATCAAGCACACGCTGCGTATTTGCAGACGGACCATCATCAAATGTCAGATAAACGACTTTCTCATCATCCTGCGGATCCATGGTTCCAACTGCAACTCCCGGCTGAAGAGACATGGACTTATCTCTTTCTGCCTTTGCTGCCTCTTCTGCTTTTTTCGCCTCTTCTTCGGCTTTTTTCTTCTCTTGTGCTTCTTTCTCTTTCTGTATTTCTACCTGACGTAAAGCTGCTGCTTCCCGCGCATTTGCCACCATACATACACCTGTTCCGACAATCGCAAAAAACACAAGACCTACCAGTATGTTGAAATAAATATTGTTCTCCTGACGCATTCTTTTATAACTATGCCAGACACTCACCAGTACATCTTTTATCTTTATCAACATTTCCTTTATCTTTTGCTGCATTCTTTCTCCCATTCCCTTTGCATTACTGCAAAGAGTTCTCTTTTTCTTACGGATATTGCTGACATCACCATTTCCATCATCTTTAGCATACAATATCCATATGGTTATATTTATTATAAACCATACTTCTTAAATATGTAGTAATGATTCATTAAGAATTATTCGAAAAATATTACATTTCTGTTACTTACTATCCTGTACTACTGTTCACACTACCACGAGATCAACAATGAATCCCTTTCATCTGCATTTGACCATTTTCTTTACAAGTGTTAAAATAATTTGTAACTGTTCAGAGCCAAGCAAAATTTCATAAAACAGCTATAAAATGCTTGCATTTTTAAGACTGTTTTTGAAATTTTATTTGGCGGATACGCCACACCGACGAAATGCGTAGCATTTTGGAGGTTGGCTCTGAACAGTTACAATAATTTTACAGATAAGCAATCACAGCATTCGTATGATCTGCTATAGAACATAGAAAGGAGAATATCCGCAATGGAGGATAAGCGTATCACCAAAACAAAATGTGCTTTAAAGTCTGCTCTTTTGGATCTTTTAACCACACAGGCTTTTGATGTGATTTCAATCACGGAATTATGTAAGATTGCCAATGTCAGCCGGATCACTTTCTACACACATTATAAAGATAAATTTGCCCTCCTTGACGACATTTTCAATGATATGCTGATTATTGGAAAAGAGGGATACCATCGCAGACAAGAGGAAAACAATCCTAAAAACAATCTCACACAGGGATATCTGAACGTTTTGGACAGTATTTTGTCTCTTTACTATGAACGTTATGATTTTTTCCAGCATGTCGTACCGGAAACAAATCCTTACCTGGCTTTTCGATTTTATCGGATCCTTTTAGACACGGTAGAATCTCATACAGATAAGCTGAAAGCTTCTTATTCTTTAAAATATTCTGCAAGACAGATTGCCGGATTCATCTGCTTTGGTCTGTTCGGATTTATCAGTGAGTCTTATACATCAAAAGTACCGTTAGAACAGGTTCAGGCCGGAGCAAGACAACTTTTAACAGATCTTCTGCAATCCAAAATTCTTGTATAATGTTTTGCATTTGTAACTGTTCAGAGCCAAGCAAAATTTCAAAAAAAGATGTAAAATGCTTGCATTTTTAGATTTAAACATGAAAAAGAACATGCCCCACAGTTTCAAGACTTCTTAAACAGAAGCTTTTATTCTCTGGTCATGTTCTTTTTTATTTTTAATAGTTACGCCTCTTTTTCTTTGTAATGATGCGCCTCTTCGAGCATCATATCTTTCACTTTCATCAGTCGAATCTGTGTACTACGCTCATTCTCATCCAGTTTCATCGTAATGTATTTGATACTTTCCTCTGTCTCTGGAATGATAACATGCTCCAGTGCATTTACACGACGTCTTGTCTTCTCAATCTCTGCCGCCATCAGCTGACATGCTTTTTCACATTCTGCAAGTCGGATCATATCTGGGAGGATATCTGATAAAGACTTCACTGCTCCATCAAGATCACTGGAAGTAAATGCAAATCCATAAGAATAGATATCATTTTCATCCGCTGTTCTTGTTTTGGATGTGAAGGTCGGAATCTCAACGCTCATAACATTCTTCTCATCAACTATAAGTCCAACTTCCTGCTTCGGAGCCATCAATGCAGTATTCAGTGCTGCCTCTGACATTCCGGCCCGGGCAATAACAAAATTACGGTTCGCAGAGAGAATTCCTTCTTCTACACGAAGTCTCACTTCCATATTTTCTCGGACAAGATCCAGATACTGGCGCATCAGCTCATCACGCTTATCTTTCAAAAGCTTGTGACCACGAATGGCTGTAATCCGCTTTTTCTTCAAACGGGTTAGTTCCATACGGGTTGGATTCACTTGTTTCGCAGCCAATACCGCCACCTCCTCTTTCTATCTTCGATCACTCTGTCTGTTCTTACTCTTTGTCGTAATATTCATCCAGATATTTATCGTCAATTCGTTTGAGTTCGGTACGCGGCAGCATGCGAAGCAGCTTCCATCCGATATTCAATGTTTCCTCAATGCTTCGGTCTGTCTGATATCCCTGAGATACATATTCTTTCTCAAATGCATCTGCGAAACGTGCATATTTCAGGTCAATTTCTGTCAGTGCGGCCTCTCCCAGGATAACCATCAGCTCTTTTGCATCTTTACCACGCGCATAAGCGGCAAACAACTGATTCATCGTATTGGCATGATCTGCTCTTGTCTTACCTGCTCCGATTCCTTTATCTTTCAGACGGGACAGAGATGGAAGAACATCAATTGGAGGTGTTACTCCTTTTCTGTAAAGCTCACGGCTTAAGATGATCTGTCCTTCCGTGATATATCCTGTCAGGTCAGGGATTGGATGAGTCTTGTCATCCTCAGGCATTGTCAGGATTGGGATCATTGTGATACTTCCCTTCTTGCCATTCTGACGTCCTGCTCTTTCATACAGTGTTGCAAGGTCTGTGTACAGATATCCCGGATATCCACGACGTCCAGGAACTTCCTTTCTGGCTGCGGATACCTCACGCAATGCATCTGCGTAGTTTGTGATATCTGTCAGAATAACAAGGACATGCATATCCTTTTCAAATGCAAGATACTCCGCTGCTGTCAGCGCCATACGTGGTGTTGCGATACGCTCGATTGCCGGGTCATTCGCAAGGTTTACAAACAATACTGTTCTGTCGAGTGCTCCTGTCTCGCGGAAGCTTTCGATAAAGAAGTTAGACTCCTCGAAAGTAATACCCATAGCAGCAAATACAACCGCAAAGTTTTCATTTGTTCCAAGTACCTTTGCCTGACGGGCAATCTGTGCTGCCAACTGTGCATGCGGCAGACCAGATGCTGAGAAGATTGGAAGCTTCTGTCCACGAACCAGTGTATTCAATCCATCAATTGCAGATACTCCTGTCTGGATAAACTCCTCCGGATAACATCTAGCCGCCGGATTCATCGGAAGACCATTGATATCCATTCTGGCATCCGGAAGGATCTGCGGACCCTCATCAATCGGATTACCAAGTCCATCAAAGACACGTCCAAGCATATCTTCTGATACGCCAAGTTCCATGCTTCGTCCAAGAAATCGGACTTTGCTGTTGGAGAGGTTAATACCTGTTGAACTTTCAAACAGCTGTACAAGGACATCGCTTCCATTCACTTCCAGAACTTTACATCTTCTAGTCTCTCCGCTCGCCATCTCTATCTCTCCAAGCTCATCATATGTCACGCCTTCTACTCCATGCACCAGCATCAGAGGTCCGGCCACTTCCTGAATGGTTCTATATTCTTTTGGCATTTAACCTTCCTCCTTTACAAATGCTGCTGCGATCTGAGCGCTTAATGTCTCATCAACCTGCTTAAATTCTTCGTCAAGCTTATCTTCTGTCACATATTTAAAACGTCCGATCTGCTCTCTGACCGGCATTGAGATCAGCTTCTGAAGTGATGCACCATCTTTTAATGCATCGGTTGCTCTGTCAAAGAATTCGTTAACGAGAACCATCATCATGTGCTGTTTCTTCAATGACGTATACGTATCTACTTCATGGAAAGAGTTCTGATGCAGGAAGTCCTCACGAATCGATCTTGCAGCTTCCATCTTCAGACGGTCGGACGGTGAAAGTGCGTCCATACCTACCATCTTAACGATCTCTTCCAGTTCTGCTTCTTCCTGAAGCAGTGTCATCATCTTCTGACGGCCTTCCATCCAGTCTTCGGCAACCTGTCCGTTAAACCATTTTTCCATATCATCCAGATACAGGGAGTAACTCTTCAACCAGTTGATTGCCGGGAAATGTCTCTTGTATGCCAGGGAAGCATCCAGTCCCCAGAACACTTTGACGATACGAAGTGTAGCCTGAGATACCGGCTCAGATGTATCACCACCCGGAGGAGATACTGCTCCGATAACGGAAAGTGCTCCTTCTCTTCCTTCTTTTCCAAGAGAAACTACATGTCCGGCACGCTCATAAAACTGAGCCAGACGACTTCCAAGATAAGCCGGATATCCTTCTTCACCAGGCATCTCTTCCAGACGTCCTGACATCTCACGAAGTGCCTCAGCCCAACGGGATGTTGAATCTGCCATAAGTGCTACAGAATATCCCATATCACGGAAATACTCTGCTATTGTAATTCCTGTGTAAATGGATGCCTCACGAGCTGCAACCGGCATATCCGATGTATTTGCGATCAGAACAGTTCTCTGCATCAAAGGCTGTCCTGTCTTCGGATCCTTCAGTTCAGGGAACTCGTTCAGAACGTCTGTCATCTCATTTCCACGCTCTCCACATCCGATGTAGACAACAATATCTGCCTCAGCCCATTTTGCAAGCTGATGCTGGATTACTGTCTTTCCACTTCCGAAAGGTCCCGGAACGGCCGCAACACCGCCCTTGGCGATTGGGAAGAATGTGTCGATAACACGCTGTCCTGTTACAAGTGGCATCTCCGGTGGAAGTTTCTTCTTATACGGACGACCGCGACGAACCGGCCACTTCTGCATCATAGTTAATTCTTTTTCGCCTTTTTCTGTTTCAACAACTGCTACAATATCTTCTACTGTAAATGTTCCTTCTTTGATTTCCTTGATTGTTCCTTTAATTCCGTAAGGAACCATGATCTTCTGCTGTACAAGAACTGTTTCCTGAACTGTACCGATCACATCTCCTGTCTCTACTTCATCTCCAACCTTTACAGTAGGAACAAACTCCCATTTCAGATTTCTCTTAAGAGACGGAACTTCAACTCCTCTTTTCAGGTTATTTCCGGAAATCTTCATAATATCATCCAGTGGTCTCTGGATTCCGTCATAAATACTTGCGATCAGACCAGGTCCTAATTCTACAGACATTGGAACATCCATAGATTCAACCGGTTCTCCAGGTCCGAGACCTGATGTCTCTTCATATACCTGGATGGATGCCTCGTCACCGTGCATCTCAATGATCTCTCCGATCAGACGCTGTTCCGATACACGGACAACGTCAAACATATTCGCATCACGCATTCCCTCTGCGATAACAAGAGGTCCTGCGACTTTTTTAATCACTCCTGTGCTCATTCGCTTACTCCTCCAAACAGAATATCTGATCCGACGGCCTGCTCAACTGTCTTCTTCACGCCTTCAACTCCGGCTCCTGTATTCCCCGACACACCCGGGATCTGAATAATCGCCGGAAATGTCTGCTCACCGTACTTGTTGATTTCTGACGGAATCTGTGCAGCCACAGCCTCTGTAATATAGATAATGCCGTAATTTCCTTCTGCAAGCTGGCGAAGCTTTGTCTTCGCCTCATCCCGGTCCTTCACAGGGCAGATGCTAAGACCGAGGGTGGCAAATCCATAGATACTGTCATAATCGCCCATTACTGCAATCTTATACATACATCTCCCTTATCCTTTCCCGGATTGCTTCATCCGGAAATTCATTCTGCTTTCCGGTCAGTATAATCCGTACTGTCTTGATCTCATTTTGTCTGGCTAACAGATACGCCAAAAGCGGTCCAACGGAAAATGATTCATATTTCTGTGACCTCATAGAATCTGTCATTTTATTATCACACCAGCGTTCAAATGCAGACGGTGATATACGCAGTGCATCGGCACCTTCACGATAAGATGTTCCTTCCAGATACTGTGCGATCTCCTCCGCACCGGCCAATGCTGCCTGTGTCAGCTGATCCACATTGATCTCGGAACAATTTACCATTGCTTTCTTCATAAATTCTGCATTTTTTCCTGTCTTCTGAGATCTTACTGCAATCTTAATATCAGCGATTGCAACTGCTGTCTGTGCATACTCTTCAATGATCTTCTCACCTGATTTTTTCCCTGCTTCCAGCATAGCTTCCAGTGTTGCGCGATCAATAATAAGATCGCACAGCTGTCCGTCTCTTGTGTGAAGCAGAGTGTCAAATGCTTCTCTTGCTGTTGCTGGCATATTACCCGGCAGCTTATCAAATTCTTTGTTCTGGACAAGTGCAAACATCTCTTCTCCAGGAATCTCACAGTCATCGTAAAAAATGTTTTTATTCTCTACTTCCGTACACACTTCTTTGATTGCTGCTTTCAGATTGTGATAAAGTTTTGGAAGTGACAGAACATCGAATACATGCATATCCGGTGCCACCTCACGGATTGTCTGCCACATCTTCTCTTCTTCCTTATTCAGAACTTCATCTGCATCCAACGTTCCTGCTGTCAGATCTCCCCAGCCCTTTTCAACCAGAAGCTGTAGAGCCTGTTCTGCACTCTTGCACGCAAGAAGCTGTTCGATCACTGCATTCGTTAAAAGAGAGACTTCCAGTGCACGGATTCTGGCAACCGCATAGGTATATTTTGTCTTACTCAAGATTATCCCTCCTTGCGGCTACACTGCTGTAAACAGCTGCCGGTTCACTTTATCTGATAACTCTTCTCTTCTTGCATCAAACAACGCTTTGATCGTACAATTTTCTTCGATGCCGCCATAGGTCAGGATAAATCCCCCATCCATTCCGTCCGGCACTGTCTCTGTAAGTTCCAGGCTTCCGCCTTTCTTCTTCGCTGTTTCATATACTTTTTCCATATACCCTTGAGGCATACGTTTTCTGTCTTTCTCTGTAAAGCAGATGGTTCCTTCTTCCGGAAGTACATACTTCTCAAGAACCTTTTCAAGCATTGCAAAATAAGCTGCATCATCAAGCTCTCCGACTGCTTTGTAAGCATCTTCAAGAACTTCACTGATCACTTCCTGTTTCGCCTCAAGTACTGCCTTGCGCTTTCTCATATCTGATGAAGAGACCAGGCGTTTCACAGAATCTTCTGCTCTGGCTTCTGCCTGTGCGACAATCTTCCGTGCATCTTTCTCTGCCTGTGCTTTTGCTTCCCCAATTATAGAATCCGCCTGTGCGTGTGCCTGTGCGAGTATCTCTTTTGCATTGTCCTGCGCCTCTGCGATTATCTGCGCTTTCATTTTGTCAAGTCCACTCATCTCCACGCTCTCCTTTTTATTTATTTCTTACAGCTGGATACCACTTACTGCGAGGAAGGAAATCAGAAGAGCCAGGATCGCATATGTCTCAACCATTGCCGGGAACAGCATTGCTTTACCAAACTGCTCTGGCTTCTTTGCTACGATTCCGATAGAAGCCGCTGCTGTCTTACCCTGTGCGATACCTGAAATCAATCCAACAATACCGATTGGGAGACAAGCTGCAAGAATCATAAGTCCTGACTGAACGCTAACTTCTACTCCGCCTCCGCCGAGAATACCAATTTTAGAAAGTGTAATAAATCCAACAAGCAGTCCATACAGTCCCTGTGTACCTGGGAGCAGCTGCATGATAAGTACTTTAGCGAATTTGCTCGGGTCTTCTGTTACAACACCTGATGCTGCCTGTCCTGCGATACCTACACCTAACGCAGATCCTGCACCTGCGAATAATACTGCGATTGCTGCGCCTAATAATCCATATACAACTCCAAGTTCACCTGCTATATTCATAATGTTGTTTCCTCCTTAACATCAACATATTTCGTATTTTCTTTAAAAGGCTCGAATGCTTTTCCGCCGCCTTCATAAAATTTTCCGAAGAATTCCACAAACTGTAAACGGTTTGTGTGTACATAAGCTCCCAGCAGATTGATCGCCAGGTTCAATACGTGTCCCACAATGAAGATCACAATGAAAAGAATCACACCGATCACATTGTTTGGAAGCATCGCTCCCATCTGATTAATAACGGATGCGATAACTCCTGTTGCAAGTCCAAGTGCAAGAAGTCTTGAATAGGACAATGCGTCACTGAGCCATCCTGTCACGTTATACAAATCATACGCTCCAAGCGCAAGCCGAAGCGCCGGATTCTTGTTTGCTCTTCCTGACATCAGCACAATACCGATTGCTCCACCCGCAGCCATCACTTTTGCAGCAGTGTTCAAAGCTGCCGGGAACACGATCGTAGTCTGTGCGATCGATGCGAAAATGTCACTTGGAAGCAGCATCAGGATCAACCCGATCAGCATTACAAACCAAAGTACAACGTCACAGATAAAATCTACAACCTTACCATCTTTTAAACACAGATAACCTTTAATTCCAAGTCCTACGAACAAATGAATTGTTCCAAACAACAAAGAATAAACCAGAAGTTTCATTGGATCATTCAATGGAACAAACCAAAGTGCCGGAACTGTTACCGTATGTCCGAAGAATTTTTCTGAAACAATGTCTACGATATTTCCAAAATATCCTCCAAACAGAACGCCCCATACAAGTGTAGATACTCCACAGTAGAAGAACAGTTTCAAAGATTTTGCCATGCTCTGTGACATTCTTGGATATTTCTTCACAAGAATCGCACACACAATTGCAACAACTGCTCCATACGCTGCATCTGACAACATCATTCCGAAGAAAAATACATAGAAGAATGACATGATCGTTGTCGGATCGATCTCTCCGGCATGCGGTAATCCGTAAGATTCTACAATGCCTTCCATGTTTGTAGAGAATGGGTTATTCTTTAAAATAACCGGTGCTTCTTCACCTTCTTCAATGTCTTCAATATCTACCATACAGTTATATTTCTCTGTCAAAGATTTCTCTACCGGACCTGACTCACATGCCGGTATATATCCACTTATCACAAATGTACGCTTTGACTGAAGAAGATCTCCGAGAACTGCATACTTATCTGCTCGGACTCTGTAATAATCTGCTACGGCCTGAAGTTCTTTTCTTTTGGAAGCCAGGCTCTTAAGTTCTGCCTCGCACTGCATCATCCGCTCTCTTGACGCTGCTATCTCTGTTTCCAGTACTTCCTTCTGCTCTTTTGGTGTCTTGCTCCAGTTTTGAGACGGTCTTGCAAATCCTGCACTTCGAAGTGCTTCTTCCACTGTCTGGAGTTGTTCTTTCAAACAGATGACTGCAATGCAAATCATATTAGATTCTGCTGAAACTAAATGTACATCGACCCCTGTTTTCTCCATCACTTCCGGAGTCTTCTCAAGTAGAATGGAATAAATGTTCTCAAGAGTAAGCTCTCCCGGCATTGTTCCCAGAATCAAAGCAGTCCTTTTTGTCTTCCCTTCCTGAAGCGGAACATCTAATGCCATCCACGGCATCAGACTTTCAATCTGATTCTCAATCTTTGCTATGCCTGCTCTAAGCTCAGCATACTCGCGATCAAGATCATAAATTCCGCGGGCTGTCTTGATCAATTCTGGTCCAGATATCTGAACCTTTTCTTCCAACTCGCGATCGATCAGTTCTTTTCCTTCCAGCGAAGAAAGTAATGACTTTTTCTCCGGAGCGTAAGCATCCAGAATCCCCAGTGCCTGATCTGCTGCCGTTGCCGCTTTTTCAAATTTCATCCGCTGTCCGGTTGTGTCCATCTTTTGGAAGAATGCATCCTCTTCTTTGTCCCTGTCAACTTCAAGAACTCCAAGATGCTGTAACTGTTCCAGGATTGCTTTTCGATCTTTCTTCAGGGCACAGATGCTGATTTTCTGCATCTTAAGTACCGCCATAATCTTATCCCTCCTTTTTTGTTACGACCACATGGATCAGATCAATTCAGAAAGAACTAGCTGCACTGCTGCATCCTTTTTCTCTCTTGCAGAAACCTTCAGCTCTTCGATCACATCTTTGAGCTTCTCTGCTTCTTTATCTTCCTGATTTTTCGCCTCTTCTCTGGCTTTCTCATCCAGTCCACCGGCAGTTCTTTTTGCCTCTTCTATAAGTTCTTCATGAATCTGCTTTGCTTGAAGAGATGCATCTTTCAGAATCTGTTCTTTTTGTTCCTGCGCTTTTACAAGAATCTCTTCTGCCTGCTGTTCTGCTTCTTTAATTGACCGGATTGTCTCATCCACCATAGTATCTACACCACCTTTCTTGTCTCCCCCTTTTTATTGTTCTTATGTGATTTTGAACAATAAGATCTCTTCGCTGCATGTTGTTACTGCACATTAATATCTAAGGATTACGCTGTTCGCAGCACGTATCAATATATTATTACCATACTTTTCTTTCCTATTCTCTTTCTGTTTGTAACTTTCGCACAACGATGTTATTTTAAACATAGCATATTTTGTCGTAATAATCAAACTTTTTATTAGATTTTTATGAAAATTTTTTAGATTACTAAATATTTCATCTATTTTTTGTAGTTTATTAAACGTTTTTTGTGTATTTGTATAAATATCTGATTATTTACCATTCAAAAAAGGAACAAGATCAAACCTTTTTACAAATGATTTGACCCTGTTCCTTTTTCACTTTATTTCCAATGAAGTTCATGCAGTTCTCCACTTAAATTCATCCCTGCGAATCCATTCTGTCGCAGTGCTTCATACAACACAATTGCCACCGAATTACCAAGATTCAATGAGCGGATATCTCCATTCATCGGGATTCTCATACAGTCTTCCTCATGCTCTACAAGAATCTCTTCCGGGATTCCTGCGCTCTCTTTCCCGAACATAATATAGCAATCCGGCTCATAATCTACTTCTGTGTAGACTTTGTGCGCTTTTGTCGTTGCCATATAGATCTTTGCTCCCGGATTCTTTTCAAGAAAATCCTGATAATCAATATAAGTTGTCACATCAAGATCGTTCCAGTAATCCATGCCTGCGCGCTTTAATGATTTCTCATTCAGCTTAAATCCCAATGGCTCGATCAGATGAAGCCTTGTCCCTGTTGCCACACAGGTTCTTCCGATATTCCCTGTATTTGCCGGAATTTCCGGCTCATAAAGTACAATGTTTAACATAATTATCGCCTCTTCTATCTTCTTATTCTTCTGATTCTTTTCGCTCTTTCCACCAGCGGCTCAGTTCATCCGGTGCCGGACGATCCAGATAACGGGTTTCTTCTCCATTTACAAGTGTTCTTGCATTCTGTTCTTTTACAAATCCGATTCGTACTGCCGGAACACCTGCATTCTTCAAGCTTTCCAATGTCTCTTCTCCATGCTCTGTCAGCACAAGATAACTTCCGACTGATGTGAGAAGATATGGATTTAACTGAAAGAATTCACAGATTTCCACTGTCTCCTGCTTAAGTGCAAGTTTTGAGAAATCAATCTCAAATCCTGTCTTTTCTGCCTCTGCAAGTTCCCATAATCCGCAGAGTACACCTCCATCCCCACATTGTCTGCTCTTTGCTTCTTCTGGAAGCTGTAAAATCTGTTCCGGAAGTATCAGTGATTCCTTGCAGCGCTTTGTTTTTTCTATAAAGGACGGTGTAAATCTTGTACGAAGATCTGCCTCTGCCTCTTCAACCAATCGCAGCGTTCCTTCCAATCCCGTATAGCCGCAAAGGATGATTTCCGTTCCCGGAATCCATTTTTTCATCTGCTGTTTTGAATTTTTTTTCACGCCAACAGCAGTAATATGAATCACTGTCTGCAAAACATACTCTGCACTTTCAGCCTGTACACAGGTAATGGCAAGTCCTATCTCCTCACAGATCTCTGTCAGGATTCTCATGATATCTTTTAATTCCTGCTCGTCAGAACTTTCAGGAAACAAAATCTGTACGGAAACCGCTGTTGGTCTGACTCTCTTTGCCGCAAGATCTCCTGCTGATTTAATCACTGCATATTTCACCTGTGCCGGTGCTTTTCCACTTACTGAAGCGCTACTCCAGACAAAATCCTTTTCGTCAGATATCAGTTCAGAACTACTTTCTTCCCACGCAGTTTTTCCTGTTGAATTCCTGTTTCCTTTTTGGATCTGTTTCTTTACAGAACGATTCCAGATCGTCTGCGTTACTCTCCCTGTCCGCATCACACTCTCCTTAGACCAGATATGGAATCACCATCGTTGCAACCATTGCAACAATAACCACCAAAATAATAATTGACACCAAACGTCTTACTTTTTTATCATAAAAATTCATCTTTTTTCTCCATTTCCATTAACAAAACCATATGCAAATATCTTTCTAATATCTGCAACGCTATACTAGTCCTCTATTATATAAATCGCCGCATCCTGATTCAGCTTATTTCTATGTCTGTAATCAAAAAGATGCAACTTTCCATTCAATCGCTCCAGATGAGTCATCTTTCGCAGTTGGCGACTGTCGTATCCTTCATAATCCTTCAGATACTTGTGCTCTTCTGCCTCTTTCTTATAAAATTCAGACGCTACATCCTTTTCTACTTTGCTCTCTCCAAGAAATGCCGGACGATTCTTCACATTATCTCTCAGGTAAAGATCTAAAGTCATGCTTTCAAGCACCTTCTCTTTAAAATCCGCTTCTTTCTTCTGCATTTTCTCCGAACATGTGAATTCTGCTAATTCTGATTCTACAAAGTCCCACAATATCTCATAACGTGCAAGCCTTGAATGATTCAACCCAAACAAGCCTTTCTTCTCATAATAATTGCCCATTTTCTCATACATGGAAAATGCGGATGGAAACAATTCCACAAGAAGTCTCATCGTATGACTAAACTGAAAACTGTTATAGTAAACTTCCACCATCTCTTCTACTTTCTTCAGACGGATCACATCACTGTATGGAAGCCATTTTGTTGAAAGCACTTCATACGGCGGACGATTCTGGAAAAGAAGTTCATACTCTTTCATCTTCTCATGCATCACAGATCCATGCAGTACTTTCAGAAATCCAAGCTGAAACTGATCTGGTTCCATAGCATAAACTTCATTAAAAGAATGAGCAAAACTATCATAATTCTCATATGGAAGACCTGCGATCAAATCTAAATGCTGATGCACATTTCCTTTCTCATGAATCCTTGCTACCTTATCACGTACTTTTTCCAGATTCATGGAACGGTTGATCTCTTTGATCGTCTGTTTATTCGTTGACTGAATTCCAATTTCCAGCTGAATGAGTCCTGGACGCAAACTCCGAATCAACTCAATCTCTTCCTCATTCAGAAGATCTGCTGCCACTTCAAAATGAAAATTTGTAATCCCTTTATCATGCTCTTTGATATAATTCCAGATTGCCATCGCATGATCATGCTTACAGTTAAATGTTCTGTCAACAAACTTAACCTGTGGCACTTCATGATCAATAAAGAACTGCAATTCTTTCTTCACAAGCTCCAGGTTACGGAATCGAAGACATTTATCAATTGAAGAAAGACAATAACTACAAGAAAACGGACAGCCTCTGCTCGTCTCATAATAAATGATACGGTTCTTGAAATTCTCAATATCCCTATAGACAAACGGTACTTTACTCAGATCCATGATCTGTCGAAACGGTGTCGCAGCAATCTGTTTTTCCTTTTCCCGGAATGTGATTCCCTGAATATTGATCAACTCAGCTGCACCACGACCTTCATAATATGCCACAAGTTCTGCAAAAGTCTCTTCACCCTCTCCGCGCATGATACCTTCTGCCATCGGATATTTTTCCAGAACTTCTCTTGCATTATAAGAAACTTCCGGACCTCCAAGCCAGATCTTCGTATCCGGCAGAATCTTTGGAATCTCCTGTATCAATTGCCCTACTTCTGTCACATTCCATAAATAACAGGAAAGGCAGAGAACATCTGGTGCCTGCTTATAAATATCCATCAAAATCTCATCAAATGGCTGATTGATCGTATATTCAGAAATTGTAATATTGCTAGCCGGATGCTGCTCTTTTGCATATGCGCGCAGGCAATAGACCGCAAGATTTGAGTGGATGTACTTTGCATTCACCGCTGCAAGCAAAATCTTCATCTTTTTATAAACCTCTTTTCCTGTTAATAATGTATATTTGTAAACATTTTCCTTTTTAGGTCTTACCTTACTATTCTGAATGAAGATGTGAGAAATGTCAAGATATGTGAAGTTGTGTATATAATCAGGACCACCCGTCCAACGGGTGGTTTGCTCTAGGGCTATAAGCCCTTGTTACTAGGCCAGCGTCTCAAGGCGCTGGCTTTCTCTTTAGGCTATGGGAATTCTGTTTTCACATTCTTCCCACAGCTCCGTTCAAGCCATATTGCTCTTGACTCGTCGCTACCCCTTAAGGGGCATTGTTACTACTTAGCATTAACCCTTAAAAGGGTCTTCATATTCTTTTACACTTAACTTATCCATTGCAATATCATGCTTTTCCTGTTCTTGGATATACTTTTTTATTGTTGCTTCATTTAATCCTACTGTGCTAACATAATATCCTTCCGCCCAGAAATGACGATTTCCAAATTTATATTTTAAGTTTGCGTGTTTATCGAATATCATAAGTGCACTTTTTCCTTTTAAATATCCCATAAATGATGATACGCTTATCTTTGGTGGAATACTTACTAACATATGGATATGATCTGGCATTAGATGTCCTTCAATAATTTCAACACCTTTATAACTGCACAATTGCTTTATAATATCTCTAATATCCTCTTTGTATTGATTGTAAATTACTTTTCGTCTATACTTTGGTGTGAAGACGATATGATATTTGCACATCCATTTTGTATGTGCATGTACTTGGTTCGCTTAAGAAGATAAAAATTTCCAAATACTTAAGCGTACTAGGTTACAAGGTTTCATAATTAAATCTGTAAGATTCTGGATTGTTACTTTCTCTAATCTTTCAAAATATCTTCAAAATCAAATTTTCCTAACTTATATAGTATAATTAAAATTATCGTTGATATGATTCCATATATTAACGCATATTTAATATTTTGCTTATTATCTCGATGATTCCAAATCAAAATTAATACAAGAATCCAATCCTCCAAAACCATTGCTATAAATACCGTTGGAATTTTTCCATTATATTTAACCTCTAGTATCATTGAACATCCAAACATAATTAATGCCATTATATAAATAATCTGCATATTTATTTTTTCACTTTTAGGAAAAAGTCTTTTAAAAGTTTCGTCTTCCCATATATCATCGTTTTTACCACTCCAATAATACAAAATAACAAAAAAAGCTAAAATTGCCACTACAATTCCTCCCATACATTACACCTCCTATATTTCAGATAAACAATAAATTATCTAATGCAGTTTGCTATTTTTTCTTTTTAATTTTTTTGTAATATTTTCCAACCTTTTTTGATAATAAATATGCTTTATATGTATATTTAAGTGCATTTATACCATTGTTAGCAGTTCCCAACCTAAATAATTTATTTCCTGGAAGTTCAATTATTGTTTTTAGCATACGTTTCTTTATCCAGCTCATACTATATTTTCTTGTACCAATTGTTACAGCCTTAACAATCGATTTCGATACTTTTCCTATTGTATTGGCCTTAATAATCATTTTTATAGCTGCAAAAGTCAAGTTTACTGCTACTTTATTCATATACTGATCTTCTTTTTTTATATAATTTCTAAATTTAAATCTTTTTTACTTCTAGCAATATGTTCTGTCGTACCCTTTCCATATCTTATAAAAACAGTTTTATCAAACCAGTATCTTCCAAACATGTCCCAATTTCCAAATAAATGTCCACTAGGATCCACATAATTCACCGGATTATTCGCACAATACACATACAAATGTCCAGTCTCAGGGTTCATTATCTCTCCACGATAACTATCCTCCGTCATAAATCTTCCATCTTCTGGATCATAATACCGTGCATTCAGATAATACAATCCCGTACTCTGATCATAGATTCCGCCAGTATAGCACACTTCATTTTTCGCCTGATCATAACCCTGGATCATTGTTTCTCCAAAATCCGTATACTGGTATATTGCATCAGCACTTCCATCTTCTTTTACCAGACTACTTGTACTTCCCTGAATATCTTTGTTGTACAGATAATATTGTGTTGCATTCTGTTGAAATCTTTCTGTTGCGAGAACATTTCCATCGATCTTCTGGGTCCGCTGTCCTTCTCCATTATAGATGTTCTGCTGGATCACCGCTGTCTTTCCGTCTTTTGTCACGGACACCTGACTTAATCTGTTTTCCACATCATACACATAAGTCTGATCTTCTCCAGTCTTTGTGTTCTTTACATCTGTCTGATTTCCATTCGCATCGTAATCATACTGACGGACTTCTTCTACCGCAGTTCCTTTTTTTTCGTGGATGTCTTTAACTGATCCAGTCCGTTATAAGTATACGATGTTGTCGTTGTTCCATCATCTTCTTTGAGCCGGTTTCCAACATTATCATAGGTATATGTGATTGTTTTTGTCTGGTCATTTTTCTTATAATCGGTTGTCACTGTTTTGACCAATCTTCCAAACGTATCATAGGTATAACTTCTGAGGACTTTCTCTGTTGTCTGCCCCTTGGAATGCAGTTCTCCTTTGATCTCCTGCAGCCATCCGTTTTCATCATAAATATAAGATAATGACTGGATTCCATCTTTGGTGGTCGGATAGGATACCTTACTGAGATTTCCATCCTCATTATAAGTATACTGGATCTAATGAGATTTGATATCATCTGTCGTTGGCTGAGCATTCTGACTGATCTTGCAAATGACTTCGTAATGTCCAGGGAGCTTAAGTTCCTTTTTTATTCTCGATTAAATTTTTGTATATATTTTTTTATCTTCTTTATTCCTCTCCTTAATGTTGATCTTCTATCTATCATTATTACAAAACTTATCATAAACAGAACAAAATCTGTCACTTTGATCCATCCCATGCATAAAAACAACACATATAACGTTCCAAAAATCAATATTCCTGGTGCTGGAATTTCCTTTATATATTCTATTTTTTCAAGCTTCGTACAACCTTTTAACTCACTATTTTCAAGTTTTCCATCAAACATAACAACTTCATTTATATTAAATGGATTTTTTTCATGTATATATATTATTTTCACTATATCTTCTTCAACAAATCCTTTAAACACTGTAATTTCTGATTCATCTATATCTGGTGTTATATAATGTCCATGTAAATAGTCTTCTTTATCATTAATTAAGTAAGCGCTTTATCTTAGGGTGTTGCTAGAATAATAGAATGCTAGTACTTTACTT
>OGRG01000758.1_pt1 | contig 26493 bp, 13 predicted proteins | sample 1553501 | NCBI WGS metagenome assembly OGRG01 (sample SAMEA2580018, study PRJEB22360) | human gut metagenome | biome: human gut; feature: human-associated habitat; material: faeces | place: Denmark | collected 2008/2010 | reverse complement strand
AATACTTTGACGCTTCTTCAATGGTAAGGGTGTATTTTTCCCATACGGGAATATCGTTGTTATTCATCAGATACCCCCTTTCCCATGTTTCGTGTCATACTGGATATAGGGGATAAGGTCGGTGCGGTTTATCCTCTGTAAATGGGCGGTTAGTTTACTGGAAAGGGAATTGCTGTATCTTGCCTTATCAAGCATAGTTCCCACTTTTTCCAGTCCACCTAATGCGTCATGTTCTTCCAAGAAGTAAAAACTTTTGACAGCGGAAATCACGCCACCCTCTGTGAGCCATTGCTGTGTTTCCTCAAGGGAATTTTGCTGTTTTGGTACTTGCAGTTTCAAGACTTCCACAGCCCCTAAAAAGCGTTCCCAAAACCGACACGTTTTCCATCTGCTCTTATTACTTTCGTTTCTGTTTGGCACGACAAAGCGTAGGTTGTTTGCCAATAGCCCGAAAGCCAGTTCCCCAAGTTCCAGCGGTCTGTCTTTGAATGTCATGGCAAAAACATGAGCCTTATCATCACGCAGTTGCATTTCTGTCCGTTTCCAACTGCCGACTTCATCAAGTGTCTTATTATGTTTTGAACAGACTTCCTTATCTTTATCATAAAAGCGGTAGGACAATCCCGATTTACCAGCACCGATATAAACAGTCTTTGCGGTGTCGAAATCATCAAACTTGCTTTCGTCAAAGTGGTAGCCCTCACTATTCGAGATAAATTCCTCTTTTTCGCATTTCTTCTTTATCTGCTCTATGGTAAAGAATGGCTTTTCGTTCTTATCATCAATGGCAATATCAAGTCTTGTGAAATGGAAATTATCCAGTCCGTATCTTCGCTCACAGCGTCGGAACATATCCCCAAAGGTATAATTCCTACTGTCGAGAATACGGAAAATATCATCACAACCTCTGCCGGTCATAACAAGATAACAGCCTAACCCTTGTGGGTTGTCCTCTGTCTTTCTTGCGTCCCCCGATACATAAATATCTCCAATCTGCCAGCGTGCTTGATAAGTCTTGAATTTTATCATTGCTGGATAAACATTGAAAATGTCAGTCGGTAAATCTAAAATGTGCATGATTACATCTTCAGCGGTTGCCGTTTCAAATACAATGCTGATGTAATCAATCTTAACGGATAAATTTTTGTGTGTAGTTATAGTGCATTACTCCTTTCGTACTTCCCGTTTTTTTGCGGGGTAAAAATCGTGTTTTTTCCTTTATTTATCACAGTTTCTAGGTACTATGACATGTATACGCAGGGCGGTGTTACATATACGCCCTTTATGAACGCCTAAAGGCGTTCCCTTTCTTCCTGTGTCTGATCCGTTCTTAACGCTCACGAGCCTTGTAAGGCTCGTGGCTAAACGGAACAGCCCCAGTCAGAAACCTTATTTTCGGTCTGATAGTCCATGCTTATTCATGCTATCAAAATGAAAATACATCTTTTCTATGCTTACTCAAGCGTGTGATTGACCCTAGCGTGCTTAATCACCCTATCTAATACGATAATAACGCCATTAGAATTACTTGTCAAGAAGTTTTGATTGACTTTTTAATAAATATTAAGTATGATATGCTTATAAACACCGAGAAAAGCAACGAAAGGAGCGGTTATACTAAGTTATGGAACATTACGAAAAGAAAATCAGTTTCTTAGGAGAGAATATACAGACCATAAGAAAACACAGAGGAATGAAACAACAGGAACTTGCGGATAAAATCGGTATCAATATGCAGAGCCTTTCCAAGATTGAACGGGGTGTGAATTATCCTACCTTTGACACATTAGAAAAGATAATGGACGTGCTGGGAGTAACGCCCAATGAATTATTATCAGGAGAATGGAAGTATATTGACCACACCGAACCATATATCATGGATATTATCAAACGGGAACAGGACTTCAATGTTTCCTTAGATTATCTGTCTGAAAATGAATTTTTCAATGATGAAAAAGAATGCAGATTTTACATGGAAACCAAACTCATACAGTATATCCATAACTACATTACCAATGAGGTTACGGAGTTAGAAGAACTTATGGAAATCAAGCAGTTGATACAACGTCAAAAAATAGAACGCATGATGAAAGTACATAAGGAAATGCGAGGGTTAGACCGATACAGAGAACAGCCCAAAGAGTATAAATACCATGACCCTTATGATGACTGGATATTCCGTCAACTTGCGGACATAGACAGCAGAAATAACATTCCCGACACTTCGCCACAGTTAGATTTTGATGAAACGGACTATGAAGATTATCTGAAAGAGAAATGGAACAGAGGTCTTTAATTTTCCTCTTGAATGAAAGATACAGCAAACAAAAAGCCCAGTAAAGAGTGCAAAGCACCACCAATGGTGGCAAGGCTCTTGACAGGGCTTTTTCTTTTCTGTGGTTGGTAATCAAGAGGAAGAAAGAAAAAGTGTGTATTTTTCAAGACAGAAAAATGTCAAGGGGGGTGTGCTGATTTTTGTTGTGGCGGATATATGGAACTGTTATAATATGGATATGTTTAAATTACGTTATAAGCAAGAATATTCTGCTGATTTGTCAAAAAACATCATTGCAACTGCCAGTTGACATATTTCCATATCTAAATGGTGGCTATGCAACTGATAATATTGCTAAAATTACACCATGAAAGAAAGGAGTGTTAGCTAATGAATATGGCAGACAGAATACAATATTTAAGGAAATCAAAAGGAATATCACAAGAGGAACTTGCGGATAAAGTTGGAGTTTCAAGGCAGGCTGTTTCCAAATGGGAAAGTGAACAAAGTACGCCTGACTTAGAAAAAATAATTATAATGAGTGATTTTTTTGGAGTAACAACTGACTATATCCTAAAGGGAATTGAACCAGTAGCAGACAAAGAACAAAAAAATAAAGAGCTTACGAGTAAGGTACTTTATATATCATCAACAGCTTTTGTTGCTATTGGGCTGTTTTGTGCATTTGGTAATTGGTATGCAGAACAAACAATGGAAGCAGTTTGGGGTTCAATGATTATTCAAGCTATAGGGATTGTTGGATATTTTATAGCGAGAATACTATCGGAAGAAAAATCCCCCTTTTATGTAAATTGGCTTAATATAATCGGAGTTGCTTTTATGCCTATTTCTATGATTACAGGATATATTTCAGGATTGGTTTTCAAACTAGAAGGGTGGATTGCACCTTATCCGATAGGAATATTTCATACTTTAGTTTTCGTGTTAGTATTCTTTGTAGTTGTGATTGCAAGCTATATTATTCTAAAGAAACAAACAAAATAGTGATTACCTTTATTTTGCAAAAGCAGTTAGTCTTAGGATTGACTGCTTATTAATAAAAGACACCACTTCAATGTGTCAATGGTGTCTTTTTAGTGCTATTTTATCGTCATATCAAGGCTCGTTCAATCGTGGTATATTCGTGGTAAAATGAGTGTTTTTCTATACTTCGAAATGCTTGAAAGTGTAATATTTATAGGGATAATCAAAAATCAGATATAAAGTTTAAGGATAAATAATATCTATTTTTCTAGAAGATGTTGTATTTTCCTTGGACCTCTGAAAAGCTGATTGCAAAATAGAAACTAAACATGTTTGATCTATAATTTTACTTTTTTCGGTTCTTTAAATTATCTTTTTTATTCTCCCTTCTTCTGTCTTTGCTTTTCATCTATTAAAATAGACAGGCAAATACCAGAGATAAGTAACAATAAAAAATATCCCATAATAGTATTGTCATCACCTGTCTTCACACGATCACTTTTACTTGAGACAGATAAATGTGACAAGTCTTCTTTCTCTTTTCCGATATAGCTATTTTCAAATGTTATGCGTTCTACTTTTTCACCTTTATCATTTTTAACAACTGTAGCCACCTTTAACTGATCTTCTTGATCATAAAAAGCCTCAACGATCACAACATAGCTATTCTGATCATATAAGTAATTATCTTTTTTCTCTGATGTCTGATAAATCTTGTACTGATATCGACCAACTTTCCTTACCTTCATTACAATTTCAGCACCTACATTATTTTTCATTGTCCAAAAACATTGCAAATTCCTACTTCCTTCTGGCATAGGAGCCTCATTTTGATTCGTTGTCATAACATAGGAAAATTCATCTGAAACTTTCTCAGCTTCACTGGAAAAAATCTGCTGCACCGGAATTTTTACGTTGGTATAATCAACAGCTGCCAGCACTGGTCTCTGATAACTCAAAAAAACAATCATAACCAATAGTATAATCTTTACTTTCTTTAAATCAGTTAGTTTCATGTTTCTTTTTCCCCTTTTCCTCATTTTCCTGTCTGTTGTTCATAACAATACTAAAGACACACTAAAGTTTTTGTTATAAAAGGGAATACAACGGAGTCTCGCCGCACGTATTCCCCTTTTCTTGTCTTTTATTCAAGCTAAAAATCTAGATTATCTATCATCTCCGCATTGCCTTGTTTTTGTTCTTTCTCCAAAAGATCAGACCTACAGCAATACTTATAACTAATAATATACATACCTGTTGATTTTTTGCTAAATGGATTCCTGTTGCTGGTATTGATTCTGTGTTTTTATTAGTGATCTTTAATTCAATCACATCTCCTCGTGCAGCCTCAATCTGCTGTTTCATTACAGCTGTATTTCCATTCGATGTTGCCTGCACTGGATTTGAATACTTATCATTCTCTTCTTTTTTAGAAATCGAAACAGCGTATTTTGATGTATCAACAGTTTCTGTTATTATGATATCCGAAGATATATCTACATTTTTTAATGTAACTTTATCTCCATGTTTCAAAGAAGTTCTAATTGTCTTGCTACGCAGCTTTTGACCATCTTCCCAATAGAGAATTTCCATATCAAATGGCTTCTTGCGGTTTCCAAGTGGACCAGTGACTTCCTTTGTAATCTCAACCGTCACCCCGCCTTTTTGCGGATGATTGACGATATGTCTGTCCGAAACAGCTCTCCAGGTATTTGTCATCGGTGATTTCTCATATAGGAATAAAATATCGGATTCTACATCGACCATATATAAATTAAAGTTATCCTGATACTGTGTTTTGGTTTTATCTGCTTTGTCCTTTTTGTTTGGAGTAACAGATTCTACCATCCAGTATCGTCCGTTCTCAAAGTCCTCCGGTAATTGAAGCATTCCATTTTCATCTGTTTCTAAGGAACGATACGTCGTACACGTTTTTCCATCCTTTTTCAGAACGATATCGTCCTTGCTCTGTGTATTGTCATAATCTACTGTATATCCTGTATCATCCGCATATTCTTTCGTAACATCATCATACGGTACTTTGTAGAACAGAAAACCTGCACCAGCAAGTCGGTTTCTTGGAAGATCATCCGTCTTTAAGAAACTTCGTTCAGCAAGATTGAAATGCAGATTCTGCACTTCCAGTTCCATCTTGGAAACATCCTTGAACTCATTCTCATCCTTCGGGAATATTTGTTGTCCATTTGAATCGAAATACTGAATCTCTGGATAAATAACTTCATAATATAGGAAACCATCCCCGTAGTCCGAAGAATAATGTGTCTTTCCTATCTCGATTTCTTCCACCTTATATTCCACCGGATTTCTGTCCTGGAATAGTGGAACATTGTCGACTGTGTGTTCCCATCCGTTCTCTTCATTCAGCAAGAATTCCTGTCCTGTAGAAATTCCATTCTGATACAATCTGATTTTCACCTGTTTTTCCGTCAGTGCATCATTTGGATTTTCCCATGTCTTTTTGATATGCAGAGTGCCTGTTTTAGCAAAATTTCGGATATTAAGGCTGGTATCTCCTCGCTGAAGCAGAACAGATTTTCCGTCTATCTTACCATCAACTGGTGCCTTAACAGCCTCCTGATTTTCGTTAGCCTCCCTATCCACCAGTTTTGCATCAGTGATTTTGAATGCTCCATTGGCAATCTCAACTGTGATCTGTATATCTCCTGTGTCTACATATCCCGTCGGTAAGTTTGTCTCTCGCAACAAATACGTCTCAGTTGCTGTTCTGTTCTGTTTGTTTTCATCTTGTAACGGAATGTGAAGTTGTGCGATTCCGTATTTATCAGTTGTTACCGTTTCCTCCTCAACACCGTTCTTACTGACAGCAAAATTGATCTTCTCCATTCCCCGTCCGGTAGACTCATCAAATTTGTTCAGTGTGAGTATTCCCTCTTTCTGATAACGGTTCTCCAATTCAATAGTAAGAGTCTCACCACCGCGTCCAATTCCACGTCCTGTGAATTGAATTCCACTTTCTGGATATGCTTCCCATGAATTTACATTATCTCCTTGTTCATGAGAATTGCGAACATTGTACCAACCTGAAAATTTCACATTCGAATCTTTTGGCTTATAGTTGTACTCTTTTAATGTGTATTTCCAGAATGAGTCCGCCTTAACGATCCACGTACAGCTTGTATGTGTATCATCTGTCCATGTACCTACAACTTCTATTGGAGCATCCTCCGCTTGCGGAGCTTCTGCATCCGGTTTCTGGCTATCTTCTGAAGGAAGCACAAGTTTCATATGCTCATGAAATGCAGGTGGCTGAGGTTTTCCATCTAAAAGCTTTTCATCCATATCTACCTGGATATAATAATCTTTCTTGACTTTCTCTATTGCTTCCGGCATTCCGACAAAATCTTTCTTTACTGTCAGGTAACCATTTTTTGCTACAATACGTCCGTCAATATGCCACCCATCGGACATTTCACTTTTGAAAGAATACCAATAAATGGTGAAGAATTCGGTATCTAATTTCGATGGCGGAATCTCCCTGTCTCCGATACGAATCATACGTCCGCTTTCACGAATTGTCTGGAATACCTCTTCATCGGAAGGAATTCTATCTATCTTGTAGATATAGTCTCCATTTCCAATATATCCCTCATCTGGTTTAGTTCCCTGCAAAAGTTCTTGCACTCTCTTATTTCCATCCGCATACTGTTCCCACGTAGATGGATTCTTATTTCCAAGAACTGGAACATCATGCAATATACTTGCCTTCACATTACAGTTTGCCACGGCAACCGCACTTGTATAATCGTCTACATTCGTGGTTGGTAATGCTACCGAACCATCTTCCGGCATCGCTGACTTACAGATATAAAACTGTACCTGTTTTCGATTTTGGTTACTCACCTTACGCCACGCTGCATAGAGGGTGATTGGCTGTCTTGCATTATTATTTATAAGATCAGAAATAGAATCCCCTGCACCGCATTCCTGCCACTTTCCGTCTTTGTTTCTGTAATCCCAATGATCGAATTCATACTGTTCCAACTCTTTGCTGTCATTATCTTCATGATCATAAACCAGAGGATATGGTGACTTAACGTTATGTTTTCCAGCTTCTATTTCATTCTCATAATCATCTGTATGTCTTGTCTTATTCTCAACCTGAGGGGTCAACTTAGCTTCCTTAGGAAGTTTCTTCATATAACGAGTTGTATTATAGATAACCCTGACTGCCCCAGACTCCAGCGGTTTGTCTGCGATCACCTCATAAGATGAGTTAACATTCGGAATTTCAAATTTTACCTTATCATCTCCGGACGGTTCCGGAAGAACCTCATTTTCGTCCCTGTCATTAGATGTACAACTCCAGACAATCTCCTTGCCATAATACTCACCTTCTAAACTTGCCCTCTTTGGTACTTCCACAGTATATGCTTCCCCATGGCCTACATACTGTCTCTTAATCGCCTCTCTTTTGGTCAGGTTCAGTGGATCCAACACTTCAATCAGATGAAAACTTCCCTCTACACTGAAATGTCTTCCTGCCAGCCCAACCTGAGAAGAAAGTCCTGTCAAACGATCAAAATAATTTTCGATTCTGTCTGGATTCAGTGGGTTTGGCTGTGAGAAATAATAGACAGATACATCTTTCCCGTTTTTCAGGACAGGAATATACCATGTACCATCGTTGTCCTTATAAGGGTGCTGTACAAACACACGGCTGTCTGTCGCATAACCAAACAGAATCTTCTCTTTCTGATCTGCGCCGGGCTCCAGCTTGCTCGGAGTGAAACCAAACTCACTGTAAATTTTAGAAATCGTATCATCTGGTTTAGCTCGCAAATAATAACGACTGGCTCGGCCACTGTTTGCTTTGATTATGTAATGCTGCTCAGCATTGAGGTTCTTTATCAGCTTATAATGTCCATCGATAAATACATAAAAACTGATATTTGCTTCTTTTGTTGCTGCCGGTTTTTCTGTATTATCAGGAACAATCACATATGGACGTACTGCATCATCTGGCTTAATAGTAAAGCTCATGGTATGCTCTGCTTCATTTTTACTCCATGTAACTGCTGAAAGAGTACCATCTTCCTCTCTGCATTCCCAGTTTATATCCTGCGTTTGTTCTTCTACACGCGGCTTTGTACTAACTGTTCTTGTAAGTGTTGACTTTCTTGCAACAAAATCAATTGCCGGAAGATCACGCAAAGCTGTTTGGCTGTAAACCTGTCCATCGTCATCCTGTACTGTCACACTGTAAAAACCGTTATATCTATCATCGTCGTGTTCGAGTAAGGTCTTTGCACTCATTGTGGCAATATTCTGTCCGTCTGGCAGGTAATACACATCCATCGGCTCTCCGGACTTTCCTATATAAATACATTCATGACCTTCTATCGTGTATTTCCCTGCATTATGGATTGTATCGTAATCTCTCTTGGAATAATAAAAACGCTCTTTTGCTCCATTTTGAATAGAACCATCGTAATGAAATTTTTCAAAATGCTTTTTTAACTCATCATTAGAAATATAATAATAAACTGTTCCCGGCTTTGTTGTAGTATCTTTTATAACAGGAATTTCTTCGTTTAGAACATTATATCTCTCATTATTTACAAAAGTATAGAATTTAATGTTCAAGGTTGCTGGTGCAAAAGTGCTGCATGCAACCGTATATGGTTGCTCTATCTTCCCAATAGAAAAGGTTAGTTTATCGCCCTGTTTCACCGGAAAAATTGTTTCATTTTCATCCTCACTGGCACAAAGCCAGTCGCTTTCCTTCGTATCTCCTGGATCAACGGAAATTGTGACCGCAGAATCTTTCTTATAGTAACTCACAGTTCGATTTCCATCCGGATTGATCACTGTAACCGAATAGAAACTGTTCTTATTCTGCTTCATCTGGTCTGAATCATTATCCGGAATTTTTTCGCCATCAGATGCTCCTTTTGGCATATAATAAACGTCTGTTGGTACAGTTGTTTCCTGCTTGTCCAGGTTATAAGATACATATTGCTGTCCTTTATAAGTTACCACTGTCGCCTGTGCTAATGTCTTCTCACCACGGACTGTATATGGAAAATAATTTCCGGACTGTGTTTCCTCTGCATTCAAGCCGAACTCTCTATAAATCTCAGCAAGATCACTGACAGATAAATAGCATCTGCCCTGACGGTTCCATTTATACACCTTTTTCAGAGAATCAGCCGGCAGCTTTCGAACCTCATTGTCTGCATATATATAAAACTGAATGTCAAAGGCTGTCTGATCCGCTCTCTGGATCACATAAGACTGTGTGATCTTTCCGATTGTGAACCTCGTCTGGTTCCCTGATTCCCGTATACCATCTATCACCTTATCATCTGTTCCCATACAGGTCCATTCGATCTGGTCTGTCTGGTCCGACAATTGGGGATTAAAATCAGCCACAGCTTCTTCCACTACAGTTCCTGTTAATGCATAACGAATCCGATCCTGCCCTTCTCCCTTTACCTCTACGGAATAAAACGAGTTGTCCTTTTTTACAGAATCTTTTAAATTTAATGCAACGCCTTTTCCATTTGGAAGGTAGTAAACATCTATCGCTTCCCCTTGTTTATTCTGTCCATAATTGTAAGAAACATATGTCTTTCCGGATTCTGTGTCTGTATAAACTTTTCCGTATTCTATCCTGCTTTTTCCCCGGTATGCAGATACAAACTTCTCATCTGCAACAGGATTCTGCCCATCACTTCCTTTTACAAATCCGAACTCTTCATACACTAAGATCAGATCATCAAGGGAGACTCCGTAATATGTCGTTCTTTTTTCCTTCCATGTTTTAATACCAGTAATGCTATTATGCTGAAGCTTTACTTTTTCTCCATTGATGATGACATAAAAATCAATATCATATCCTTCTGTGACTTCCTGAGTATTCGAAGACGCTTCTTTTGCTTCCTGTTGCTCAGGAGATGTTTTGTCTTCTGGAGTATTACTTTCTTCCGAAACGCTTCCCTCTTCTTGCGATTTTTCTTCTGAAGCACCTTCTTCATTCTGAAGTTCTGCTTCTGTACTACTTTTTTCTTCTAAAAGCTCTGCCTCTGAATCGTATCCTTCCTCCTGAATTTCAGATGCCAAAGCTATTGATCCCACGCTGTTTATACATAGAATCACCAGAAGTGTTAAGGCGATCCACCTCAACCACACTTTTGTCTTTTTCACACTTTTTCCCTCCCATATGATTCGTTTTAATTCTAAAAAACTGATTTTCTTTTGTTATTATTTTCCTCTAGGTTCCTTCATCACTTACCAAACTCAACCTATAAAGGGATTAGTTTGGCTTAAAAAAATATTCTATTTATTCTGTCTTAAATTATAGTCACTCCATTTTTCTTATAATGATATTTCATTATACATCTACTTGCGGTTTTATATAATGTGCAAAATTTGTAATCTTTTAACTCTTTTCTTAACAAAAGTGTTCCATTCCATTAGAAAAAGCTTCTTCTATCTCTCCATCCCCCACAGATGCATAATGAAACTTTATCTATCCACTAAGATACATAGAATAAATCAATATAAAAAAGAGCGAATTCCCATTCATTTAATGAGTTTTCGCTCTTTTCTTGTTTCTAAAATGCTTTGTACATTCCTCTTCTTATTCTTTATTTCTTTTCCTGGAAATCACAATCATGATTCCTAACCCTGCACATGCTACACAGATCCATGTAATAAACGTTGTTTCATCACCTGTCTTCACCTTATCAATCATATTGCGAATTGGATTCGATGAAACTGGTTCATTTTTTCCCGGTGTCTTTTCCGGAGTATCTCCCGGTTTATTTGGAACAACCGGAGGTTCTTTTTTTGATACCCACTCTGCCTTTGGTTCTGTCTCGACATTATATTCAAACCGTCCGCTGATTTCAGATGGAACATCAATCAGAAACGGAGCTGACTCAAACTGTTCTGTTCCACTATCTACGGTTCCAATCTGTGCAAGAAGATAAATACCCTCATCTAAATTTAGAAAGCTTGTGTAACCTGCTGTATTTGTCTCCTGTATAGTTCCGGTAATGTTATTTTTCTTTGCATAGTCAAATAACTTTTTCGCCTGCTTTTCTCTTGCCCCAGCGCTTGTATCTTTCAATGAAATACCTGCTGATGCAAACTCCTCATTCCAGACTAACTCTCCGTTTTCTGCAGATTGAATCTGGAATAAAGTAAATGTTGCTCCGGAAAGATCCACCTCTCCCTGGGAATCTGTTCTTCCTTTGTAATGGATCTCGATACTTCCCTTTTTAGTAGCTGCAGAAACCTGTAGTGTTGAAACAGATAAAGTACAGCTCATAAGAAAAAGGATATAGAGGAAAATAATTCTGGTATTTCTTATTCTTTTGATCACTTTCTTTTCCTCCTCTTTTTCTTCTTTGAATTTCTTTTACTATAGATAATCATCGCAATAAGTCCGATTAAAATAACTACAATTGTTATGATCAATACTTTTGCGGTAAAAGATAATTCCGGTTTTATGTTCTGATCCGGTACTTCTTTTATTGCCTCTTCATATGGAATACGTTCTCCACGTACCAAGAGACGGTGCGTATTAATCGCATATGGGGTACATGTAACAAGTGTCGCATAATCCTGCCCTGGCTCGATGGATAATGCCTCTGTCTCTTCCGGTAACACAGTTAAGATCTGGTCAATCTTATATGCCAGAGTTTCTCCTAATACCTTGATATAAAAAATATCTCCTACTTTCAATTTATCCATATTTGTGAAAAGTGTTTTTGTCGGCAGTCCTCTGTGTCCGGTTAACACTGTATGCGTACTCTCACCGCCAACCGGCAATGAAGTCCCCCAGAAATGTCCGACTCCTGCCTGTAGAACTGTTTCACTTGTTCCATGATAAATCGGAAGCTCTACTTTAATCTTCGGAATACGGATGTATCCCATCATTCCTGATCCATCTACATTTAAGAGACTCTGATACCGCTCATCGATTTCCGTATTTGTCTGTGAAAATGGATCGATCAGATCAATGTTTCCGAGCATTTCCTGATTGTAGGCTCTTGCATCTGCCAGCATCTGTTCTTTTTCAGCATTGCTTAATTTCACACTTTCTGCATCATAGTTTGATACGACCTTTGAACTATTCTTCTCATTCAGATAACTACTAAATGTCGGATATAACAATACGGAGAATGCAACCAAAAGCACGATTAAACGAATGATATCTTTTATTGTAAATTTCTTCTTTTCCTTACTCTTCATTCCATTCTCCCTGTTGTTATACTTGGAATTGCGGCTATCTTCCTGAAAAGATAACCGCAATTCCTGTTATTTTACTTCTTGTATTTCTAATTCATCTGCTGATTAAGCATTTTTTCTCTTGTCACGGATAAAGCTTACTGCTACACCAAGTACAAGAATTGCAGCGATTACAGCAAAGATGATTGTTCCCATACCACCTGTGGATGGAAGAAGGGATCCTGTGCTGTTTTCGATATCGATGATTTTATCAGTTTCAACTGTTCCATCTTTGGAAATTGTCCAATTATTTACTTCTGTATCTGCACTCTTTGTGATTTCAATTTTAATTGGAGCTGTCAGCTTGTTGTATCCTGCTGGAGCCTCTGTCTCTACAAGCCAGTAACTTCCTGCTGCAAGACCATTTACATGAAGGTTGTAATTTTTTCCGTCAATACTTTCTACTGATTCAAATTCTGTAGTAGTAGATGTTGAATCTACAACATAGTTTCCTGTAGCTCCTGCAACTACAGGAGATACTTTAATCGCTTTTGATTCATCATTTGCTTTTGCATCAGCTTCGCTTGAATATAATCTAAATTTTGCACCTGCCAGCTTTTTGTCACCCTTCTTATTCTTCTTTAAAATATCCAGTGGGTAAGTAGGTGTCTTTACTTCACTTGGTGTTGTAATTGTTGTATTGTCTGGATTGTTTCCGTACTCTAATGTAGCCTTGTTACTATTAGTTACTACTGCGTCTTTGTTTACTTTTGCATAATATGTAACTGTGAATACTTTTCCTTTGTTTGTCTGGTTTGCTTTTACCCATGCAGACAGATCAAGAGACATTTTTCTATTATTTTCTGTATCAAGTGTTGCTGTTGTAGGTGCTGTACTAGCATCTTTTGTATCTTTAAATGCTACTGTTACATTAACGGTTGTAGCACCTTCTTCAAGAGCTGCTCCATTTTCATCATTTACAAAGTCAAGACCACTTGTTAATTCATCGTGGATTTTATATACATATTCTGAATATCCTGTTGTATCCGGAATAGAACCTGTTACTGTATATTTAACTACCTGTCCGATGCTTACTGTATCTTTGTCTGCTGTTTTTGTAATGCTTGGTGCTTCTGTTTTTAAGTTTACTGTATTTGTTGTTGCATCTACTGTAACTAAAGAAGACTGAATCTCTTTTCCACCTGTTACATAAACAAGATAGTAACCTGCAGCTAAATCTGTGAACTCATAAGCTGTTTTGCTATCTGTGATTTTTCCAGAAGTTTTTGTTGCTGCTAAACTATTTTTTAACGCATATGCTGTAAAATCGTTTGCAAACTGCTGTACTTCAGCACTATTATTAACTCCAAGTCCAGTAACTTTCGCTGCAAACTCTTCATCTTTAGAAGTTTCAGCGATGCTTAATACACTTGCAAGTGCAGCCTTATAAGTATCATTTACGGTATATGCATAGTTTGTTGTTTCTCCGCTTTTTGACTCTGTCACATCAAACAATTTATACAGATTAATGGTCTGATCTTTAAGTGTCTGTGTTGAAACACCCTCTCCTGTTTTCACATTAACTGTAAGTGTGTTTCCTGTAGCCGCTGCTACTGTTTCTGCAGCAAATGCTGTCGCTGCCATCGCCATTGTCATAATCGCTGCCAGCAGCACTGCCATGATTTTTTTCATTCGTTTCATAACATCCTTCTCCTTTTTGTTTGAATTTTTCTTTTATAGTTTTCTGCTCTTTTGGTTTCCTTGATTTTTTTATATCTCATAATGAAATATATAAGGAAAAGCAGAATAGCTATCAGGTAAATAAAGTTTCTTCCCTGTCCTCCGGTATTCGGAAGTCCTGGGAAATGTTTGTTGGTTATCGTAAACGTAAATCCATCATCTGATTTTTTTATCGTTGTCGTATAACCATCTATTTCTTTTTCTGTAACGGAATATGTATAATAATGAATGGTTTTATTATCATCCGTCGTATATGCTGGAAGTTCTTTGATGACCTTCTGCCAGGTAGATTTATCACTAGAACCATTTATAATATAATCCCCATATCCTGGAACAGTTTCTGTGTGTTCTTTTTTTGCTGCATCTGTCCAGGTACGAGATATTGTTACCGTAATGTTATTCGGACGTTTTTTATTATTTAGATCCTTCCAGACTTTATTGATTGTCAGCTTGATATGTTCATCACATGGATCCTGTGACTCGGATGGCTCCGGAGTATCACTTTCTCCTGTGTTCAATGTTGTTTTGGTATCTGCCATCAATACTGCTTTTGCTGGTGATTCATATGCTTTAAGCTCTGCTGTCGTAGACGAAGTCTTATCTGTCAGCTTTGCATTTTGCAAAGTTTTATAGCTTTTTATCGACTTCATATGACCCAGCGTGTAAATATCCCATCCACTGGAAGTATCTTTTTCATAGCTTAGATTCAGCTGGTCTGAACCCTTTTTAATTTGTTTCAGCGCCACATCCAGCTTTCTGTAAATACGATAATTGTTATTCTCGCCTTCCACCTTCTCCTGTGTGTTAGCTTCATATACAGAATCCAACTTACTCTTTCCGCTAAATGGACCGACAAGCTCTTTTGTTCCACGGACCACATCACAGTAATACATGTTGTTGTTCTTTAAAAGTCCTTCGTCATTGAATCCTACAAATCCTCCGCTTCGTCCATCATCTGTAGAACCATCTTTATCATTTCCGGCTCCACCGGCATAGACGTCATATCCATAGCTGATACCATAGACGTTACTGTCCGTGATTTTTGTACGATTCGCTTTGATCAGGTTTACACTGATATTAGATTTCGCATCATCATCCAAAAGTCCATTCTCATCACATGGAAGACTGATGGATGAATCCCCAATAGTTATAATTGTAAGGTCTGTCGTCTGGTCGTTGTCGTTTGACTTCTTTGACAATCCTACAGAAATATCCAGTCCGAGAAGATTTACATGGAGCAGGTTTCCTTCATATAGTGCTTCCACCTTGATGATTCCAAGATTGATTTTCAAAAGATTGGACTCCTGGAGTTTGTCCAGATACAATGCCTTTATAAGTTCATTAACAAGTGAGAATATTACATTCACTGCTCCAGAATCCACTTTCAAGTCTGCAAGATAAGCAAAGCTTGTTCGTCCGGCAAATCCTCCGGCTGTTCCTCCAGATGATACCTGTTTCAGTCCAAGATTTTGATTGTTCGCATCACCTGCTGTACACTTTGACATTCTAGCAAGATTTGCATATCCGATAAATCCTCCGGCAATCTGCTCCTCTCCGCCAGTACTTTGTACTGTGTAACCATCATCGGTTCCTGTAACTGTACAGTCATCAATGTGAGAACCAAAAATATCCAGAACTCCAAGTGCTCCACCAAGTAACTGTCCTGTATTATTTCCAAGAACATCGATCTTATCTGCCTTAACCACTCCGCTCTTTCCAGAATAGCCTACAAATCCTCCGACGCTATTTAACCCTCTTACATTACTTAAGTTCGTTACTTTACTGTTTTTCACAGAACCATTTAACAGCGATCCACCAAATCCTCCGGCCGTTCCGCTATAGGTAACCTGATTGTTCTGTCCGGATTTTATTGCTGTGTTTGCACTGACACTTAAACCGGCATCCTTGCTTCCGCTTACAGTTCCGTAATATACATAACTTCTAAATGCATCCAGCACATCGGTTCTTCCAAGCTTTAACAATTTATCAAGTAGCGAGGTTTCATTTCCTGCGCTGATATTGGCAACTCCGGCTACATCTGCGATTCCGAAGCATCCTCCGGCATATTCACCTGCGATTACGGAACGGATATTCTGAGCAGAAATCCCTGCTTCTTCCTTATCCTTCTCTCCAAGTACTGTTCCTTCCAGCATTCCGGCAAAACCTCCGGCTGCTTTTGCATAGGATGTATTGGTTTCTCCGTTTGAATGCGCTCCGTTTATGATGATTCCCCAGTTATCCCAGGATTCCACATCTGCATAACGGATCGTTGCGACTGTAGCATTTAATACTTTGATCAAATCTGCTGGTGTACTTAACAGTTTATTCAGAAGCTGGCTGAGCAATCCTTCTCCTGCAGTTGGATTCAGTGTTGCTACACTTCCTGGTCTAGAGCTTCCGACAAATCCTCCAACGTAGCTTCTTCCATCAACTCGTCTTAGCTTTGTGACCTGGCAATGAGCATTATTTTCGCCCCAGATCTGTCCACCAATCAGTTTTCCGACATAACCTCCGGCATAACCGCAAGCCTCATTTTTAGAAGTACCATTTGACTGAACTCTAAGTCCACTCTGATAACCTTCCACAGAAGACTGCTTGATTACTGGAACAAATACATTAAGGACATTGATCATTTGTCCTAATTGCAGATTAAGACCAAGGATATCAACTCCTCCAAGCTTTGCTGCTCCGCCGTTTATCATTTCTCCCGCAAAACCTCCGGCACATCGAAGCCCTTTAATTGTCTTCGCCTGATAAGCCTGTCCATTTGTAATGGTTCCGGTCTGCATTGATCCAACATAACCGCCAGCGGCTCCGCCATTTGCCAGTTTTGTTTCATCCCGGTAATTTTCTCTTCCTGCTACGACATTATATCCGTAAGCATACTTTCCTATAATTACATCCAGTTCAGCCTGATTAGTTACTGTTCCATTCGCAGCAAGGTCACTTCCGTAACCACCTTTTTTACCGACAAATTCCACCCATTTGTTCCAGGTTTCATAATCCATCTGGGCAAGTGGTCCATAAACTGCTGTGTCTTCTTCTGTCGGATAGACAACGCTGAGTGCTCCCAGGATGTTATCTACTTTTACCAGTCCCCACAACAAGGACAGGTTTCCGGTACTTGCCGTATCTGCTGACTCCATAAGTCCTGTGAAGCCACCAGCAATTTCTTCTCCGTATACCGAACGGATTCTTACTGCTTTACAAGTACTTGTTGGTTCGTTATATGCTTCACCTTTCCATTTCTTTGTATTATTTCCCCAAATATGTCCGCCTTCGTTATGTCCTGCATAACCTCCGGCCATACCTCGTTGTACCTGCTTTGTGGAGGCCGCATCTGCACGAACTGCACCACCGCAAGGAATACATGTTGTAGAACTGTTTCGAATTGTAGGAACAAAATCTTCTGCAAGAGATGCCAGTGTTTCTTTAGTATTGACAAGACCACCTAGTATACTTGTTTCTCCCAAAGCATCTGCCACACTACCTGGCTGTAAATCTCCAACATAACCACCAGCTGTAATCTGACCAATGATATATGAGAAGTTATAAGAATTTGAATTCTGAATATGACCACCAGAAATCTTACCAACAAATCCACCGGCATCTCCTAATACATCATTATCCGAAGCATCAGAAGCTGTATTTTTCATAGAGGCTCTAACCGCAAAACCACCAGGTCCTCCAGTAACATCCGAATGTTCTATTGTAGAAACCACAACATTTAATGCATTCAATACATCATTCAAGCCAATCGCTGCACCTAAAACCTTCAAGCCTTTTCCAACCGAAGCAGCAGAACCAATATTCATATATCCAATATATCCACCAGCATATCTAGCTCCCGTTACTGCATATGTACTATCCTTTCCAAAATAATTTGAACTATCTTCACCCTCTAAATCTTTAGGAGGTGTTACCGTTGTATGTTTTAAATTTGTTACATCACAATGACTAACCTGAACTCCACTGCCATAACCAATAAAGCCACCAGCACTACCAGAATTCGTATCATCCGATTTAAATTTATTAGCCGATACTGTAAATCCATTATCAGATTTAACACCTGCATACTTTATAATTGGAACATATGCATTTACTAAATTTAACAATTCTCCAATATTTATATTTAAACCATTAATATTTCCTAGAACACTAATACCTTTACCAGCATCCGCCAATGCTCCAGAATAAACATTTCCACCAAAGCCACCAGCATAGGTTTGACCATTTACAGAATCTAAATTGTATACTGCGTAATAATCATTAGTTCCTCGTGAACTGTTATCAACTGTACCACTTTGAAAATCTGCTGCAAAACCACCAGCAACATCTGCTGTAACACTTCCACCATTTACAAAAGAAACCGTGCAATTTGTATATTTAGGAATTAAATATCCTACAGCATTTACTAAGCCATTAGCCTCAATCAATGATTTAATTGAAGTATCATCAGCAACATCTGCTAGACCACCCGTTTTTGAAATAGCCACAAATCCTGAAGCATATCCGCCATCATCTACAGCCTTCACTGATTTTAGATTTGTTACATGAGAATCCTCTACTTTAGTACTTCCACTTTTTGCGATAAAACCAGAAGCACTATAATCACGAACAGAATTAGAATCACGACTACCCTTTGCGTGTACCGTAAACCCATCCTTAATTCCATTTACATTTGTATCCTTAATTTTTACTTCAATTGCTTGTCCTAAAGAAAGTAAATTATTCAATTTCAATATATAATTCAAACCTAATAGATTAACAGTCAATCCACCATCTGCTCCCGCCAAATCACCAGGACCAGAAAGACCTATAAATCCGCCTACTAAGTTATTGCCTTCTATAGAAGCTAAATTAGTGATACTAACAGTTGTTATCGAACCACCAATCGTATCTCCAAATCCGCCGGCAACACGTTCATTTCCCGTAATAGTAAATCCATTCTCTGCACCATTTACATGAACATTATCTACAGTAAACGCAAGATAAGATGCAACGCCAAGCGTTGTATTTAATAAACCGGCAACACTGGCCGTACCCATTGATCCAGCAATTCCACCAACATAATCATTTCCTGTAACACTGGATAATCCGGTTAAAGAGACATCAACCACTGGAACCGAACCAACATCATAAACACTATTTTTCCAATATGATATTTTCTGTAAATTATCTGCATTCGATTGTGCTATATATGCACCATTGCCTCGACCTGTAATACCACCAACATAGTCCTTTCCACTAACTTGCAGCGGAGCATTTACAGAACATCCTAAGATATGTGATGGATTTACGCCAGCAAGAGAAAGTAAGGATGAAGTTGCTCCAGGATTACTACTCAAAAGTTTTACAACAAGATCAACTAAACCGCCAAGTAAATTATCTTTTGTGTCATCTTTACCTAGGTCTGCAGCCCATCCAAGAGATGCAATTCCTGCAAAACCACCAGCATAATTTCCAGAAGCCTTTACAGTGAGTGCGTTATCCGATTCAACATTACAATTGACAGTTGATGCATTGGCCAATCCTCCGGCAAAACCACCAATATAACTTTCACCAGAAACAGACACAACTGCATTATTTAATGAACAATTTAGAAGTAAACTTTCCGTATTCATCTTAGGAAGTTTTGTCTCTATATCCAATGCCCCTGATAGTGTTCCTTCAATCACATCATCACGAGCTAGACCAACAAAGCCACCTACAAAATTCTTTCCACCAATTGTATTCGTACCATCTGTTACAGAACAACTCTCTACAATAGCACCCTTTTGCATACCAATAAATCCACCAGCATATTCTTTATCGGATGCTGTAGAAATCGTTAAACTATTTATATTACAATTTACTATCTTCGGATTGATATATCCTGTTGGAATTAACTTTCCTAAAGGAATTGCGTTCCCTAATAGAATCTTAATTAAATCACCTAAGCCTAAACCTGGAATTACATTCAATATATTTGTAAGTAATTTAACAAGTCCGCCAAGTGCGTTTGATAAACCATCATACTCAGTTTTACCAACAACATATCCAACAAATCCACCTGTATTGTTATTCACGTTTTTAACATTAGCATTATTCACTTCAAGATTAGAAAGTTCTACCTGACCTTCCACACGACCAGCAATCGCGCCAGTTGCTAATGCTGTCGGATCTTTCTTTCTCGCATCAAGAACATCTCCTAATGTTTTTCCAAGATCAATTTTCACCTGGCCGAACGTTAAAATAAATGTTAACCCACTTAAAACTCCACCAAGCAACTTACCCAGAGTACTTGTTAAGGTACTTATGAGAGTGTCCGGATAATATGTTTCATTTGTTGTTGTATGAACTTTTAGATTATCAAATCGAATATTAGATACCTTTACCAATCCTTTACTAAGACCGATATCCTTTTCACTTACTTCACTTGATATTGTTGAAAAGAATCCAACACCCATTTGTTCTCCAACATTAATCTTAGTTGATTGATCTACAGTTACATTCGATAACACTGGTTTATCAGTTGTATTTAAAACATTATCTTTCCAAAGTCCACCTTTTTCTGCAGATTTAGCACCAATCATTGTGCCTTGGAAAGTAAGTGGAGTCCAATCTGAACTACCTAAATCAATATCACGGAAAATAATATAATTCGCATTTTTTGTATATTTTTGTTGTGTTTGTTTTTCTATATCAAGGTTTGGATCAATCTTACCTGTTGTTTGATCAACACCGCACTGACCTCTCATATGAATAGAACCTTCACTACTTATTTTTTTATTTGCATCTAAAACTGTTCCAAATATGAAATCTTGTTTTCCGTTTTGTTCCTGCTTTAAGTCGGCATCGCCACCATACAACATAATTGAATTACCAGATAAATCTGTATCGATTTTCCATTTTCCTAGTTCAAGATAGGCTTGATAAACTGCTCCTTGAACTGCTTTGTCTGTACCTATTGCTCTCAGCTGTTCCTCATTACCAATTAAGATATAGGTTTTATCACCGATTGTTTTTACAACCTGCCCCTTAAAGTCACGTCCTTCAGTATCTGTTGTATCAGGATCTATGCTCAATTGATCCGCAACCAGTTCCGGTTTATCCGAATTAAACTTCTGCGATAACACGTAATTATGAGACTTACTATAAGTCAGATACGCCTGATCTTCACCATCCGGATAGATCATCTGTCCCATACCAAACTGTGGTGCATCATAATCTAATGTCATAACAGGTTCTGTTTCAGATTCTTCCTGTGCAAGCACCATCAACTGATACGGATTGTAAATGTAGATGGTATCCGTTTCTTTGTCATATAAAGTCGGTGTTTCATTTTCCTCAACTTCTGTTCCTGTAATAGTTCCGGTAAAGGAATCTGACACTGTCCAGATCTGTTCAGAATTCATCTGGATATCATTCATCAAAATGTATTGGGCATCTGATCCGTATTTCAGCTCTGTGCCTTCACTCTTTACTACATCTCCAGAACCAATCGTTCCGTCCTTATCCCCTGTATATACATAGGCATCCGAACCTATCTGTTTTAACTGCTCGTAATTATAAATGCATATTTTACTATCCTTATAATAAGCATCTATATTATCTGTTGATTCTGCTTTAACATCCTCGCTGGAAGTTTCCGCTTCGTCATTCTTTGAATCTTCTCCTGTTTTCTCGGAAACCGAGGGGGCAGATTCCGCGGTGCCACTTGTTTCATTTGAATCTAAAGAGTCATTTATAACTTTTTCTTCACGACTGCCCGCATTAGCATCACTAGAAGCTGTCACTTGATTCGTATTGCCGGCCGATGGATTCAAATTTTCTGCATCCGCGATATTCACCTGTGAAAATAAAATAGCTACACATAGTATTACCGAAATAATTCTATTCGCTAGCCTTTTGTTTCTCTTCATATCTGGTCCTCTACTCTTTTACTTTTAATCTACTTTTTAACTAAACCTTTCAAGGTTCTAGTTTGTATCAAAAAAATATTTGCTGCTTATACCTTCAATATTTTTCCAAACATCTTTATCACTAACTCTAAGATTATACATTTTTTTGTGACTAATTATAATGTGCAACCAACGAAAAAAAAATTTCATTTTTTTGTTCAAAGTGTACCAGTTATGTTCAATATGTCCAAAAAGCGAATCACACAAAGCATGTGATTCGCTTTTTTTATAATTGCTCCAATATTTTTAATATTATAATGCCGTTTCGAACAGCTAACATTTCTGCTATATTATCAAAGTTCATTCCTGTTAGCTTCACTATTTTTTGCAAACGATAGGAAACTGTTCGGGCATGTATATTCATTAACTCAGACGTTTTCCGGATACTTTGTTTCTGATTCAGATAACATTCCAGCGTGTTTATCAGTTCTCCATTTTTCTGAAGATCATATTGACGGATCACATTCACAGCATCAGGTATATACATTCTCAACTGTTTTTCATCCTTAATGTCCGTAAAGATATGAAAAAAGCCTAATTTTGAACAGTCTACCACTGATTTATGTGCATCTCCAACTAATTTTCTAATAACATCAATGTATTCGATCGCAATTTTAGAATCTTCAAAAGAATTTTTTAAATTATGATAACCCTTAACACTCTTTCCTATACCGATCAGTAATTCAAATCGTGCTTTTCTTTCAATTAGTTGATCCTGCATTTCTTTTTGGAATCTTTCTAGTTTCACCCGAAAATCCAGTTTCTCTTCCTTCTTGTTCTCCTTGTGAATATATATGACTCGATTCGTGTTGCAATAAATATACTCTTTCGGTACAACATTTAAAATTGTTTTTTCTACAATCTCAGTTTCTTTTCTTTGATCGGCACTAAAATTATCTGCGCACATCTCTGGTTTCAAATAAAACGTGAGCACCTGATAATTGTCCGTTGCATTAAGCTTAAGCAGATTTGCAACCTCATCTTCTTCTGCTTCAGACAACGAACCATTTAACATTCGATATTCCAAATCTCTATGATATTTTCTTTCAATATTTTTTGCTGTAACAACTTGAGTTAAAATATATAGCAACTTTATAATCACGTTCTCTAAAGTTATAAAATCAAGTTCTATTAACGGTTCGTTCACTTCGGAAACCACCAGATAAAATACACTCTGATCAAGAATATTGATTTTTTTAATATATTCAATAGTTTCTCTTTTTTGCCTGATGTATTCATATTGTGTAAGAATGTTTGGAACGAATTTTTCATTATCCTCTGCAATGATTAATTCACTATTTTCTGACGCACTTGGATATATGCTGCGATAATCTTCATCATACAAAGCAATCGAATTTTCAAGGATCTTCTCAGCTCTGTCAAGCACTTCCTCTAACGCACCAGCATTATCGGATTTCTCGAAAACGAGAAAATTAAGTTCATCACGCGTCATTTTAGAATAGACAGCTTTCGCAATTTCCATATTATATATCTGAGGCAACAAATACCTAATAATCGACCAGTAACTGATATTCTGTGGAAGTTCTAAAACTGGAATACTGTGTTCATCACAAAAATGTACTAGGATTTCAAACAGTTTATTCAGGTGCGGTATATTCTGCCTTCTTTTCACAACAAATCCACTTACCTGCTTTTTATTTAATTCTTCCAAGTGACTTAATACTATACGCTCATTAAGCTGGTTTTCGTAAACAACCAAAGAAGTAAGGAGTAGTTCTCCCCCCCCCCAGAAATTTTTCCATATTTGGAGCTGAGAGAATTTGTACTCCTCTTATTACTCTATTTATTCCGGAATTATCACTAATCAATTGCATCTTTGGGAATTTGTTTGACTCTATAAATTCTTTTATCGTGTAGTTCATTAGTGGTTTATACCTCCATGTTTCACAGTATTTTATTATTGATAGATTTTAGCATATCTTTCTAAGATTTTTCAAATAGTTCCTGTTTTTTTAATGTTATTTTTATGTTAAAAAGCCACTACACAAAATACAATCCGTGTAGTGACTCTTCCTTTTTTACAATGCCTCCATGATTCGAAGAATAATTAATCCGTTTCGAACCGCAAGCATCTCTGTTACATTCTCATAATCCATTCCAGAAATTTCTTCAATTTTCTTCATGCGATACGTAATCGTACGGTAATGCACAAACATCTCGGTGGACGTCCTTTTATAACTCTGATTATTATTCATAAAACATTCTAACGTATCGATTAGCTCTTTCTTTTTCTTCTTATCATATTCATAAACTATTTGCAAAGATTCCGGGATATAGGACCATAATTTTTTCTTATCTTTAATCTCAGCAAATACTTGAAAAAAACCTAATTTAGAGCAATCCACAATGGAACGCATTGAATCGCCTACAACTTTTCGGACCACATTAATATAATCAAGCGCCCGTTTTGCGTCCACAAAAGATTCCTTGATATCATGATATCCGATCACTTTTTTTCCAATACCAACCAAAAAATCAATTTTCGCATCTTTCTGATCTAATTGTTCTTGTACCTCACTTTGCAAAACTTCTAATTTCTTACGAAATTCCTGTTTGGTTTCCCCTATATGTTTCTTATAGATATAGATGATCTGATTCGTATTATGTATCACATAATCTTTTTGCAGTAGGTGCAAAAACATTTTTTCAGCAATCTCAATTTCTTTTCTTTGTTTGTCCGTAAATTTTCCTTCGTCATTATTCGGGATAACACGAAAAATAACAACGCGTAACTCATCCGTTTTCTCAAGTTTTAAAATCTTTGCTGCTTCCTCTTTTTCTAACTCTGTGAGAGTTCCATTCAGTAACCGGTGTTCTATATCTTTGTAATATTGCTTGGCAATATTTTCTTCCATCATGCTTCTCATAATGATATGGCGTAAGACAACAACAATATTCTCAAGAGCAATAAAATCCAATATTTCCATTTTTTTGTTCTGCTCCGTAACAACGAAATAAAAGGGTCTATGACCAAACACATCAATTTTATGAATGTACTCTGACTGCTCTCTTTTTTGATGCCAGTATTGATATTCAGTAATGATATCAGGCACAAATACTTCTGCATCTTCCTTCATTGTAAACTCCGTCAGGGTTGGATCACTTGAATGGAGACATTCATACTCTTCATTATATAGAGCGACCGGATTTTCAAGCATACTATAAATCAAAGCAAAAATCTCCTCTACAGAATCTTTCTCGTCTGCAAGAGAAGTAGTACCCCCCCCCAAGCTGTCATGCGTTATCTTAAAATATGTTAATCTTGCTGTTTCCATATCGTAAATATGAGTTAAAATATGCTTGATAATTCCCCAGTAATACAACGTCTTTGGGATTTCGATAACAGGGATTTGTTGCGATTTTGCATATTGTAGCAAAATATTAAAACGAATTCTTTGTAGCTCTGTTTGCTGATCTCGTTTTACTATGAACGCACTAATTTGCTTTATCTTAAGTCCCTCTAAATGTTTCAGAAACTCTTGTTGTTCTACATTTCCGTATGCCTTTAAACTTGTGAAAAGAATTTCACCACCGCTTAAAAAGCATTCCATATTTGCAACTTCAAGAAGTCTTGCACCCTTTATTTCCCGGTTGAGTTCTGATTCACCGCTAATTAATTTCATTTCCGAAAATTGTCCTGACTCAAGCAGGTCTTTTACTGTATATCTCATAATTACACTCTTTCACTTTCTCATAACAATTTATTTCAACGTTTCCCTCATCTGTTGTCTATATAAGATCTGCAATACTTACACTCTTTAGTGCATCCTCATAAGTCCTTTGTACCTTTAACAACGCTTTATGCACATTACAATAATCTGTAGCATTTCTGGAACAAAAGCCATCCGACTCTAAACAACGGTTGATCTTCATAGTTACTTCCATAGATGATACGATATCAAATAGAGAAATGATTTCAGGATTTTTTACCAATGCATACCCGCCTTTTATCCCCTCACATGCTTGAATAATCCCCGCTGCTTTTAATTTTTTTGTTATTTTTGAAATATAGCTTACAGGTATTTTTAATACAGATGCCAGTTCTGATGCCGTAACATTTTCTTTATGCAAAGCCAGGTAATAAACTATCCTAATTGCATAATCTGTCGTAATATTTAATTGCAGGTCTTTCCTTACCTTTCTGTTGCACAAAGTCTTCTTTTCTTCCATCAAAGGCTCTGTCTTTTAATGTTTCCATCGTATCATATTAGCCAAATTGAGGCAAGAATAATCATATACTCCTAGATTCTGATTTTCTTTTTTTATAAAATAAGAAGAATTATATCTAATTTGCAAATAATCAAATATAAT
>OGRG01000749.1_pt1 | contig 26592 bp, 51 predicted proteins | sample 1553501 | NCBI WGS metagenome assembly OGRG01 (sample SAMEA2580018, study PRJEB22360) | human gut metagenome | biome: human gut; feature: human-associated habitat; material: faeces | place: Denmark | collected 2008/2010 | reverse complement strand
TAAGCCATCAGGATGCCTCCTTACTTCTTTAAGCGGGCTTTCGCCTTGGCCTGCGGCTCAAACGTCGCTCCAGTAAAGCTAAATTTCACCACACTGGAATCATCAATAAGCACTTCAAAGGTATCGTCCTTGGTTACTCGGAATATGATGTCGGCATCAAACGGGATGTTTTGCTTTGTGGGGGAGCCGTTTTTCTTGAAGGTCATTTTTGACCCGGTTTTGGTCAGATGGAACGGGAAATAATACCCGCTCTGCTCGTCCGGGATGCTGCTGAACTCTGTATAATCAGAAACATAATGAAATGTGCCCGTTACAGCGCCGTTCGCATAAACCTTCAGGTCATCACCCACAAGCTCGGAAACCTGTTTCCCCAATAGGGTCTGACCGCTGGGGAATAGCGTTAAAGTGTCAGACCCTATTAACCCCCCGCCGGTGCGTAGACAGCAAAAGGGAAGGCCTTCGTGTTCCCGACATTGTAAGCGTTGATGGGATTGGGAATCTCCCAGCCCAGCCGCATGACGGCACGGAGGGCCACCATGTCGTTCTGCATCAGGTTATAGAGGATGTTTCCGGTGGCGGGGTCCTGCACAACGCCGCTATCGAAAATCTTGAAGGTCATATCCTGCCGGATGGCGTAGACCAGCTGGCTCCAGTCACCCACGATGGCAAGGGACTCTTCCGGATCGTAAGCGCCGTTGACGGGGAAGTACATGCTCATGCCGTCCAGCGCGTAGCGGGTATCGCCCTGCATATCGGTCTTGAAAATGGGCTGACCGTTCTTGTCTACAAGGCCACGCAGCTTGGCGCGCATCTGAATAGCCGCCATTACGCCGTTGGGGATATAGCCGCTCTCTTCTACCTTGGCAATCACGCCGCCCTCACCCATGATGTCCTTGAAGATGTCGGCGGTTGCGGTTACGACTGCGCTTGCAGTAGTAGCAGAAGGGACGAGGCCCTCACGCCAGGAGGTGGGCTTGTCCGTGCCGTACAGAATAGCGGCGTCAATGACCTTGCCGAATGCCTCCTGGAGGCGGGGCCGCACCTCACCCCAAATGTCGTAGTCGCTATCATCCAGCACTGCCTCGGGGATGGGGACGATGACGGCGATCTCCTCGGCGTAGATTTTCTTCTTGTCCCACGCCATATTCGTTGTCTTTTTCAGAGACGCCTTGGAGTCGGACGCGCCGGTAGCTGCCTCGCCGTTTACAAAGTAGGCGGTGGGCAGGGCATCCAGCACATTGAGCGTCTGCGTCTTGCTGGTCATGTTGGGCAGTCGACGGGCCATCCGCAACACGGCGGACTCCGTTACGGCCCCCTGAATAATCTCACGAGTCACAGGCTCAGGAATAAGCCCGGAAAGTTTGCTTCTGTCGATAATATCGGCCATTGATAGGCTCCTTTCTTACTTGAGTGCGCCCCGAATCAGGGCGTTCATTACATCGTTTTCTCCTGTTTTTGGCTTCCCGCCGCCCACAGGAGCAGTCCAGTCAAATGTGGTCTTTTTCCGGTCAGCGGTCAGATCGTCCACAGCCTGCTCGAAGGTTTTCTTGTCGTCCACCATTTTCCCGGCCTTGAAAGCGATAAACTCGGCCTCCTCGCCAGTCAGGCCCTTTTGGGCCAGGTACAGCTCTCGCTTCAGCTGGTCCCGCTCCGCTTCTGCGGCGTTCAGCTTCCCGGCCAGCGTATCCCGCTCTCCGGTCAGCTTGTCCCAGCGTTCCTTTTCTCCCGCTTGTCCAGCCTGCCAGGTACGGTAGGCGGTAAGCTCTTCCTCGCTGGGCATTCCCTTCATGGCTTTTGCAAGCCGTTTGCCGATCATGGCATCCACTTCCGCCTGAGTGAAGGTTTTCTCAGGCGTGGGCTCCGGCGCAGGGGCCGGGGTAGGGGTATTGATAGGTTCGCTCATGGTATTACCTCCGTTTATTGTCAGGGCCGTCGCCCTGCGGTTTTACGCCTCTCGGCAATTAGTAAGCTACTTTCATACGTTCTCGTTGCATCGGCAACCTAGCCGCCTCGCTGAACGACTTATATTCTGCGTTTAGCCGCCGGATACGGGCCGTTACAGCTTGGTAATCATCTTCCAGCTCTGCGGCCTTATATGCGGTTTGTTCCCGCTTCAGCTTGCGGACGGTGCGTTCTATTTGACGTTGTTTTTGAGTGGCTGTATATCCATCGTACTGCCTGCCTTCAAAAGATATCTCCCGATTTTTCCCTTTCATCGCGTTCAGATCAGAGTTTGAATAGGTCGGCTCCATGACACCCTCAACAAACGGATAAAAGTGGTGGCGGCAGTTCCATCCGCCTAGACCAGGTCCGGTACCATAACCCGTAGAAGCGATAAAATCAGGATATCTCCCGCTGGATTGCTTCGGTTTTGCGCTCCATCGGTAAATCTTCCCTTGCCAGCTCTCGTGGTTTTCCGGCCCGGTTCCGGTGTTCCGCGCCCCGATATGAGCAGAGACCTCAACCAGATCAGTTTCCAAATAATCCATGCCTTGCTCCGAATACTGTTCGCAAAGCTGATTGATACCAGTCATAATAGCGCGGCGGACTGCAACGTCAATCTGGTCCATGTGACCGCTTTCATATTCCGCTGTCTTGATGCCGCTGTCTGCAAGCTGCTTCACGGCACCTCTAATTGCCTGATTGTAGCTGATTGCACCGCTCTGTATCTGCAACACGGCATTATCAAGTGCCCATTGGTAAGCACTTGCAGGCCGGAGCAATGTCCTTCCATTGTCCAGCAGGAAAGCCATTGATTGCGTAATATTTCGGAATGTTTGGCGAGTCTGCTCATAAATGGCATAGGTATCTTCGATGCTCAACAGTGTTTTGGGCGCTGTTACATCCGAACGATCAATCAGATATGTGTAATACTTCTGATTCCGCTCTACAACATCGTCAAATAGCTTATTCAGCTCTTTCTCGCCGATATTGGTTGTCCTTTTGATTGCTTGCTCGATCTCCTGTTGGCTGATACCGTGGGAGCGCAACGCCTGAATATCTAGGACAGTGACTTCGTTTAGCTCTCCAGACGCTTTGAGGCGAGAGCAGATTTCCTCTAGTAGCGTGTTTTCAAGATTGCGGTATAGCTCGGCCAGCTCTTCCGGGAGGGCATCGAGAAGTTCCGGGGTAAATGGATACCTCATTCAATTTCTTCTTCCTCCTCGTCCGTCATATCCTCCATTTTCGGCAGCATCTTCTTTGCTGTGGCTTCGTCCTCGTTATACCACTTCATGCGGTACTCCCAATCGTTCATAATACCCGCCGCTAAATCCTGCCTGTCATTATTTCGTTCTGTTGTCTTGTCCTCGATGATGCTATCATCGAAATCAATAGTGACCTCCGCATCCTCATTCAACCCGGCACCCATGGCCGTGTTGCCCAAGCGAAGAATAATCCGGCACAGTTCTTTGATGGCGCTCTCCAGAATGATTTCATGCTTCTTGATGGTGCGGAACATGGTGGAGTTTTCACTGATGACCTGGGTGGCGGTAGTGATGTTCCCACCGTCAAAGCGGTAATAAGTCTCCCCGAAACCACACTTGCTGGACAGCAGATTAAGCTGTGTCTGCACCCCCTGGGTGTGTTCCGCTGTCCGAAGGTTCATGTCGATGGGCTGAATGATGGCCCCGCCCTCGATGTCTTCCGGAAGCACATAATAGGCCAGATCATCAGGGTCAAAAACCGGCTCCCCGTCCAAATACTGTTGTGCGGAAGGCTTGACCATCACCCGCTTTTTCCCCAGCACGAACTCATTGACGTAGCTGTCAAAAGCAATATCTACGCCCTTCATGCTGTCGATGGCGTTAGCGTAGACCGAAATCCCAAGTGGAATGGAGTAATCGAAGTTGTTGGCGATATTAGGCCGGTCAATGACGAATTGCCTCCGGTCGCTGCCGGTGTGGACAACAGGGGGCACCCTCTCAAAGCCCTGCACGGAGGTCAGCTTTACCTCAGTATCTACGTTCTGGTTCCGATATGTATACAGCCGGTTCTCAATGTTGTACAGGCCGTCGACCTTCCGGTGGATTTGCAGATAGCAGTAATCTTCCCCGTTTACGTTGACGATGCTGTCAAAGGCACATTCAGTAATAACGCCATTCTGCCAGGACAGGGGCCAGATATGCTCCACCGTTACGTAGTCGATGACGATATCTGTGGCGCTGCCAGGAACCGGGCCCGCTTCCGTGACCCCCATGCCCACCACGCGGGGGATAAAAGCCACCGTTCCAAGAGCGAAGGCCATTTCCTGCATCTCGTTGGAGCGCACGCGAAAGTTGTTCTCCTTCAGGACCCGGTCAATAAACTCCTGCTCCTTTGTGCCATCCAGAGTGATTTCAACCCTCTCATTCATGAGAAGATTTGCCCAGTCCTCCGGGATTTTCTTTCCCATGTTGAGGGTGTACCGCTTGCAGCGCACCATCCCGGCCCCGTTTCGTACCCGGTAACGGTGGAACCCCTTCACGTCGCCCTCATACCAAGACTTCCACTCCTGCACTTTTGTGTAAAACTCCTCCGGCACGGTGGAGTAACCAAGCTCTTTCAGTTTTTCAGAAATGTTCAACTCATCACCTCATCACCGGAAAATGTCTCACTAAAATGGTATTGCAAAAATATCTGATGTCATCCATAGCGTGGTCATCCTCTTTGATGACTTTATCCACCGTGGAATCTTCGTCCCAACGATATAAGCCAAACTCCCTGATTGTGTCCCTGCATCTGCGGTGGACTTTCAGCCGTCCGCTTTTGAGATACACCGCGGTTCTCCGGATACCGTCCAGCACGTCATTGTTCGCCTTAACCACACGGAATGCCCCATGCCGGAACACTGTCGTAATAAAAGACGCTGCAGACGGGTCGATCACGACATACTCCACGTTGTACCCCTCCGCCAGCACCAGGAGCTCTTGATAATACTCCTCATCCGTCTTCTGGAATTTTGTTCCTTTCCCGCTGTGGTAATACTCCCTGATGCGGGTCGCCCCGCTTTTTGTAACGCACCACAGCCCCGCAGAAAATGGGTTTAGCGTCCCATAGTCCACAGATATGTAATAGCGGCCAGCAGACGGCTCCTCATCTGTGATACATTGCTCGCCAAAATGCGGATAAACCAGCCCTTCCGCCACCACCCACAGACCGCGGATATAGCGGTCGTAGAACACGCCGGTGAACATGGATTGATACCGCTCCAAGGTCTTTTGGCTCAGACCGGGGTTGTCCGTCATCTCAAAGTGGAGATACAGGGCGTTGCGCTCCTTGTGGCGCTTGATCCACTCCAGATAAAACCAGTGCTGTGGGCTGTCCGGGTTGCAGGAGAACCACAGCTTTGCCCCATCCACCGAGCAGCGTGTTAATGCCTGCTCCACGAAAGACCGGGGCATGAGTGCCACCTCGTCCAGCAGCACTCCGGCCAACGTCCGGCCCTGGATCAGTGCGAAGCTACTCTCGTCCTTGCCGCCGAACACCTCAAAGTAGTTGGTCACAGCGCCCCGACGGACCTCCAGCACCTTGTCCGCCCGCCGCCAGCGCATGGTATAGCGCTCCTTGGCCAGGCTCATGGAGAGAAACGGCACGATTATATTTTTACTGGCGCTGTCCACCGTCTTACCGCAAATGCCAAACCGCTGGCCAGAGAACTCCCGCATGGCCCAGTCCACAAAGGCCCACATCATGAGGGAGGTCTTGCCGGACCGGACAGCGCCGTCACAGATGATGGCGTCGTACTTGGAGTAGGGGAAAGCCAGGATTTTCTTTTGCTGCGGGCTAATCATAGCGCCAACCTCAACTGCGCAGTATGTTCTGCAAATCGCTTTTCCTGAGCGTCAAAATAGTCCTTGTCGATTTCCAGCCCAACAAAGTCAAGTCCCGCGTCATAGGCGGCTATGCGGCTGCTTCCGCTTCCAAGGTGAGTATCCAGTATTTTGTCCCCGGGTTTAGCGTAGCGGTTGAATATCCAGGCATAGAGGGCAACCGGCTTTTGCGTGGGGTGGATGCGACCTGCTTGCGCAGATGATAAAGTCACCCTCTTTGCTGGAGATGTAAAGCTCGTCCAAGCGAGCTCGAAACTCGCAAATGATACATCCTCGGAAAATCCTTTATCCCAACAAATCCAGCAAGGTGTATCCGCTTTGGGTATCAATGATATAAAATAGTTTGCGCCAAAAATGATTTGATTTTGGCTCACTCTAAACAGTTCTGCAAAGTATTTCCCCGTTGGTGGTGCATCATCCCATTCCACTTTTTTGTAGTCGCTATGTTTGTCTCCTTTTCTTCGCCCCATATTATTGCTAATGCTTATCCCATACGGCGGGTCTACCACAGCCAAATCAAACGCCTTGGCGGGAAGTGACTTCATGTATTCCATGCAGTCCATGTTATAGGATTCATTCATCGCTCTCCAACTCCTTCCCCAATTCTCTCAGGCTCCTGCTCAAATCGTCCTCTTTCGCAGTGTCCGCAGGGCCGCCGCTTATCGCTGTCCACTTGTCAATCAGCGTCCCCATTGCCGTGGTAATCTGGGCTGGGGTTGCTCCCTTTAGCTTCTCCGTGTCGTTCAAAGCATCCAGCCCTCTCCCCAATATTTCACACACGATATTCCGCTTGCTTTCCATGTAAGCCAGGATGTCGGTGGTATTTTGCTCTTTTTTCTGTTTGAGATTTTCGGTGATTCCTTGAGATTCCTCAACAACACGGCGCACTGTTTGCCCGCAAACGCCGTTTTTCTTCGCTGTGGCGTTATAGCTTTCGGTTTCCAGATAATCGGCCACTATTTTCTTTTTTTGCCTATCCGTCAGCCGTGCAGCCATGTCACCACCTCAATCAAAAATTCCCCTTATCAGGTTTTTCGAGATTTATCATTTTATGTATTGACAATATCATATTTTATGATATAATCAAATCATAAAGCAAAGAGATAATATAGGAGGAAAAACCATGAAACACTATGAATACTGTGTTTGCAAAGACGGCTGGATGATGGGCGCTTATATGGACAACAAGAAGCGCGCCGAGGAATGTGCTGCTCGTTATGCCTCCAAGTATCCGGGGAGCAAGATTGAGATCAAACTCAACGTCTATGACGAGATGGAGTACCGTTATTTTAAGGAGGTTGGCTGCTAATGACTAACAGGGAAGCGTATGTATTTGGATGGGTCTTCGGTAGGATTAACGCAGAGGTTTTCCCGGATGATATTGGTCCTGATCCTTGGGAAGCGTGCATGAGGCCATATACCTGTAGCGCACAGGTGATTTCCGCCGCCCATGAAAAGGGGCTTCTGCCCGGAGACTTGGACCAGCAGATCGGGGAGGCGCTGTCCGAAATCAATAGCATTGAGCCAGAGATGGATGGCAGCTCCGAAAAGGTCCAGCCATTGGAAATACAAGGTTCCTGGCAGCTCGGCTATTACGCCGGTAAAGGAAAACGTCTACTAGCTGATGCCGGATTTGACATCGCCTTTGCCCGTAAAGCCAAAAAACTGACGCAGGCGCAGCTTGCGGACGCCATGGGCGTAGATCAGGCGGTGATCTCCCGCTGGGAGAGCGGCAAGGTCAGCCCCAACGCCGAGAACTTGGCAAAGCTAAAAGAACTGCTTGGGTGATCGCATGGCCGTTGTTGTGAAGCCCCGTACCTGCCGTCAATGCGGCGCCGTCTTGGACGGCGGCCCGCGGGCCTGGTACTGTCCCACTTGCCGGCGTGAGCGGGCAAAGGAGGCAAACCGCCGGCATCGAGCTAAGGGCCGCGTTGCAGATCGTCCCCTTGGCAGCACGGACAAGTGCGTCCGCTGCGGGAAAGAATACACCGTGCGGGCCGCCCGGCAGAAATACTGCCCAGACTGCGCCTATGAGGGCATCCGGGAAGCAGACCGTCCCCTGTCCCGGAAGTGGAACCAGGAACACAAAGACACATATTACCCCGCCAGAAATGCAAAGCGGCGAAAAAAGTCTGCGTCGTAGTTTTGCCCGCCCCCTCGTGGGGCGGTTTTCTTTTCCCCGATCCCGTCCCTCCCATCTCTTCAGCGAGACGGGCACGCCCTATGGTGCCGCATGGAAGGTGCGACCTTCCGGCCCTGATCGTGGGCTGATACGCTCGTGCGGCATATTTGAAGGGAGTCCCCCGGCAGGAAACGTACAAGAGAGGTACTCCTTTCCGTTTAATATCTGCTCACTAGATACCCTGCCGGGGGAGTGGGTTGTCCTTTGGGCCGTGGTTGGTGCACAGCCCGAAAGGGGAGGAAAAAGATGGAGCATGGGGAAGTCACTCCCTCATGCTCCATTCTCGCATAGATTTCTCGAAAAATTCCCCTTAGAAGTGGAATTTCAAAAATTTTTTTATCTGTACATCGTTCTCCCCGTAAGGTAGTCCAGAGACACCTCAAAATAGTCCGCTATGGCAATCAGAGACACCAGATCCGGCTCCGCTTCCCCTCGCTCGTAACGTCGGATGGCATCGGTATGTAATCCGCATAGTTCTGACAGCACAGCACGGCTTTTTCTTTTTTCCTCCCGCAACCGCCTCAGCCGCTCCGGGAATTCATTCACGGGCTATCCCTCCTTCGGCGGGTCTGGGAGGGGCATCCAGTGGGTGACTTTATTTTTGATTTCCCCAAATTCCCCAAACCACGATCTCATTTCGCAACTCCAATCTGCACAAACCGTCCATTTTGCATCGTTTCTATCTCTGACGCACGCGATATATTTTGCTGAACTTGTCGGCAGTCTCTCCTTGACACTAATCCACTTACTCATGCTGTCCGCCCTCCCCGTCGTAGATGTTGCCGATGATCTTACTATACGGCACACGGTTAAAATCTACATACCGTCCATCATTGCTTTCCAAGGTGAACCCGGCTTCAAGTGGATCGTACTCCACCACAAAAGTTCTTTTTTCATGTGGGTCAAGTAGAATCCATCTACACATTCTCCATTATCCAGCCGCTTGGCTTTGAAAAGGATTTCTCTCATTGGGCACCTCCGATGATCTCGTCAAAGGTATATACCTGACCCTTTTCAACAGACGGGAACAGATGTCTGGTGATTACTTCTCTCTGAAAATATGTGCCGTCTACAATTTCCAGGCACTGCGTCCATGCACCATCGTATTTTATTGCATTGATCTCCGGGAGCAAAACTTTGATTGCCTTCGCTCTCTCCGCCTCCTGCTGGGTGAAGCGGGGCTTGCGGATGATGCGGTCGGGGTAGTTGATAAGGTCTAATGCAATGCAGTCTTGAACGTCCCCATCTTTGTCTTCTATGAGCCCTTCCGGGGTAATGTGATATGGATTGCAGTACGAATCTGCAATGTAGAATTGTTCTCCCACATCGAACCCCAGCACCTCGCAAATTCTCGGCTTGTCCATGTTGGCCTCCAAACTTTCACCTTTGCTATCATTTTTTGTAAGTACATTTCCATCTTCCACCACCTCATAGCCCATCAGGCGAGCGGCTTCGTGAGGGTTGGCTCTTACGTATTCATGACACGGCCTCTTTGTCCCTGCGTATTGCTGCACGGGTTCCCGAATCTCGCAATAGTCGCAATCTTCTTTGCTATCGCAAAACTGCGCTAATGCCTGTTCAATGGTAAGTGCGACTTCGCCCGTCGTCTTACTCCGAAACTTCATGGTCGGCCTCCTTGCCCATGCGGGCACCACAATGACAATATGGTTCTTCTTTTAGCTCCTCTCTTCCGCATAAGCTACAACGAAATGATGTGTATTCATGGAGAATAGGATCCCCATTCTGGTCATATTCAACTGGAATATATGTATGATGGATTTCTGGATTCCATCTCCCGTGCCTCACCTCCGCAACGTCAGCGGCGGGGATAGCCATAAGCTCGGATACGCAATCCTCAAAAATCTGTGCAGCTCTTTCGTCGTTTTCTTCTTCGCAATCACGGCGATAGTTCTCAAATTTCTTGACAGCAACCGCCCTCTCGATGTACTCCTTCATTCCTGCTCCTCCTCGAACCAACCGCAATATTTCTTTGCCGAACAAGTATCGCATTCAAATGATGGATCCCAGCATCGCCAGCCAAAGTCTCGGACAAGAATGATCCTGTCCTCTTCATCATACCAGTCGATCTCCGCCGCTCCCTTGTAGAGCTTGTCCGCTTCCGGCATGCGCTTCACCCGGATGTCGATGTATTCCGCGCCCTCGCAGCAGTCGCATGTCCGCGCTATCTGTTTTGCCTGAGACGGCGTGTCCGCAAAAACGATGGTAGCAGAGTCCATATCCTTCTCGTAGGCATAGTAGGCTTTAGCCATCCTGCTCCTCCAATACGGTCATATCATAGCCGCTCTCTATAAATCGGATCGTTTTTTGATGGTCGCAAGCGTTCCCGAGATAAGTGTAAATCTCTCGCATATCCTCCACACTGAACCTAGTGTCAAGATATTGATTTATACCATTCAGGAAGAAAATATGAAGGGCTGTATTATCTACTGCACGGCGAAACGGCGTGGACTTACAAGCCGCGCGGGAAAACCACTCCAACACCTTGCACTTTACATCCAGTTCGCTCTTGCAAGTGCTGATATTGAAATACACATTTGCCTTTTGGTGGGCGATAAACTCCCCCTGGGCGTTGATGAACCATCCAGGGAAGGAAAGCCCAAGTCTCCTAATGACTGCCCAATCAACCATCCTGCTCCCTCCGTAGTGCGGCCTCCTCGCGGGTCAGGAAAACGGTTTTACCGCTATATTCGGTGTTGCCAATTTTGAGCCGCCATTTCCCGCCGTCAAAGTATGTCAGCCGCTTCATGTCAGTCCTCCTCATACTCCGGGTGTACGCCCATGCAACAGTCAAAGCAAATCCAGCCAGTGGGAGAACATTCATCTCTCACCATCTCGCTCTGCTCATACCGTTCCCCACAGATACCGCACTTTCGGTAGTATTTACGCTTTTTCATGTCAGCCCTCCTCGCCGTCCCACTTCCATGCGGGGCAAAGTTTGTGCAGGTCCTCTACTGCCGCATCCCTCTCCCGCTTCATCTGATCTCTCTGATTTTCTACAATTTCAATACACCGCTTCACCTGTTCCAGCTCGGCCCGCAGCTGCTCGTTTTCGGCCCGGAGCGTGGAGAGGGTGGTGGCGCCATCAAGTGCAACGCCTCTTTTCAGGTCCTTCCCTTCAAAATATCCGTTTAGCTGCTCAATCAGCTTCTCAATGTCCATCAGGTGTCCACCTCCACTGGTTGCTTCATCCACTTCAATGCAGCTTGCCTGCACCCTTCATAAATCGGAATGTTTGGATAAGCACAGATGAAATTGCATACTCCGCCTTTTTCATGCTCACAACACTTACAAAAGTCGGCTCTGAGAAAAATGTCCGCCAGTTCCTCGTCGCTCATGGCCCGGATTTTATCTGCGTTTGTCATGTTTCCTCCTCTCCCTCCGGCGGGCGGCGGTAGGCGAGCCACGTCTTGCCGTAATCATCAATTTTGCAAAAATGACACCCGTATTCGGCCGGCCTCTTTATCTCCAGCCCTGCCTTGTCTCCGGAGATAACGATAAACCACTTTCCCTGCTCAATGGCTCTATCTTCCGGGAGTAACCATTTACACCACACCGGCTCCCCGTCCATCTCCCGCAGCTGCTCGGTGGTTAGCGGCTCGTTCGGCGGGGATAGGGCGGAGATTGCTTCTTCGCGATGGCCTTTGCGGTAGTTTTCCAGCTCGGCCCGCAACTTCTTGTTTTCGGCTTGGAGTCGCTTGACCTCTCGTGCCAACTCCCCCATGGTCCGCTCTTTGCAGCAGACACGGCCACAACTTGGACAGTTAGCACAGTCACCTAAATCGCAGTGTTCCGCACTCTCAATCAGCTTTTCAATGTCCATCACTTATACCCACCTCCATCGAACTCCCGGTAAATATGCGGCTCAATTTTTCCACATTTTCGGCAGACCCGATAAAGCTGCTCTCCGCGAAGGCTAGCAAACGGTTCGATCTTTCGGCAGATTTCCCATTCGTGCTTGCAAAAAAATGCTTTATCCATCGGAACATCATTTATCCTCCTCTCCCTCCGGCGGGCGGCGGTAAAACACCCAATGCGGGATTTCCTTTACATTGTAAATGCTACCTGCAGGTGTGATGATATGCCCATGCTGGCACAGACACCAGTACCCGTTCCCGCCCTCGATGGGTTTGCAGGCAACCCACACAGGCTCGTCCATCTCCCGCAGTTCCTCCAGCGTCAGCGGCTCGTTCGGCGGGGTGAGGGTGGGCGTGAAGTAATCACACCCATCCGTACAGAAACAGCTTGCGTTCTGCGATTCTCGGCTCGCCCACAGCGCACATACCTTTTCGTGCAGGCACTTCTTGCAATCAAACTCTTCCATCTTTCAGCGCCTCCTCAGTCGCAATCATCTCGATTACCGGAACGACTTCAAAGTCTTTGTCCCACGAAGAACAGCCGCTTCTAGCCTGCGCCTCAGAACGATATGTCTTGACGGAAACGTCTCTTATTTCCGATATGGGACGAAAACTAAAATTCTTTGCTAGACCGCACCAAACCTCAGTTCGGTTCCTTCGCATAACTACATACCGTCTGCGCTCAATCCGCATCGTTCAGGACCTCCATCCTTTTCATCACCATCTCCACTTCCATCTTGATCCCCTCCAGCATCTCCATTTCCTCCGCACTCAGAATCGGCGCGCGGGTGTTCCAGGCGAGGCGGGCTTCGTGTTCCGTCTTATACCATCCGCTGCTCGTAAAACATTTCATGCAGATCACATTTCTGCGGACATTTGGCTGATAGTAACGTTCGCTCCGTACCCTTGCCTTTCCTCTGCACATAGGACATAGCAGCAGCACCCCCGCATCCGTCAGCCGCTTCGCCGCCTCCCGGTCACCCATCAGGGCGCGTTTTTCATTTGTCAAAACCATCTGTAATTCAACTCCTTGTCCAGCATGTCCCATCGAAAAATCTTATCGTCCGGATAGATCAGGCCCTCATCCTCCATCTGAAATCGCCGGTCAAAGTCGTGGACTGTGTGACCGTCTGAGTGAAACGTCACCGGGCTGTCGGCGTCCCACTTCAGCAGGAGCGCCCACAATTCCGGGTAATCTCTGCGCAGGAGTCGGAGCTGTCCCACACTTTGATTGTGGCAGAACCAGCAACCGCCCCTTGCAGCCGTGGTGTAGATTGGGGACAGCAGGTCATTCTCTTCGCACCAGCGGCGGCAGTCGGCCTCTGTCCAGCCCGCCTCTACAAGAGGACTTTTCTTTTTGTCAGATAGGATGTGAGTGCGGTCTGGCTCGTCGGCGGCGATGCCCAGGTACATAACATTCCTATCCCTGCGCTTATTTATTTCCCGAAGTGCGGGCAGCTTTACATCCCCTTGACACCATGCACCTCCAGGTCCGCCTCTCATCGGCCAGCCTCTGATTTGCCCTGGGTTTTTCTTTGCCATCGTGCTCTTTCGACGGTAAAACACATCCTGGTAGGTGTTCCTGCATCTGATATGTTCCACCTCAATACCCCACCGCTCCTTGATGATGCGGTCTGCGTAAGCCTTAAACTCCACCATCGGCGGCAGGTCGGCGTGGATAGTGTCTGTGGCCCAAACCTCTGCCGTTACAACCCTGTCAATGGGCCAACCAAGGATTTCACACGCCCCAAAACACGCCATAGAATCTTTCCCATAGCTAAGGGACAAAATATGCTCAGGCATATTCCCACCTCATTCCACCAGCCGTTTTTGCCTTTCCCGCACAGCATCTCAATATGTGGCTATGATCGGCTCCTGTCTCTCTTTCTGCTTGCTTTGAACTTTCATACGTCTTATTTGTTTCCACACACCTAACAAACCTTGTTTTCCCAATCCTTGGTGCATTTTTTATCTGGGTTATTTTCGATTTTTCCGTCCTATACCCAAACGCGTTATTATACGAAATCGTACACCACTCAAGATTTTCTACAAAATTATTTCTTTTGTTTTCGTCCTTGTGGTTTATGAAACCGTAATTTTCTGGATTCGGAATAAAAAGCTCAGCTACAAGTCTGTGTACCTTCTTTCTTTCCCTAACCCCGCTTTTTTGAAGAGTAACTTGCAGATATCCTTTTACGATATCAGGTTTAAGCATAGCTCTACGTCTCACGCTATACACCATTCCGGTGTTAGAAACCAAGTAAAGTCCATCGTAACCGAATGGTGCCCTCCACTCAATGCGGTCAAGGGGCCAGCTCAGTTGTTCGATTGCCCCTAAACATGCGAGACTATCTTTTCCGTAAGACAGGGATAAAATATATTCCATAGGCGTTCCTCCACGTCTGGAGGTGGCCGGCCTTTAAAACGTTGCCTCCTATGGTTTTATTTAAAATTTGGGCAGCTCTCGATGGCGTATGTAGTCACCCAATGCTTTACGCCGCCCCGGCATCTGCCAACAACAAACGTCCGTTTCTTGGCCGTCCATCCCGGTACAGGTTTCTCTTCCCGCAGCCATGGGCACTGATTGATCGGGCAACAACAATCCATACAGGGGTTAGCAGAGTAACGGCGGATGGGGACTAGGTATTGTTCAAGTTCGCCCATAGGGCCTTACCTCCACCTGTATACTCTCGTTTTCCCAAAATTCATGAGAAACTTTCCGCACCCATTCCCGGTTGTCGTCCGGCAGTAAGTAGCCTTTCATGGCGTCCACAAACGCCTTGCCCATAGCGGCGTGATTGTCCACGTCCAGGCCGTCGTTCCAGCGGAAAATGACTTCGACAGGACCTTTGACGAACTGTTTTCGGATATGCGCCTTTTTCATGGACCACAGCGCCAGAGAGTGGAGTTCTTCTGCGTCCCGCTTCCGCTGTGACCAATGTTTCCCGGCATAATACGCATTCAGGCCAAACCGCTTGTTCCAGGCCGCTTTTCCCCTTTTGGTGGACGGATACGGAATTTCAAAAATCAAATTCCCATCCTCCTTGCCAGCTCTTTCAGGGCTGCCTCGTATTCGTCCGGCGGCAATCCCTGGAGCTTTTTCTTCTCCCGCTCATAGGCGGTCCAGTCAGCGTTCCCAGCCGTAGACTCCATCGCTTTCTCCCTTCTTTGTGTACCGGCGGCACCGGGCGTCATAGACCAGCTGGATGTTTGCCGTTGAGCCGTAGGATCGATTTTTCAGGATGCTCAGCCCGGCGTCATACCCATAGGCCGCGATATCCTTTTCTTCCATCCGTTCCAGCGAAAAGGCGTTGTCCGCCCGGTTTGTGATATCCGCCGACCCGCCGATGTCATCCGCGGTCAGCAGCTTCTTTTTGTCGTTGTCGCCCTTCCGGGGGTGTGCTACCAGATGCACATGCACCTCGTTTTTCTTGGCGAACTCCACCAGCCGCCCCGTGAACCGGCTCTGCGCCCGGTAGAAGTCCTTATCGCTCTGGTCGTTGAACCGGGCGGTCATCAGGTTGTCCACAAGGAACACACAGCAGCCGAACCGGCGGACGGCATACTCGAACACGGAAATGATGCTGTCCTCGTCCCCAGCCCCGGCCACCCGGTTGTCGTACAGGAAAAACTTGCCCTTCCACCAACCGTCGATCCGGTCCGCGATCTCCTTCGGCGTGTAGTAATACAGCTTCCCGGACACCGGGTCCCGCTTCGGCTCGATATGCCCGGCCCCGGCGGCCTGCAGCATAGCCCACTGCTTGAAGCGCCAGGCCGACAGCTCCCCGGAGTAGGCGCAGACCGGGAAGCCCTGGTCGATGGCATTTAGAAGCAGCTGGGACAGCAGCGTGGACTTGCCGCTGCCGCGCTTTCCAGTCCACACGGACAGCTCCGATGGGGCAAAGCCTCCGATGGACTGGTCCAGTGCTTTTAGACCGGACATGACGGTGAGGGATGCGCCGGGGTCTCTGCGCTCCACGTCCGCCAGGTCCAGCAGGCCGTCCATGGGTTGTTCCACGGCCCCCAGCAGCAGGTGGTCTACGGTCTTCCTGTCGCCGGAAGCCAGCACGTCCCGGATACGGGAACATTTCCCGAAGGCCCCTTCCTTCGGCAGCAGCACGACCACAGATGGCGCGTATTCTTTGAGGGCGTCTGCCACAGCTTCCGCCGTCTCCCGGTCAGATAAAGCCAGGAACACAGATGGGAATGCACTCAGAAACGGCTCCGCATCCCGGAAGTTCTCAAAGCCCGCTCCGTAGGCAAGGCAAACGGCGTTCTGGTTGTCCAGGGCTGTCACATCCTGGGCGTCCGCCACAAACCACAACGCTTTCCGCGTGTCCATGGCGGTCTCGTCGTAAAGCAGCCAACGGGAAGCATCAGGTAAACTTGGCAAATGGATCTTCTCCTCCTTCGGGTGGTTCATCTTCCCATCTCCCCTGGTTTAGCCAAGTGGCGGGATTTGGGATATATTGTCCTCCGTCTTTCTGCCACTTTGGCCATAGCTTCTGTTTGGAAACGGCATCCAAAATGGTTTCTGTCAGCTCTTCTGACGGTTTCAGTTTCTCCCAAGACTCCCTGGCTTTCTTTTTCCCGGTTTTGTTTGGGTACAAAGCCCAAAACCTGTCAAACCGTTCCCCCTGGGGGGACGATAGGGGGGATTTATTCTCTCCGTTAGGAGAGATAGTATCGGTTTTGGTTTCGGTTTCGGTTTTTTGGGTTAAGTTGGGTTTCTTTGGGTTTTTTTCGGTTTTCTTAGGCCTCCCGCCCTTAACCCCATTTTCTCTGTTTTTCTCCGCCTTGGTGGTATAGGACTCCTTAAAACGGTCCTCCTGCATCATGACACGTTCGGCGAAAAACCGCTCATTGCCACAAAGTGCTATCGGCGTCCCTGACTCGCTGTATTCCAGCAAAGCCCTGCACAGCCGACCGAACTCTGCATCGTTGAGTGTAGACATCTCCCTTTTGTATTCCCATGGGAGCGCAGCATAGTTTCTGGCCATCGTGTCACCTCAAAACGGAAGCTCGCCGTCTTCCTCCGAGATTACCGCAAAATCAGCCTGCTTGTATTCCGGCGCCTCCTTGTTCTCCTTCTTGGAGTCTCCGAAGTACACGTTGTCGGCCACAACCTCCGCTGTACGGCGCTTATTCCCACTCTTGTCCGTCCACTCTCTGATCTGTAACCGCCCCTCTACAATCGCCATACGGCCCTTGGAGAAGTATTTCGAGACAAACTCTGCCGTGTTGCGCCACGCAACCACTTCAATGAAGTCCGTCTCCTTCTCCCCGTTGGTCTTGAAGTCCCGGTCTACGGCCAATGTAAAGGATGTGACAGCCGTCCCACCGTTTGTCCGTCTGATTTCCGGGTCTTTCGTCATCCGGCCCAGCAAAAAACATTTATTCAGCATTTTCGACTCCTTTGTGATAGATCATATCCTCCCGGTTCCAGTTCGGGTAAAACCCTTTCAGATACGCCACCAGATAGCAGTACAGGCTTTCTCTGGTGGTGCCTCGTCCTAGCCTCTGGATGTTCGCGCCCTCGTCATAGGCTCTGTGACAGGCCGGGCAGAGGGTCACGATATTTCTCTCGATCCCCTTTCCTCCCTGGCTCCGGCGGACCACATGGGCCACCGGATCACCATATGGAGAGCCGCACAGCACACAGAAGCCATTGTCCCGGATGTACACGGCTTTCTTGACTTCCGGAGGAATAGATGTTGCCTTAGTCTCTGCCCGCATGTCCCCACTCCCTTTCCACCTGTGCATCCAGCATTCGGAGCTGCAGCTTCATGGCATTGATTGCTTCAAGGGCGGATTTATAAACGACCTCTGCGCAGTCCCGTTCAAACCGCAGCTTTGCGATCTCCCGATCTCCACGGCAGATGTCGGAGATGATCGTTACCGGCGTACCTTTGGACCGTTCATCCAAAATTCTCTTTGCCAGAGCGATCCGGTATTCCTGTTCAGACTGGGCATAGGAGCGTCCGCGCTTCCCAAGCTCCTGCACGGCGGCGTCCAACAGCTTGCTTTTCTGGCTGATCTCGGAGATCAAATCAATCATGGTTCATCTCCTTAATACAGTCCAGGCAGTAGACGTGCCCGAACTTCTCCATGCTGGCGTTCACGTGCTTCATGATCGACACCGTGACGCCTTTGGAGTCCTTGTACGCTTCCAAGACCTTCCCGCATTTCTCGCATGTGGTGACATCGACTTTCACCGCAATATCGGTCTTGTCATACTTCGTCTTGTCCTTGTCCCAGTACACGTCAGCGGCGATCCCAAGGGCCTTGCAGGCCACGGAGAGGGCATCCGTCAAGGCCATCTTGTAGCACTCGTCAGAGGTGTACAGACCGCTCTTCTCTTTTGTGATAAAGGCGCTGCCGCCGGTACCGGGAACTGCCTCGGACCACTCGCCGTTGTATTTGTAGTACAGTGAGATGTCCATGAATGCGGAGATTTCCCCGTTGGCCCCGGTCTCCAGCCACTCCCGGTCAATGGTGTATTTCCAGCCAATGCCACATGGGCCGAATTGCTCCGTCAGCTTCTTGATGCGCCACATAGGGTTGATATCGGTCTTTCCGTTCAGCCGCCCACCTCTGATCTCCTTCTTGGCCTCTGCGGGGACGGCCCGGACATTGTTGTAAATGTCAAGGTTCATCACTTCACCCCCACAGAAATCCCTTCAACCAAGACAGCCCCAGGCACTTCCTGCCCAGCCTTTAGGACCTTGCCCAGCTCGCTCTTGCTGATTTCCGGGGCTTTGTACCGGATGCACTCCTTATGCCCGTTCAGCTCCGCCCACTCGATGGCGGCGGAAGGGTTGTCCACATTTACGGAAGTGGTCTTTCGGAACGTCACCGCGCATTTCGGCGTGGAGAACTTCTCCCCGTGTAGCGCGTAAGAGAGATACTCCTTGAGCCGCGCCGCCTTGTTCTCTGCCACTTTCTGCCGCTCCGCCAGGGCCTCCTTCTCCGCTTTGATGGCTTCCGCATCGGAAACCAAGTTCTTGTAGTAACAGGCGATGTTCTCGATCTTCTGGTCCCGCGCCATTTGGAGATTGTCCAGCGCCTCAAAGTCGGTGATCTCTCCAGTCTCCGGGTCTGCCAGATCAGTAATGGCCTTATCGATCTCGTAAAGTGTCATGTCATGTTCTCCCTTCATTCCAAGCTCTCACCGCGTGATTTATATCAGTAAATTTCCGAGTTCGCCATCCGCAGGCGTCGCAGGCCACCAGGAACATATCCGGGTTGCCCTCGATTGCCAATCGCTGGTCGGAATACAGGCCGCATCTCGGACATGGGCCTAATTCTGTTCTGGTATTCCGGTTTTTCTGGTTCACTCTTCACACCACCAAATATCTGCCGTCTGGACGCCCAAGGATAAAGCTTCTGAGTGCCCCTTGACGGCAATGTCAATATGGTCCCCTCTGACTGCCGGGCCGGTATCATCGGCTCTCAGATAAACCATCTCGCCGTTGTACTCGATCATGATGGTGCTGCCCAGAGGGATGATATCAGGGTCCACGGCGCAGCTCACATAGGGCGTTACACGCCTTCCGCTCGCTGTGATGCCTGTCCCAGTTCCGCAGATATGAGGCCGCCCTTCACAGCAATAAAAGGTGATGGTCACATCTTCCAGTCTGTGAGACCGGGCCAGCAAAGCAGCTTCTATAAGCTCATTCTCGTTTCCCTCGATCTTTTCTGCTGTCAGATAACAGCAAGTGGTGGCCGGGGTATCGTCGCCGGGTAGGCTGCCGTCCCGCGTGGCGGGCTCCGGCTTGTGCATAGCGGGCAGTTCCGCCTCCACCGTCATAATCAGGTAGCTTCCCAGCCACGCCAGCAGCAAGATCAGAAACAGGAGATATGTAATCAGCTGCAACCGCCTCTGGCTCCGGCGCCGCCGCTCTTCGCGGGTCAGCTTTTTCATAAGATATGCCTCACCGCTTCCTCACGGGTGATATAGAAATGGATGCCCGTGCTGCACTCGTTCCAGCGGTTTTCGTCGAAATCCGAAACGGAGACCACAGTTCCGGGAATGTAATGGAAGTTCTCATCTCTATCACTGACGGCGACCTGCTCCAATACATTCCCCTCTAAATCCTGAATCTCCAAAACGGTTGCCTTTGAGCAGCGGCACTTCCGGCCTGCTGCGGAACTGCGCACGGCATCTTCGGTAATTCCCAGCTTTACAATGCACTCATGACCGCCGGTTTTGACCCTTGCCTTTTTCCAGCCGACAAAAGCGCCGATTTCCGGGCAGGCAATGGGATAAAATAAATTTTTTGCCTTTTCAATGTAGTTGGCCTCGGACAGGTTGGCCCCGAACAGGTTGGCCTCGGACAGGTCGGCCTCGGACAGGTTGGCCCTGGACAGGTCGGCCCGTTTTCCGCCATTTTCGCCTCGTAGCCATTTAAGGTGCTTGTCCAAAATATTTTTCAACTCTTGTTTGTCCATGCGTTATTCCTCCTTGTAGGTTTCCCGGAAGCTGCCTTCGGGGAAATCGAACTCCACGGTGAAATGATGGTGCCGCTCGTTGATGGAGACCACCCAGCACCGTCTAGGGCCGTTTTTTTCTTTCATGAATGCGCTGGTGTCCAGTGTAGGCGTCATGTACAGTACGTCTCCGACTTTCACCGCTCTCCCTCCATCCAGGAAAGGAAGCGCATGAACCATGACGTAGCCGTACAAATGCCGATTAAAGCAAAAATGTATGTACTCATTTTTATCTCCCTGCACGCACAAATCGGATTATTTCGTCATCAGTCAGTGACAAAACCTTATCTAAGGCGCTAATATCATCCAACCACCATTTGCGCTTTCCGCTTAGTTTCATAGAGATATTAGATTGGGTCATTCCAGCCAATTCTCCCAGGTCCCGATCGGTATACCCCATACGTCCTCCAGCAGAGCGAAGAATCCTCGCCCTCTGTTCACATGGGGGAACAGAAAACCTGCTTAGTTTTGTTCGCGCCATGATTTCCTCCTTGATTTCTCCCCTTGGAGGCGATATACTGTATCCAAAGGGATTGTTGTGTGGTGTCTCAATCCTTGCCCGTCTGACTGCTGGTAACGGTCAGGCGGGATTTTTTACACATCTTCCGGGTACGCACCGGATACCAGTTCTTTCAGTTCCATCAAGTCGATGCCGGGATCATGTGCCGCCCGGTCCAGAATCAGCTCCTTCAACTTGGGGCCAGCGCCTTCCAGTGCCTTGCGATAATCTTCAAATGTGTAATCCATGTGGGCCTCCTCCCATGTGCGGCCCTTCCAGGCGAGACAGAGATTGTCCATAAGACGATTGGTGTTCCTTGCCTGCCTTTCAAGGGCTTGAATGCTGTCTTTTTCGTTCATAAAAACCTCCTTGTCATTTGACCCGGAGGCGTGTATAATAACCTCGCGGGCCTGTTGGTCGCTTCAATAGGTTCCGCAGCCCTCGTCGGTGGTTGCGCACCGGCGGGGGCATCTTTATTGTCCTTTCTCCCCGGATGTGATAGGATGGTGGGGAGAAAGGAGGATGCACTATGCTTGATCCAAAAACTCAAAGGTTTCTCAAAGTTTTACAATCTGCAGACGGGAAGTGGGTTCCAAAATCCAGCCTTCTCAACTGTGGGATTAATGTTGCCTCATTGAACATAGGGCACCTGTTGGAACTGGCTTACATAGAAGAAATTGTTCATCTGGAAGAACAGTATCGGATCACACCAACTGGCGAGTCTGCCCTGCTTAACCATAAGCGTGCATGGTTGAGCGATATCAAGGCAACCATTGCGCTGATTTTGTCCGCTATTGCAATCCTGATCTCATTGATCGGGTTACTTACATCCGGGCAGCCAGAGCCACCAATGCAAGGACAACAGCAACAGCAGACACAGCAATCGATACATTAGGGAGAATGTCGTGCCAATGCCTAGGCTTTCTTTCTCGCATAAAACCACCCTCTTCCTTATTCATCGTTGCTCTGGATAGTTCAAGGATTTAAAAGCAACTGACTAATGATAAGCATTGCATTAGAAAGTGCTACCAAGTCGCTATCTGATATGCACTTCTTGGAACGCTCGGAAAGTAGTTGCAGCTGCTTTTCGAGCGTCTCTAATATCTGCTGATTGTCCATCTCTCTCACCTCCCCTCACCCTTCTCCCTGATCTGAAAGAAGCTCGTCTACCGTGACGCCATTCCTGCGTTGAATGATGCTATTAAAGGCGGCCTCCATGCGATTTCTGATATCCGGCGGTCTTCGATGTCCGTTCAAAATCATAGAAACGTATGATTTTGTAACGCCCATTTCTTCGGCTAATTCATCATAGGTAACATCCTTATTGTGCATCTTCCCAATCAGATTTCCGGTCCATGTCTCCGGCACCCTTTATCCCTCCATTCTGTTTGATTTGTTGACTGCGGCGGGAAAGTCTGGTATCCTTAGATTGCCCAGCTGGTTTACGCCCGGGCGGGAAAGGAGGCGGTGCCACCATGCAGGCCACTTCGGCTATCGCAGGCATCATGCCACTTTTCTCTGGGTTCCTTAAATGTCTGGACAGCCCCGTGATGACATGGGGACGCAGAAAAGCCAGACTGCCGCATCAAGACCGATAAGCCCGGAGTATTTGCACACCAAATACTTGCAGGCGGTGGAACTCTCTGCGGAGCGGATGTCCAATAGACAGGCTATTGTCTTGCGGACATCTGCTTTTTATTTCCCACCGCAGTCAAAAAGTAGTTGCAAAAGTTAACAGGCCGTGCTATTATGAATTTGCGAGATACATAAAAGCGGTTGACACGGGAGATAACTCCGGGGTCTGATATTTTGTTAACTTTCTCGACTACAAAAATATTATATCCTCAACTTTCTTAACTGTCAACCGCTTTTGTTAACTTTCTATACTTTCGTTATTGTTCACAATGTTGAGGAGGGCATATTGTGTTTTATGACAAATACGTTGCATTGTGCGCCCAAAAGGGGATTACGCCAAGTGCAGCGGCAAAGGAAATAGGTATAAACAAGGCCGCCGTAAGTAATTGGAAATACAGAAAAAATGGGCCTTCCGATGTAACAATGCAGAAAATCGCTGACTACTTCGGCGTACCTGTATTGGAGCTGACAGAGGAAAGAAAAAAAGCGCCCACCGATGAAGGTGAGCGAATTGTTCATAAAGATAAGCGAGAAGTGCTTGCTGGCCGAGGGATTAGTATTCTTCTGGACGCTGATGCGAAAGTGACAGAAGACCAGCTTGATGACATTGTAAGCTTTATTCAACTTCAGCAGAGGAAGAATGGCCGGTGAAATACTATCAGGGCGTCGATTACTTCTTATTTTTCATGGATTTCCCGCACATGGGCGTCCCGGGAGTAATTGCGTCAAATAGTGATGGGACGGCCAATATCTATATCAATACACTGTACTGTGAGCAAGTTCAGAGTAGAACGATCAAGCACGAGTTACGGCATCTGGTCAAAAACCACTTTTATATTGACTGGATGTCTATAGAAGAAAAGGAACTAGAGGCGGATGATATCGACGATCCATCCTGCGTATTTTCCGATGACTTCTCGTGTGTGGAGTATGTAGAGTATCATAAACCAAAACTTCCTAACGTGTTCAGGCACGGAACAAAATCGATACCTATCTTTAATAGTTTGGAAGCATTGCGGGATTATATGTTTGCAATGAGAGAGCAAGTACAAAATGAAAAAACCGCTAATAGGCGGTGATTTTGGGAGGAATAGAAATGGAGAAAATGAAGAAATGTAAGGTTTGCGGAGCCGAAATTGCAAAAAACGCAAAAACATGCCCACATTGTGGCGCAAAAAATAAAAGTCATACTGTCCTAATCGTTGTTCTAATTGTAATTGCCTTGATTGTAATTATTGGCTCCATTGGAAATTCTTCTGAACCCAAAAAGGTTGGAACGGTAGAGCAGGAAAATACTGCAACTGATACTCAGGAAGTAGAAAACCAGTCTGTATTCCATGTTGGAGATGTTGTAGAATTAAATGGGATAAATGTAACATTTTTGAGCGTTCAGGAAAGCAATGGAACCGATTTCCTTTCTCCGTCTGATGGCACTGTCTATGTAACCTTCGAGTTTGATATTGACAATCAAAGCGACTCTGAAATTGCAGTTAGTTCAGTGATGTGTTTTGATGCGTATTTTGATAGTTATTCAACAAATCTAAGTATCGGAGCGATGACTAATAGCAGCAAAGCCCAGTTAGATGGGACAGTTGCAGCCGGAAAAAAAATGAGCGGAATTGTTGGTTATGAAGCGCCTTCTGATTGGAAAACTGCGGAAATTCATTTTACTCCGGACTTTTGGTCTGGACAGGATATTGTATTTGAGTATTCCAAATAAGAATTACTGTAAATGCCGATACTGGTGACATTATCCAAGAAGCGCATTCTAGCGAAATGGCAGAATAAAAAATTCAGATATCCCTTTTGATAAGGAGACCGCAAAATGTTAGATGAAAAAGACTTACAGGCTATTGCCCAGTTAATGGACTCTAAAATGGCCCAGCAGAAAAAGGAAATCATTGGTGAACTTGACGTGAGGATGGCCCAGCAGAAGAAAGAAATCATCAGTGAAACTATGGTTCTCATGGAAGCCTACTTTGACCCAAAATTCCAAGCCCTCAGTGAGCAAATCAATCCTGTCCCTAAAGAGGCCATAGACATCTTGGAGGACCGGGTGGAAGATCTGGAAAAAGCGGTGGAGTTACATACGCAGCAGATCAATGAGTTGAAGAAAGCCCAATAAAAAACCGCCGTCAGGTCTCCCCTGGCGGCGTACTCTTAGGAGGTGATCTGCTTGAAGCTGCCAAGCGCCAAAAAGCTCCCATCTGGTAACTGGAATGTTAGCGTTATGATAGCCGGGGAGAGAATATCCATTACCGCCCCAACAAAAAAAGAGGCAGAAAATCAGGCAGCAGCGATAAAGTCCGGAGCTAAAGCGGCCAGGAAAAAGACCGGACTAACTGTTGGTGAGGCTATAGACCAATATGTAGAAAGTAAGGACGCCGTTTTGTCTCCAGCCACAATTGCCGGATATAAGAGGATACGTGCGAATGCTTTACAGGACATCATGGATATTGATTTGGACCGCCTTACTCCGCAAATCGTCCAGCGGTCTATCAATATGATGGCTCGGAATAAATCTCCTAAGACTGTCCGAAATGCTCATGGACTACTAAGTGCTACATTAGCAGTTTACAGGCCAGACATAGCTCTTAGAACTACTCTCCCGCAAAAGGTACGCTATGAAATTTCTATCCCGTCAGATGATGATATAGGCGCCATCATGAAGGCGTGTAAGGACACCGAAAACGAGCTCCCAATTATGCTTGCTCTCTGGCTTGGTTTGCGTATGTCTGAAATCTTGGGCCTCAAGTGGGAAGATGTTGACGGTGATGTCCTCCACATCCGGCGCGCAAAAGTGGACGAAGGCGTTAAGACGACCAAAACATATATCTCCAAACGGGACCTTGATCTCCCACAGTATCTTCAAAATTTGATTGCAGCAGCACCGCATAATGGGGAGTATATTGTAAATCTTTCACGACGCGCCCTGTATTGTCGATTCCAAACCATCTGCAAAAAGGCTGGCGTCCAGCACTACCGCTTCCACGATCTGCGCCATATTAACGCCTCCGTCATGCTGGCCCTTGGAATACCAAACAAGTACGCGGAGGAGCGCATGGGACACGCCACTGACAATATGTTAAAAACCGTCTACCAGCATACAATCAGCTCCGAACAAAGGGCAACCGCGCGCAAAGTAAATGGCTATTTCGAATCCAAATTGCAGATAAATTTACAGACAGATTAGAGAAAATCCTTTATTTCTAATAGTTTTATTAGTTATCTATCGGGGTTCGAATCCCCGACGGGTCACCAAAAAGAAAGACACGACTTTCGTCGTGTCTTTCTTTTTGGGTTTCGCAGGCCATTGGCCCGCGAAACCCTTCGGCGATTCAAATGCTCGGCGGAAATGAATTCTGCCTCCGCCAAGGTTCCGCCTGCGGCAAAACGCTTGTACTGCGCAAACGCACCGTCCTGCTGTGCGGAGCTCCAATGTCCGCATCTCTTCTGTCAACACAAGCTGTAAAAACCTCCTGAAGGGCTAATGCTTCAGGAGGTTTTTACAGCCGGAAAATACCAGGGATTGTTCGTAACGGGTTACCAGCAAGGGATATATCAAATTTCGCTTCGATTGCCCTGTAAGATTTGGAGTCGCTGTGAAGTCTCCGCCAGCAATTTCAATGCCGATGCTTCCAGCACCGCCTGACTGGCCGCCTGCATGATCGGGCAGATCTGTCCCCCCAAGAACTCTCTGTTGGCTTCGCACGGAAGCGATTCATTCGCCCGTGCCGGGGCAGCCGCTGTGGTGCTCCGCCCGCTCCCGTCCCAGGCTGCTTACAGGGTCATCTCCTCCCCCGGCTGAAGGACTTTGGCGGCAAATCCCGCCTCTTTGCAGGCGGCGGCGAATGCCTCCGGATCCTGGGTGATGGCCTGGAAGGTGTTGTAGTGCATGGGGACCGTCAGTCGGGGCCGGATCAGCTTCACTGCCCGGAGGGCATCCGCCGGGCCCATGGTGTAGAAATCTCCGATGGGCAGCAGCGCCACGTCGATGTCCTCGTCTGCCAGCAGGGGCATATCGGTCATCAGGGCCGTGTCTCCGGCGTGATAGATCTTCCTGCCCCCCATCTCAAAAAGGAAGCCGCAGGCAGGACAGCC
>OGRG01000743.1_pt1 | contig 26779 bp, 20 predicted proteins | sample 1553501 | NCBI WGS metagenome assembly OGRG01 (sample SAMEA2580018, study PRJEB22360) | human gut metagenome | biome: human gut; feature: human-associated habitat; material: faeces | place: Denmark | collected 2008/2010 | reverse complement strand
ATAGTGATGCTCTCGATATCTGCGGGATTGACCCCGCCGATCGAAGTATTCTGCAGTTCATCGATATTATCCTTATCTCCAAAATCTTTGGGTATATCGTTTCCTTCCAGGATCATTCCGTCGAGTACCCACAACGGATCGGTACTCCCCGACAGAGAAACCGTACTCCGGATCCGCATTTTAGCGGGAGCTCCGGGCGCACCGTTCGTCGGTGTCGACATCAAACCGGCCACCTGTCCTTCCAGCATCTGGTCGATACTGGCCACTCCGATACTTTTAATATCGTCTGCCTGTACAGTAGTAATAGCCGAAGTAACTTTCCGCTTTTCTATCTGCTGATATCCCGTAACGACCACTTCATCCAACTGACTCACTTCTTCCTTCAGGCGGAAAGTAAATTCGGTCTTTCCCGATATATCCGCTTTTAAAGCCTCGTATCCGATAAAACTCACCACCACATAACGAATCGAAGCAGGCAAGGTCAATTCGAATTTTCCGCTTACATCCGTCACTGTCCCCGCAGGATTATATTCTTTAGCTTCAGGAGCATCCGGATCGATAAAAACCGTAGCACCGGGGAGAGGTTCACCGCTCGCAGCCTCGAGCACTCGCCCGGTAATCTTCCGCATATCCTGTGCCCACACCACCACAGGCAGGCACAATGTTATTAAGATCAAAAGTTTACGCATCTATATTTATTATTTAGGTTTGTATGTTATCTTATATTCAAAGCCTCTTTAATCCGCACAACCAAATCTTCATAATGTTGCCGGGTTTCCGCATTTCCTGCATTCCGGTTTCTTTCTGCCAATTTTAATACCTGCAACATAACTCCTCTCTTCACCGATACAGCCTCGGAAACCCGTCCCATAGAAGAATATTGCATATTGCCAAGCCGGGTTTCAGGCTGTTCGGGGAGCGTGAAAGCAGCTTCCCGGGCTGCAAAACCACAACAATAACCGGTATGCAAAGCTTTTTTGGTCGTTTTTTCCACCGCTTTATTGGAACTGACAATGATAGCATCGATAAAATTCTTTTGGGTCATCCTTTCATACAAAGACAAATTACGTCCCTGTAGGGATCCCTTGAAAACCACCTGGTATAAATCGGCAAACATTTCTTCGGGTGTATACACATTTTTCTTTCCCTTCATCGCTTCGGCTTCGTACATCCGCATCAACCGATCGTCTTTCAATAAATCATAAAAACAGGCATACTGTAATTCCCGGGCAGTATTATAAGGTGAATATTCTACTTCCCGGGGGGAAGTACGAACGGGAAAACTCTTCTTCCAGACATCGGCTGCAAACAACCATTCAGGAACGGTAAATACTTCTTCGGATAAATATTTCACCGCTTCTTTCTGCCGTTCTTTCTCTACCGGTACATAGCGTTCCAGATCATCTCCCATCACCGGATTATTGATATAGAAACCTCCGACATTCGCAGTTACATGTCCGGCATACATTTTCCATTGATTGATCACCGCCATCAATAATTTTCCCGCTTCCAGATAACCTTGTCCTTCTGCTTCGGTCCATGCTACAATATTCGGCACAATCCGTTTCAGATTTTGTATACCGTAGCGGTTAGCCTTGATCACATCGTCACCGAGGTCCTCATCCTGCGAACGGGGATCGATCGGATCTTTAGGGTCCTGTTGTTCGCCGTACCAATACATCTTGTCTCCGGAATGTTTCGTAATCCATTGATTGAGTACAGGTAATTCTTCGTGCGGATCCTTTACATCCAGCCAACGATAAGCCCAATTTATCGCAAATTTATCATATACCCCGATCACCGGCGTAATTCGTTCTACCTCATCTTCGGGTTGGGCCACGTAATTAAAACGGGCATAATCCATAATCGAACTAGCCGTCCCGCCCATCCTTGCAGTGAAGGTCTTCGAGCGCAACGAATCTACCGGAAAAGACGAAGAAGCTCCCATATTGTGTTTCAATCCGAACGTATGTCCCACTTCATGGGAAGATACAAAACGGATAGCACTCGCCATATAAGCATCGTCGAAAGTATTCGCTCTGGCCCGGGGATCGATAGGCCCGGTCTGTACCCGCATCCAGGTATGTAACATCGTCATCACATTATGCCACCAAACGACATCGGCTTCGATAATCTCTCCCGAACGGGGATCGACCACAGAAGGTCCCATGGCATTCGCTTGCTGCGAGGCTGCATAAGTAATCACCGAATAACGCGCATCGTCGATATCGAAATCAGGATCATCGGTCGGAGCATCCTTCGCTACAACCGCATTTTTAAAACCGGCAGCTTCAAAAGCTTCCTGCCAATCAAAAACACCGGCTTTAATCTCCTCCCTCCATTGAGCAGGAGTTGCCGGGTCGATATAAAATACAATCGGTTTGGCTGGTTCTACCAACTCGCCCCGTTTGTATTTCTCTATATCCTCCGGTTTCGGTTCCAGCCGCCAGCGATGTACAAACTCACGGGTTTCCACCGCCTGCTGTTTGTCATTGAAATAAATGTGAGGAGTCGTAAAAAATCCGACTCTCCGATCTGCAAAACGCGGAGTCATCGGTACCTTCGGCAACAATACGATATTCGTTGTCGTCTCGACAGTCAAGGGTACCGACTCGGTACCTTCCGTAATCTGGGTCGTCAGAAAAGCTTTTACTACAATATTCTGAGGAAAAGCTTTCATTCCTCCGATCCGGGACAATTCTTTTTTTACAGAAGCTCCCAAAGAAATACTATTGTATAAATCGTTAAAGCTCTTCTCACTTCCGTCGAAAACTTTATTCACCTTGATCAAGACGGCAGAAGAATCGGGCTTGAAGGCTTCTATCGGAAACTGTTCGATCACAGCTTCACGATAGTTGTCCTTCACCGAAAGGGCTATAGCATCCCCCTCGGGCACACTGACACGGGGATTCCACGTTGTCACCCACACTTTATTAAGCACTGTATCTTTATGAAAACGGATCAGCTTATCTTCGTAAGCCATCCCTTTATTTAAACCGGCATCGTTCAATTGATAAGGTACACCGGAAACTTTATTGACAATCAGGAGATCACGGTTCATCAACGAATCGTCGATCTCGAAATACCAATCCTTCTCTACCTGATGAATACGAAACATACCTTCCCGCGTCTTTGCCTTCTTCACCAACTCATCGTATTTACTTTCAGAAGTTACGACCGAATCATTTTTTACGGATTTTCTTTTATGCCATCCCCAGGCATAAGCATCGGATACTGTTCCGGTAAAACAGAGTGCGAGTAACGCTACAATTAAATTTGTTCTGGTTTTCATCATATAGTTTATTCAATGTTCATCGATATTTATGCAGTTTACAATATTATCGGGATTTTTTATAAAACGAAAGAAAACCAGAATGAATCCCCCGAATAAAAGCATGAAACATGATAAAAAAGGAGTGAATTATTCAACCAAAGGTAAGCGGCAGATAAATTTCCCTTCCTTTATCTCATATTCCGGCTGAACGTCAGCATAATAACGATAAATTTCCTGAATACTCTCCATGCCGACTCCGAAAGACGCCTCCGGCATATCGGTCCGGGGATGATAGGAATTTTCTACAATCACTGCTCCGACTTCCGCATAAATATCGATATTCAAAGGATATCTATGAGTAATTTCATTGTACTTAAGTGCATTTTCGAAAATCAATTGCAGACTCATCGCCGGAATCCTCCCGTTTACCGTTTTCAAATTATCGGCCAGATGCAGATTCAATTGTTCCCCGAAACGTATTTTTTGCAGAAAATAATAGTGGCGGATAAATTCAACCTCTTCTTCTAATTTACTCAGGTTTTCTTTCCGTTTTTCCAGCACATAACGATACACTTTCGACATTTTCAATACAAATTTCCGGGCTACTCCGGGGTCGGTAGTGATCAAGGCACTCAAAGAATTCAAAGCATTGAAGAGAAAATGAGGATTGAGTTGATTTTTCAATTGTTGCAGATTCAGCCGGATGGCTTCCTGTTCGGCCTTCTGCCGTAAATCGTATTCTTTCCGCCACCGCCGTTGGGAATAAGCAAGCAAAACAATAAAAATCACGACTGTAAACACGCCTGTCCACAAAGCATACCGATGGAAATCGGCCATAGCTTCCTGATTATCCAATTGCACTACGTTAATGACGACCGTACATTTCTCTGTCCCCACCGTGAGCGGATAATAAATCTTATCGACAGGCAAGAGTAAAAACTGCGAAAAACCGGTAACATGGATCCGCTTATTCTCCCCGACGACCTGTTTTACCCTTCTTCTTTCAAGCGAATCGAGAAGCCGCATCCCCAGCCATTTTTCTTCGGGATGGGCGACAATTACCCCGGAGTCGTTCAGGATATAAGCATAATTCTTCCCCGCAGGTAATAAGTTTGAAAAATAAGCATGTAAATGATCCAAAGCGATATCGATCCCCAATGCCACCTCCCCCTGCCGCCCGTATAACGTCCAGTAATAAGTGGAATCTTCGGCATACAACCCTCCATTTCTTTCCTTTGAAGGTCCGGCTTCACTCTCCCGTATACCGGAATCGGTACAAATCGTTCTTTTCCCTTCCGTTTCGAACCAAATTCGGCTCACCTTATTATCCTGTCGGATCAATAAGGCAATCAACTCTTCGAATTGTTCTTTCCGATAGCCCCGTGTCGCCAAATAATCCTGCATACTTTCAACCAGCTCTGCCGTCTTTTGGAAATCCTGCCGGATCAGTTCCATCCGGTACTCCCCCATCTCTTCCACCACTGAATAATGCATCCGATTCACCGTCTTGTCCATCTGTACACTGACTAAGCCGATAGCTCCGGAAAATAAGATCAACAACAATATTCCGGCAACAATTCCGTTTTGCTTATAAAACATGTCTCCGCTTTTTTATTTATTCTCTAAACAAAAATAGGTATTTTCTACGGGAGATATCCTATAAAAGAAAAGGGTTATCGAAATTTTCCGGCTTTAACAGAAAACCTAGAATTATTCTGTCGTTACTTATTCGTCTTCGGTGTTCGTGTTCGGGGACCATTGGAGCGGGAACGAGGGTCCGGTTAGGATTTCCGAACGCTCGACCGGTGGTGTCTGACGAGCCTGCGAGGAGTTCCGCCGGTCAGTGAAGGAAAGCCTTAACGGACCGGTCCAGGCGAACCGGTCCGATGGCACAAAACCTGGAATCGGAATAGAAAGAAAAAATAAACCTACTATAAATATGAAAAAACGGAGCATTGGAAAAAGGGGGAATTATAAACTCCTATCTGTTCACTTTATAAAATTAGCCGGCACGTCGGTCAATTCTTCATGCCGCATTTCCTTTGCCAGTATTTTCCCGTCCGGCCCCACTAAAATAATGTGAGGGATTCCCTTGATGCAATAAGTCGTAAAAATATCCGTTTTTGGAGGCAATAACAAATGATCCCAGTTACTATGATCTTCTTTGATAGCTGCCAGCCACAACTCTTTCTTCCGGTCATCCGATACGCCTAAAATGGTAAAATTTTTTCCCTTAAAAGCTTCCAATGCTTTTCTCAGCCACGGTGTTTCTTCGCGACACCAATGACAATAAGAATCCCAAAAATCCACAATAACATATTTACCTCTGAAATCACTTAATTTGATCGGATTACCCAGCGTATCCCGGCCGGTAATCTCCGGGGCGACAGCACCGATAGCACATCCCGCATAACGGTCGAGCTGAGCGTTCATCAAAGCGATATAAGGAGTCTGCTGAGCTTCCGGTCCAAAATTTTTCTGGTATTCCCTTTCCGCACCGATATTTTCTTTAGTAGAGAAATCTTTCCGTCCGAATAATTTACTGTAGTACAAATAAATTCCGAACGGATTCCCCATATTCCCATCAACCGTTTGTCTTACCAACTTATCTTCGGCGATCTGTGCCTGTTCATAATAAAGTATAGACTCCTCTTTGATCCGGGCCATTTCCTCCCGGTCCTCCCGGTCGCGGGCAGCAAAAAACAAGGCATCCAACGAATCCAGCAACCGATCGTTTCTGACAACGGCACAGGCTTTCAGAAAATCCCGATACTTATCATTTAAGGCAGACCCGTAAACTTCCCATACCACTTCTCCCTTCTTAACAGTTGCAGGTTTTACCTTCAGATTACCGGCCTCGGCAAATATCATTCCTCCTTGTCCGGGCCTGAATCCCAGAAAGAGCATTTGTTTTTTCGCACGATCTACCGTAAAAGTAAATTTACCTTCTTTAATTTCAGCCGAATCGATCGGATCGAACAACCCATAATAAGCATTCGTTATTTCCCCGAGATAGATTTTATTTTCCTTTATATCTCCGATCTCTCCTTCAATCCGCATGCGGTTGGAATGGCATGCCCCTAACAGGCATGCTATTCCAATGATTAAGTTTATTATTTTCATCACTTTCATATATTAATCTTGTTTTTCCACCGTCGCTACCACCTCATCACAAAATCCTGCTTTGGTATAAAGTTTTTGTGCTGCAAGTCCACCGATATTATTCAATTTATAAACAGCAATTCCCCCATTCGGAGCCGGAATATTCCCGTCTTTAATGGCTACTGTCAACTGTATCATGGTAGCATTCGGATTCTCTGTCGTCGGAGCAGCTACTTCCGTACAATCTACCCCATCGATCACATAATGCTCTTTTGTACCGTCGATAATCACTCCCTCCGAAGCCGTTTTCACATTAAAAGCATAAACTTTATCCTCGCTGACATAGAAAAAGATATCCGAAATTCCTTTCGAATCCATATTCCAAGGCATGTAATTGTCTACCTCTGCCTTGTTTCCGGGTATCATCGCCGTAGCGTTGTATAATCCGGGATAGGCTGCTCCCGTTAATACCTGCTTTGACAGAGAGATAAAATCATACGTCCAGTCGTCATTAAAAACAAATTTATAGGTAATCAAAAAATATTCATTCTTATTTTTATCTCTCATCAACGCCCATACTTCATTCAGAGTCGAATTCATACTTCCTGAAAGTACCAATTCTACCCCTTCTCCCATTGCTTTGGGATCAAATTTCGAAAAATCGGAATTCGCCCCACCGATAAAACTAAAATACCCACCGCTTTGGTTGATCATAAAACGTCCGTGCAGGTTATCATAAAATAAGGGAGCGGCATAAAACGGATAGCCTGTCGGCTGTGCGACATAAGGTGCTGCCGAATAATCCTGAGGAGCCGACAAAAATACAATTTCCGGGTTCCATACGGCTGTTTCCTCAAAACCATAGGCCCGCCCGTGTACTTTCCCATTCACCACCAGATAATCACTCCCCTGGTCCGTACAATAACCGTCAATCCCGATGTCTCCGGTCAGGTCTTCACCCGAAAAGAATTTCTCTTTCATATAAGCCTTCCGCACAAACAAATCGGGATCGAGATATACGCCTCCCGTATTATTTTTTGCAGTAACGACGACTGCCTTATAAGGTCTCGGGTTACGGGCATAAGGTTTGATCAGGATGATTTTTCGGGACTGCTCACTAAGTTTCTCTCCCTCATTCATTTGAGTAAAGATCTTTTCGTATAAGGTGGTACCGTCTTTCTTTAACATCGTCAGGTCGTACTCTCCACCGGTTTTACATAACATCAGGGTACCTCCTGAATATTTACCGATAGTGGTAAAACTGGATTCTTCGATCACATAAACACCGGTTTTATTGTCGGTCACTTTAAATTTTAAAGTAGTTTTCACCCCCGGTAAAACATCTGAGATCACCACATCCAGATTTTTTTCAAAAGACAAGGTATCGGCGACCGACTGTTCTTCATTGTATTTATACCACACATAGGAAAGATCCGATTTTTCGCCGAACTTTGTCGTCACTACCGGAGCGATGGTCAATTTCCCTCCCACTTCGATCTCCTGATAATCTTTGATCCCCTCAATTTTAATCTCATCGATATCGATATCTCCGTATCTGGATTCATCATCCACACAAGAGAACAGGATCAACAAAAATAGTATTCCTATATATTTCAATTTTTTCATAGCTAACTTCTTTTTTAATTAATAATCCATAGACTAAGGTACATTCCATCCTTGCATCACTTTACCGTTTTCATCCCTGATTTCACTCCCGGTAATGATCTTATACAGTTTTCTGGCATAGGGAGTGTAATATGCTTCCTCATAATAAATACCATAATTACCATAGCCACTACCATAAGTATCTTCCCAAAAATCGTGTCCGGTCATTTCGATGATCATCATATGCTTTTTTTGAGAATATTCACCGAATAATTTCTTAAACGTAGTCATATCTCCATAATAGCCTTCTCCTTCTGGCTTTTTCAACATATCGGCAATGAGCAGACGAATCTCGGCCTTATCGGCATAAGCTACTCCCAGCTCACCGGTAGCGACCAGCCTCAACGTAAGAGTCACCGGTTTCTGTTTAATAGCCGCATCCCCTTTAATCAACCGCACAGGCATTTTATAAGTAAATTCTCCGGCCGGGAACTCATAGAATTCAGGAAGTTTTTCATAATGTATACCTTCTTTGGCATCCGTTCTCTCCCCGACCACCTCGACTTTAAATTTCTGTGGCCTGGTCAATACATTTCCCAACATCTTCACATCTACGGTCGTCTCCAGTATCTGATCGGCCATCAGCAAGGAAACATACAGACTATCCCGGGTGTCTGTCACAATGGAATAATAGATATCGTGCATATGCTCATCGTATACCATCCGTTCATTCTCACTACATGCTAACAGGATCACTGAAGCAAGAAGAAAAAATATCTTTTTCATAACGCTTAATTTTTAATATTCCCAAAATCGATTTCTACTGTCGGAATAGGCAAATTATACACCGCATTCACATCCTGATGAGCGATATTATCTTCAGCCCCGATAGTTTCCATTGCTTTTCGTTTATAATAGAAGAACATTTGTCCCTCACCTATAAATTCCCTGCGATATTCCTGAAAGATATAACCGGCTAAATCATCGGTCGGCGCAATACTGCTTAATCCCCGGTGATTTCTCAATTTATTGAGATAATCATAGGCTTCCTTCTCTTGAGCACATTCGGCAGCTATCAGATACAACTCGGAAATTTTAAACATCGGAATATAGTTTACTCCGGTATATTTCTTCAATACGAACGAACTACCATCGGAATACGGGGTAATCCAATAATTTCTGAACTCATTATCCAGTCCGGAACCATTGAAAATATTCGTTTTTCCTTTTGAAGACATCGTCAATATATTAGAAGTAGAAGAAAAACTCTCGGTAAAATAAATATCGCTATTGTCTTTCAATTTCTGCACATCTAATGTGAAAATCAACTCTTTATTGAACATCGGATCGGAAGTAGTAGCAGCACTATTGGCTAATTCATAAGAAGCAGGACTTTCTCCGCCGGCTTCACCGATAATTTCCTTTGCTTCTTTCAAAGCCGCCTCTTTATCGTTTCCCCAAAGATATACACGGGCTAAAAGCGCTGTCACCGCATAGTAATTCATTCTTTGTTTCCGGTTATACAGAGGATCGGATGTATCGGTAACTTTAAATTCTTCTTTTCCTTTCATCAACTGTTTCGCTGCCAACAAATCCGTTTCTATTTTCTTCAATACCTCCTTCACCGTCAACTGAGGTTGGGCGATATTCGTAAAAACATCTACATAAGGAATAGCCAATGCGTCCAATCCTTTATTATTATTCATCGCAGCCGAAGGAGCGAATAAACGGAGTATATCGAAATGCAGAAAAGCCCGCAAAGCCAGAAATTCTCCTTTATACACATCATGTACCTCGGGTGAAGTAAAAACCCCTTTATTTTCGTCGATGAACAACATGGCCTGATTGATATTGGCTACAGCAGAAAAATGATTACTCCAAATAGAGCTAATGCGACTTTCCTCTGTTTTCTCGGTATACTTATATTCTGCTGCATTTTTGAAATTATGCTCATAACCGGAAGAAGTTGTTTTCAACGGACTGTTGTAATATTGAGCCAATACATCCAGGTAGCCGTATGTCAGATCTCTGCCGTAACTATTCGTACCGCACATCAATGCATAAACACCTACCAAAGCATCTCTGAATCCGGCTTCAGTACCGAACAGATCCTCTGCTTTCATATCCGCTTTCGGAGAAACGTCCAGCCAGTCGTTACAGCCGGTCAATGCCACAAAGAGCAAAAGAATGATCGTTTTATTTATTAATTTTTTCATAGTATTGTCCGATTAAAAAGTGATTTGAGCAGCCAGTGAAAAAGTCCTTGCAAAAGGATAGGAAGTACCTCTTTCCATCCGCACCGTGGAAGAAGTGAAAACATCGTTTCCGATAGCGGAGATTTTCAAGCGCTGAATCCCCCACTCTTTCAATTTCGCACTCCGGAAATCATAACTCACAGATAAAGCCTGAAGCTGAATATAATTTTCTTTTTCCACAAAGCGGGAAGTCGGATTAGTGACCGAAACATCGCTTACCTTTTTGAATTTTGCCACGTCTCCCGGTTCATTCCAACGGTCGTACAGAATGCGCCGGTCTCCGTTCTCGTTGGGATTTACATTCTCTACTTTGTCGACCAAGGTCTGATTGTAAATATAACCACCGTATTTATAATATAAATGCGCATTCAACTCCCAGCCTTTATACATAAACATCGTTCCGACCGTTCCATAAATTTTAGGATCGGAAGATCCCCAGGGTTTGTAATTTTTACTATCCCATTTATTCACTTTATTCCCGTTCATATCCAGGAATATTTCATCACCGGTAGCCGGATCGATTCCCAAAGATTCATTCACCCAGATGGTATTCTGCGACAACCCTTCTTTGTAACGGATCATCGGCTTGTTTTCCACTTTGGAATCCTGGTCGGCATTAAAGGCAGTCAAAGCTTTGTTGATTTTCTTCACTTTATTTTTATTGTGTGCCAGATTGAAGAAAATATCCCAGTTCAATTCCCGTTCGACATCCCGGAGAACCGTACCTTTTAAAGACAATTCGACCCCGCTGTTTTCTACCTCTCCCAAATTTTCTTTATAAGAAGAAAAACCCAAAGACGGAGCAATAGATACGTCGATCAGCACATCTTTCGATAAATCCCGGTATACATTGAAAGATCCGGTCAGACGACTATGGAAGATCTCGAAATCCAACCCTACATTCTGTTTTTCTACTTTCTGCCATTTCAGGTTTTTATTTCCGAAAGCCTTCATAACAGCTCCCAGATAACCGCTGTAAGAGATGGTATTGATCCGGCTGTCGTTATAGGAATACATGGCCATAGCCTGGTAAGGACTAAAATTCTGGCCACCGGTTGTCCCGATAGATCCCCTGATCTTCAACAGGTTGATCACGCCCCAGTCTTTCATGAATTTTTCGTTATGGAGGTTATATCCGACACCGACCGACCAGAAAGTACCCCAACGGTTGTTCGAACCGTAAATAGACGAACCGTCGCTTCGAACAGAAGCATCCAACAAGAAACGATTGTCATACGTATATCCCAGGTTACCCACAAAACCGACCAGGCGGGTCACATCGAAACTACCTCCGGGTTTCGCCCCTTCCTGATACCCCGAACCGATCGACACATGATCCATGTTCGCATTGGGAAAACCGACAACGTAGATACTGGTATTGTCATACTGTTTTTCCTGAAGGTTATACACAAACCCCAGGTTGATAAAATGTTTTTTCAGGCTCTTAAAATATGATAAGATGACGTTAATATCATAACTGAAATCATTGGAAGTCGACTGGGCATAACTCCCTTTTTTCTCTTTGTCCAAAAATTCGGTATTTTCATAAGATTTATAAACATCGGTCTTTCCATTATCCACGCTTAACGAAAGATTGGCCTTCAATTTCAATCCCTGAATAATATCGTATTCTATCGAGAAATTATTCAGAAAACTATTAGAAGTCTGTTGATTTTTAGAAGGCAATACCGCATTGTACAATTCATTATACATGGTCTTCGAGGTAAATCCCTGATCATAATATTCATAAGAATAAAGGACCTTTTTCACATTCCCGTTTTCATCATAAGGATTATAATAGGGATTATAATAGAGGTAAGAACTAAAACTTCCGTAAGGGGAATTGACCGACTTCAAATGATCGAAGGAAGCATAATTGGAGAATTTCAGGTTTTTCAGATTATATTGAAGCCGGATTCCTCCTCCGTAATTATCCCGTTTCGAACCTTTCATCACTCCGACTTTATTCGAATAGAAAAGATCGAAAGCATAACGGAACGATTCGTTTCCACCTTCTGCCATTACGGTATGTTTATGGCCGACCCCCAATTCCCGTACCGGAATGGACAACCAATCCACATCATTTCCTTCTTTCACCAATTTCAGAATCCGATTATATGCATTCAACTTATCATCCGTCCATCCGGGTTTGGAAGATTTTTCGTATAATCCTGAACGTACTTCATATTCCAGTTTTTCCTCTGCATTCATCAGATTATAATCCGAAAGATCGGCCACCTCGAAGTTAGCACTACCGTTATAAGACAACTGCAATTTCCCGGCTTTGGGAAGTACCGTCTCGATCACCACAACACCATTGGCAGCACGTGAACCGTAAATCGCAGTAGCCGCCGCATCTTTCAGAATGGTGATATAACGTACCCGGTTGGGATCGAGGTCGAATACCTTCTGAGCGGTTACTTCGAAACCATCCATAATAAAAGTCGGCATATTCGAATTGTTTTCATACTCGGCCTTCAAACTACTGGACCCCCGGATTTCAAAATCAGGAATCGTATTCGGGTCACTACCCATTTCATTGTTCACCACTTTAGTAAAAGAAGGATCGAGCACAGACAAGGTATTCAGGATATTTCCCGTAGAAATAGTCTTCAGTTCATCTCCGGAGAAGGTCTTGGATACACCGGTAAAGCTCTCCTTCTTCCGGGTAAAGTAACCATTGACCACCACCTCTTCCATTTCCGCCACTTCCTCGGTCAATACCACATTCAACGTTTCTTGCCCGGCATATTTGACCTCCTGTGGCTTCATGCCGACAAATGTAAACATCAATACCGTTTCTTTCCCATCCCCCGGAATGGTGATCGAATATTTTCCATCGATGTCGGTCGATACGCCTAAGGTCGTCCCTTTAATTACGACGGTCACACCCGGTAAGACCGATCCGCTTTTATCTTTCACCACCCCTTTCAGTACTTTCGGCCCGGCCGGTACTTCTCCTTTTGCACGAATCAGAATGATATCGTTGTACAGCTCATACTCCAAATTCACTTTTTTCAATACCATATCCAACACTTCGCTCAATTCTTTGTCTTTAACCTGAACGGAAACCCGACCAGCTTCCCGTACTACACCGGAATTATACATCATTTTCATACCGGTTTGTTGTTTTACCGCATCGACAAATTTCTCCACAGAAACCTCTTTCAAGTCTAAAGTCACCAGCTTGTTTTGAGAAAAAACATGAGCCGATAAATTCAGGCTAAAAACAAAAATGAAAACAATACAACATTTGATAAACATCAAATTTTTCCTAAACCTCTTTAAAAGGCCCGGAAATCGGATCAGACGATTTTTTTTCATACCATTGTAATTTAGTTAAGTAATTAAGAAGACTTTCGAGATAACAGGATTTTATTATTATCTATTTCATAATGAATATCCTGGAGTTTTTCCAATACTTGCAGGAAAGTATTGATCGAATCATACCGTTCGAGACTACCGGTATATTTCAGCTGTTTCATTTCCTCATTCCGGAAAACCACTTCAGATCCGTACCAACGGGACAGTGTTTCCATAATTTCCTCCAGGGGCTTATCCCTGAAAACAAAAACCCCGTCTTTCCAGCCTACATATTCTTCAACTTCGACTTTACGACTGATTAATTCACCGGACCTTTCCAGGATAGCCTGTTCACCCGGCGATAAGATTACGCTTTTCTTTGTATGGGAAGTATAACGTACACAGCCTCTCACTAAGGTGGTATATTCTGCTTTATCCATGTATGAACTTATTCCGAAAGCCGTCCCCAATACGGTCACCTCTCCCTGAGAAGTAATTACCTGAAAAGGACGTCCGTCTTCGGCCACGTCGAAATAGGCTTCTCCTTCCAAATACACTTTACGTTCCCCAGCAGTGAACTGCACCGGATACTTTATTTTCGATTCTGCATTTATCCATACTTTCGTATGATCTTCCAACGTGATGTAACACTCTCCGGCTGTGGGCACAATCAATTCATTATAAGCCAATTCCTGTATTTGAGGCGTAGATCGGTAAGTAATCTTTCCCTCTGCATAACTAATCTGAGTCCCATTTTTTTCCAGTACCTGCATGGAATCCCGCTCGAGATTCACCGTCTCGCCATTTGTCAGTCGTAATATAGCTTTGTAACTCCCGGGGCGAATCGTCTCCTGCTGTGCCGGTGGAACAACTTCTACCTCCGGTAATCCAAGATTCAGTAACCAACTCATTCCTAAAAGTAAAACCACCACTGCTGCTGCAGTAAGAATCCGGATAATCCTCTTTTTATGACGAAGCGATTTTTGTTGCCTGCTGAATTTGCCGAAAGCTTTCCGGGCATCGTATTGTTTATATTCCTCCAGCTTTTCAGCCAAAATATCTCCCTGACTCAACTGCCGAAACACATTTTCCAAATTCCGATCGTTCAACATTTCCCGAAATTCCTGCTTTTCCCTTTTCTCCAATGTCCCGGAATAATATTTTCTCAAAAGAGTAACCTGTCGGTCAAATTTATCTTTTTGCATCTTAAAAAACGTTCGATTAAATTGGTTGAAAGTTCATAAAGTTCGTAAAGTTTAAAAGCTATTGGATCTTGCGGGCACTTAGTTAATTAACAATTGTCGCGTGATAATTGACCACATATTTTCCAATCTGTAGTTTATTCTTTATTTGTTTGATAATCAATGATTTTTTTCTTTATTCTATTTCTCATTTTTCTTTTCTTAATATTTTCTACTGGAAGCAAAGCTTCCAGACAATTGTCAATTGTCATTGGTCAGCTGGCAATTATTCTTTTTGCGGATTCCCGCAAAAAGAATCGAACGTTTTTTCGGTTCATTCAATGATAAAATGCATGAAGCAGGATTTGGTATGACAGAAATTTCATTTTTTTTGAAAAAAAATTACCTCATCTGTAAAAAAACGGAAATTGACAGGATTATTAATGGAAAGTCCGGGGAGCGAATGGGCTATCGAAGATTTTCAAATAGATTAAATAAAAGAATAAAAAATAGAAAAAGTCTTAGAAAAGAGGACAGGAATTATTGGAAAAATCAAAATGTCGGAAAAATCCCCCTAAAAGGTTGATTTTTCCGACATTTTGCATTCTATTTTGAAGAAACGAACTTAATAAACAGTCTTGTCTTTGTTTTCTTTCCACAAGCTGAATTCTTCTCCAGCCGTATCCTCTTTCTCATTCAAAAAGGGAATACTCCGATCGGCCTCGGGGAGGGCAATCTCTTTATAGATCAGGGAATCATCGAATCCGGCAAGTGCTGCATCTTCTTTTGTAGAGGCATAATATACCCGGGAAGGTCTTGCCCAATAAATAGCACCAAGGCACATAGGACAAGGCTCACAACTGGCATATATCTCACATCCCCCGAGTTGAAAAGTATCTAACTTACGACAAGCCTCGCGAATCGCATTCACTTCGGCATGTGCTGTCGGGTCACAATCCGGAGTAACCGTATTGGCACAAGCTGCGATAATTTTTCCCTCCTTGACAACAACAGCGCCGAACGGCCCCCCGGTCCCCTGTTTCACATTCTCTACAGCCAAACGAATAGCTTCTCTCATAAACTTCTCTTCGTACATAACCTCTCAACTAAAATTTCATATTTCCCGTCCCCTCTCTCTTCCACCTCTAACCTCTATTCTTTTTACCTCTAGTTTATAGCTTACAGCCTTTAGCCTTTCCCTTTTTTTCCTTTCTTCTCCCCCTCATCCGGCAACTTCTTACTATACCAAAGCATAAAAATCCCCACCAGAATAAAAGGAATACTCAAAATCTGTCCCATATTCAAGGCCATTCCAGCTTCCCAGGGTTCCTGTACTTCCTTGACGAACTCGATAATAAAGCGGGCAGAGAAGATCAGGATCAAAAAAGCGCCGAAGATAAATCCCATTTTCTTCTTAACGTTCGTTCGCCAATAAAGATACATCAAAACAAAAAAACTAAACAGGTAACAAATTGCTTCATACAATTGAGCCGGATGGCGCGGCAATTCCGGATTCGGTAAATCACTATTCATGAAGCGGAATCCCCAAGGCATATTGGTCGGTAATCCCACAATTTCAGAGTTCATCAAATTTCCTGTCCGGATAAAAAAGCCGGCTAAAGCAATCGGAATCACAGCCCGGTCTAAAATCCAGAATATAGATTTTTTGCTGACTTTCCGTGAATAATACCACAATCCGGCTATAATACCTATTGCAGCGCCATGACTGGCCAATCCCTGATAACCGGTAAACTTAAATTCGGGCGAAAACCGTACAGGCAGGATCATCTCCAGCGGATGCTGGCTATAATAAGCCCAGTCGTAAAAGATACAATGTCCCAAACGGGCACCGACTATCGTCGCGATCGCTACATACAACCACAATTTATCCAACCAGGCCATAGGCAATCCTTCGGACTTGAACATTTTCTCTTCAACCTTATAACCTAAAATAAAGGCCACAGCGAACAGCAACCCGTAATAACGAATGGAAATACCCCCCAAATTGAAGATTTCGGGACTAATATCCCAATTAATAAATAAAGACAACATACATTATGATTTTCGATTTATGATTTTTGATTTACGATTCAGACTTACCATTGAAATCTGAAATCGTAAATCCTAAATCAAAAATCAGTTTATTCATTTTTCCCGTGGCAGTTCTTATACTTCAGTCCGCTACCACATGGACAAGGATCATTCCTCCCCACTTTCGGTCCTACTTTCACCGGTTCGTGCCGCACCTGTTCACGGTTGGCGGCAGCAGCCTGAGCCTCCGAACGACTTTCCCGCAGTTTACTCAAATCGGTCCGCTTTTCTTCAGCTTCGCGTACATGCTCGGGTTCTTGCATCGGAATCTGCCCTTTCATCAGTGTAGACACCATCCCTTTATTGATCTTTTCCACCATAGTCTTAAACAAATTATAAGACTCGAATTTATAAATCAACAAAGGATCTTTCTGTTCATAAGCAGCATTCTGAACCGATTGTTTCAGATCGTCCATTTCGCGGAGATGTTCTTTCCAGGCATCATCGATATGAGCCAGAATGACCGATTTCTCGAAAGAACGCATCAAATCTTCACCATTCGTACGATAGGCCTTCTCCAGGTTGGTCACCACGCTGTACATCCGTTGACCGTCGGTAAAAGGAACGACAATATTCTTAAAGACATCTCCCCGTGTTTCGAATACATTCTTGATCACCGGATAAGCTTGCTGAGCGATATGTTCGACTTTACGCTGATAAGCCTCCCGTACGTATCGATACAACGATTCGGCCAATTCATTGGGACGGGCTTTCTGGAATTCCTCCGGATCCACTTCATAATCGACGGACAATACCCTCAATACTTCCATCCGGAAACCTTCCGGATCGTTCACCGGCTGGTATTCCATAACGATTGCCTCACAAACATCGTAAGTATTATTTGCTACAGCCACGCCGATACGTTCTCCTAACAAAGCCTGACGACGTTGTTTGTAAATCACTGTACGCTGGGAATTCATCACATCGTCATATTCCAGCAAACGCTTACGAATACCGAAGTTATTTTCTTCCACCTTCTTCTGTGCACGTTCGATAGACTTGGTAATCATAGAATGCTGAATCACATCCCCTTCCTGATGTCCCAAACGGTCCATCACCCGAATTATACGTTCCGAGCTGAACAAACGCATCAGGTCGTCCTCGAGCGATACGAAGAACTGGGAAGACCCCGGGTCTCCCTGACGTCCGGCACGTCCACGCAACTGACGGTCGACACGACGGGAATCATGCCGTTCGGTACCGATAATAGCCAAACCTCCGGCCTCACGTACCTCAGGGCTCAATTTGATGTCCGTACCACGTCCTGCCATATTGGTAGCGATAGTCACCGTCTTCGATTTACCGGCTTCGGCAACGATCTCGGCTTCCCGTTGATGTAATTTCGCATTCAATACATTGTGTTTGATACCACGCAGTTTCAACATACGGCTCAGCAATTCGGACACCTCGACAGAAGTCGTTCCCACCAAAACCGGCCGGCCTAAATCTACCAAACGGACAATTTCATCGATAACCGCATTGTATTTCTCGCGTTTCGTTTTAAACACAAAATCATTGGCATCGATACGGATCACCGGACGGTTAGTCGGAATGACCACCACATCCAGTTTATAAATATCCCAGAACTCACCGGCTTCCGTCTCTGCCGTACCTGTCATACCGGCTAACTTGTGATACATACGGAAGTAGTTCTGTAAAGTAATCGTTGCAAAAGTCTGAGTGGCAGCTTCGACTTTTACATTTTCTTTCGCTTCGATAGCCTGATGCAAACCGTCCGAATAGCGGCGTCCTTCCATGATACGCCCGGTCTGCTCATCCACGATCTTCACTTTATTATCGAGTACTACATATTCTACATCCTTCTCGAACAAGGTATAGGCTTTCAACAACTGATTGACAGTATGTACCCGTTCGGATTTCATCGCATAATTCTGGATCAGTTCATCCTTCTTCGCCAATTTTTCTTTATCATCCTTCGTGTCCCGTTCGATCTCTGCAATCTCCGAGCCGATATCCGGGAGGATAAAGAATTTCGGATCTTCCCCTGCGGCTGTGATGGTATCATGTCCCTTATCGGTCAGGTCGATCGAATTCAGTTTTTCATCGATCACAAAATATAAAGGATCGGTAATCTCCGGCATTCTCCGGTTATTTTCCTGCATGTATTCGTTTTCCGTCTTGATCAGGATCGCTTTATTGCCTTCTTCACTCAAAAACTTGATCAAAGGTTTGTATTTGGGCAACCCTTTATGTGCCCTCAGTAACAATATCCCCCCTTCTTTTCTCTTTTTAGAATCATCGCTGGCCAACAACTCTTTCGCTTCCTTAAAAGTCTGCATCACAAATTCCTGTTGCATTCTCACGAGGCGCTCCACCCGGGGCTTGTATTCATCGAACATCTGATCGTCTCCTTTGGGTACAGGGCCGGAAATAATCAACGGCGTACGGGCATCGTCGATCAATACGGAATCGACCTCGTCGACAATCGCAAAATTGTGCTTACGCTGTACCAAATCCTCCGGATTGATAGCCATATTATCACGCAGATAATCGAAACCGAATTCGTTGTTCGTACCGAAAGTAATATCGGCCATATAAGCCTGCCGACGCTGGGGAGAATTGGGTTGATGCTTATCGATACAATCGACAGAAAGCCCATGGAACATATAAAGCGGCCCCATCCACTCCGAGTCACGTTTGGCCAGGTAATCGTTTACCGTCACCATATGCACACCACGTCCGCTCAAAGCATTCAGGAACACCGGAAGAGTAGCCACCAAGGTCTTCCCTTCACCGGTAGCCATCTCTGCAATTTTTCCCTGATGCAAAACAGCACCACCGATCAGCTGCACGTCATAATGCACCATATCCCAGGTCACCTCATTTCCTCCGGCAAGCCAGGAATTGAAATAAATGGCTTTGTCACCTTCTATCTCGACAAAATCGTGAGTAACCGCCAAATCCCGGTCGAACTGGGTCGCCGTCACTTCAATTTCAGTATTCTCTTTAAAACGACGGGCGGTTTCCTTCATCACAGCAAAGGCTTTAGGCATCAATCCGGTCAAAACTTCTTCTACCTTTTTGTCGATCTGTTCTTCCAGCTTATCTATACGATCGTAAATTTCCTCCCGTTCTTCGATCGAAGGCCTTTCCTCTTCCACTTTCCGTTTGAGTGCTGCAATCTCATTCTCTTCTTCTCCGATATATTCACGTACTTCCTTTTTCATATCTTCAGCAACTGCACGTAATTCATCGGCACTGATACTTTTCAGCTTCTCCCACTCTGCATTCACTTTGGCCACAATCGGCATCAGTTCTTTCATATCCCGGTCGGATTTATTTCCGAACAGGCTTTTTAAAATATCATTAAAACCCATTTAATTATAAATTGTAAATTGTAAACAGTAAAATTTTAATTGACGACACTTCGTCAACCTTTCAGAAAATTGAATTTCCTCTCGTTTATCCGAGATAGACTACCCTCGTAAATCTTAATTATAATTTGCAGATTAAACCTCAGGAGCCCTGATCTTATGGGCAATACGACATAAGGATCCGATATTGACACGGACCGTTTTATCGAAAGTAAAATCATCGGCAAGCGCCTCGACGACGGGGATTTGAAAATAATCCGGAGGTAAACCGGAACAAAAAACCTGTTCATCTTCTTCTTCTTCCAAATAAACAGATACGACCTTTACCGTATTGGTTATGATCAATCTACACCTTTCCCCTCTCAAAGACTCTCCACAACCCTGAGCCTTTAAAGGAATCGTTACGGCACAACCGGCCATAACATACAATGCAGCGATCAAATATCTGTTCATTTCCACAAGTGACAAATATAAGGGAAAATACAAGAAGTTAAAAATGTTTCCGAAAGAAAATCAACAGATAAATGATCGGTAGTTTCCTGTGTATCCTAAAATGTAGGTTCAATTTTTTTCATTCTATTCCGATTCCGGGTTTTGTGCCGTCAGACCGGTTCGCCCGGAACGGTCCGCCGGTCAGTGATAGAAAAAGGTAGACGACCGACAGAAGCGACCGGGTCCCCAAACACGATCACCGAAGACGGATTACTAACGAAATAAACCTACTTTTATAAGTCCCAATATGTATATAACGGCCCAAATAATACTTTTCTTATATTTGCCGGACATATGGGAATTTAATCCGTCACAAACATGAATAAAATCGTTGTAGCAATAGATTCTTTCAAGGGAAGTTTAAGTTCCCGTGAAGCCGCCGAGGCAGCAGAACAAGGTATCAAAACAATCTTTCCGCAGTGTGAAGTACTGCATTTTCCGGTAGCCGACGGGGGTGAAGGCATACTGGAAATCCTGACGGATGCTTTCCACGGCCATACCGTTCCGCTTGTCGCCCATAACCCACTTATGCAAAAAATAACTACACAATACGGTATCTCGGAAGACGGCCGCACGGCATTGGTAGAAATGGCAAGGATCAGCGGCCTGCCACTGTTACCTCCCTCCCGGCGGAATCCCATGCTCACGACCTCCTATGGTCTGGGAGAAATCATTGCAGAAGCCCTGAACAAAGGATGCCGGCACTTTATTATCGGAATAGGCGGAAGTGCCACGAACGATGCCGGTTTAGGCATGTTACAAGCTTTAGGATTCCGCTTTTTCGATCACGACAATAAGCTTTTAGGAAGCGGAGGACAAATATTGTCGCGAGTCGCTGGCCCACGGCGGTTCATCCGGCTCTGTCCGAAGCCAGTTTCACCATCGCCTGCGATGTCGATAATCCTTTTTACGGTCCCCGTGGGGCTACCCGGATATTCGCCGGACAGAAAGGAGCAACCCCCGAAATGACAGAGCATCTGGAAGCAGGCATGCAAGCTATAGCTGCCGTTATCGCCCAAACTACCGGAAAAGACATCGGCCGGATTCCCGGCTCCGGAGCAGCCGGAGGAGTCGGAGGAGCTTTTCTGGCTTTTACGAATGCCCGGTTAATGTCCGGGATTGACTTGATCCTAACCCATCTTCAGTTCGGTAAGCGAATCCAAAATGCCGATCTCATCATCACCGGAGAAGGAAGTGCCGATGCACAAACGACTATGGGAAAAGTGGCTTACGGCATACTTCGGGAAGCCCGTAAACAAAACATTCCGGTCCTTCTGGTAGCCGGCCATATTGCAGATACCCCTTCCTTGTATACCGCAGGATTCAGTGGCATATTTTCCATCGCCCCGGGTCCGGTGACTCTGGAAAAATCCATGCATCCCGAATTTGCCGCTACCCACCTGCAACGGCTGATCACTCAGATTTGCAAGCTATTACAAGCTTTCAGGGTTTGATCTGATTCAAAATCAAATGACAGGCAGGAGTATATACCGATCCATGATCGAATCCCTGCAATTCATAAAGGGTGACTTTGTCGTTCCCCAAAGCTTTCAGTATAACTTCAAGGTGCAAATTTTCTTCGTAACGGGCTGTCATTTCCAACTGCCGGTCTCCGGTTATCATCACCAAAGGAGGTATCCCCTTACGTGCCCGATTAAGCGGTGCATAGCAATCGACAACAGGAATATCGAACGGGATATTCCGTTCCTTCCGAATCGTAAAATGAGTATTCGTCTGACCACTTACCGGGAAAAGTCCGGCCAAACGATCGGCATCTTCCCCGTACCGTGCCAGATAGGCTTTATCCAACCCCACCATCAGGGTGAGGTATCCTCCGGCAGAATGCCCGGCCACGTATACCCGGGTGGGATCTCCCCCATATTCCCCGATATGTTTCATCACCCAAGCCACAGCAGCTGCCGCATCGTCGATATAAGCCGGATGGGTAGCCCGGGGACTTAACCGGTAATTCACGCCCGCCACAGCTATTTTCCGTCCCTGAAAAACAGGCGGAATTTCCTTTCCCCCACCTTCCAATCCACCCCCGTGAAACCAGACGATCGTGGCAAAACCTTTCTGCTGCTCCGGATAATACAAATCCAGTTTACAACGTTCTTTCCGGTAAGCATCCGTATCGGAAACAGGTACATAAGAAATATCCTTCAATGTTTTATACTGCGCCCACACGGGAAGACCGATCCATATAAATAGAAAAAACAGTATGCTATTTTTTTTCACCTCTGTGCTGATTTTACTTCGCAAAAAACGACCTTATTTCTTATCTCCGAATGCCAGATCACCGGCATCTCCCAACCCCGGATCGATATAGAATTTATCGGTCAAAGCCTCATCCAGAGCAGCTGTCCACAAAGTCAACGGCTCTCCTGCCAATTCTTTTTCCACATATTCCACACCTTGCCGGCTGGCAATGACTGAAGCGATATGCGTATGAGCAGGCAAACTCCCCTGTTTCAACAATTCCCGGTAAGTGATCACCAGGGATTTACCGGTTGCCAGCATCGGATCGACCAGTAAAAGTTGTTTTCCAGTCAAATCGGGGGTATAAACCGAATCGAACCGGATTTCGATTTGTCCCTCTACCCGGCTATAAGCCCGGCGGGCAGAAACAAAGGCACTTCCTGCATGATCGAAATAATTCAGAAATCCCTGATGAAAAGGCAAGCCGGCCCTCAACACTGTAGCGATAACCACTTCTTGCCGGGGCAACATCACCGAAATCGGATTGATCGGAGTCTGGATCGTCCGGGCACTATAATCGAACGTTTTACTGATTTCATAAGCCATCACTTCCCCCACCCGTTCCAGATTACGCCGGAATCGCATGCGGTCTTGCTGAATATCTACCGCTCTGATCTCAGACAAAAAAGTATTTAAAACAGAATTCCGGGTATCAATTACATTTACCATAATCTTTTCCTTGTATTTAGCACACAAAGAAAACAAAACTTACCCCAAGGAACAAAAAATGTCCGTTCTTTTTCAAGTACGGTAATAGAAAACAATAGAAGCCTTTTCTAAAGTATGTTTCCAAAGCTTAAATCCGACCTGTGCGGGAAGAGTATCTTTGGACATTTCCAGTGATTCGATATCCAAAGCATACAAGGTAATCATATAATTATGCCACCCATGCCCATGAGGAGGATTGGGCCCTCCGTAACCATAAGTACCGTAATCATTCAAACTCTGTACTGCCGAAACCGGTGCTAAATGACCGAATGTATTCCCGGCATCCGGACGCAGTTCACCGACACTAGCCGGAATATCGAACATCAGCCAATGCCAGAACCCACCTCCGGTAGGAGCATCTTTATCGTACATGGTAATGGCAAAACTACGTGTACCTTCGGGGGCATTCACCCAGGAAAGCTCGGGAGAGATATTCTGTCCGCCACAATCCGGATGTACCTGCCGTAACGCAGCCACACCCCCGGTATCGTTGCTACGTAAAGTAAAAGTTTCTATTTTCATGACTCTTCGTTTTTATTTTCTAAACGAAAAATCACGAAAAATGTTTATCGAAGTTGGGTTGAAAATTCTTTGATCCGTTGTTCGTCGGCTTTCCGGCATATCAGAATCACATTGTCCTGTTCGGCAACGATATAATCTTTCAATCCCTGAATCAATATTTTCTTATCAGCCGAAACATGCACGACACACCCTTCACTCTCCACCATACATACCTTGCCGCCGACAACCGCATTTCTTCCATCTCCTTTCGGTAATTGTTCGTACAAAGACCCCCAGGTTCCCAGATCAGACCATCCGAAAGCTGCGGGAAAAACATAAATATTGGAAGCATGCTCCATAATGGCGTAATCGACAGAAATATGCTTACATTCGGGGAATTTTGCATCGATTGCCTGCTGTTCGTCCGAAGAATAATAAATATCGTTCAAAGAATCGAATATAGCCGCTATTTCGGGTTCATTCCGGCGGAAAGCATTTTCAACCGTCCTCACATTCCACAGAAAAATTCCGGCATTCCAATAATATCCCCCTGCCGCCAGATAAGCTTCTGCCGTTTTCAAATCCGGTTTTTCTTTAAATCCTTCCACCTCCCTGATTACTTTTGCTCCGGATTCCGCACCGTCTTCTTCCTGTTTTACTTTTATATAACCATACCCGGTTTCCGGACGGGTCGGCCACATCCCTATAGTCAGAATCCGATCCTCGCTTTTCACAAAATCTATCCCTTCACGGATCACCCGTTTAAATTCAGGCACATCCATCACGATATGATCGGCCGCCGTGACAATCAAATTCGCTTGCGGATCTTTCTTTTTAATCTTCCAGGCTGCATAGGCAATACAAGGAGCCGTATTACGCATACAGGGCTCGAGCAATATATTGGAATCCGGGATTCCGGGTAATTGAGCTTTCACCAGCTCCCGATACCGGACAGAAGTAACGACCCATATATTTTCCACCGGACAAATCCCTTCAAAACGATCTGCCGTAAGCTGCAATAAAGTATATCCAGTCCCTAAAACATCGATAAATTGCTTCGGTCTCTCAGGAGTACTCATCGGCCAAAACCGACTTCCTACTCCACCGGCCATAATAATAATATGATTCATCGGATTCTCTATTTTAAGCTATTAATTGCGGTAAAGAAAAACTGAAAACAGAACCTAGATTTTCTTCGGATTCAAACCAAAGTTCTCCTCCGTTTTTACGGGCGAAATCCCGGCAAAGCAACAATCCTAATCCCGATCCCTCCTCACTATTGGTACCGTAAGTGGTAAAATGAGTACTATCTTTCAACAATTTATGCTGATCTTCTTTTTTTATCCCTTTACCTGAATCGGTCACCGATACGATCACTTTCCCATCCTCTGCCTTGATCCCGACCTTGATCTCCGAATCAGGATTACTGAATTTCACTGCATTAGATATTAAATTTCTCAAAATGGATTTGATCATTTCGATATCCACATAGACAAAAAAAGACTCATGATCCGTGCGGATCAATTTGATATGTTTCACTTCGGCGACAGAGTTCATCACTTCCACCACCCCATCCGCCAGTTCACTGATATCCAATTTCTGCGGAATAACCGTCAATTTACCCAATTGACTTTTCGTCCATTTCAACAGATTATCCAGTAAGCTGAATACTTCTTCCGAAGTCTTGTTACTCATTTCAAGCATATCGAAAATATCCGGATCGATCTTATCTTTCTCCACGCTCATCATAATGGTATTCAATAACATCTTCATAGAAGCCATCGGAGAGCGCAAATCATGAGCAATCACCGAATACATTTTATCTCTCCCGGCAATGGTTTTCCTCAGCTCTTCATTTTTTTCCTCTATAATCCGCCGGGCAGCCACCAACGACAATTGGTGTTTTATTCTGACCATCAATTCTTCTTTCCGGAAAGGTTTGGATATAAAATCGCCCACTCCCAGTTTGAAGCCATTGACAATGCTTTGGGTGTCATCTAAAGCTGTCAGGAAAATAATAGGAATCTCACAGCGGAACTCTTCCGATTTCAGGCGTTCAGCCACCTCGAATCCATCCATTCCGGGCATCATAACATCCAGCAATATCAAGTCGGGATTTTCATTCCGAATCACTTCCAAAGCCTCCTGCCCGTTATTCGCCACCAGAATGCCGTACCCTTCCTTACCAAGCAAAGCTTTTAACAAAAGTACATTGGTTTGAACATCATCAACTACAAGTAACTTAAATTCTGCCGGATTTATCTGCATAATTTATTTTGTTTATACAACTTTTAAATTTTGTCCAAAATTACAAATATTCCCGATTTTTCTCTCCATTCAGGAAATTGTTTTTCTATTCAACCCGAATATACAACAATCTTGTCAAAATTTATAACTGAAAAAAAAGAGAATTGTCAATCCTGCACCCTATCTTTGTATCAGTGAAGATAGGGCTTCACAAGTTGTTCAAGTCGTATTCAGAATATTTATCCCCCTTTATTATATGTTAATCTCATTTTGAAATGGAATGTAGATACTAATTGAAAAGTGCGCCAATATTCCAGTTGAAAATTGCGCCACCATAGGATAAGTATAATGACCTTTGTATAATCCAAATGCAAAGGTAAAATGAAGACTATGGTAGAAAGACAATCAATAATACACATGTATAGA
>OGRG01000725.1_pt1 | contig 27086 bp, 19 predicted proteins | sample 1553501 | NCBI WGS metagenome assembly OGRG01 (sample SAMEA2580018, study PRJEB22360) | human gut metagenome | biome: human gut; feature: human-associated habitat; material: faeces | place: Denmark | collected 2008/2010 | reverse complement strand
GCTATAAAATCGCCATCTGTGAACAGCTGACCGACCCAGCCACCACAAAGGGGCTGGTGGAACGGGATGTCATCCGAATCGTAACGCCGGGGACGCTAATTGAAAGCAACCTGCTCGAAGAGGGAGCAAACAACTATCTTTGCAGCCTGTATTTTGAAGAGGGCGGCGATTGTGGACTTTGCTTTGCAGATTTGTCCACAGGGGATATCATTGCTCTGCTGCCGGAACAGAAGAATTTAGAGGCAAATGTGATTGATGCCCTTTCTCGCTATACACCAGCGGAAATTCTGATGAATGAAGATGCACTGCTATTGAAAAGCGTGATGGAGTTCATCAAGATTCGGTTGCAGTGTGTCGTCACGATGCGAGATGCAGAATGCTTTTCCGCAGAACGCAATCATGATTTTGTGTGCCATCAGTTCCAAGTGCCGGAATTGTCCTATTTACAGCTGCCGGAAACGGGTTCAGAAACAGCAGCTGTTTACGGTATGATGGACTACATCAAGGAAACCCAGAAGAATCAAATTGCCCGATTTATTTCCCTGACGGTCAACGATGATGATGCTTATTTAGGGCTGGATTTCAATGCAAGAAGAAATCTGGAGCTGACCGAAACGCTGCGGGGCAAAGAACGAAAAGGTTCGCTGCTCTGGCTGATGAATACCGCAAAAACATCCATGGGAAAGCGAATGCTGAAAACATGGATTGAACAGCCGCTTGTTCAGCCGGCAAAAATCATGGCTCGGTTGGATGCCGTGGAAATTTTTGTCAAGAAAAGCGTTGTTTTGATGGAAGTGCGGTCGATTTTAGATTCTGTCTATGATTTGGAACGCCTGATGACACGGGTGCTCTATAAGACGGCAACCCCAAGAGATTTGAAAGCACTGGCAACAACGGCAAGACAGATTCCAGCATTAAAGGCAGAGCTGGAAAAGGTTGCAGACCGCAAGTTGCTGGCAAGACTGCTCTCCCAGATTTCCAATCTGGATATGGTTGCCGATTTGGTTGACCGTGCAATTGTGGAGAATCCTCCGGTTTCTGTCAAGGATGGCGGTGTGATTCGGGAGGGCTTCCATCAGGATTTGGATTATCTCCGGGGTATCATGAACGGCGGCAATCAAATCATTGAAAAGATGGAACAGTCCGAACGGGAACGTACTGGCATTAAAGGCTTGAAGATTGGATTCAATCGGGTGTTCGGATATTATATTGAAGTGACCCGTTCTTACTATGATTTAGTGCCAGATGATTACGTCCGGAAACAGACACTCACCAACTGCGAGCGATTCATTACACCAGACCTGAAAAAGACAGAAAACGATATTCTCAGTGCCAAGGAAAAAGCCCTGCGGCTGGAAGAATCGCTGTATGTAGAAGTTCGGGATTGCCTTGCTGCACAGCTGAAGCAGGTACAGGAAACCGCCTCGGCGATTGCACAGGTGGATGTATTGGCAGCGTTCGCAAATGTTGCAATTGAAAACCAGTACACAAAGCCGGAAATTGCCATGGATGGCGTGATTCAGATTCGTGGTGGCAGACATCCCGTTGTGGAACGGATGCTCAGCGATGACATTTTCGTGCCGAATGATACCTATCTGGACAACAAAGCCAATCGGATGCTGTTGATTACAGGCCCGAATATGGCAGGAAAATCCACCTATATGCGACAAGTGGCATTGATTACGCTGATGGCACAGATTGGCTCATTTGTTCCGGCAGATTATGCGAAAATTTCTGTTGTGGATAAAATTTTCACCCGAGTTGGAGCATCGGACGACCTGACCGCTGGACAGAGTACGTTCATGGTGGAAATGCACGAGGTTTCTGACATCCTGAAATATGCAACGCCAAACAGCCTTGTGATTCTGGATGAAGTTGGACGGGGCACATCGACCTTTGATGGTGTCAGCATTGCCCGAGCCGTTGCAGAGTACATTTGCAATAGTCGGCAGATTGGCTGTAAAACGCTCTTTGCAACGCATTACCATGAACTGATTGATTTGGAACACACCATTGAGGGTGTGAAAAATTATAGTATTGCAGTGAAAAAGCATGGCGATACCATTCGATTCCTGCGGAAGATTGTGCCGGGCGGCATTGATGACAGCTATGGCATTGAAGTTGCCAAGTTGGCAGGGCTGCCGGAAAAGGTGGTTAAGCGTGCCAGAGTCTTGCTGCGGCAGATGGAACAGCAGACCGCTGCCCAGAATCAAAAGCCGGAACAATCAGACGATATGCAGTATAGTTTTGCTGCGATGCAGCAGGAACAGGCTGTTCAGATGCTGAAAAAGACAAACTTACAGGAACTTTCTGATGCAGAATGCCGACAGGTTCTCGAAGAAGTAACGAATTTGCTGCGAGGTTGACAGCGTCGCAGGAATAGACAGAAAGGAGCACGGCTGTGTCAAAAATTGCAGTGTTGAGCAAAGAAATTTCAGAGTTGATTGCAGCCGGAGAGGTGATAGAACGGCCTGCCTCTGTTGTGAAAGAGGTCGTTGAAAATGCAATTGATGCAGAGGCAAAGCATATTACCGTCGAAATCAAGCACGGCGGAACAACTTATATGCGAGTTGCAGACGATGGCTCTGGCATTGCATCGGAAGATGTACCGACGGCATTTTTCCGCCATGCAACCAGTAAGATTCACGACCGGAAAGATTTGGAATCCATCTATACATTGGGATTTCGAGGGGAAGCATTGGCATCCATTGCAGCGGTTTCCAAGGTGACACTTCTGACGAAACGCCGAGAAGATGACTATGGAACGCACTATGAGATAATTGGCGGAACGCCGACAGGCGAACCGGAGCAGGGCGGCTGTCCGGATGGAACAACGATCCTCATTCGGGACTTGTTTTTCAATGTTCCGGTACGGCAGCGGTTTATGAAAAAAGATGTGACAGAAGCCAACGCTGTCAGCCAGATTGTGCAGAAAATTGCGTTATCGCATCCGGAAATTTCCTTTCAGATGATTCGGGATAATCGAATGGAATTTTGCACAGATGGCAACGGCGATTTATACGCTGCGATTTATGCCTTGTTTGGAAAAGAGTTTGCCCATGATTTAATCCCTGTGCAGTATGACGATGGATTTTTACGGGTGAGCGGTTATGTCGGAAAGCCGCTTTATTCCAAGTCGAACCGCACATTTCAGCATTTCTTTATCAATGGACGGTATATCCGTTCTCGTGTGTGCAGCGTTGCACTGGAAAGTGCCTATCAAAATTTGATTATGACCGGAAAGTTTCCAACGTGTGTGTTAATGCTGGAGATGCTGCCCGTGGATTTAGATGTCAATGTCCATCCGGCAAAGGCAGAAGTCCGGTTTACCAGCGAGAAAAATGTTGCAGACAGTTTGTTTTTTGCGGTGAAAAATGCACTGTTGGAAAACGGGCTGATTTATGACTTTCAGTTCCGCCACAATGCACAGGACTGGACAAAACAGCCAGCTGTTTCCACGCCGATGCAGCAACCGACATTGCCGCACTTGAAAGAGCCATCTGACCCGTTCGCCTCAAAGGCAGAGCCGGAAGTAGAATCTCCCCCACCGCCGCAAACGATTTACCCGACGCAATATCATTATGACATCGGGGAAACCATGGCAGCATTGATGCCGGAGGAAACCCGTCCGGCAGCCCTTGAGAATCCGCAAGCGGAGCATACAGAATCAGAATTAGAATTGGGTCAGAACGCAGAGTTTGAACTGCTGCCGGAAGAATCTGCATTGCCGGAAACGATTCTCCCACTGCCAACCACAACATCAGAACCATCTGTTCCGGAGTCACTGCCGGAAAAGCAGACGATTTTACCGGAAATCCGTGTGATTGGGGAAGTGTTTCAGAATTATATTCTGGCAGAAATCTCAGCGGAACAGAAACTGGTGATTTTTGATAAGCACGCTGCCCACGAACGGGTGATTTTTGAACGGCTGAAAAGCGGTGCAGCGAAACAATATCAGCAACTTTTGATGCAGAAAACAGAAACACTCTTGCCAATGGATGAATTTGCATTGATGCAGGAGCAGACCGAACAGCTGGCAAATATGGGCTTTTCGTTTGACTTCTCCAATCCGCCCTTTTTGCGGACAACGGCTGTTCCAACTTTTTTGCAGTCGCTGAACATTGATGAAATTGTCACGGAGATTGCACACAATTTTGCACTTGGAAAAATCAATCCGCAGACGGCGTATCTGGACGATTTGCTGCACACCATGGCGTGCAAGGCAGCAATTAAGGCACATGATAAAAATGATTTGGCGGAATTGCAGGAACTGGCTCAGATTGTCTATGCAGATGAACAGGTTCGGCATTGTCCGCACGGCAGACCGGTGATGTTTGTTATCAAAAAACATGAACTGGAAAAACAATTTAAGAGGGTATGAGATGCAGACAAAAGAAAAAATCCCGATTCTTGCTGTGGTAGGGCCGACCGCCTCCGGAAAGACTGCCCTAGGCGTAGAACTTGCAAAGGCATACAACGGGGAAGTGGTTTCAGCGGATTCCATGCAGATTTACAAGGGCATGGACATTGCAACCGCAAAGCCAACACCGGAAGAAATGCAGGGCATTCCGCACCACTTAATTGATATTCTGCCACGGGATACCATTTTTAATGTTGCGGACTATGTGAAGCTGGCAGAGCAGGCGATTGCAGACATCACCCAGCGTGGAAAGCTGCCGATTCTGGTCGGTGGAACAGGGCTGTATCTTGCATCGCTGCTGGACAATGTGCAGTTTGCAGAAACCAAACAGGATGCTGCCCTGCGAAAAGAGCTGACAGACTACGCAGAAACACACGGGACGGAAGCCCTGCACGAGCGATTGAAAGCAGTTGACCCAGCAGCCGCAGCGGCGATTCATCCGAATAATGTGGTGCGAGTGGTGCGGGCGTTGGAAGTGACATTGCTATCTGGTAAGCCGTTCAGCGTACAAAAAGCAGAGAGTCGCACGCAGCCTTCTCCGTATGATGCTTGTATCATCGGGCTGGACTATGAAGACCGGCAAGTTCTATATGACCGCATCAATCGGCGAGTGGATTTGATGGTGGAAAATGGACTGGTGGAAGAGTCCTATGCCGTCTGGAAAACCAATCCAAAGCAGACCGCAGCAAATGCCATCGGATACAAAGAATTGATTCCCTATTTCACCGGAGAAAGCGATTTATCCGCCTGTATCGACAAATTAAAGCAGGAAACACGGCGATATGCCAAACGGCAGCTGACTTGGTTTAGAAAAAGAACGGATGTCGTGTGGATAAAATTGTACAAATTTAACAATAACAAAGAAATCTTAGAAAAATCCAAGAAAATTATAGCCAAACAGCAATTCTTGTGCTATAATAGAATAGGTCTTTTTGAAACAACAGAAAAATGAGAAGAAAAAGACCGGATGCGTAGGAAGGAGCAGTTACAATGAACAAAATGATGAACTTACAGGATGTATTTTTAAACCAGGCAAGAAAAGAAAAAATCCTGGTGACCATTATTCTGATGAATGGTTTTCAGTTTAAGGGCATTGTCAAAGGATTTGACAGCTACATTGTCATCCTGGAATGCAACGGAGAACAGAATCTGGTGTATAAGCACGCCATCTCCACATTAAAACCAACTCGCCCCATTGCGATTCTCGATGCGGCAGAAAAAGAAGATTGATTGAGGTATGGATTCTAACACAAGAATGATGCACATTCTGCTGATTGTGCTTTCGATTGCCATCATTGCCACCATTGGTACGATTTTTTACCACTTTGTGGACACGCAGTATAAGACAGAAACGGCAGTTTCTGCTACAGCGGAACAATCGGAAACCTTTCAGGGGGTTTATGTGCGAGATGAAACCGTATTGACCTATAACGGCTCTGGTGCGATTAGTTATAACGTGCCGGACGGCGGAAAGGTCGAAAAGGGCGGAACGATTGCGGAAATTTATGCCGACCAGTCCGCCATTGAAACAAATCAGCAAATTGCAGCGTTGCAGCAGGAATTGAACCTGCTGAACCGTATCTCCAACCCCGGCATTTTACAGAATGCTCAGCCGGCAGAATTGTCCACACAAGTGAAACGCTATTATAATCAGATTACTTACTGCAAAGACAGCGGAAATCTGTCTGGCTTGCAGGCTGCAAAGAGTGATTTCCAGATCGCCTTGAGTGCCTATCAATTGGTCGTCAATCAAGGTGCAGAAAACTTTTCAGAGCAGGCAACTGCCGTTTCGGAAGAAATCACCAAGCTGCAAAATTCCAAGCAAGCCCCACGGGATACCGTAAAGGCAGCTTCTCCGGTTTATTTTGTCAGCTATGCAGATGGATATGAATCCAAGCTGACTACCGACAACATCGACAAGCTGACCATTGATGACATCAAAGCGGTACAGAATAACAACGGTCTGCAAAGCGATACGATTGTGGGAAAAACCATTGACAGCTACGGCTGGTATATGGTGGGTGTCATTGACAATACCACATTGGAATATCAGGTGGATGATGAAGTCACTTTAAAACTGGCAAATTCCGGTGCAACAGCAAATGCGGTGATTACCGATTTGCGGACAAGCAGCGACCCAAAAGAAACGCTGATTGTGCTGCACTGTGATTATATGACATCGGATTTCGTAAAGAACCGTTCCGAACGGGTCGAAATCATCAAGGGTGAGTATGAGGGCATTCAAGTGCCAAGAAGTGCTATCCGGTTCAAGGAACTGGAGGAAACTTCTACCAACGTACTGACTGGCGAAGAAACAACGATCAAAGTCAATTACCGTGGCGTTTATGTCATGGACGGCGAAACGGTTACATTCCGGAAATTGGATGTCATCTATGAAGGCGATGACTATGTATTGTCTTCACTGAATGCCGGTGACGGCTATTTGATTCTTTATGATTCCATTATTGTAGAGGGGATAGATGTAAATGGAGAATAGTTTTGATTATATCACGGAAAACTATAACCGGATTTACAACGAGATTGAAGCGGCAAAGGCAAAATACCGGAAGCCATCTGACCATGTGGATTTCATGGCAGTGACCAAAACGGTTGCACCGGAAGCCGTCAATCACGCCATTCACTGCGGTATTTCCCTGCTGGGGGGAAATCGGGTGCAGGAATATCTTTCCAAGCGGGACTTTTATGACCCGTCCGCAACGGTGCACTTTATTGGACACTTACAGACCAATAAAGTCAAATACATCATTGAAGATATGGCACTGATTCACTCTGTGGATTCGGTGCATCTTGCGAAAGAAATTGACCGGCAGGCTGCCCGTGTTGGAAAAGTGCAGGAGATTTTGATAGAAGTCAACATTGGTGATGAAACGTCCAAGAGCGGAATCGCACCGGAACAGTTAGTGCCGCTGCTCGAAGAAGTCGCAACCTTCCAGAATTTGAAGGTAAAAGGCTTGATGACCATCCCGCCAGCCGGAGAAAATGAGAAATTTCTATCAAAAATGCAAGATTTATATCTTGACATTCGCAGCAAAAACATGGATAATATAGATATGGACATCCTTTCTATGGGCATGTCCGGCGATTACGCAAAAGCCATTCAGTATGGTGCAACCCTGGTACGAATCGGCTCAGCACTTTTTGGTGCAAGAGTCTACCGATAAAATGAACCTGTGACATAGAAAAAAACAGGCTTCCTGTACTGAACCCGCACATTGGCAGTCAGGCAGAGAAAAAGAAAGATAGAACGTGCGGAGAACGGAGATTGTTATGAGTTTTTTTAATGGATTGAAAGATTTCTTTATGCCGAACGAAGACGAGTATGCAGAACCGACCGAACCGGTCACCAAAAAAGAACCGGAACAGCCGGCAGCAGCTGCACCATCGCCTCAGCCGAGTTCTTCTTATGAAAGCAGCAGCTCTGCTTATAGCAGTGCATCTTCCTACACACCGCCGGTGAACCCAGCACCCGCTCCCAATGACCCCCCGCCGGGGACCCCAGCACCAGCTCCCAACGAACCGCCGAGAAATAATCGTGTGGTCAATATCAAGGCAACGACCCAGCTGCAAGTGGTTCTGGTAAAGCCGGAACTGTTCACCGATGCAAAGCAGATTGCAGACCATCTGATGGCAAATAAGACCGTTGTTCTGAATCTGGAATCCGCAACCGAAGCCAACAGAAGACGGATCATTGACTTCTTGGTCGGCGTTGCCTATGCACAGAACGGCAACATCAAGCCGGTTGCAAACCAGACTTATATTGTAACCCCGTATAATGTTGGATTCGTTGGTGATGAATTCGTGGGGGAACTGGAAAATAACGGTTTGATTATGTGATGAATCGCAGAGAAACAGAATCGGAATCGGTTTTCTTTTCCCGTTTGCAAGACCTCGCCGACCGCTGTCGGCGGGATTGTGCACCCGATTGCACCATGTTTCTGGATGAAATGCAGTGTGCCGCTGCGGACGCATTTTTGCAGCGGCAGGCGGAATTGGCGTATCAGTTCTGGGGCGGTTATGAACAGGCAGAGCGAAAATGCTGCTGTTTGTATCCGGATTTTCTGGAGTTCGATCCGGCTTGGGTTGGATGTCGATGCGTCACCATCCGCTATTCCAACCTGCAAACACTGGAGCATCGGGACTTTTTGGGGGCAGCATTGGGCTGTGGACTGAAACGGGAAACCATCGGCGATATTCTGATTGAAAAAGGAAAAGCACAGCTTTGGGCGACCGATGCCGCAGCTGCACTGCTGGTGCAGTCTTTGGAAAAGGTAGGGCGTGGCGGCGTTCGCTGCACGGATACAGAACCGTTTTCCATTGTTCCCGTCCGGAAACGGATCGAACACCATGGAACGGTGTCTTCTCTTCGGTGCGATGCAATTGCGGCAGTGGTTACCAGACAAAGCCGGGAAAAGGCGGTCAGAATCATTCAACAAGGTTACATGGAGCGAAGCGGTCACACCGTTTTGCAGCCATCCGAACATATGCAGACCGGTGATATTTTTGTCATACGGGGCAGCGGCAAGTTCCAGCTGATTTCCGTATCCGAACCTTCTAAAAAGGGAAGGCTGCATATTTTCATTGAACAATATAAATGAGAGGTGGGCACAGAAATGATTAGTGCAAAGGAAATTCACGAACTTCGATTTGAAAAAGCTGCTTTTGGCTATAAGCAGGAAGACATTGACGAGTTTCTGACACAGCTGGAACAGGAAGTTGAAATTGCCGAACAGGAAATGGCAGACAGCAACGAAAAGATTCAGGTGCTGGCAGACAAAGTCCGGGAATATATGCGGGACGAAGATGCCCTGAAGGATGCCCTGTTGGGTGCACAGCGGGAAGGTCACCGGATTATTGCCGAAGCAAACGCCAAGGCGGATGGCATTATTGCCGATGCCAAGAAGCGTGCAGATGCCATGATGGACGAAGTAACCGTCAAGCATGAAGCCCTGCTGGCAAAGAATCAGGCAGAAATTGACGAAGCACATCAGGCTCTGGCAGATGCCAGAAAGCAGGTTGCAGACTTCAAGAAGGCTCTGTTTGATATGTATAAAGAACATTTGCAGATGCTGTCAACCATGCCAGAAGAAGATGATTTGGAATTTGGCTTTACACCGCAGCAGGATGAACCGGAAGAAGAAGCACCGGAACAGGAAATCCCGGTGGTATCCGCTCCGACTTCTGACCCGTTTGCCTCTTCGCAGTTCTCTGCAAAGACCATTCAGGGTTCTTATGATTCGCACTTTGGCGATTTGAGCGATGATGAAGACGAGGATGCGTAAACAAGCCGCACTTCATCGTATTTGAAAATTGCCTGCACAACAGGCAGCAAAGGTAATTCAACGAAAGGAGGGTTCTTTCCGGCGAAAACAAACTGGGAAGAACCAGATACAGATATGGCACAGGATTATAATGCAACATTGAACTTGCCGAAAACAGCATTTCCAATGCGTGGAAATCTGCCGAAGCGAGAACCAGATGTGCTGGGAAAATGGGAAGAACAAGACCTGTATGAAAAGATGGTTCAAAAGAATCAGGGTCGTCCGATGTATGTTTTACACGATGGTCCACCGTACGCAAACGGGGAAATCCATCTTGGTACAGCATTGAATAAGGTTTTAAAAGACTTTATCATTAAGTATAAGAACATGAGCGGCTTTTGTGCACCGTATGTACCGGGTTGGGATACCCACGGTCTGCCGATTGAATTGAAAGCATTGAAGTCCATCGGTGTGGAAAACGGTGCGATTTCTCCGGTAGAACTGCGGAAGCACTGCAAGAACTTTGCAATGAAGCACGTTCAGAATCAGATGAAGCAGTTCAAGCGTCTGGGCAGCTTGGGACATTATTGTGACCCATATTTAACTCTGAAGCCGGAATATGAAGCAAGACAGGTAGAAGTCTTTGGTGAAATGGCAAAGCGTGGCTATATGTATAAGGGCTTGAAGCCAGTATACTGGTGTCCGGATTGCCAGACTGCCTTGGCAGAAGCAGAAATTGAATATGAAAACGATCCGTGTGATTCTATCTATGTAAAGTTCCAGGTAATGGATGACAAGGGCGTGTTCTCGAAGCTGGGCATTGACCCGAAGCAGGTTTACTTCGTTATCTGGACAACGACTACCTGGACCATTCCGGGCAACCTCGCTGTTTGCGTTGGCCCTGATTATGAATACACCCTCGTAAAGGCTGGTTCGGAATATTACTGTATGGCAGTAGAACTGGTTGCACCGACCATGAAAGCAGCTGGTATCACCGATTATGAAACCATCGGCACATTCATGGGCAGTGAACTGGAACACATCCAGACCAAGCACCCGCTGTATGACCGGAATTCCATGGTCATTGTCGGCGACCATGTTACACTGGAAAGCGGTACAGGTTGTGTTCATACCGCTCCAGGCTATGGCGTAGAAGACTTTGAAGTCTGCAAGAATTATGATGAAATCGGCATTCTGGTTTGCGTGGATGCACACGGCAAGCAGACCGCAGAAGCTGGCGAATTTGAAGGCATGGACACCCAGCAGGCAAACAAGGCAATTGCTGCAAAGCTGGTAGAATGTGGAGCAATGCTGGCAACTGAACGGATTGTCCATCAGTATCCGCACTGCTGGCGTTGCCACCAGCCGATTATTTATCGTGCAACCGAACAGTGGTTCTGTTCCGTTAAGGGCTTCAAGGATGATGCCATCCGTGCAATCGAATCCGTTCAGTGGATTCCGGAATGGGGCGAAGAACGCATCAAGGGCATGGTACGGGATCGCAGCGACTGGTGTATTTCCCGTCAGAGAACTTGGGGCGTGCCAATCCCGATTATTTATTGTAAGGATTGCAAGAAGCCAATCATCAACGACACCACCATCAAGAACATTGCAGATTTGTTCCGTGCAGAAGGTGCAGATGCATGGTGGACAAAGGATGTCAAGGACTTCATTGACCCGTCCGTTACCTGCGAATGCGGCTGCAAGGAATTTACCAAAGAATATGACATCATGGATGTTTGGTTTGATAGCGGCGTTTCTCACACTGCGGTTATGGAACAGTATGATTGCCTGCGTTGGCCGGCTGACCTGTATCTGGAAGGTGCTGACCAGTATCGTGGCTGGTTCCAGTCATCCTTGCTGACTTCTGTTGTCTATAAGGGTAAAGCTCCGTATAAGGCAGTTTGTACGCATGGCTGGGTTGTAGACGGCGAAGGCAGAAAGATGTCCAAGTCTTTGGGCAACGGTATCATGCCGGATGAAATCATTCAGCAGTATGGTGCAGATATTCTCCGTCTGTGGGTTGCTTCTTCCGATTATCATTCTGATATCCGGATTTCCAAGGCAATTTTGCAGCAGCTTTCCGATGCGTATAAAAAGATTCGGAACACCGCAAGATATATTCTGGGCAACCTCGGAAATGGGGCAGGCTTTAATCCAGATACAGATATGGTTTCCGATGACCAGCTGCATGAATTAGACCGCTGGGCATTGATTCGTCTGGATCGGCTGATTGACAAGGTACACGAAGGGTATACCAACTTTGATTTCCATGTGGTATTCCACAGCATTCACAATTTCTGCACGACCGATATGTCCAACTTCTATCTGGACATCATCAAGGATCGTCTGTACTGTGAAAAGGAAACCTCCGTTGCAAGACGGGCTGCACAGACAACCATGTATCGCATTTTGCGTGGCATGACATTGCTGCTTGCTCCGGTACTCTCCTTCACCGCAGAAGAAATCTGGGGCTTTATGCCGCACGGTGCAGCGGATGACACCGAAAGCGTCTTCCTGAACCAGATGCCGGAAAAGAGCGGTCTGGTTGCAGACGATGCATTCACAGAAAAGTGGAATCTGATTTATCAGACTCGTTTGGATGTCAACAAGATGCTCGAAGAAAAGCGGAATGAAAAGGTAATTGGGAAGTCGCTCGAAGCTGCGGTAGAAATTGCCGTTGCAGACGATGCCGCTTATGCAATTCTTTCTGAAAATAGAGAGCTGCTCGAAAAGGTTCTGATTGTATCCAGCGTAACGGTAACAAAGACCGATGCAGCAGAAAATCAGTATATCATTACAACAGCAGCTGGCGAAAAGTGCGAGCGTTGCTGGATGTATTCGACAACGGTCGGCGAAGACAAGACACATCCGACACTCTGTGCAAGATGTGCACACGTCATTTCTGAATAAAAGACGATGATAAAGATGACAGCCTGCCGGTTTTGTGCGGCGGGCTGTTCTTGTCCTCAGCGAAAAAGGGAGGAGCGTTTTACTTGATCATCCTATCTTGTATCTGCATCGTCTTGCTGGTCGGGGTTGACCAGTTCATTAAATATTGGGCTGTGCATACATTACAGCCACAAGGCAGCATTCCGTTTATCAAGATTGGCGGAAAAGAAGTTTTAAACCTGACCTATCTGGAAAATCAAGGTGCAGCATTCAGCAGCTTTTCGGGAATGCGGTGGTTTTTAATCGCTGTCACCGTCTTATTGATGGTAATTTGTGCAGTGCTCATGGTGAAATACCGAAAGCGTTCCAAGATGATTCCGATTTGCTCTGCACTGATTATTGCAGGCGGCATCGGGAATCTGATTGACCGTCTATTTCGGGATGGAAAAGTCATTGACTATCTGGATGTTCGGCTGTTTCATTTTGCTGTGTTTAACTTTGCAGATTGCTGCGTAGTCGTTGGCGTTTTCCTGCTGGCAATTTATATGCTCTTTTTAGAGGGCAGCTCGAAAAAATCCGACCGGAAAGAAGGTTCTGCATGAAAGAACCGTTGACGTTTACGCCGGAAGCGGTCGGGCAGCGTTTGGATAAATGGCTGGCGGAACAGGACACCTTAGACTTGACCCGTTCGGGGATTCAAACTCGCATGGAACAGGGCGATGTCACCGTCAATGGTGCAGCCGTTTCCAAGAATTATAAAATTCGCAGCGGTGATGTCGTGCAGGTTGTCATTCCAGAACCCGTTTCATTGGAACTTGTACCCGAACCAATTCCGCTGGACATTGTCTATGAAGATGATGATTTGCTGGTGGTGAATAAGCCGAAAGGCATGGTGGTACATCCTGCTCCCGGCAATCTGACGGGAACGCTGGTACATGCTTTGCTGTATCACTGCGGTGACCGGCTCTCCGGTATCAATGGTGTGATTCGTCCGGGCATTGTGCACCGCATTGATAAGAACACCAGCGGCTTGCTGATGGTGGCAAAGAACGACCACGCTCACTTGAAACTGTCGGAACAGATTCAGGCACATACCTTCACAAGAGCCTATCAGGCGATTGCCGTCGGGCGATTCTCGGAAAAGTTCGGAACGATTCATGCACCGATTGGGCGGCATCCCGTTGACCGGAAAAAAATGTGTGTCACACAGAAAAATTCCAAGGATGCCATTACACATTATACCGTGTTGGCGGAGTCCGGCAACTATACGCATCTGCGGTTACAGCTCGAAACGGGCAGAACCCATCAAATTCGGGTGCATCTGGCATATCTGGGGCATCCAGTGTTGGGCGATGATGTGTATGGAAAGCCGTTCCCGAACTTGACAGGGCAGTGCCTGCACGCCGGAAAAATTGGATTCATGCACCCGACCACGGGCGAATATATGGAATTTACCAGTCCGCTGCCGGATTATTTTCAGGCAGCTTTGCGAAAACTACGGTTTACAGAAGCAGAAGGGATGGTGCAGCCATGAGAAACGATGTTTGGCTTTTTTCGGATTTGGATGGAACATTATTGCCATCTGACAAGCAAATTCCGGATGACCTGCGAGACGGCATTCAGCAGTTTGTCCAGCAGGGTGGTCATTTTACGATTGCAACAGGGAGAACCATTGAATCTGCTCGAACCTACTGGGAACAGCTGTCTGTAAAAGAGCCGATGATTTTATTCAATGGGGCAATGATTTACGACCCTGTTTCCGAACAGATTCTCTATCAACAGCCGTTGTGTGCATCCGCCAGAGAAATGGCAGCTGCGGTTCTGAAGGAATTTCCGCAGGCAGGCTCTGAGATTCTCTGTGCAGACGGAACGTATGTCATTCAGAATACCATCTATGAGCAGCAGCACGTTGCCATCTGTCAGGTAACGCCGAAATACTGCACGCTGGAAACTATGCCGGACATTCCGTGGATGAAGATTTTATTTGCGGTTGACCCGTCCGATATGCCTCGCTTGCAAGCGTTTATTCAGGCACAGAACTGGACAGATGTAGATTTCATTCAGTCATCCGACAGCTTTTATGAGATGCTGCCGAAACAGGTTTCCAAGGGCAGTGCACTGGTGGAATACCGAAAGCGGTTTCATTTAGAATCCCCGTCTATTGTAGTAGCAGCCGGGGACTATGAAAACGACCGTGCAATGTTGGAAGCGGCAGATTATGGCGTTGCTCCGGCAAATGCACAGCCTGCCATTCAGGCGATTGCAGACCATGTTTTAACCCATACTTGTGATCAAAAGGCAATCTTAGAATTGCTTTTATGGATACAATCAAAATTTTAACAACGGAGGGAATTTCCATGGAGGAAATCACAAAGAAAAAGTTACAAGCGATTGCTTGTAAAGTGCGGATGGGTGTCATTGAAGGCACTTATTGTGCAAAGTCCGGACATCCGGGCGGTTCGCTTTCCATCAGCGACTTGCTGACGTATCTTTATTTTGCAAAAATGCACATTGACCCGAAACAGCCGGAAATGGCAGATCGGGATCGGCTGGTACTTTCCAAGGGACACTGTGCACCGGCATTGTATGCAACACTGGCACAGCGTGGTTTCTTCCCACAGGAAGAATTGCAGTCTTTGCGGCACATCGGTGCCATGTTGCAGGGTCACCCGTGCATTCATACACCGGGCATTGATATGTCCAGCGGTTCGCTCGGACAGGGCATTTCCGTTGCCTGTGGTATGGCTCTGGCTGGCAAGCTGGACAACGCTGCTTATAAGGTTTATACCATTTTGGGCGATGGCGAAATTGAAGAAGGTCAGGTTTGGGAAGCAGCGATGTTTGCATCGCATTATCATCTGGACAACCTGCTGGCAATCGTAGACTATAACGGCTTGCAGATTGATGGACAGCTCTCTGAAGTTTGCTCTCCAGAACCGATTCCGGAAAAGTTTGCAGCATTCGGCTGGCATGTCATTCAGATGGATGCTCATGATTTTGATTCGATTGAAGCAGCATTTGCAGAAGCAGAACAGATTGTGGGACAGCCGGTTGTCATCGTGCAGAAGAGCGTAAAGGGCAAGGGCGTTTCCTTCATGGAAAATCAAGTTGGCTGGCACGGCAAAGCACCGAATCAGGCAGAATATGAACAGGCAATGGCGGAACTGACCGCACAGCTGCAAGAACTGGAGGGTTAAGACATGGCAGGCGAAACAAAAAAGAAAGCAACACGGGAAAGCTACGGCGAAGCACTGCGGGACTTTGCAGAAACCTATGAGAATCTGGTCGTACTGGATGCAGACCTTGCAGCTGCAACCAAGACCGGTATCTTTAAGAAAGCATATCCGGAACGGTTTTTTGACTGTGGTATTGCAGAAGCCAATATGATGGGCGTTGCAGCTGGTCTGGCAGCCTCCGGAAAGATTCCGTTCGCCAGCACATTCGCAATGTTTGCCGCTGGCAGAGCCTATGAAATCGTTCGGAACTCCATTGGTTATCCGCACCTGAATGTGAAAATCGGTGCAACCCATGCTGGTATCTCGGTTGGCGAAGACGGTGCAACGCACCAGTGCAACGAAGATATTGCCCTGATGCGTACCATTCCGGGCATGACCATTTTGAATCCGGCAGACGATGTAGAAGCAAGAGCCGCTGTAAAGGCAGCCATTGAAATGGAAGGCCCAGTTTATCTGCGATTTGGCAGACTGGCAGCTCCGATTTTCAACGACCCAGAAACCTACCAGTTTGAAATTGGAAAGGGCATCACTCTGAGAGAAGGCAAGGATGTCACATTGGTTGCAACCGGTCTGATGGTATCCGAAGCACTGGATGCAGCAGAACAGCTGGCAGCTGATGGCATTTCTGCAAGAGTTTTGAATATTCATACCATTAAGCCGCTGGATGTTGATTTGATTGCAAAGGCAGCCGCAGAAACCGGACTGCTGATTACAGTTGAAGAACACAGCATCATCGGCGGACTGGGTGCAGCAGTTGCAGAAGCAGTTTGCGATACTTGCCCAGTGCCAGTGGTACGAATTGGGGTCAATGATGAATACGGACATTCTGGCCCAGCAGTGGATTTGCTGAAAGAATTTGGTCTATGTGCAGAGCATATTGTAGAAGTCACAAAGGCATCTATGGCTAAGAAAGCATAAGGAATCGGTTTTCTTTCGCATTTCTGATAGAAATAACAGATTCGATTGCAGCGGAACTGCTCCATGTGCAGAAAATGGCAGAGAGCAGTTCCGCTTTTTTGAAAAGGAAAAGAATGAATGAAAGATGCCTTTTTAGTTTCATGTGCTTTCGGAGGAAACAAAAAATGACGCATAAAAAGCGTTCGGTCACACCCGTACAACTGATTGCACTTGGTTTTCTTATCATGATGCTGCTGGGAACAGGGCTGTTGCTGCTGCCGATTTCGCAGCGACATCCGGGCAGCCTTTCAATTGTCGATGCTGCTTTTACGGCAGTCAGTGCCGTATCCACCACGGGGTTGACGGTTGTCGATACGGCGAGTACCTTTAGCACGTTTGGATATGTTGTGCTCTGTATTTTAATTCAGATTGGCGGCTTGGGGATTACATCCATCGGTGCAGGACTGATTGCGTTTACAGGCAGAAAGCTACGGATGCGAGATCAGGTTCTGGTGCAGGAAGCCTTGAACTATCCAACGATGAAAGATGTACAAATACTGATTCGGTCGGTTTTGATTACAACGATTACCGTCGAATCTTCCGCAGTATTTGTGGGATGGTTTTTATTTCGCCGGCAGTTTGATGTTCTTCCGGCGTTGGGAATTGCGATTTTTCACAGCGTTTCCACGTTTAATCATGCGGGGTTTGATATTTTAGGCGGATTGCTCTCTTATCGAAATGATGTGGGGTTACAGCTGTTGACCATTACAGAAAATATTTTAGGGGGCTTTGGATTCTTTGTCATTCTGGATATTTTGCGGAATCAGCGGTTTCACAAGTTCAGTTTACATACCAAAGTTGTGCTGACCACTTCCGGATTTTTGGATCTCACCAGTTCGCTGTTACTGAAAGCAATTGAAGGCGACTCGCTTTCCTGGGTGAATGCGTTCTTTATGGGCATCACTTCCCGAACATCGGGCTTGACAATTGCGAATGTGGGTGATTTTTCCAATGCCAGTCAGCTTTTGGTTTGTATATTGATGTATATCGGAGCATCGCCTGGTTCTACAGGGGGCGGCGTAAAGGTCACCACAATTTTTGTGCTGTTTCGAACAATTGTAGCATATCCGAGGGGAGAACAGCCCGGTGCATTCCGGAAACGGTTTTCAGCTGGGACGGTACAGCAGGCAATGGTTATTTGCAGTTTGGCACTTGGAATCGTCTTGACAATTACATTTATTCTTTGCCTGTTAAATCCGACGCTGCCATTTTTGTCGCTGCTCTTTGAAACCGCATCGGCATTCAGTACTGTGGGACTTTCGACCGGAATCACCAGTTCTGTTGCCACTTTTGGGAAGTGGCTGCTGATGGCGGCAATGTTTGGCGGAAGACTGGGCACATTGACCGTGGTTTCGCTCTGGTTCCGGAAACATCGGCAAACCATTCTGCTGCCAGTGGAAAGCATTTCTGTTGGATAATGGCAGCAATGAACTTACAAGAAACATCAGACAGAAGAAAGGAGAACCATTGTGTTTGGAAAAAAAGTGAAAACAGAAAACGGACTGTATGGAATTATCGGATTGGGACGGTTTGGCTATGCATTGGCACAGACTCTCTCGGAATCCGGAAAAGATTTGATTATCATTGACGAAAACGAAGCAAAAATCAATTCTGCGGCAGCGTTTACCGACCACGCCTATGTGGTGCAGGAGCTTTCTAAGGAGAATTTCCGAAAAGTCGGGATTGATAACTGTGATGTGGTCATCATCTGTATCGGAGAACGGATAGACACTTGCATCTTGGCAACGCTGAATGTTATTCAGCTGGGTGTGAAGCGGGTTATTGCAAAAGCAACCAGTGCAGAACAAGGCTGTGTTCTGGAACTGCTGGGGGCAGAAGTCGTTTATCCGGAACGGGATATGGCGATTCGTCTGGCAAATCGGTTGCTTGCACCGGGCTTTCTGGACTTTATCACGCTGAGCGAAGAGGTTGACTTGATGGAATTGAGCGTGACACAAAAAATTGCAGAGAAAACCGTGCAGGAAATCAATCCTCGAAAGATGTTCGGCATCAACCTGATTGCAGTCAAGCATAATGGTTCTTTGGAGATTGAAATTAAGCCGGATACCATTCTGCACCGAGGCGACACCGTTTGTGTCATCGGGACACGTGAAAATATCCGGAAGTTTGAGCGGTTCTTGAACGAATAACCGCAGGCAATTCATCCATCAGAAAAACAAAAATCCGTCCATGGAAAATTCCACGGACGGATTTTTTCTATTTGGAGTTGGGAAAACAAATGGTCACTGTAACAGCCGATGCACAGCATGGTCAATATCTCTGGCAACATCGGCACGGTTCATGGTGTACAGATGAATGCCGTCTACGTCCTGTGCAATCAGGTCTACAATCTGCTCGATGGCATAGGCAACGCCAGCATCTCGCAAGGCTTCCGGATTGTCCTCATACTTGTTTAGAATATGCAGGAATTTTTTCGGGAGCGTTGCACCGCACAGCTTCACCATGCGTTCGATTTGTTTTTTGTTGGTTACGGGCATAATCCCTGCTTCGATTGGAACAGAAACACCAGCCTGTGCAACTTTGTTTCGGTATGTATCGAATGCATCATTGTCTAGGAACAGTTGTGTAATGAATTGGGAAGCCCCTGCATCCACTTTTCGCTTTAAGGTTTCCAATTCTTCCGCTGGGCTGTGCTGCTCCGGATGTCCCTCCGGATAGCAGGCAGCCATGATGTGAAAACTGGGGTCATAGTTGTGAATGTAAGAAATCAGTTCGTTGGCGTGGGAGAATCGACCGTTCGGGGTTGCCGTTTCTGAACGGTCGCCTCGTAACGCTAAGATGTTGTGAATGCCGTTTTCCCGCAGCTGTTCCAGAATGCCGTTCAAGTCGGATTCGGAGAGATACAAGCAGGGGAGATGAGCAACGCTTTCTGTCTGGTAGGTGTTTTGAATATAAGATGCAATGCCAACCGTATTCTTGCAATTTGCTCCGCCACCAGCTCCGTAAGTCACGCTGATAAAGTCTGGTTTCAAGTCTTGCAGAGCGTCCAATGTCCCATAAATGACGCTCGGCTCAGAAGTGGGCTTTGGCGGAAAAATTTCAAAGGAGAATGTCGTCTTATTTGGAGAGCTCACACCGTACCTCCTGTGCGGCACAAACCAGATGTTCCAGACTCGGAATGGTTTCCTTGTCGCCTCTGGTTTTCAGACCGCAGTCCGGATTGACCCAAAGCTTTTCGACTGGAATCTTTTCCAGCATCTTGTGCAGTGCCAGCTTAATTTCTTCCACAGACGGAACTCTTGGAGAGTGAATGTCATAAACACCTGGGCCAACTTCTGTCCGGAAGTGGTGTTCCTGTAAGCTGTCCAGAATCTTCAAGTCCGAACGGCTTGCTTCAAAGGTAATCACATCGGCATCCATATCATCAATTTCAGTGATGATGTCTGTAAATTCACTGTAGCACATATGGGTGTGAATTTGTGTTTCCGGCTTTACACCGCTGTGCACCAGACGGAATGCCGGAATTGCCCAATCCAGATAGTCGCTGTTCCAGTCAGATTTCCGCAGCGGCAGTTTTTCCCGAAGTGCCGCTTCATCGACCTGAATCATGGTAATGCCATTTGCTTCCAAATCCAATACTTCTTCCCGAATGGCAAGAGCGATTTGATAAGCACTTTCTTTCAGGGAGACGTCTTCTCTCGGGAACGACCAGTTCAGAATGGTAACTGGGCCAGTCAGCATACCCTTCATCGGCTTTTTTGTCAGGCTCTGTGCATAGATAGACCAGTTTACCGTCATCGGCTTTGCACGCTTTACATCGCCCCAGATAACCGGCGGCTTTACGCAGCGAGTACCATAGGACTGTACCCATGCATTCTGGGTAAATACATAGCCGTCCAGACTTTCGCCGAAGTATTCTACCATGTCATTCCGTTCAAATTCGCCGTGAACCAGAACGTCCAGACCAATTTTTTCCTGCAACGCAACGCAATCTGCAATCTGCTGTTTGTTGAATGCATCATACTGTTCCTGAGAGATTTCACCCTTTCGGAATGCGGCACGGTTTGCACGAACAGCGGCAGTCTGTGGGAAAGAACCAATGGTGGTTGTCGGCAACAGTGGCAGACCGAATGTTTTCTTCTGAATCTGTTCCCGTTCTGCGAATGCTGGCAGACGAACAAAGTCTGCATCTTTCAGAGCAGCAACCTGTTCCTGAACGGATTTGTTTGCACCGCTTCTCGGAGTTGCGAACAGAGCAGCATTCTTCTGATAAGCAGCGGTTTCCTGCGGATGGTCTGCGGAGAGAATCTGTTTCAGTTCGTTCAGTTCGGTCAGCTTTTCCGCAGCATATGCAAAGTGCGACAGCACTTCTTCCGAGAGCTTGTGTTCATTGGCGGTGGTATACGGAACGTGCAGCAGCGAGCAGGATGTATTCAGAACAATCTGTTCTGCATGCTGGCTCAGTTCTGCCAGCAGGGACAGGGTTTTGTCATAGTGATTCTTCCAGATGTTCTTGCCGTTGACAACGCCAGCGAACAGAATCTTGTCGTTCGGGAAGCCCTGTTCTGTAACCAGCTTTGCAGACTGCTTGCCTTCGAGGAAGTCCAGACCGATGCCGTCTACGTCCAGCTTGCAAATGGTATCATAGCAGTCCCGTACATCGCCAAAATAAGTCTGGAGCAGAACCTTTACACTGCCCTTTGCTGCCAGAATGCCAGCATACAGCTGTGTAAACAGAGCCTTGTCTTCTGCGGTCATATCCATGACTAAGCAAGGTTCATCGAACTGTACCCAAGCAGTGCCGAGGGTCTGGAACTTCTGGAGCAAGTCTGCATAAGCCTTTACGGTGTCTGCAACGAAATCCGCAGCTGTTTTCTTGCCGTTGTAAACAGCCAGTTTCAGGAACGTATAAGCACCAATGACAACCGGTTTGGTTTCTACGCCAGCAGCCTTTGCTTCCTGATAGAGGTGGAACGGCTTTTCATCTGCCAGACAAATGACAGTATCATCTTCCAGTTCCGGTACCATGTAATGGTAGTTGGTGTTAAACCATTTTTTCATGGCAAGGGCTTTTACATCGCCCTTATCGCCCTGATAGCCTCTTGCCGCTGCAAAGTAGGTATCCAGCGGAGCAAGTCCGAGTTCCCGATACCGCTTCGGAACAGCGTTCAGCAAAAAGGCAGTGTCCAACATGCCATCATAGAACGAAAAGTCATTGGACGGAATCCAGTCCAGACCGCTTTCTTTCTGCTGTGTTAAATTGGCAAGGCGAAGGGACTTTGCCGTTTCCTGCAATTCTGCTTCGGTGCAAGCTCCACGGAAATACTGTTCACTTGCAAACTTTAATTCTCTATGTGCCCCGATACGAGGGTATCCGACAATTGCTGTTTTCATATCAAAATCCTTTCTGGTTGTAGGTGGATGGATGCGAAGCATCCGGATTGCTTTTCATTGTACACCAGAAAACAGCCGTTGTAAAATACCGATTTTCCGCTGTTTGCGATAGAAAAAAACTATACTGATTTTGTAGGTGATGGGAATTGTTTATGGTTCGTTGCAGATATGCCGCCGCAGGGCTTCCATGTATGCCGTACCCAGCCGGCTCAGTGTCATATTTTTTCGGGTGACGGTTCCGACACGAATGGATTCTGGAATGGCGAGCGGGCGAGCAATGATATTTTCCCCGTTCAGTTCCTTGCTGATGATGCCAGTGCTGATGGTGTAACCGTCCAGCCCGACGGCTAGATTAAACAGCGTTGCACGGTCACGGACTTTGATGGTCATTTCCCGTGGGATGGTGCTGAGGATTTCCTCGGAGAAGTAAAAAGCGTTGTAATCGCCCTGTTCAAAACAGAGATAGGGATAGGGTTTCAGGTCGTCCAAGGTGAGTTCCGCTTTGGCAGATAGTGGATGCTTGAAGCTGATAAAGACGTGCGGAGAGGCGGTGAACAGTTCCTCAAAGACCAGCCCGTTTTCTGCAATCAATTTTTGAATGACTGCTTGATTTTCACGGGAGAGATACAGCACGCCGACTTCGCTTTTCAATCTGGAAACATCCTGAATAATTTCAAACGTCTGAGTTTCCCGCAGCGTAAAATCATAGCTTTGATTGCCAAATGTTTGAATGACATCCACGAAAGCATTGACAGCGAACGAATAGTGCTGGGCAGAAACGGAAAAAATTTGTTTCAGCTGTTTGCCATCCAGATATTTTTCTTCAATCAAGCCGACCTGTTGCAGCACTTGCCGGGCATAGCCTAAAAATTCTTCGCCCTCATTGGTAGCAATGACCCCTTTGTTCGTACGGTGAAAGATGGTGATTCGCAGTTCTTTTTCCAATTCTTTAATGGCAGCAGTTAAGCTGGGCTGCGAGAGAAACAGCGACTGGGCAGCTTCGCTCATCGTCCCTTTTTCGGCAGCTGTAACTGCATATTTTAATTGTTGAATGGTCAAAAAATCCACATCCTTTCTGAAATTGTTGTGTGATGAGAAATCTATTTTATTATACTACAAATGCAGCAGGCTGTCTACTGGGAAACAGCGGCTTGCAAGCATATATTTTTACAATTTGGACATAAAATAAAGTTCCTTTTTTTTGAATTTGTGATAAGATAATAGAAGAAAATGCACGTATTGCCTTGTATTTTGGCGAATACGACAAAGTACGTGAAAATGGTGTGAAATGGGGAACAAAAGAAAGGAGTTTATTGTGAAACGAAATCGATGCAAAAAAATTGCAGCAGCCTTGCTCTGTATGGTCATGGGCTGCACCACATTGGGGCAGGGCTTTTCCGCAGCCGCTGCGGATGCCACAACATCAGAGGAAGAAGTGGAAATCAACTTTGCGAAAGCTTTGCAGATGTCCTTGTATTTTTACGATGCAAACAAGTGCGGCTCTGGCATTACGGGCGGAAATCTGGAATGGCGTGGGGACTGCCACACAGAAGATGCAGCCGTACCGCTGAAACCGATGGGAGAAGATTACAAAGGCACAAATCTGTCACAGGAATCATTGATGCCCATCGGGATATTTTAGACCCGGATGGCGATGGAACGATTGACGTTTCCGGCGGTATGCACGATGCTGGCGACCATGTAAAATTCTGTCTGCTATGCTGCCTCTACATTGGGCTGGGGCTATTATGAATTTCGGGATGCCTATGTGGATTCCGGACAGCAATGGCATATCGAAGATATTCTGCACTGGTTCAACGACTATTACCTAAAGTGCACCTATTTTGATGAGAATGGCGATATTTTGGCGTTCTGTTATCAGGTCGGAGAAGGCAATATTGACCACAACTATTGGAACGCACCGGAATTGCAGAACGAAAGCCTGCTGGATTTTGCACGACCGGCATATTTTGCAACAGTAGAAACGCCTGCTTCGGATATGTGTGCCGGAGTTGCAGCTTCGCTGGCAGTGAACTATCTGAACTTTAAGGATACCGAGCCGGAGTATGCAGAACGCTGCTTAAACACTGCCGTCAAGATGTATGAATTTGCAGTCAAGACGCATTCGGAAGCAGAAGACGGAAAAACCGTTACCAGCTTGGGCTATGATGGCGGATTCTATACATCCAGCTATGATTATGATGAACTGGCGTGGGCAGCAGTTTGGCTCTATGAATGCACCGGAGAATATGACTATATCAACGACATTATTGCCGTTGATGAAAATACTTCTGGCGATATGGGTGCTCATCCTTATACCGGTTATTTGAAGCGGATTATTGCAGACACCGGAAACTGCTGGCAGAATATCTGGGTGCATTGCTGGGATACTGTGTGGGGCGGTGTGTTTGCAAAACTTGCCCCGATTACCAACACGGCAAGAGATTGGTATATTTTCCGCTGGAATCTGGAATATTGGTCGGGCTTGACGCATGCTGACCCGGGCGGGCCGGACGATGTTCTGTGGAACTTGCCATATGACCCGAAAACAACGCCATTTGTTGCCGATACCACCGACACGACATTTTTGGCGAAAACACCAGCTGGTTTTTCCATGCTGAATAACTATGGTTCTTGTCGGTATGATGCAGCTGCACAGCTCTGTGCACTGGTCTATGAAAAAGAAACGGGCGATGACAAATTTGCAGACTGGGCAGAAGGTCAGATGGAATACATCATGGGAAAAAATCCGATGAATCGTGCATATATTGTCGGCTATTCCAAGAACGCTGCTTCGCATCCGCACCATCGGGCTGCACATGGTTCTAAGACATTGAACATGGATGAACCAGCAGACCAGACACATGTTCTTTGGGGTGCATTGGTTGGTGGGCCAGATGAAAAGGATTTCCACAACGACCAGACCAAGGATTACATCTACAATGAAGTTGCGGTAGACTATAACGCTGCCTTTGTCGGAGCGTGTGCAGGATTGTACCAGTATTATGGCAAGGCAATGGGGAACAAGCCTGTGGAAAACTTCCCACCGTCTGAAGCGTCTATGAAGGGCGATATTCAGGAAATTTATATTGATGCAAGAGTGATGCAGGAAACGGATGCCCGTTCGCAGATTGAAATTTCCATTTGCAACGATACCTCCTTGCCGCCTCGGTACATCAGCACATTGAGTGCTCGGTATTTCTTTAACATCAATGAAATGCTGAAAGCAGGGCAGACCATTGATGATTTGGAGATTGAAATTTACTATGATGAAGAAAATGCCAACACCAACGGAGAGAGTTTTGCAACGATTTCCAAGCCAGTCAAATGGGATGATAACGGAACGTATTATGTGGAAATCAGCTGGAATGGCTGTGCATTCTATGGAACAAGAGTGTTCCACTTTGGCTTGATTCCAAAGATGGATGCCAACTATACAACCCACTGGGATCCGACCGATGACTACAGCCGAGATGGCTTGATTTTGGATGAATACACCCGAACGGAAAAAATCACAGCATATCAGGATGGCGAACTAGTCTGGGGCGAAGAGCCGGAGGGCGGAACGGTTGTGCTGGGTGATGTCAACCGAGATGGAACGGTCAACTTGCCGGATATTGTTCTGCTGCAAAAACATCTTTGCAACAAAGCAACCTTGAAAAAACGGAATGCAGTTGCAGCAGATTTGAATGCAGATGGTGCGATTACCATTTTGGATGCAGTTTTGTTGAAGCGGAAACTGCTGTAAAAAGAAAATACGAGAAACAAGAAACTGCCATTTCCGATTGTGGAAGCGGCAGTTTTGTTTTTTCTTGACAATATCCCCAAAACTCGGTATAATAGAACTAATCGCACAATCCAGAAAGGAGCACCGCCATGCAAACGATTTTTACCGCTGCGGAATTGAAAGAAAACTATCAGATTTTATTGCGGTTACTGGGGCAGCTGCAAACAGAAAACGATTATCTACAAGCAGCCATGGACAATCTTTCCAAGATTCCCAACAACGCCATTCCGGGCGATATTGCCAATCAGGCGAAAGCCATTGCCATTTCCGAACTGTCGAAAAATCGGGAGAAAACCAATCAGAAGTTATTAGAAACCTATCAAAAATTATACGAAGATTTAAGACCGTTTCTTTTTCAGGAAAACGAAGTCTAAAAAATCCAATCAATGGAGGCAGCTATGGCATCAGAAACCCTGCAAACAGCCATTCAATATACCTATTATCTCTGTGAACTTTACGAAAAAAACGGCGAACGCATCCTCGGCAATCAGCAGCCGCTTGCGGAATTTGCCGGATTTTCCTATTATAAATACCTGTTGTATCTTGCAAATTTAGACCGCCAACTGGAAGAAACAGAGGTGCAGTATCTAAACGACTTGCTGCATTATAACATGACCCTCTCACAGCTGCAAACATTTTGCAAGCGGCATCCATTTACAGCAGAGAGCGTGCAGGATACCTTGCGTGGCTTGCTGGACTTGTGGATTCGAGTGGATTTGGCAGAGCAAGGGAACAGCAGCTTATCGCTTTTCTTTTTAAATCTGCTGAATCTGATGGGGCTGTCTTTTACTGCCGACACCAACCAGCGAGATGAACGGCAGGCATCTGCCATTGCAGCGATTTTGTTGCCGTTGCGAGTCTATCGCAATCGAAAGTTGCAAGGCTGGCGGAGCACTGCAAAAGAAAAGCCTTTTGCAATTCCGAGTGGCTGGAAACCAGCAATGCCAGCTGCTCCCGAAGAGCCAGAAGCAGCATCGGAAGAATCCACCCCCGAAGCATCAGAAGCACCAGAAATCCGTCCGCTGGCGGTGTGTATGGAAGAGCTGGAAAGCTTGACTGGTTTGCAGCAGGTAAAAGAAACATTGAGCAGCTTAATCAATCTAGTTCGGCTGCGGCAGCGGGCGCACGGAACAGGGCTTCGCCCGCCGGCCAGAAGTCAA
>OGRG01000723.1_pt1 | contig 27107 bp, 24 predicted proteins | sample 1553501 | NCBI WGS metagenome assembly OGRG01 (sample SAMEA2580018, study PRJEB22360) | human gut metagenome | biome: human gut; feature: human-associated habitat; material: faeces | place: Denmark | collected 2008/2010 | reverse complement strand
CCAGGGACACAAGGATTTTCAGTCCTTTGCTCTACCGACTGAGCTATGCCACCAGTGCTGTTTTGCGAGTGCAAATATAAGGCGTTTTTTAGTTTGTACAAACATTTTGTAAAAAATAATTGGATATAATTGCTATATTTGTCGTGTTTTTAAATGCAAATGATAGATGACTGGTCAGAGAAAAAAGAGAATTGCAGGCTCCTATTTTGTGTCAACACTCAGTATATCACTGGTTTTGGTTGTCGTTGGTATTTTAGTGTTCATTTTGCTGAATGCAAAATTGGTTTCTGATCATGTAAAACAAAATATCGGTTTTTCTATTATTGTCAAGGATAATGTAAATGAAGCCGAGATCAAAAAGATGCAAAAGATTCTGGACACAAAGCCTTTTGTCTCGTCTTCGGTATTTATTAGTAAAGTGGAGGCTGCCCGTGAATTTAAAGAGGAGTTGGGGGAAGATTTCGAGGGCGTATTGGGGTATAACCCGCTTTTGCCTTCGGTAGAAATCAAGCTGAATCCCGTTTACGCCAATAACGATTCCTTGACTGTTATCGAGAAGAGCTTATTAAAAAACGAATTGGTGCAGGAGGTGTCTTATCAGAAGTCTTTGGTGCATATGATCAATGAAAATGTTCGGCGTATCAGTCTGATCCTGTTGATAGCAGGGGCTGCACTGATGCTGATTTCTTTTACCTTGATCCGGAATACCATCCATTTGTCCGTATATTCGCAGCGTTTTCTGATTAAAACGATGCAGCTTGTCGGGGCAAAACCTTTCTTTATTTGTAAGCCTTTTATTCAAAATAGTGTTTGGTTCGGTTTCTTTGGGAGTATGATCGCTAATCTGATTCTTTTGGCTGCCATATTCTTTTTGCAAAAAGAAGTGGGGAGTGTAGTCAATCTGATGAATAAAGAATTGATCATTATCATGGTTGCTTTTGTTATGGTTTGCGGTATATTGCTTTCTTTGGTTTCTTCCTGGATGTCGGTTGCCAGATATCTGAATAAAGACATGAACGATTTGTACAATTAAAACAAAACTAAAAATATGGTGAAGAATAATTTGAAAAATACTACTTCCGGAAAAAAGATCGATTTCCCGATTCCTGTGAGTAGTTATAAGATGATTTTGATCGGTTTCGGGATCATCATTCTGGGATTTATTTTGATGATGGGGGGAGGTTCCGATAATCCGGCTGAGTTTAATTATGATATTTTTAGTTTCCGTCGGATCACGCTGGCTCCGATTGTGGTGTTGATCGGTTTTGGATTTGTTTTTTGGGCGATTATGCGGAAGCCTAAAAAGGAAATGGAAGAAGGGACGAAAGATTAGGTATAAAATTGTTGGATAAGAAATGATGACTTGGTTAGAAGCATTGGTCCTTGGATTGATTCAGGGATTGACAGAATTTTTGCCCGTTAGTAGCTCCGGGCATCTTCAGATTTTCAGTACGCTTTTCGGCATACAGGGAGAAGAAAATCTGACTTTTGCAGTGGCCGTTCATGCGGCGACCGTTTGTAGTACGATTGTGGTGTTGCGGAATGAGATTTGGGATCTTTTGAAAGGTCTTTTTCGGTTTTCCTGGAATCCGGAAACCATTTATATTGCCAAAATCGCATTATCTATGATTCCTGTGGCTATTGTGGGTGTTTTCTTTAAAGATTATGTGGAAGCTCTCTTCGGTTCCGGATTATTGGTCGTGGGAGTTGCTCTTTTAATTACTGCCTGTTTGTTGGCCTTTGCTTACTACGCTCGTCCCCGTTTAAAGACGGATATATCTTTTCGGGATGCTTTTATCATCGGAGTGGCTCAGGCTTGTGCCGTATTGCCTGGTTTGTCCCGTTCCGGTTCCACCATCGCTACGGGGATTCTGCTGGGGAATAATAAAGAAAATGTAGCGAGATTTTCTTTTTTGATGGTGTTGGTACCTATCTTGGGAGAGGCTTTTCTGGACATGATGAAAGGTGGTTTTGCACCTGCAGAGAGCGGTATTTCGATGTTGGCGCTGGTTGTCGGTTTCCTGGCTGCTTTTATTTCCGGATATATAGCTTGTAGCTGGATGTTGAATCTGGTGAAGAAAGGAAAGTTGATCTGGTTTGCCGTATATTGTTTTGTAGTAGGCATTATCATTTTGTTTGTTCATTGAGAGCAGTGAAAACGGGCTTGTGATAGAATGATTTTTACGCTTGTTCGGTTTGGTTCGAAAATATAAAAATTGTGTGTAAGATATTGTTTAATGAAGAAGGTGATTTTCATTCGGGTGCTCTGATTCTGGTAGATAAACCTCTGAAATGGACTTCTTTCGATGTCGTGAATAAAATTCGTTGGTGTTTGAAGTCTGCTTGTGGGAAGATCAAAGTGGGACATGCCGGAACTCTGGATCCTTTAGCGACGGGTTTGGTGATTGTTTGTACCGGAAAGTGGACGAAACGGATTGAAGATTATATGGCTCAGGAAAAAGAATATGTGGCGACGCTATGTTACGGGGCTGTGACTCCGTCTTTCGATTTAGAGACTTTGCCGGAAGGGGATTTCCCTTATCGGCATATCGATCGCCCTTATTTAGATCGGGTACTGGAGCGGTTTCGGGGAGTCATTACTCAGGTCCCTCCGGCGTATTCTGCTATCCGGGTAGATGGTGACCGGGCTTATAAAAAGGCGCGCAAAGGGAATGAGATCGAGATGCCTGCACGTCAAGTGGTGGTGAATGAATTGGAGGTCATCGATTTTAATCTTCCTGATTTAACGTTAAGAATCAATTGTAGTAAAGGGACTTATATCCGGTCTTTGGCCAACGATATCGGTCAGGCCTGTGAGAGTGGGGCTTACTTGGCAGGTTTACGCCGCACAAAGATCGGAAGTTTTCAGGTGGAAGATGCAAATAAAATGGAGGATTTGGTTGCGTTTTTACAAACAAAGTTGTAACTTGCGCCGTTTATTAGGCCAGGGGTATTTCCATAAAGACAGAAGGAGATATTCCAATGTTTTGTTGGTATAAACCAGGATGTTAAAATGACTTGATAAGAGTTTAATTTAAATAGTGCAGAGATGAAATTATCAAAATTCAGATATAAGTTACCGCCGGAATTAATCGCTCAACACCCTTCTGCTAATCGGGACGAATGTCGTTTGATGGTAGTCGACCGGAAGACAGGAACGATCGAACATAAGGTATTTAAGGATGTTATCGATTATTTTGATGAGAAGGATGTATTCGTTTTCAACGACACCAAGGTTTTTCCGGCCCGTTTATATGGGAATAAGGAAAAAACCGGTGCTGAAATCGAAGTCTTTTTGTTGAGGGAATTGAATCGGGATCTGCGGATTTGGGACGTTTTGGTGGATCCGGCACGAAAGATCAGAATCGGTAATAAATTGTATTTCGGGGAAGACGATAGTTTGGTTGCCGAAGTCATCGACAATACCACCTCTCGTGGACGGACGTTGCGTTTCTTGTTCGACGGAGAATACGATGAGTTTAAGAAGTTGCTGTATGGCCTGGGCGAGACTCCGCTGCCGCGTACGATTACACGTAAAGTGGAGCCGGAAGACGAAGAACGTTATCAGACGATCTTTGCCCGCTATGAAGGAGCTGTTGCTGCCCCGACAGCCGGTTTGCATTTTAGTCGTGAGCTGATGAAGCGCATGGAAATCAAAGGAATCGATTTTGCTTATATCACCTTGCACGTTGGCTTAGGGAATTTTCGGGAAGTGGATGTAGAAGATCTGACAAAACATAAAATGGATTCGGAACAGATTATTGTGGGGGGGGATACCGTGAAAATTGTCAATGATGCGAAAGACGAACGTCATAAGATTTGTGCAGTAGGCACGACCGTTGTACGGACGTTGGAAAGTTGTGTAACGACCAAAGGCCGTTTGACCGAATATGATGGATGGACAAATAAATTTATTTTCCCTCCCTATGATTTTAGTGTGCCGGATGCTTTTATTTCTAATTTCCATTTACCTTATTCGACTCTTTTGATGATGGTGGCTGCTTTCGGTGGTTATGATCTGGTGATGAAAGCTTATGATCTGGCCGTAAAAGAGAAATATCGGTTCGGTACATACGGAGATGCGATGTTGATTATTTAGATATATTTCCCCGAAAGGGATGGCATAGGACAGGTTATGGGTTTGAGGATGTGTTTTTAAACCTGTAACCTGTTTTTTTATGTAACGTTAAACTCAATATACCCTGGAGAATTAAAAAAAAGATGAAACGATGAGAGTCTTTAGATTAACTGTTATTGTCGGGATTTTGACCTTGTTCGTACAGTGTGCTTCAGTGCCTTTGACCGGGCGGAAGCAAGTGATACTCCTGCCCGAAAGTGAAATGATGCAGATGAGTCTTACTTCGTATGGAGATTTTTTAAAAGAAAATAAGTTATCTACCCGTACAGACGATACCCGTCGCGTGAAGGAAGTGGGGACGCGGATTGCTGCCGCTGTAGAAGCTTACTTGAAATCTCAGGGATTGGAAAAGCAGATCGAAGGGTACCAGTGGGAATTCAATCTGGTACAGAGTCCTGAAATGAATGCCTGGTGTATGCCCGGAGGGAAGGTGGTCGTGTATGAAGGAATTTTGCCGGTTTGTGAAAGTGATGATGGTTTGGCTGTTGTGATGGGACATGAGATTGCTCATGCGATTGCCCGGCATGGAAACGAACGGATGAGTCAGCAGATGTTGATACAAGCTGGAAGTACTGCTGCTGCATACGCTTTAAAAGAAAAATCGGAGTCGACTCAGGCACTCTTGGGGACTGCTATCGGTTTAGGGGCTAATTACGGTGTGATCTTGCCTTTTTCGCGGAAGCATGAGTTGGAAGCCGATCGTTTGGGATTGATTTTTATGACGATTGCCGGATATAATCCGGAAGAGGCGATTCCTTTCTGGACCCGGATGGCTTCTGCAGGATCGGGACAAAAACCACCGGAGTTTATGTCTACACACCCTTCGGATGCCCATCGTATAGAGCAGATAAAAGCATTGATGCCTGAGGTTTTGAAATATAAAAAATGAGGATAAACCCGGCTTTACCTGGGGGTGAAATGATCAAGGTGTAAAAAACAGGGATTAAAGAACAGAGGAAATAGATCCGAATCTTTAATCCCTGATTTTTTTAGAGCTTACTAGCGTCGATCAGAAGTTCTTTGTTGTATTCTCCCTTAGCCAGTTTTTCTGCCACATTCTTGAATGCCTTGATGGTATATTTTACATCTTCGAGTGTATGCATAGAAGTCGGAATCAGGCGGAGCAACAATTGTCCTTTCGGAATAACCGGATATACGACGATCGAACAGAAAATATTGTAATTTTCACGCAGGTCGAATACGACTTGCATTCCTTCGGCAACACTACCGGAAAGATATACCGGAGTAACCATCGAGTTGGTGATACCGATATTCATACCGTCTGCTTTAAGACCGTTTTGTAAAGCATGAGCGATGGTCCACAACTTTTCGCGTCTTTCCGGTTGGCTTTTCAGCATCTCGAGACGTTTGATCGCTCCTTCGACCATCGGCATAGTCAGGGATTTTGCGAACATTTGTGAACGCATGGTATAACGTAAAGACATACATACATCTTCATCTGTGGCGACGAAAGCGCCGAAACCTGCCATAGCTTTGGCAAAAGTACCGAAATAAAGGTCCACTTTATCCTGAACACCGAAATGTTCACCTGTACCGGCACCTGTCGGTCCCATTGTTCCGAATCCATGGGCATCGTCGACCAGCAGGCGGAAATTGAATTCGGATTTTAAAGCAGTGATTTCATCCAATTTACCTAAATCTCCTGCCATGCCGAATACGCCTTCTGTAACCACCAGAATGCCTCCACCGGTCGTCGCTACATATTTCGTGGCATGTTCGAGCTGTTTGCGCAGGCTGCTCATATCGTTGTGTACGTATACATAACGTTTGGCCGGCGACAGACGCAAACCGTCCATGATACAAGCATGGGACTCCGCGTCATAAACGATACAGTCGAAACGTGAAGTCAGTGAGTCGATGATAGAAATCATGCCCTGATATCCGAAATTTAACAGGAATGCATCCGGTTTACCGACAAAATCGGCTAACTGTGATTCCAGGTATTCATGGCGGGAAGTCTGACCGCTCATCATACGGGCTCCCATCGGATAAGCCAGCCCCCATTGAGCGGCTGCCTCTGCATCGACTTTCCGGACTTCCGGATCGTTTGCCAGACCGATGTAGTTGTTCAAACTCCAATTTAACACTTCTTTCCCGCGGAACATCATCCGGGGACCGATTTCTCCTTCCAATTTCGGAAATGCGAAATAGCCGTGTGCTTCTTTGGCATACTGGCCGATATTACCTCTTTGTTTTTTTACTCTTTCAAAAATGTCCACGTCGATAATATTTTGAAAATTTGTAGAATACTGTATTTTAACTTGGCAAAAGTAATAAATAAAGGTAAAAGGTAAAAGGTAAAAGGTAAAAGATGTACCATAATACGTATAATTACTTAGAGTAGGAAGAAGAATGCGTATGAAGGGTTAGTGAAAAGTGGAGAGTAAATATTAAAAATACTTGAAAGTAATGAAGCTCAGAAAAGTTTTTACCTTTTACTTTTTACTTTTTGTTTTTTCCTCTATCTTTGCACGATGCAAAAAAAGCGTTCCGTTTATGAAGAAATTTTGGGGATTTTTACTGGTAATTGTGCTTATGACGTCTTGCGGGGAGTATCAGAGCCTGCTGAAAAGCAATGATTACAACCTGGTCTATAAAAAAGCGATCGAGTATTATAACAAGGGCGATTATCAGAGAGCAATGAATTTGTTGGATGGTGTCCGTTCTGTATTTGTCGGGCAGGCAAAAGCTCAGAATATTGCTTATTACCGGGCTTTTTGTAGTTATAATATGAAAGATTATCAGATTGCCTCCGATTTATTCAAGCAGTTCATCCAGACTTATCCGGAAAGTTCATTTGCTGAAGAATGTCTTTATATGATGGGATTTTGCGATTATAAAGCTTCCCCGAAACCACGTTTGGATCAGCAGGTTACCGAAAAAGCTATCCGGGAATTCCAGCTTTATCTGAGTCGTTATCCGTATAGTATGCGAAAAGATAAGGTAAATACCTATATGGATGAAATGCGGGATAAGCTTTCTTACAAAGCTTATTTGAGTGCGAAAAACTATTACCTGCGTGAACATTACAAAGCGGCTGTTATCAGTTTGCAGAATTGTCTGAAGGATTATCCGGGCTCCAAATACCGGGAAGAGATTATGTATATGTTGTTCGTATCGAAATATCAGATGGCGGTGAATAGTGTCGAAGATAAGAAAGTGGAACGATATAACAATGCCCGGGAAGAGTATTATTACTTTGCCGATGAATATCCGAACAGCAGATATGCTGCCGACGTAAAGAAGATGTATGAGGATATCGAGGCCTATTTGGAAAATTATAAGTTCGAAGATTAATTAGATAAATATTAATACATAAATCAATTATGGTAGATTTTAAAAAGGTAAAAGCACCTAATAACACCATTACACGGAACCCTGCCGTATTGGCTGACACTATTCTGAAAAAGCCGATAATAATATTTATGAGGCTGTGGCCATTATTGCCAAAAGATCTAATCAGATTGCCGTCGAGATGAAGGAGGAACTGAGTCGTAAGTTGCAGGAGTTTGCTTCTTATACCGATAATCTGGAAGAGATTTTTGAAAATCGGGAACAGATTGAAATCTCCAAATTTTATGAGCGGATCCCAAAACCGGTGCTTATTGCTACCCAGGAATTCGAAGATGGGCAGATCTATTTCAGAAATCCGGCAACGGAGAAAAAAACAGAAGAGAAAAAATCGCTCTAAACAGTGATTTTAATGTACAGTTTTGTAAATGTACCAATGTACCGATAATAAGGAGGATACATTGGTACATTTTTAGTTAATAAGAAAACTCGTAATTCATAAATCTAGAAATAATTGTTTTTTCACGATGTTGAAAGGAAAGCATATTATCGTTGGGATAACCGGTAGTATAGCAGCATATAAAGCGGCTTCTCTGGTGCGTCTGTTAGTGAAAGAAGGGGCAGAAGTAAAGGTGGTGATGACGGAATTGGCCAAACAATTTATTACTCCATTGACTTTGGCTACATTGTCCAAACATCCGGTGATGGTAGAGTTTTATAATCCGGAAAACGGAGATTGGCATTCTCATGTGGATATGGGGCTTTGGGCCGATTTATACCTGATTGCTCCGGCGACAGCGAATACCTTGGGAAAGATGGCCCACGGTATAGCCGATAATTTGTTGCTGACGACCTATTTGTCGGCCAAATGTCCGGTAATGGTTGCTCCGGCGATGGACCTGGATATGTATCGTCATCCTGCTACCCGACAGAACCTGCACATTCTTCAAAGTTACGGGGTTCGGGTGATCGAGCCTGCTGCCGGTGAACTGGCAAGCGGTTTGGTGGGCAAGGGAAGAATGGCTGAACCGGAAGAGATCGTCGCTTCTATCCATCGTTATTTTGAACGACAGGGTGATCTGCTGGGTAAAAAGGTATTGTTGACGGCAGGGCCTACTTATGAAAAGATCGATCCGGTCCGTTTTATCGGGAATTACTCTTCGGGTAAGATGGGGTTTGCCTTGGCTGAGGAGTTCGCTGCCCGGGGAGCTGAAGTGGTTTTGGTCGCCGGACCTGTTTCCCGGCAAACCGAACATCCGGCGATTCGGCGGATAAATGTAGAATCGGCTGCGGAGATGTTCGAACAGGTGATGAACTATGCGGAAGACAGTCATATTATCGTTTCCTGTGCGGCTGTGGCCGATTTTACTCCCGACCGGAAGGCAGACCTGAAGTTAAAAAGAGGGGAAGAAGAGCTGGTGTTGAAATTGAAGCCGACCTGTGATATTGCGGCCGAATTGGGGCGCCGGAAACAAAAGGGACAGGTATTGGTGGGGTTTGCCCTCGAAACGGACGATGAAACAGGAAATGCCCTGCGGAAACTGCACAAAAAGAATCTCGACCTGATCGTTTTGAATAGTTTGAAAGATAGCAATGCCTGTTTCGGTTATGATACCAACAAGGTGACTATCATCGACCGGAATGAGGTGCAATGGCAATATGAACTGAAAAGTAAAAAGGAAGTCGCTCACGATATTGTCGATCGGATCGTACAGTTGGGGTGAGGGTTACGGCTATTTTTCGGAATTTTTCATTTTTGAGCGATAAAAATTTTACGGATATAAAATTTTTATATACTTTTGAGCTCTGATATGAAATCAGAACATCTGTATATCGGAATTTTTAAACATACTGTCGAGCATTTCAGACAGAATCGCCGATTTATTGATAAAGATTTATTAAACCAACATTGTCGTTAGACTTGTTGGTTTTTTTTTGTCTGTTAGTCAACAAACATTAAATATAGCGATATGAACACACACAGCTTAGTATCCATCGAAGATTACAGCAAAGAAGAGATTCTGGAAGTACTGAAACTGGCTTCTGAATTCGAAGCCAATCCGAATCAGCGTTTATTGGAAGGTAAAGTAGTGGCTTCCTTATTTTTTGAACCTTCTACCCGTACCCGGTTGAGTTTCGAGACTGCGATCAACCGTTTGGGGGGGCGTATTATCGGTTTTACAGATGCTTCTTCTTCGAGTGTCACCAAGGGAGAGACTCTGAAGGATACGATCAAGATGGTAGATAATTATGCTGACTTGATCGTGATGCGGCATCCGGTAGAAGGGGCTGCTAGATATGCCAGTGAAGTTGCGGTTCATCCTGTGGTAAATGCCGGAGACGGAGCAAACCAACATCCTTCGCAAACAATGCTCGATCTTTATTCTATTTACAAAACTCAGGGGACTTTGGAAAATTTGGATATTTGTATGGTCGGGGATTTGAAATACGGACGGACGGTACATTCTTTATTACAAGCTATGAGTCATTTCCATCCGACGTTCCATTTTGTCGCTCCTGAATCCTTGCAGATGCCGGAAGCTTATAAACTGCATTTAAAAGCATTGAATATCCCTTATTATGAACATACCGAACTGGACGAAGTGATCGGTAAAGCCGATATTCTGTATATGACCCGTGTACAACGGGAACGATTCGCCGATCCATTGGAGTACGAAAAAGTAAAAAATGTGTATATCCTGAGAAATGCTATGTTGGCTAATGCAAAAGAGAATATGCGTATCCTGCATCCGCTGCCTCGTGTAAATGAGATCGATGTCGATGTGGATGAAAATCCGAAAGCTTATTACTTCGAACAAGCCCGTAACGGTGTGTTTGCACGGCAGGCTATTATTTCCAAGGCTTTGGGATTGAAATAATGGAGGATTTGCAATTTACGGTTTAGGATAAAATCGTAAATCGGAAACCAAAATGTTGAAATTATAAATAGGATTTATTATGGCAAAGAAAGAATTACAAGTAAGCGCTATAGAAAACGGAACAGTGATCGACCATATTCCGGCAGATAAATTATTCGATGTGATCAACGTATTGGGAATCACTGGTATGGATAATGCAATGACCTTCGGCGCTAATTTGAAGAGTAGTAAATTGGGAAAGAAAGCAATCATCAAAATCTGGGATAAATTTCTGGAAGATGATGAAGTAAACAAATTAGCTTTGGTTGCTCCTTCTGCAAAAATCAATATCATCCGGGATTATGATGTCGTGGAGAAAAAGACAGTTAATGTACCGGAAAAGGTTGAAGGAATTGTCAAATGTATGAATCCCAAATGTATTACCAATCACGAAAAGGTAAGAACGAAGTTTACCGTAGTCAAGGATTCACCGATCGTCCTGAAATGTCATTATTGCGAAAAATTGACCGATCAGGAACATATGGAAATGAATTAAAAAGCTAAAAGCAAAAAGCTATAGGCACTTAAGAGAAATTCTTTTTTTGCCTATAGCTTTTTGCCTTCTAACCTATATTTTACCTGATATAAATTTCCAGTATTTCAGCTTCTGTTTCCGGTATTAAAAACAGGTTTTTTAGGATTGCAGGGACTAATATGGTTTCTCCTTTATTTACTTTCACGGTTTTATCGACATCGTAGACCAGGGTAAAATTACCTTCCAGACACATATAAATAACGAAAGAGTCCAGCTCGATATAATCTTTTTCTACTTCTTTGTCGAATTTCAGATAATTTGTCGTAAAATAATTACAGCTGACCAGTTCTTCGGTATGATTTTCGTGCTGATGATAATGGATGCTGTGCTGTTTTTGTTCACAGAAATTGATCACATCGGTAGCTAATTCGGTATGCAGTTCTCGTGGATTACCGTTCTTATCCCGCCGGTCATAATCGTAAATCCGGTAGGTGATATCCGATGTTTGTTGTATCTCTGCGATATAACAGCCTTTGCAGATAGCGTGTACCGTACCTGCCGGAATGAAAAAACAGTCTCCTTTTTCGACTTTCTCGGTGTTCAGCAGAACAGGCAGTGTATGATTGTGCAGGGCAGTAAGGTATTCCGATTTGTCGGTATCTTTATTGAAACCCATAATCAGTTCGGCATCCCGGTCAGCACCTACCAGGTACCACATTTCTGTTTTTCCATAGGCGTTATGACGGGCTTTTGCGGTTGCGTCGTCCGGGTGTACCTGGATGGAAAGATTGTCCCGGGCATCGATGTATTTGATTAACAAAGGAAATTCAATACCGAATTTTTCATAGATTTTATCTCCTACCAGATCTCCCATATAGATTTCAGTCAGTTCTTGCAGGGAATTCCCTTCGAGTGCCCCTTCGGATACGACCGAGATATTATCTTGTACTCCTGAAATTTCCCAGCTTTCGCCGATAGATTCTTTTACTTTCGGGTCGTTACTTTTGTAAGCTAGTTTGTCTCCGCCCCAGATCGTTTGTTTGAGGATCGGTTTAAATTTTAAAGGATATAACATAAGACTAATTTTATAGATTGATATATTATTTCCGGCATAAAAATTGTACCTTGCAAAGGTATAATTTATTAAAACGGGAAATTGAAATTTGAAGATTATTTTAGTTTAAAAACAAAGAAGATGATGAAATGGGGAAAATTACTGTTAGGAGTCGGATGGGCTTGTGTATTGTATGCTTGTAGCGATGATGATGGAAAAGACGATACGATCATGAATATGTCCGAATTGACAGGAAAGTATTGGTATTACAATGCCTGGTTGGGGGATAAATACGGGATGGGACAGTCCGATTTATTGGAAGTGATCCGCTTTGAAAAGGGAGGTGTTTTAAAGATGATGGAATTCGGCGGACGGAGGGTACATGCTATCGGTACCTGGACAGGTGGAGATAATCAGATTACGATGGATCTGGACGATGGGGACTCTATAGTTTGGAATGTGCAGCGGAGTGGACCGGATTATATTCAGACTATTGTGAATGCGCAAGGAGAACGGAAATATACGACCGATCCCGGGTATCTGGGCGAACTGACTGCCGACGCTTTTTTAGTAAACGAATATACGGACGGGAATCAGTTTAAAACGTATATCGGAGTCGATGTGCGGGGAAATAAAAATGTGAAAGAGGTGGCTTTGATTCCTGCCGACGGGAAATCTATCCCGGTGGAAAATCACGGGTATTTTTGGAGTGAGAGACAACCCCAGAGCGGTGATTATGTCGATTTCGGCGGAGAGAAACGGGAAGTGCGTTTCTATTTGCGGATAGGAAAAAATACACAACTGAAGTTACAGGATACCATCTATAGTCAGAATCTGCCTCAGCGTACTTTGAGTGAAAGTGGATTGGAGGCGATTACCGAACTGGGAACCGGGGCTTTGAAGGTTTCCTGGAATTCATACCAGAACCCCGATATTTATTATCGGGTGGAAATCTTCTCAAAGAAAATGGATTTGACACCACCTTATTTTGTCAGCCGGATTCAACCGGCTACGAGTACCGGAATGACGATCAATACGACTACTTCCGGCGAGGTAAACCGGATCGGCGAACTGATCAAAGGCGAGAGTTATCAGGTGCGGTTGACTGCCTTGATGTTCGAACCCGGCGTGGATGTGATCAATGATGAATATAGCTCTGCTAATTTGCAAGCTGTCACCTATTTTTCCAGAGGATTCCTTTGGGAATAAAAGCGCAGGTGAAACATCAGGGAGCGAGGAAATAATCGGATAGAGTGTGGGCCAGCCGAAGAGGCTGGTCTACGTGTATCCGGTGAGTTGCTTCCGGAATTGTCTTTTGCCGGGCCTTCGGGAAATAATATCGGGTGGCTTCGGTTATTTTTTCCGGTAAATAATCAGAATGTCCGGCTTTTATAAATAGAATTTCAGCCTGATAAGGAGACCGGATATCGGGTATATTCCAATCCAACAGAGAAGATAGATTTTCCCGGATCGCTTTCGCATTAACCTTCCATTCGTATCCCTGAGGAGTTTTTCGGATATTTTTTAGCAAAATCTGAACTTCCTCTTCTGTAGAAAAATATTCCCGGACCGCTCGATGTATTTCCTGACGTCGGTGGAAATTTTGAAGCGGGGTAGTCAGGATATATTCCGACAGGCTTCGGTGCATAGTCTGCCTGTCTAAAGTATAGGCTTGCGGGCAGATATCTATGATTGCCGCTTTTTCGACGATTTCCGGACGTTTCAATACTAAATGCATCAATGTCTTGCCTCCTAGGGAATGTCCCGCCAGAAAAGGCCTTTGGGGTAAATTCAGTCGCCCGATCAATTCCTCCGTATCCTGGCTCAAAATGGTGTAATCGAATAATGAAGAATGCGGAGAACAGCCGTGATTTCTCAGGTCGGGCAGGATGACATGGAACCGGTGGCTCAATAGATCGGCTACGGGCAGCCAATTGTCCGAAGCTCCCCATAGGCCGTGAAGGATGATGAGGGGGGGATGCGTATCGATACCTTTTTCACGATAGAAGAGTTGCATATCAGGCTTTGGGTTTACCGATAAAAAAATGCTACCCCGAAAGATAGCATTTTTTCCAAATAAAGACAATGTATATTAGTCTTTCAGTTTTGCTTTCAGGAATTCGCGGTTCAGGCGTGCTATATGAGCGATGGAAATACTTTTCGGACATTCCATTTCACAAGCGCCGGTGTTGGTACAGTTTCCGAATCCGAGTTCGTCCATTTTAGCCACCATGGCTTTAGCCCGGCGGGCAGCTTCAATTTTTCCCTGTGGCAATAAAGCTAACTGAGAAACTTTTGCTGCCACGAACAGCATAGCTGAAGAGTTTTTACAGGTAGCCGCACAGGCACCGCATCCGATACAGGCTGCTGCGTCCATAGCTTCTTCCGCTTTGTCGTTTGCAATTGGAATTGCATTGGCATCAGGAACTCCACCGGTGCTGACAGAAACATAACCTCCGGCCTGCAGGATCTTGTCATAAGCTTTCCGGTCGACGATCAGGTCTTTGATTACCGGGAAAGCACCGCAACGCCAGGGTTCGATCGTTATCGTGGCTCCGTCTTCGAAACGGCGCATGTGCAATTGACAGGTAGTTACGTCATCGTCCGGTCCGTGAGCACGGCCGTCGACGAACAGACTACAAGTACCGCAAATACCTTCACGGCAGTCATGATCGAATGCTACCGGTTCTTCGTTTTGTTCTACCAGCTGTTCGTTGAGAATATCGAGCATTTCCAGAAATGAAGTGCCGGTAGAAATATTGTGAACTTTATATGTTTTAAACTCGCCTTTTGATTTAGCGTCTTTTTGCCGCCAGATCTTCAGAGTCAGTTCTTTTAATATTTTATCTGCCATAACCAATATTATTTTTGATTTCGGATTTACGATCGGGGTATAAGCCTGAACCGTAAATCACAAATCGTAAATTATTTATTTATAAGAACGTTGAGTAAGTTGGATGTTTTCGAACACTAATTCTTCTTTATGGAGTTCCGGTGCTTTATCTTCACCTTTGTATTCCCATACAGAAACATATTTAAAATGTTCGTCATCCCGTTTGGCTTCACCTTCTGCGGTCATCGATTCTACCCGTAAGTGTCCGCCGCAAGATTCATTCCGATCGAGAGCATCGTGAGCCATCAGGTCGGCGAGTTCTATAAAGTCGGCGACACGGGCTGCTTTTTCCAATTCGTTGTTCATCGCTGTAAATTCACCGGTTATGCGCAGATTTTTATAGAAATCTTTTTTCAATTCGGCGATCAGTTCGATGGCTTTCTTCAAACCGGCAGCTTCACGGGCCATACCGATGTATTCCCACATAATGTGTCCCAGTTCTTTATGGAAATGATCCGGAGATTTCGTTCCTTTGATGTCATACAAACGACGCAGACGGTCGGTGACATGTTTTTCAGCTTCGTCGAATTCCTTGGTATTGGTATTGATTTTCGGAGTCTGGATTTCTTTGGCCAGATAGTCGCCGATGGTATACGGCAGAATGAAATAACCGTCAGCCAGTCCCTGCATCAAGGCAGAGGCCCCTAAACGGTTTGCTCCGTGATCAGAGAAGTTACATTCGCCGATAGCGTACAATCCGGGAATCGTAGTCATCAAGTTGTAATCTACCCAAAGTCCGCCCATAGAATAGTGGATAGCCGGATAGATCATCATCGGATTGTTGTAAGGATCCACAGCGGTGATTTTTTCGTACATCTGGAACAGGTTACCATATCGTTTTTCAATAGTATCCCGGCCTAATTGTGCGATAGCATATTTAAAGTCCAGGAATACGGCTTTACCTGTATTGTTGACTCCGAATCCGGCATCGCATCTTTCTTTAGCAGCACGTGAAGCGACGTCACGGGGTACCAGATTCCCGAATGCCGGATAACGGCGTTCCAGATAGAAATCCCGGTCTTCATCGGGTATATCGTTCGGATTTAAAGTGCCTGCCTGTAATTTTTTAGCATCTTCGATTTTTTTCGGTACCCATACCCGGCCGTCGTTACGTAGCGATTCGGACATCAGGGTCAGCTTACTCTGCTGGTCTCCGTGTACAGGAATACAAGTCGGGTGAATTTGCACGAAGCAGGGGTTCCCGAACATAGCACCACGTTTGTAAGCTTGCCAGGCTGCACTACCGTTACATCCCATCGCATTGGTAGACAGGAAGAATACATTGCCATAACCTCCGGTAGCCAACACTACGGCATGGGCTCCGAAACGCTCGATTTTTCCGGTAACGAGATCCCGGGCGATTACTCCGCGTGCTTTACCGTCGACGATCACGATATCCAGCACTTCGTGGCGGTTGTACATTTTTACTTTACCGGCCTGAATCTGACGGTTCATGGCTCCGTAACATCCCAGCAACAATTGCTGTCCGGTTTGGCCACGGGCATAGAACGTACGGCTTACCAAAGCTCCACCGAAAGAACGGTTGGCCAGTAATCCGCCGTATTCACGGGCAAAAGGAACACCTTGAGCTACGCATTGGTCGATAATGGAGTTGCTTACTTCTGCCAAACGATATACATTGGCTTCCCGGGCACGATAGTCACCGCCTTTGATGGTTTCGTAGAACAAACGGAATACAGAGTCGTTATCGTTGGGATAGTTTTTGGCTGCGTTGATACCTCCCTGTGCGGCGATAGAGTGTGCACGACGGGGAGAATCCTGATAACAGAAAGCGGTTACATTGTATCCTAATTCGGCTAAGCTGGCAGCTGCAGAACCTCCGGCTAGTCCGGTACCTACAATGATAACATCCAGTTTCTTTTTGTTTGCCGGGCTGACAACACCAATATGAGCTTTGTGAGCTGACCATTTGTCTTTCAACGGTCCGGCAGGTATTTTAGCATCTATTACTGACATAATAAATTGATTTAAATTTTAAATTTTGATTCCAGACTTTAGATTGATAAAACCGAATTTATCAATCATCGATCATAAATAATTAGTTTCCCAGTCCTGCGATGAAATACAGTGGAATAATGCTGAAGCCTACTGCAAATACAATTGCAAAGAAATAAGCTAAACATTCCAGACGCTTTCTCCAGATATCATTTGAGAAACCGATAGTTTGGAAAGCAGACCAGAAACCGTGAGTGATATGTAATCCTACTAAAACGGCTCCCAGAATATAAATCAAACAGTATACAATGCTTGATTCGAATAAGCTGGAAACCAATGTATAAGTATCTTCCATTTCAATACCTCCGACTGTAATGGCTGACAACGGAGTTCCCAAAGACGGGAATTTAATGTTCCACCAGAAATTATACAGGTGGATCACCAGAAAGATCAACACCATTGCTCCCAGAATGTACATGTTGCGGGAAGCCCAGGTGGCATTTTGACTCTGGTTTCTCAGGGCATATTTCACCGGACGCGCTTTCTGATTCTGAAGAGTCAGTACAGAAGCCCAAATGATGTGAATGATAAACCCGATAGCCAGGATGGGTTCAATAATTTTGATAATCGGGTTCGTAGCCATAAAATGAGCTCCCTGATTGAATAAGGCCCCGCTATTATCAAAAATCAACAATAAATTTAGCGCCAGGTGGACGCAAAGAAACGAAATCAGAAAAAGTCCCGATAAACTCATGATGACTTTTTTTCCGATCGAAGAGGTCAAAAAATTGCTCATAATTTGTTTTATTTATTAATAACTGGTTTAATACCCTTTAATCCTGCAAAAGTATCCTTTTTCTTTAACTTTACCCTATTTTAATACATTAGAATGATTCTAAATTCGGAATTTTTTCTGTAATAAAAACGGGGCCTGAAATACTTTGAAAACTAATTGTACCTGATTTTACTTTCTTCCAAAGCCTGATATATAATATCCTGTATTTGGGTCCGTATATTCATTTCAGATAATTTTGTGTTAAATTCGTCGGGATAAGTCCGGTTGGATAAAAATAGGTATAACAGCTTGTTATCCGGGTCGCACCAGGCCATAATCCCCGTGAAACCGGTATGTCCGAAGCTGGTCAAAGGGAGACACTTACTGACCGGATTGATCTTGGTTTGATCCGGTTCGGGTTTGTCGAAACCCAGGCCTCTGCGGTTTTTAGGAAACAGATTGTTTTTACAGCTGAAGGTGGCCATTGTTTCGGGTGAAAAATAATATTCTCCTCCATAGGTTCCTCCGTTCAGATACAATTGCATCATTTTGGCCAGGTCTTCGGCTGTTGAAAAGAGACCGGCATGTCCTGCAATGCCACCGAGCAGCGCTGCGACAGGGTCGTGTACATAGCCCTTGAGTTCCGTTTTGCGGTAAAGTTTATCGACACACGAAGGAACCAGATTATTTTTATTCAGGCGTTTGTGAGCAAGAAAATCGGTATGGTGCATACCTAATTTCCGATAAAATTCTTCCTGACAGTATTGGTCTAACGATTTTTCAGTTACATGTTCCACTGCGAATTTCAGAAGAATAAACCCCAAATCGCTGTAGGCATATTCTTTTTTAGGATTTAGCGGTGAATGAAGTATACAGGACCGGATCGTGTCCTGGTAGGCCGGGAACATATAAAGTCCGGGTTCCATGTATTTATAGCCCGGTTTCGGGGAATTGGAGACCGTGCTGTCTTTAAACCGATAATTGAGATTTACATATAACCTGTCTTTCAGGCGGGTGGTGTTGTGCGCTGTCCGTTTGCTGGTAAATAAAGGTCCGGGGAGCGATTTCGGATCGATAGCATCCGTAAATAAAGGCAGAAAGGTTTTCAAACCTGCATTGTGGCATAGTACTTCCTGTACGGTGATGTCTTTTTTATCGGTCTCTTTTAATGGAGGATAATAGTCCGACAACGGAGCCGCCAGATTGATTTTCCGGGAATCGTACAGTTTGATTATGGCCGGTAGGGTGGCTGTGATTTTGGTTACGGAGGCCAAATCGTAAATGTCGGATGTTTTGTTGGGAGTCGTTTGTTTGTAGGTATGATGACCGAAGGCCTTATTGTAAAAGATATTACCGTCTTTGGCAATCAGCACCTGACAGCCGGGGGTGGCATGTGCCTGGACCGCCAGTTGGCAGATGGAGTCGATTTTGGCTAATTTTTCAGAATCCAGGCGGCACATCTCCGGACTGGTATAACTCAGTCTGGTTTTGGGCGTTTGAATACCTGTACCGGCCGGATAATCCGGATTTACACAAACCGGGAGCCGGGCAGTCATGGCTATGCCTCCGAAAATGGCTTGTGCCGCATACTGCTGGGCATAAAGATGATTTTCGTAGCTGAGCAATAAAGCATCGGTCGGGAGGGAAGCGTAGGAAGCGAGACCGTATGGGATGCCCGGATGGCATAAAATGATTCGCTTGCCGGTTTGCTGCCGGATCAGGGTATCTAAGACCGGCGAATAACCGAAATTTTTTTGAGCCGAATTCGTACTCAGATTATTATAAATAATGATACAATTAAAAGGTTGAAGCTTTTTTTGCAAATTCCGGAGTTCTTCGTCCGATAATTTTTTGTTTGCTACGAAGTGAGTGACTTGAGTATAACGTTCCAGTGTCGTTTGAAAATTGTTTACTGCTCTGGCTCCGAAATTCAGACTGGCGATACGGAGGGTATCCAGGCGTTTGAGGGGAAGTAAAGAGTCTGTATTTTTAATCAGGGTGATGGCTGCCTGGTAAAGTTGTTGCTTCAGAGCTATGTCGGTAGGAGAGTTGAGACGTGACCATAGACCCGGGGTTTCGGCCGGATAAACATTCGGTAATACATATTTTTGCTTTGCTTCCAGTATCTTCCGGCATTTTTCATCGATCGTCCGCTCGTCCAACAGGCTATCGGCCAGGGCTTTTTTGATCGCTTCCACTGCTTTTCCCAGATTGGCCGGAAAAAGGAGCATGTCGTTACCTGCGAGCAGTGCTTTTACTTCTGCTTCGCCGGGCTGGGAGTTTTGGGTTACCCCCTTCATATTCATGGCATCGGTGAAGCACAGGCCGGAGAAGTTCAGATCCCGGCGTAACAATCCCTGGATGACCGGGCTGGAGAGAGAAGCCGGAATGCCTGTCGAATCTATCGATTTAACCGCCAGATGGGAGACCATAACCGCCGGAATGCCGGCTTCGATCAGATGCTGGTAAGGATAGAGTTCGACAGAGTCGAGGCGTTGGCGGGAATGTGGGATGACAGGCAGGGTATGGTGAGAATCGGTATCGGTATCTCCATGCCCCGGAAAGTGTTTGATGACGGGAAGCACGTTTTGACTCAAAGAGCCGTAAGCATATAAGATCGCTTTTTGAGTAACCTCCTCCGGGTCTTCGCCGAAAGAACGCATTCCGATGATCGGGTTCCGGGGATTGCTATTGATATCTACTACCGGGGCGAAATTTACGTGAACCCCTAGTTCCTGGCAATGCCGGGCGATAGTTGCTCCCAAAGCATAAATCAGACTATCTTTCCGGATAGCCCCGTTGGTCAGCATTTTGGGGAATTCCATCGCAGTTTCCAGTCGCCAGCCTACTCCGTGTTCCGCATCCATCCCGATCATTAAAGGATATTTCGCTGCTTTTTGATACCGGTTGGTTAGTTTGATTTGCTGAGTCGGTTTCCCCTGGAAAAAAATGAGCCCTCCGACGTGATATTGCCGGATTTGTTTTTCCAGTTCGTTTTCGTAATTTTCGTTCTTGTTGCTGTAGGCCGCAATCATGAAGAGTTGGCCTATTTTTTCATCCAGACTCATTTGGTGGAGGACCGAATCGGCCCAGGAATGCCGGGATACTTCGGCCGGTTGGGAATAACTCCCCTGAAATACCAGAATACCTATAAACAGTAAAATGATTTTTTCTTTCATATCCGGAATGCGTACTTGCTAGCTAGAAATATTCCCGCAAATGTACGAAAAAACAGAGGGTATCGTCAAGACGGTACCCTCTGTTGTATGCTAATAAATGTTAAATTATTTCAACAATTCAGCTACTTTATTTTGTAATTCTTCTCCTCTCAAATCTTTGGCAACAATAACATTGTTTTCGTCCAATACAACCAAGTGAGGAATTCCATTTACACAATAAAGTTGTGCAGCTGCATTTTGCCATCCTTTCAAGTCGGAAACGTGATTCCAGGTCAATTTATCATCTTCGATCGCTTTCAACCAGGCGTCTTTATCCTCATCCAGAGATACACTCAGAATTTCGAGTCCTTTCGGATGGAATTTCTCATACATTTTCACTACGTTGGGATTTTCTCCACGGCAAGGGCCACACCAGGATGCCCAGAAATCGATCACTTTTACTTTACCTTTGATAGAGTGCATAGACAGCGGTTTTCCGTCGGGAGTATTCAAAGTAAAATCAGGAGCAACCTGGCCTATAGCTACTGCAGATAATTTCTGGATTCTGTCGGCGATTGTTTTTCCCGGTTCTGTTGCTTTGGCATTTTCACCCAGGGTATTGAATTTTTCGACTAGTTTTTCATAATCATATTCGTAGAGTTTGCCGGCTAAAATATAAGCAGCGACATAGCTGTCTGCATTCGCTTTGTTTATAGCATCTTCTTTAGCTTCATAATCTTTCATCAAGTTCTCGTACTGCTCCTGCAATTCTTTCATTTTAGCTTCATTCTTTTCCTGGTAGGCAGTCCTGTAACTTTGGTTCAGCTCATTAGCCATTTTACCCATTTCGTTTGAGATTGCGGTATATTGATTGGCTATTCCTTGGGTGGCGGTTCCTTCGATTTTAGAAGCTGTCGGATTTTCCAGATTTAAGTTTGCAGTAAAATCGGCATTCTCTACAAAAATAAGATCCCGTCCCCGTTGTCCTTCAACGACGATAAAAGCTGGGGTCAGCCCGGCAACGCTACCTGTCAGTTTGAATTTGCCTTCGGCTACAGGAGCTTTGGCCAGTGTGTCGATCGTACGTCCCTGACGTTGTAATAAATAAACGTTATTCGCTTCGCCTCCTGTAATAGTTCCGTTGATATTGTATTTCGGTGTTGTGTCACAGGCTGATAGTGATACGGCTATAACAGCTAAAGATAATAAACTTTTCTTCATGATTTTAGAGTTTGTGATAAAAATTAACAAATACAAATATAGGGATAAAAATAACAAAACGATGCTTCGGGCATCGTTTTGTTATGTTAATATTTAGTTAATCTTTCGCAGGGACGTAGCGCTTAAAAAACAAGAATTCATTAAAGCCGATATTAATACGGACTTTTGCAAATTTTTCCTGAATCAAACCGTTTTGTTCTGTTCCACGGATTCCCAGATCGAATGCCACGCCAAGGAGAAGGATTCCGTTACGGGCCGTGTAAAAAGGAATTTGAGAACCGAAGGTGATGGCGTAAGTATTGATATCTACATTTTTAACTTCGATGCCGGAATGAATAAAATAGCCTCCTAACATATAACTGTTGCGCTGCCACCAATAACGTCCCAGCCGCTCCGGTGTCCAGGACAACCCTAAGGCTGCTTTGTGGTAATCTTTCAGTTCCTGATTTTTACCGAACTCTTCATAAACAGACATCTTTTGGAACGTATAGTCTCCGGCAATATCCCATTTCCGGTTGTATTTGAAATCGAATCCGCTCAAAATACGGAATGGATATTTGATATATCCCCGCTTTAAAGTCAGATCGTTGAGCATTTCGGTCGTGTTGGTACTGGAATTGACGCTATAAGCCATATAATCGGTTTTGGACCTTAGTTTTTGTGTAAAATTGAAAGCCGATCCCAATGTCAGAATGGATTTGGAAGACAGATTCAAAGTATATTGGATACCGGGGGTAAACAAAACATCGTGAATACGATTGTTTTCACTGGTTTTGATAATTTTACTACCTTCAAGCATTGCTGTCAGGGTCTGACGTTTTTCGATCTTTCCAAAAATTAAAGACGTGTTCAAACCGATCGATAAGTTTTTATATCTCCAGCCTAATCCGAGGTAAACGTCATTCAGTCCGCCTTCTCCCTGAATATTTTGTGTAAAATAGGAATTTGTGCTTCCTGGAATAATATTGGTATACAATAAGTCATATCCGATATCTGATTTTTCTGTGAATCCCAGGGACATATACATGTTTTTATGGAGACGGAATGCTATGTTGAATGCCGTGTTTTGTGCCACCCGGTAACTTGCATTTTCTTTGTAAGTAGACAAGTGGGCATACTCGCCCGTGACACCGAATTGGAAATAAAGCCGGGTCGTATCCAGGGCCGTATAAGATGCCGGATTCAGATAATTGATATTGCCGTTGTCGCGCATAGCTGCCGCAACTCCACCCATAGCGTTGTAAGGACCAACATTTTCTGTCTGTAAACCGATTCCATATACAGAATATGGGGTTCCGATGTTGTCCTGTCCGTACACCTTAAAAATAAATATAGACAAGAATGTGATAAGAAGTATTCTTTTCATAATTGATGATATCGAATAATGATTCTTTTTTAGTCTTTATAACTGGCATAATATACTCGTAATATCGGTTTTTCTTTAATAATAACCCGATCAAAAGAATTAGTCATGTCTGGTAAAGTAAGTAAAAATTGCGGTTCTTTACCTGGGATGGGTGCTGTGTTTATTAAATTTTGGTAATAATCCGTAATATCAAAGATATATCGGTTGTTGTCTATATTTTCTGAGTCGACAACATATTTACCAACAATCGGGTTATTGGTACTGTTATAAACAATACTCCCCACTTCATTATAACTGTTTGTAGAATATACATATAAGGAAGAAGGTAGAGTAATGTCAGGGAAAGGCCATACTAAAGGTTTTAATTCGATTTCTGCTTTGACGACAGTTTTATAGGTTTCTTTTATGTCAGGAAATGGAAGAATGAGTTTTATCATATAACCACTCATTCCCTGAGTTATAGCAATATCATTTTCGCTATAAGGAACAATGATCCGTTGGTTTGTCAGCGATTTGAATGGGTCTGCCGGTTGTGTATAAATTGCATTGTATTGATAAGCATTACTCTGAGTAAGTAACTTTAAATCATAATATTGTTTCTCGTCTGTATCATGATAATGAAAGCGCATGAATAAACTGTCCGGAAGCATACTGATTCCGATAATACAATTGTTATCTTCAGATGTTTTTATAGCTAATCCTTTGAAATAATTCAGGAATTTGAAATAACTGATCGCACTATTTGCTGAAGGTTTAAATATGGGATCTTCATACTTCATTTTTTCAAATAGATCTATGAGAAAATCACTGTTCCCTAGTTTGAACTCTGCTTCTTTCATATTTGCCCTTTTAGGGAGGAAAGAAACTCTGCCTAAACTATCTCCCCAGGCTATAGGTGCAACATTGTAAATGTATTCCCCTTTCTCGGTGTTCAGATAAGGAAGTTCGGATAAACGATAGAGATCGAACGTTTGTATTTTGGGAGAGGAGATAGTATCTCCCCATAATTTATTACCGAATTTGAAATGAAAGGTAACCGAGTCCAATTTTATCCGCGCCGCTATGTTTGGCGTAGAAGAAGGTACAAGTTGGAAACAGGGATATGTAACGGTTGTTCCACTCATTTGGTCTTCATAACGTCCCATAAACATTTGGGAGATAGCATCCCCATATCTTCCACTGGAAGTGATGAAAGAGTCTAACTTGACCGTTCCTGTTTGTTCTATAAATGATGTTTTTACTTCTATTTGATTTTCATTGTAAATTAAATCCTGCCCGATTGTGGTCAGATCATTGTTACAGGAAGATAGTACTAAGATAGTAAAGACTAAAAAAAATACAATTCGCATATATAAGGTATTTACTGATAATACGACGCGAAGGTATAACTATTTTCCAAAAATATGGCAAGTCGGACAGGAATTTATTATTTTCTTACCGGGCTTAACTTACGGAAGTATTCTTTATCATTTATATACAGTGCTGGTTTCTGAAAGAGTAGTTGTGTTAAAAATGTATAATGGGAAGGTGATCGGAATATTATCTCTGGATTTGCTTGGAATTATAAGTAAAAAATGTTTAGTTTTGCCGGGAGAATTCAAATAGATAAACTGAAAAAGTTTATAATAACATAAAAATAAAAGTGAATTTATGAAGAGAGTAAATTTTTTATGCCTGGTTTTACTAGGATTGTTTTTTACTGCTTGCCATTCGAATGACGATACGTGGGGTGATTGGTCCCGTTCATTTTCGTTCGGAGGATTTCCTAGAACAGGAGCAGTTACTTTTACTATTGATGATGTTGTATATGTTGGATTGGGATATAATATCCAGCTGGATCAGCAGGATAAGACTTTGACCGATTTTTGGATGTATAAAGATCGTATCTGGACTCAGATTGCTGATTTTCCTGGTGAAGGACGTTATGGGGCCGTAGCGTTTGTGGTTGATGGTAAAGCTTATGTCGGGACAGGGTATAGACCTGATCAAAAAACAACAACAGAGCAGTATTTTAATGATTTTTATTGCTATGATCCAAGTACGAATACATGGAGTGATGCACCTGTTACTTATTTGCCTGATGGTGCAGTTGCCCGTCGTGATGCTGTGGCCTTTAGTTTAAAAGGGAAAGGATATGTGGGGACAGGAATTGCAAAAGGTGCTCAGGTGATAAAAGATATGTATTGTTTTGATGGAACTAACTGGACTTCGGTTGGTTTTCCCGGGGATGCCCGTTGCGGTGCTTCTGCTTTCGTTATTGGGAATAAAGCTGTTATTTGCTTGGGAGCTGGTGCTACATCGGGAAATTATCGGTATGATGTATTGGTTTATGACGGAGATTTAGAAGATGTTAATAATCCGACAAGGGCTTGGATAACCGATAGACACGCTTTGGTTGATAAAGATGGAATCGGCTGGGATAATGATTATAATCGTATACCAAGAGCGTATGCTGTTGCATTTACTTCAAATCGTGACGGGAAGATGAAAGGGTATATTGCGACTGGTAGTGGAAATTATTCAAACACTTGTTGGGAATATGACATAGAAAGAGACCGTTGGGATGAAGTTACGGAATTACCGAGTATGATGTCTAGACGTTCTTATGCGGTAGGTTTTTCGATTGATAATTATGGATATGTCACTTTGGGAGGGGCAAGTGTCGGAAACGTTATTGATGCAGACATGTGGAAATTTACTCCTGGTATCGATGAAGATGATGATAACGATTATGCTGCAGGTGATTAATTGGTAAGGAAATTAATTCATATTGTAAGAAAAATTGCTAGATAAAGGTTCTTAAATTGAATTATCTAGCAATTTTTGTTTTTTGAATATTTGTACAATACTGTCGTATTCTGAATTGTGATAGTGTTTGTTTTAGAAGAATAAATGATTTGAGGTTTAGGTTAGACTTTTGTTTAAAATTAAGTATTATTTTCGATTGGAAATTTTAGGATATATGAATATTAGGTGAATGAATTTTGGAGGGTGTTGAGAATGATATTTGAAAAGCAAAATTGGCACTATAAAATATTTGTGTAAATGTGAAATACGGGATTTAGATTGAGTTTCGATTTTTTATTTTATAGATTTACAAAATGAAGAAGCTTATGTAAGAAAAAAATCAAGTAGTTTCTGATGAGGTATTAAGCAGGGAGTTCCTTAGCCGGTTCAAGACAGAAGCCGATGTAAGCAAGTTCCTGAAGTAACTGTATGCCCAAGTATTGGAGAAGATTCTTGAAGGAGAGATGGATGCCATTTAGGTTATGAAAAGAACTCTGTAGCCGGAAATAATAGTGGTAATTCACATAATGGCAGTTATTCGAAGAAAATTCAAACAGAACATGGGGAGGCAGTCATTTTCATTCCCTGTGACCGTAACGGTTAGTTCGAATCGATCGCAGTTCCTAAACATGAAAGCCGTGGACTTTCCATAGAAAAGCTTGTTATCTCTCTATTATGCTAAATGGATGGGTGTTCCTGAAATAGAGGAAGAGATGTGTGAGATTTATGAAATAGAACTCTCCATGTCTACCATATCCATTATCACTTACAAAGTAAACCAGACTGTTCAAGAGTGGCAGAATTGTCCTCTTGATCCCGTTTATCTGATAGTCTGGATGGACGGCATCGTCTTCAAGGTACGGGATAACGGTAAGATCATCAATAAGACCGTTTATTTTTATGTGGATCTGAAACAGAACGGTCTGAAAGAAGTTCTTGGTATGTGGGTAGGTGAGTCGAAAAGTTTTTCTTTCTGGATAGGCGTCCTGCCTGATTTAAAGGCTCGTGGAGTGCAGGATATACTGATTACCTGTACCGACAATCTGAATGGATT
>OGRG01000717.1_pt1 | contig 27345 bp, 48 predicted proteins | sample 1553501 | NCBI WGS metagenome assembly OGRG01 (sample SAMEA2580018, study PRJEB22360) | human gut metagenome | biome: human gut; feature: human-associated habitat; material: faeces | place: Denmark | collected 2008/2010 | reverse complement strand
AAGCTGATACAACAAAGACTGTAAAAGATGCTCTCGTAGAGAAGATCGCAGTTATCGGAGAGAACCTGAACATCAGAAGATTCGAGAAAGTTGCAGCAGACAACGGTGTGGTTGTTCCTTACATCCACGGTGGCGGACGTATCGGTGTTCTTGTTGTTGCTGATACAGATGTTGTTAACGACGAGATCAAAGCAGCACTGAAGAACGTAGCTATGCAGGTAGCAGCTATGTCTCCGAAGTATGTATCCCGTGAGGAAGTATCTCAGGATTACCTTGATCACGAGAAAGAAATCCTTCTTGCTCAGGCTAAGAAAGAGAACCCGGAGAAACCGGAAAACATCATCGAGAAGATGATCATCGGACGTCTGAATAAAGAGCTCAAAGAGATCTGTCTGCTTGATCAGGTATACGTTCAGGACAGCGACCTTACAGTAGGAAAATACGTTGATAAGGTAGCAAAAGAGAACGGTGCAAACGTTAAAGTTACAAAATTCGTTCGTTTCGAGACTGGTGAAGGAATCGAAAAGAAAGTTGATGACTTCGCAGCAGAAGTTGCAGCTCAGGCTGGAATGTAATCTAAAAGTCGCAAAACAGATGAACGCATAATCTTACAGTTCGCATAAGAATTTGAACCGTAATTTTATCATGTGAATCAATGAAAAACCTTGAATTTCCTATGAAAATGGGATGATTCAAGGTTTTTTTGCGTATTGGGGAATAAATTTTGACTTATCGTAAATTATCGCTATTTATGCATGGAATTGGGTAAAAGTTGGGGAGTGAGTTGGGGAATTTCAATTCCCCAACTGTCGTATGAAACTTCGCCTCATTCTTCTGAAATAAGTAGGCGAAGATTGCCTGTTTTATTTTGTTGGGGAGTAGTGTAATTGCCCAATATTTACCCAACTTTTAACGTATGATAGCGTAAGATTCTCCAACTTTTCATAAACTATCGTGGAAATATTTTCCGATTGATGAAAGGAGAAATGGAGAATATAATAAAAAGAAAAATATTTTCATATGAAAGGAATGAAAGAATGAATAATATATTGATTGGTAATGGATTTGATATCGAAATAGGTGGAGTAAAAGAATGTAGTAATGCGGCTATCATTGAAAGAGTTCATAAAAATATTGAAAAAAAAGGCTACAAATACCATATTAAAGATATAACGGCTAGTGAGTTAAAGGACGTTATTGAGGGAATAGAAGGAGTTATATTGAAGGACATATTGTTTGGAAAATATAATTCACACTGTGAAACAGAAGAGGAAAGAAGTAATTTAAAAAGATTTGTGGATAATTATGATCCATCTCAGTCGATTGGTATGGAAGATTATTTTTTAATATTGCGGTTATTTCATAAAAAATATGGGGATAGCGAGGAGATGATTCATGCTACAGCAGTTGGTCTGGAAAAATTGTTTTTAGATGCAATTTTTAATGAAGGAGAACTTCAAAAATTGTATATGAATTTATCTGATGAGCGAAAATTGGAATTGCAAAATAGTTTAAATAAATTTGATAATATTTATACAATCAATTATGACTGGAATATTGAAAAAATAACAAATACAAAAGTAAAACATCTTCATGGACAGTTCGATCAGCTTAATCAACAATTTAGAAAAGACACTGCATTGAGTAAGTATGCAAAGATGACGGGAATTGATTATACTGCAAGAGAAGAAGATTTGTATCTATTTTGTAATGCAATTATGGGATTTAGCGGTGGATTGAAAGAACGGCAGATAAAAATTTTTTCAGGTTTAGAAAACAATGATGAATATTATTACAATGATTTTAAGAATCTAAAAGGAACAATGTGTTTAGCAGGAATGTCACTTAATAATGATGGTCATATTATGAGATTGATTTTTGAAAATAAGGATATCGATAAAGTGATTTTTTATTATCATTCTGAAAAATATGATAATCATTATAAAAATATTTTTTCCAAACTTCTCCCAAAGATTTTGCTATATCAATCTCATTTTTATTCATCACTAAACTTTTTGAACTACCTTCTGCGATATACCAACCATATAAATACATTAATTCTTTATTTAGATTCATATATCGCGGAATTGGTTTACAACTATTTGACGTACGAATTGTATTGTTATTAAATATTTTTCCTCCCACAGAATGAATATTGTTTTCATCTTTTTGGTGTATATATTGCCCCATATCAAGTACTACAATTTCATTTTCACTACAATCACTTTTAGCTACTAATCTATCAATTTTTTTATTAGGCATATTCTCCGCCGTTTCTAATACTCCATTAGAAACAAAAGGATGATCCTGTGAACATTTAATAATTATCCCTCTATTACCAGATAATTTGTAAACTGGTTTATTTGATTTTTGAATGGAAATTACTTTTCTAAGAATATGTTCAGAATCATAAATCGAATCTCCAACAGATAATTCATCAATACGTTTTGCTCCTTCTCTATCAAACACATATGTATCACCTGATAAACAAGCTACCTCCTGATATGGATGTAAGGTATCGATAAATTTTTCATTCATAATATCTCCATGTCTGCCATTTTCCGTACTTCCTTCATGGCACATAGGACAATTCATGTTACATTTATTAGTTATTTTGATATCAATATTTTCCGCAAAATCAGGAATAAAATCGTCATCGTTTGTCCTTCTGATTTTTGTTCCGTCATCCATTATAAGAGTACGATAATTTCCATTTCTATATGCTCCTAATAATTCCATTCTCACAATTCCTCCTAAATTTTATCAGCCATCATAACCGTCATAACCGAACGCGATAACAGTGTCCCCATCCTCTGTTGTGAACGATTCTTCAAACGTCTCCCAGTCTTCACACCATTCATTCCAAAAATAATCATAATCATACCATTCATTTTCATGAAGAAAATCCAAAAGATCTCCTTCTGTGTCGTATGTAAAATTTGGATGATACTTGCTAGATTTTTCAAAGGTGATTGCTTCTTCTTTTGTATAAAAATGATTTACTTGAGGTTTGTTGCCATCTGGATAAGCATAGCCACTTCCTCTAAATAGAAATACTTTTCCTTGCTCCCATTTATCATAATCGCTTTTATTACACATTACGAGCGAGTGAACCGAGCTACTATTTGTTTCAAATGTTCCTTTTCTAATTTGTGTTTTCATCTTTCCCACCATTCCCCTTCTGGATATTCATGATCAATTGCATTCATATTGATTAAACCTGCTTCTTTCATTCCAGAAAAGTAGCATGTTTCATCTCCATCCTGAATTACTACATATTTTTTGTTAGAAATAAACTCTTCTAATGTGATATTCTCTTTTTTTAAAAATCCACTAAGAATATCTTCATCCACAGAACCAGTATCTGGAATATTGAATCTCCAGGATTCATTTTCTGAATCAGTCCAATAATTAATTTCAATTCCATATTGTTCTTCTTTGTCAGAAAGAAACTTGTTTAACTCTTCTTCCGTCATTCCTTCCTGGTAATAATTGTCTGCATTATATTCTTCGTTATCTTTATTCGGAATATATTTACATTTTTTTGGAAGTTCAATTTTCTTTAATGTCGGCACATATTTCTTAACAATTCGTAATAATTCTTTATATGTATCATCATTATATTCTTCAACCAACGAAGCACAAGCATATAGCCATTTATCAGAAAAACTTGCCAATGCCCTAAATGGAGATCTTCCAAAATATAAATCTCCATCATATGGCATCCAAATACAATTTTTCTCTCCTGTTTTTGAATCATCCCATAACCACATATCATGAGTAATCTCTTGTAGAGTATATTTACCTTCATTTTTCATCACGCAAAGCGAATGCATACTTGATGAATTTGATTCAAACACACCCATTCTAATTTGAGTTTTCATATTTTCTTTTCTCCTATTCAAAAATACAAATCATACCATTATTATCGACGTCTGCAGTCTCATCAAAATAAATATAAGGCCATGAAATCCCTGAAATAACGTCAAAATTCATATCATGTATAGCAATTTCTTTATCACCATATTTCTCCATCGCTTTCTGTAGTAACTTAATAAAGTCTGAGATTTTATATATATCATCTTTGTCAAAAGTCAGCGCTTTTGTTATATGTCCATCAAGACATTCAAAATCTTCCTCGATGATCTTATTCATCCATATCTCCTCTACAAATTTTATTAGCATTTTCTTTGCCGTACACAACTTCATCTGCCAGTTTTCGAGAAATACGGCTAACCTGCTTTAATCCCTCTCTGATAATCGTTCCGCTTGGCTGCTGATGATCTTTGACAAATCTGATCCACTGATCTTCGTTTAGAATGTTTTTTTTACTTTCATATACTACTGCATAGCCTAGTTCCCGTTTTGCAAGGCAAAGTGTGTTGATCATGCAGTCAATATCATCTAATACATCTTTAATAGTCACTGATTTTTGTCCTCTCTTTATGTAAATAGTTATATCATTCTATGTAAGATTATTCTCTTAGAATCCATTTTCAAAAAGCGTTCTACAATTTATATACCTAGTGAATTAGAATTGATTGTAGAACGCTCATGATATCAAATTATTAAGGTTATTTTAGGTTGCTGATCAGTCTAAATATGATTTCAGACCACTTTCAAAATATGGAATTGGTCTTCTCTTGAATCTGTATTTTTCAACCCTTGCATCGATAATAGCTTTTACTGCAGCGTCATCAATTTCACCTGTTCTTGCATACCGATCGAATACAGAATATTTAAATCCAAGAGCGCTTTCATCAGAAGATCCACATAATCCGTCTGACGGCGTTTTGTCAACCATCTTTTTCAGTAGAATCGTCTCATATCCAATAGCTTTTACTTCCTGTACTGTGAAATCCTTTAATGGTGCAAAGTCTCCTACTGCATCGCCCCAGCGAGTTTCCCAAGATAAGAGTGTTTCCGAAAGATTGCATGTATTAGCGACTCGTCCATTCATACTCTGTGAAATTGCATAAAGCGTTGCCATTCTAATTCGAGGAGGCAGATTAATTGATGTCTGTTTTGACCAATGATCACCAATTTGTGGTCTGATTTCGTGCTTTAGCGCAAGAATTGCTGGATGAATATCTACAGTACAGTATTCAATACCTAAATGTTTAGCAACTTCATAGGCATCTTCAATATCTGTCTGTTCTCCGTCTGGCATGAGCACACCTAAAACTCTATTCTTTCCAAGAGCTTCCACACAGAGAGCCGCAACAATGCTTGAATCTTTACCCCCTGAAAGACCTACTGTGGCAATACAATCTTTCCCATTCTGCTCAAAGAACATTTTAATCCACTCGACAATCTTATTTTTTGTTTCTTTTGCATCAAAAGTATACATATCTATTCTCCTCTCCTTTACTGATTTAATTTCCACAGTTCAACATGAATATCAAGTTCATTAAAAATCTTCTGCATCATTGAATATACTTCGTCCCAATCTGCTCCACCACGATCACAGCCGATCTTATATGGCATAGCAATTTTCGCTCCGAAATTATTATTTCTTTCATGTACCTTCCAACACATAGTTCTAATGCATTTTTTCAATGCCTCCAGAGAAGTATATTGTTTTCCGTCATAGCCATAATTATTTTGGGCAAAGAAATTACAAATCCATTGCTCATTGCTTGGGATTGCAATTGATCCACAATCATATCCAATATATTCTGGTTTGACTGGCACAACCTGTACTTTTCCAAGCATATCCGATGATGCTACCTTTTTATATTCTTCGTGTACATGTGGAAATCGCTGTCTGACCTGCAAAGCCACGCCAGATCCCATCTTTCCCATACAATTTACCTGATGACAAATAAATTTTGCATCCGTATCAAATAAATTTCCTTCGATAATTTCAATCATGATTTTCTCCATTCAGTCTTTCACGAATCTCTTCAAAAGTCTGTTCTTTTACTAATTCTCCATCTTTAAAGACGAGTTTCAGTTCATTTTCTTCTGGCATTGTATCTTCTGCATAACCATCATGACACACGAATTTATTTTCTTCTTTTACTACACAGCAAAGTCCTTTATGAGATTTCTTCAGATTATTTTTATCTGTTTTTGGATTCTTCTGAATGGTATATTCTTTGCCATCAATTACACAATAGGTGCTCTTCATTGCAAATCCAAAAGTATCTCTTGTTAAGCAAACCATTCCATCTTCTGGCGTACACATTGCAGAGAAAGAAAACGCACCTACTCCAAAAAGAATCGTATCTGCTGCAAATCCTAATCCTTCAAGCTGTGTCCAAATCTCTTTGATCTTACTGTACTGACAACCATCTCCGTAAATGATTCCAATCTTTGGATTTAACTCCTTATAACCTTTTGAGTTTACAGTTCCACCAAAAATCTGATATAATTTCTGAACAGTTTTTACTGAAATCTCAACGATATCGCCGCTATCAGGACGTACAAGGAATTTGCCATTATGCTCTTCGATTTCTTTTCTCAGTTTTGGAAGTGTTTCGTCAATAAGGTTCCAGTAATCAAATGTATCAGAGACATAACTGAAAGATGTATTCTTATATGTATCAGTCAGTAATCTTCTTAACAGATTTTCTTCTGTCTCGCATACAGCCAGATTACTGCATACGGTTGCATGTTCCAGGCTAACTGCTCCAATACCAATATGGTTCTTAGCACAATCAGCATCGTACATTTTATCAATATACTGAGTCGCAGGAATTGTAGAAGTTTTATTGAAAGATAGCAGCCATGAAGAACTTGCATGAACTCCGTTCTCAATGCCGAGTCCTCTGAATCCAAAATCCGCCATAGCCATTGCAGGATTAGCACCATCTGTAGTTTTCTCGTAAAATTCATTTGCAAGTGTTTTATATTTATGACCTACAGTTGCCCAGTTGCATGTCCCAAAAATAAAAGACTGCATAATGCATTCCAGCCATTGTACCGTCCATGCGAAATCCGGATGTGCGTTACTCATCTCGATACACGGGACTCCCATTGTTACAACAGATCCTTCTGGAAGAGCTTTGATCTCTACAGGTAAATACTGCAGATCCCATAATTTTTCGATACGTCCAAGATCATAACTCTGAGAACCGATCTGATTATCCAGATATTCTTTATATTCTGCAATAACTTCTTTTTTGGGTCTTTTGAAGAAAGTTTCATTTGCTAAATCAATCATATATTCCTTAATAAAACCCTGTAATCCAAAGAATACAACTTCATTCAGATTTTTGAACATTGATTTTCTAGGAGTAATATAAGAAGTTAATTTTGTAAGACCCTTTGGAAGAGCATCAGGATTTGTATTTTTATATGTATCTGCCATCAGCATAAAAGAAATGTTTCTCATTTTAGACCTCCATAACTGTGATTTTATCGTGTTTTCCTGTGAAAAGACTGTCTGTTGTAAATAATCTTTCAACTGTTCCATCTTCAAGTGATTTGATTAATGTTCCTTTTTCTCTATCAAGAACTGAATTTTCGGTATGTGATGCATAAGCATAAATTCTATCTACACCACGTTCTTTCAACGCTTTTGCACTATAATATAAAGAACCGCCATATGAAATGATGTCATCAATCATCAAAACTTTTTTACCTTTAAGATCAATACCGTTATCTCTGATTTTGAGTCCAAGAATTTTTCCTGTATTCCAATCTCGATTTTTCTCACCATAGCAATACGGAATGTCAGAAAACAATCCAGAATATCTTTTCGAACTACCGGCATCCGGAAAATAAAGAATAAGATTTTCTTTACTAATCTGCTCAATTACTTCATCAATATATTCTCTTGGATTAAAGACATATACTCTATTCAAAAGCGCTGCTCCAACATTACTATGAACATCAAGTACCTCTACTCTATCAAATTCGAGCCAATTAATAACATCAGCGAACCCTTTTAATGTAAAAACCTCGCCCTGATCATGGATTCTGTCCATTCTGGCATTCGGAAGATAAAACATTGTAAGATCAATTGATTTAATATATGGAAAATTTTTCAAATGTCTTGTAATATAAATCAGCGTTGAAAGTTCTTCTTCTTTTTCGTACTTCCATGTAATGTTGTTATATTTCTGATAAAAACAATCATCTAGTACGATTCTCTGTGTTCCATCTGGAAAGTGTTCTACTTTTACTTCTTTCCCATTTAAAATGATCATATCTTTATTCTCCAATCACATTAATCTGGCAGCTTTTCATGGCTTCGAGTGCCGCCTTATGTTTTTCTGGTGTAGATCCCGCGCAACAGCCTGCGTCTACTGTAATTTCCGTATTTGGAAACATAGCTTTAAGGACTAATGCATTTGAAATTACACATATATCCGTACACAAACCGACCAGATCGATATCACCATCTCCAATCCATGTCATATTTCTCCACTGCAAAGTTCCAAAAGTACTTTTGTTTACATATCTGCAGTTAGGAACCTCAAGGTCGCTCACAACCTTCCATCCTTTTGTTCCAAAAACACAATGTTTTACTGGAAGTTTTCTTCCCTCCAGAGTATTTAAGTAATCGTCATAATGCGTATCTCTTGTAAAGATAATTTGATCTCCACGATTATAATACTCTTCAATTTTCTTTTTCACATTCGGAATAATCGCCTGTGCTTCTTCCGATCCAAGGCTCCCATTTACGAAATCATTCTGTACATCTACAACAATTAATGTTTTCACAGTTTATTCTCCTCTCTTACTTGATCAAATTTCTTTATCCAATCATCAAACGATACATCGTCTGCTACTGTGCCATCGCATCGACACATCCAATAGAGAGATTTCTTTTTCTCGTATTCCAGATCATCTCTCAAGTTACGAATAATCAATTGAGCAAAATCCTTTATGTGGTCATATTCGCTTTTTAATACTAATCCAAACATTAATTTTCCTCTTTGCTATTTGCAAGTTTATTCCAAACACTTGCAATCTCATCATTTACTTCACAAGTTGTTTTACCTTCAGTTGAAATTCCTAATCTATCAAGATATTCCTTTAATTCAGACATCGTGTTTTTCATTATTTTTCCTCACTTTCCAGCATTTTAGTAATTATTACTATTTTCTAATTTAGATTCTTTTTCATATCTATCTACATATTCTCTGGCTCGTTCATACGCTGCAGGAATACTAATATGTTCTTGCAGTAAAAGTTCCTCTACAGCCACTCGTTCCATAAGAATTTTTCTATCATGCTCTTCTTGCGTCATATCAATCACCTATAAGTTTGGCTGACCAGTTTACACCAGCCAGCCGTTTCTTTTTTAGTCTAATTCATCAAGCATTTTCTGTAGATCTTCTACGGAAGCGTTTTGAAGTGCCTCGTCTTGCTTAGTAGCAATGATCTGCATAATTTTCTGTTTCTTCTCTTTACGTTCTGCAGCTTCCTTCTGATTTTTCTTTTCTTCCAGTTTCTCATTAAAGATATATTTTACAATCTCAATCTTTGTCGCAAGAATATCATCTTCCGCGGATTTAGTCTGAAGCAGACTTTCTTCATCCGTCTTCTTTACTTCTGCATTCAGCGTCTTAAACACTGTATCCAGCGATCCAAGCGGAAGATCATATAAATCTTCTACTGCAATCTGTCCCTTATACGGGAACCGATATTTACCTTTTACTGCTTTTTCAAACATATTACTCATAATTTTATTCTCCTTTATTAAAATTTGATTTTCATAATTCTTTCTGTAGCACCTTTTACTTTAACGATAAGCTCATTACGCTGCGTCAGACTGAATCCAACTCCAGAGAGCTGATCATCGACGTCTGTTACACTGCACTTTGCACCAAGTGCTTCAAATACTTTACGATGTGGAACTAATTCATTCTTAAGATATTCCACAAAGAAACCATTCGGCTGTTCTGGATTTACGCATCCATTCAGGAAGAAGAAAAGATGTTTATTCCCGATCCCATTCTGCTCATCAAAATAGTTCGGGCTGTAACTGATTACAGATACAGGTGTAAACTGATTTGTCTGTACTCCCCATACTTCTCTACTAGAAGTAACCGAGTGACCAAAAAGTTTTTCTTTGATGGTAAAGTTTCCGTTCTTATCCATAATTACTTCTGCGACGTCTACGTCTCCACGCACTGGGTTATTGTATTCAAACGAATAGATCTCTCCATCGAATTCAATTTCCGCTTTAAATCCTTTACTTCCTCGGTTGGTATACTGATTTACAAAGAATCTGTATGCGCCAGGAATCATTCTCGATTTGTCCTGCCATGTAATATTTTCCACTGCTGGCTTCCCTGGCATACTGCTATATGGCTCAATCACATCAATATCAAGCTGACCACCAAGTTTCGACATAGATGGTTTTCTATCACTACCAAAATAGATTTCATGACCATTTGGTTCAATACAGTGAGCATCAAGATCACTGTTGTCATTCTGATCCTCGTTCCACATAATAGAGAATCTAAGCACTCCATCTACATTTCCACCAGCATTCTTTACATTCTGTTTGATATCAGAATCGGTAATGTTTCCTGTATATGCCCAGCTCAGACCATTGTTCCATTTAAACATCGTCTTAGAATCCGGATTTTCTGGGGCAATCAGGGAAACAAAATTCTTCTCATGTTTATTCTCTACAAACACTTCAACTTCTTTCGTAGTAGGAAGAACCTTTTCTACGAAATCCTGTGCAGTCACTTCTTCTACTCTAGAGAATTTCTTTGGATTAACTGCTACAGATTTTGACATCTCTGTAAAAATGTCTCCTCCACCAGAAATTCTCTTCGCTGCATCTTTATTAGAAAATAGAATATTATTTACTGTGATATCATCCAGATTTGCAAAGCGACGTTTCAGAGAATCCATATATCCAAGCTCTACTAACGTTTTCTTTGCATCGTCCAGCATTCTCTGAGTATAAATTGGCTTACTCCTTTTATAGTTGCTGGGTGCTACAATCTGCTCATATTTTTTAACTGCAGTATCAAGATCCATTCCTTCACTTACATTTACAAGTAGTGTTCCAATAGAATGGTTTCTGATTTTACCAATAACAGCTCCTGCTTTCAGAGATTTCTCCCAAACATACAAATCTTTTTCTTCTTCTGGAAATTTATCATATTCTGTTTTATACTTCTTGAATTCTACAAGTGGAACTTTCCATTCTGTTCCACGATACAGTGTATTAGAATTGATCAACTCTAAAACTGTCTCTACAGAGTCAATAGTAATCTCGTTAAGAGAACGTTTGAACACATTCCGGATATCCCTATATTCACCTTGAATTTCTCCAACAGATCTATAAGAATCAAAAACAAATTTCATAGGAAGTTCCATATAGAAATGATCCCACTGATGTGATTTACCATTAATCATTTCAAAATTCTTATCTGTACCAATTTTCTTGAAATGGCTTACAAATACATCAACAACTTTCGATTCGTGAATGAGTGTTGAAAGTGCTCTAACTACTGGATCATAGATTGTTCCAGACATATCAACATCCCAGATGCTCTCCATTTTATTATTTTTAACCACAACTGTAGCACCAATAGTACGGATAAACTGTTTACAGCAGCTACAATCGTGTTCTCTTCTTTTACGAAAGATATTATTCGTTCCTGGCGCAAAGCTATCAAGATATGTATCCCAAAGTTTATCCTTATCTACATTTACTTCGAATAACTTATCTGCGTCCTTGGTCATCTCCACAAAATGTTTCTGAAGTTTTTCTTTGAAAATTACGAACTGATCTAACATGATATTTTCTCCTTCTTTATGTTTTTCTTCTATTTTGTTATCTTTTACTCTACTTTGCTCTCTGTTTCCTCCATCTTATTGGTTGTTTCTTCTTTTACATTATTCTCCGAACTTTCTTCTTTATTATTTTCACCAACTACATTTGCTTTTTCTGGTTCTTTATTTTCCTTTGTATCTTCTGTAGTATTCTCTGCATCAGAAATCAGTTTTTCAACCTTTTTTACGATTTCTTTTGTTGATTCGGTCTGTTTTTCTTCCTCTTCTTTTTTAGATTCGAGTTTCTTTTTCTCTTCTTCAAACTCCATCATTGCCTGAAGATATGCTTCTTTCTGAATTGCAATCTGTTCATTTCTTCTCTCTTCTTCTTTTTTAGTTGCTTCTTCTGCTCTTCTTGCACGACGTCGTTCATTTCTCTCATGACGTTTCTGTTTCTGACGAAGTTTAATTTCTTCCTCTTCTTTGTCTAATGCGGCGAGCTTCTGCTGACATTCATATACTGTCCGAATTGTTTTGGCACCATTTCTTTTCATGATAAGATATCGGATATATCCATCTACGAGATAACCATTCTTATCCAAAATAATTGGCTTGTCTTGATGATTTGTACGAAGCCAATATTTTTCAAATCGTTCCATCTTTTCTTGAGATGGATGAGAATCAAGAAACTGATCTGAAATTTTGATGTCATCAATATTCATCTGCATTATTTTATTCTCCTTTCTTTACGCTGCGTTTCCTTTCCCAACAAGAAAGTTTTCGAAATCTCGTTTCATGAATCTGAAATTAATACCCTGATTGGAACTATATTCATCATCTGCATTCTGATATTCTCCAATCCACTGTTCAAATTCCTGATCCTGATTATTCTGCGCTGCATAAACCATCAATGCAATTAACGCTGTTTTACACTGCTGATAAACATTTGCAGACACTTTTGTATCCTGAAGACACTCGTTGTAAAATTCGATGTCGTCTGGATCTACTTTCTCATTTACATGAGTATGTACAAAATCAATATCATTCTGATCAATACGATCATCAACACCAATGATTGCAGATTCTTCACCCTCTGAATTTTCTGATGAGTCTTTGATACTTTCGCTCTCTGCATCTTCATTTGGTTTATTCTCTTTAATATGTAAAAAATCCACTAATAAAGTATGTAAATAATCAATCTTCTGCTGAATTACTTTTTTGTCCTTCGTGTGTTTATCCTGTTCTATTTCAATCCAATCAGTATCATTGACTTTGATTTCTTTCATGTCATTAAATGCAATCAGGAATTTTCCAAAATTTTCTGGTGAAACTCCTTCATCTAAGGCTCTTTTCATAAGAGTCATCCATGCCATAAAATCTTTTGACACAAATAATTCAGCTACTTCTGTATGATCGAGTTTATCTGCGTAAGGAATTAACATATTAAAGTATTTGTTCAGTGTATCAAATTCTTCTTCTGTTCCGTTCTCATTAAGATACTTGCAGATATCCCTTGGCGCCTTTTTCCATTCTTCTAAATGAAACATCGCCATAACGCATTCGATGATCACTCTTTCCCAGATGCCTTTTTTCTTGTCTAACTCATTCAGCATCGTACAATCTTTAAGAAAACGATTATTATCTTTAATCCGTTTAATTTTATCCGCAAATGTACCAATGTAAGTAAACGCCTTCTGGCTTACATTCATTGGAATAGTAGAGTTATATAACATGACAAGATCGCAGGTATCTTCTGGAGTACATTCCTGATAAATTGCAGCAGACAACTGACATGATCTCATTCTCTTTTTCAGTTCTGGTGGGAAATCATTATAAGTTTTATTAACCAGATCAAATGTTTTGATTTCTTTGATCAGTTTTCCATTTTCATCTCTCATAGGTTTTCCATTTTTATCCAGTTTGTTTCCTTGATAAGTCACATATCTATTCCGGATTGATTTAGAGATCTTATGCCCATCAAACACAAAAAGTCTGAGCGCTTCTGTTCTCTGACCACCATCCACTACGTATGTAGTAGTAAGCCCATCTTCTCTTTTTTCTTCTGCAAGAATAATGTTGGGAATGTAAATCCGTTTTGGAGATACAGTACTATAAATCAAATTATTGATCATTTCATTTGACCAACAAAACGCTCTCTGGACTGCCTGATCAACAGTAATAACTTCCTCATCAATACTATCAACATAAGCTCCTACGCCCATCTGTTCGATTCTGTATTCATCTAACATTAATAATCCCTCCTAAGTATTCTTGTATTTGAGTTGTTCCGGATAGCTTTTAAGCTATCGTTATAGAGTGACTTAGAAATATGTAAATTTTGAAGAATTTCTTCTTCATTAAATCCATCTGCAAGCATATGTAAAATTACACTCTGTACTCGTGATAATTTACTTGTATATTCTCTCATTAATGAAGACATTTCTTGATCATTTTGAAAGACGACATCTTCCACGGTTTTCCCAGATACAAATGTCTCCCAGAGCTGCATTCCATCTTCGTCAATTTGAGAATAAATGGAAATATCAAATACAGGTTTCTCTTTAGGATTACCATCTTTATCGAATTTCTGCTTTCCAGTCTCTTCGTCAATATCTGGAACAAAAACACAGCGTTTTTTACGTTCGATATCTCTTGTATATGTCCAATATTTTCTCCAAATATTTCCATATAAATACGTTTTAAAAGTGCATTTGACATCCGAATTGTATTTAAGTAAACTCGACAGAAAAACTTCTACTGCTAAACTTTCAAGTTCTGCATCATGAAGTGTCGGTAAATCTTGAGATGACTTTTTCTTTTTGTAAATCAAAGTTTTGCAGATTTTTTTAAGCTCGCGCATGTCGTTGTCTAAATACGTTTGCTGGATCTCATCTGCTTCTTCTGGTGTAAGAAATTCTAATTTTTCTCTTTGAGTCTCTGTCAAATATTTGTATCTCATTTTTGCTCACCCTACCCTTCCAATATTTTCATCGCTTCGTCAAATTTTGCAGTTCTTGGTTTATAGTTTTCATATTCTCCATTGCCAGTTTTATTTAATTCAGTTTGCAGTTTTCCAAGAGAGTAATGGTACGTCAATGCATTTTTCATTGCCTGAAGTTTATAGATACATGCTTTCACATGTGCTCGATCAATAAGAATCCGCAAGAACAGATATCCGATTTTAGCAATTCTATGTGCTTGTGGTAATTTTCCATCATGTTTATATGTATAAATAACGAGTGCATGTTTAATATCACCCTCTTCTGAATCAAGCTTAGACAAATATGTACTAAGAGATTCCAACATGTTGCTCAATTCAGATTCATCCCATGCAGCCAAACTTAAAAACTTTGTACACTCATCTTCAATCTGATCAAGTAAGTTCAGATCAACTACAATGTCATTTTCATTTAAAAATACACCTCCATTCCCTTTTGCTTTAGGAGAAACTGTTGGCTTGTTTCCATCCTCTCCAACCATGGAATATCCATTCCGAATCCAACCTAGTTTTTTGCTACGTGCATTCAACAGATTTTTAGCCTGTTTGAATGTAAACTGTTTTGCATTGGATGATTTTGTGGATTCCATGTACTCGCCAGGACGTATTGGATTTTCAATCACCCAATATTTTCCATTTGTGATAATGTAGTACATTTTCTGATCACTCCTTCTTTATTTAATTTTAAAAATAGGTAAACTTAATACAGGTTCTTATCGTTCATCAAATGAATAAGTACCTTTACGTATTGGTTATTCTCCTATTCTGTTTGTGTAAAATTGTGAAATAATAGCGAACTGCTCAAGATAGACTTGCAGAATTGCAAATTAATATGTATAATGAAACTTAAGCAGGACATTGTGCTATTATTCATCTGGACTGCTCCAACAGTTCAGATTCATATGAATATCGCTTGTTTTGCTTGTTATGTACAGGAAGGGATTCATACCGTATGCGCTCCAACGCAGGTATGATTCCCTTCTTTTATTTTGTTCAACAAAATCATAATACATCGAACTAATGTTCTTGTCAATATGTTTTCGAACATTTGTTTGCGCTACTATAATTTTATCTTTCCTTATATTTCCATTTTATACCTCTTGACATGTATATTCCAGCGGTAAATATTTCCATTTCATTCCTTTAAATGTGGTAAAATAATGTCATGCATAATACCTTCTCGATTGATGTGTTCGATATCTTGTATCGTAGAATATAATTGCATATGTTCGATTATTTCATCTCTGTTAAGGAAAATAGTTTTTGCTTTTTTAATTAATTTACACCCTTCTGCAGGTGTAGTTATTTTTTTACTTTCTTCATTTTGATCATAATCAATTGTATAAATAAGAATTTTGTACTTCTTGTTCTTTTTTTCAAGTTCTTTCATTTTCTGCATCGCTTGGTTGTAATCAGAGTATTCATATGCTTCTATCATCTTGTCATCCCTCCATTAATAATGTCTGTAAACTAATCTGCATTGCTCTGTTCACTTCTTTTTGCTTTTTGGGACTAATCTCTCCGATCTTATCCAACAATCTAGCTTTATCTATTGTTTTAATTTGTTCACATGTTACTAACGAATCGGAACTTAATCCATTCAACGCATCTTTTTCCAAAATGACATGAGTAGGAAGATTGGGCTTCCTTTTTGATGTGATTGCCACGACTATGGTTGTTGGAGAATGTTTATTCCCAATGTTATTTTGGACAACAAGTGCTGGGCGTTTTCCGCCTTGTTCAGATCCTTTCATTTTCCCGAAATCTACCCAATAGATTTCACCACGTTTAATTTCGCCACAATGTACATCCATACCCGGTTCCTCCTTTCTCTCTTGTTTTTCTTACGTTGAACTCATTATATCAACATATCTTTAATATGTCAATACTTAATATAAATATATCTTTATTATTTTTGCTATTATATCGCAATTTATCTTTATTTATATAAACATGTCTTTATAGATTTTCTTATTTAATTATGTTATAATCATTGACACGGAGGTGCAATATGATTAAATTAGATATTCAACATTTAATATTGAGTAAATATAAAAACCAAGCTGCATTCGCAGAAGCTACTGATCTCTCTTTACCATCAGTGTCAAAAATTTGTTCTGGTAATATGGCAAGCATTCGCTTTGAAACTCTTGAAAAAATTTGTGAAGCATTAGAATGCACCCCGAACGATCTACTTACTTCCGACAAAAACGAATGGGATACAAAAATTCCATCACATGTTACAGAATATATCGATCGAATGGAACATATCTCGCAAGAAATTCAGGATGCGAATTTCCGTTATAGAGCTGCAGCATATCATAAAGAAAGCGATGACTAAACCAGCCATCGCTTTCTTATTGCTCATATTCAGATCCACTCAAATCCATTCGAAAATTGATTTCTTGTATACACCACCAATACAGTCTTTCTGCATCCTCATTATCTTTCCGATCTCGATCAGTGAAAATAATTAATTCTATTACATTCTCTTCTGACATATTTCTCAAATCTGCAGGTGTTACTATATAGGCCAAATATTTTGGAATCATTTTTCTTTCACACCGTTTCGTTTTAATATTTCTGTTACTTGAGACACGGGAATGCAAAATCTTCTGGAAACTGCTTTCTTATCATGATATTTCTCGAAATCTTCTAATACATCTTTATCTGTCCACTCTAATTGAACTGGTGCATTCATATAGTTTTCCATTGTTATCTCCTTTTGAAATGTCTGTTTTATCTGTTTACGAAATATCTCTTCGCAACTTCTTTGTAGAATAACTCCTTAGTAAAATCCGTTGCCTTTGAAAACATATCATATTTACAAATTTCCTGCACTTGTCTTGCATATTTATCCAAAGATCTCGGCCTAATTCCATCTTCTTCACTTTGTAAAATATCCTTATATATATTTATTAATTCAAGCTCATTTGTATCTTTGAATATATCAAACATATTATCTCCTCCTCACGAAAAAAAATCTTTCATTTTATTTTATCTCGTTTATAATGTAGTCTGTTACAATTTTACCAATAAAATACTCATAGTCACTATCATTATAATATTTTTTAAGACCTCTGAGTACTTTTTCTGCAGATTCAAAATCAGTAGCGATATCAATAGGCAATTTTCTCTTCCATATAGGCTGTTCTATCCATTTTGGTTCTTTGACTCTAAGTATACCTTCATTATCTCGACCATACAAATTTATTCCTTTAAGATATTCCTCTTTCTTTGTGCTCTTGTTCTTTCTTTTTATAATATAATAATCAACTGTGTCTCTATATCTTTCTTCTCTGTACATACTATTCTCCTTGCACAAAATCACACACATTAATTTTATCTACGCATCCATAGCAATGACAATATTTTTCACATTTCTTGCAAACGCAACTTCTTTTTCTACACTGTTTTTGTTTGATCCACGCAACATTTTCTCTTTCACGCTCTTCAATAAGATCTTTATGTTTTTCTATCCATCCTAGTTACCGTTCATTTATCTTTCAAAGAATCGTTGTTCCTTCTGGATCAAGGTACCAATCATCACCGTTTAGATAATATTTGACATCATAAACCCACTTATGAATATGATAATCATATCCAAAAACAAATTCAAAACTATCGTATTTATAAGGAAAATCTTGCCATTTGTAGTTTCTGTTCATCTAATACATCTCGTTTCTATATGAAAGTAAATTTTCATTTAAACATAATAATCACGTTACCAACATATCCCATTTTTTCTATTTCTCTTGCATAATTTTCCAGCATTTCAATTTCATTTTTCTTTTCTAAATTTGTGTAAATAACACACATTTTATGCATCGGAAGATTTTCATTTTCCAACACTTTCCTTTCAAGATCATCATAAACGAATTGACAAAAATCTTTGACACTGCACACATTACTATTTACACTATAACATTCTGGAATACCAGAATAACGCTCTTCATATGAATAGATTAAAGCTCCATTATATTGATGAATTGCATTCGCAATACACGATTTTTCCTTCTCTCCGTATACTTTTATCATCTACAATCCTCCACTTTATTCACTAAACTCACTCAAATCTTCTCGATTGCCAACTCGCTTCAGATAATCATGTCCCCCATCCACTGCAACTGCCCCGCATTTGCACACAACAAAACTATGGCGTGTTTTGCTCTCTATAATATCACCACATTTCTTGCAGCGAATTTTATTCGATAAAATTTTCTTCATTCAAACCTCATTTTCTTTGTTTGGTGTAATAATTATATTGTTTCTACACCTATTATTTTTAACGAATCATTTTTTAGCCATTCGCAAATATCTTGTACTACTGCATAAGTATCTTCGTATCCATAGGAGGCATTGCTCCAAGTATAACAATCATTATATTCGTCAAACCAGATTTCTACAGATTCTCCATTTGATAAATAAAGCCTAATGGCAATTTTATCTTCTTGCTCTTCTGCATATCCCATTTCTTCGACAACATATTTGTTAATATCTGCTTCAGTCACAACATTTCACCTGCCTTCTGAAAACAATCTTTCATTTCATTTTACTCTCTAATTGTTTTATAGTAACTTCCGAACCAGACATGCACGGGAGGATTTTTTGCCCATGGCATTAAAGAACCACTTACCATTTCCATAACCTGACCAGAATCATTCCATCCATTTGATTCCATTTCTTTTTTATGCTCCATTCTTTCTTCTTCTGAATCGTAATAATACTGTTCTATAAGCTCTGTGTACTGATCTACGCAGTTATCTCCATCCCACACAAATTTTGTTGTATTATCTTTCATTTTAATTCTTTTCATATAATCATATCCATTCTATATTAAAAACAACTTAATCTCATAACATTACCCATAGATTTTTTCCATAATATTCTCTTCTTATATGAGGAATATCATTGTCAATTTTTGATAACTCAATCTTTTCAAAAGTTACATTTTTGCAGCCATCCATAGTTCTGTTTCCAAATCTATTTTTAGTACATTCAATTCCATTTGATGATTCCTCAACCATAACAGAAGTCACTTCTCGTAAATGTTTGATTTTTTGTGTTTCTTCATATGTCATATTATTCGCATCCTTTACAATGAAAGCAATTTTTCTTTGCCTTATCGTATTGTCAAAAACCATTCTCCGTTCAATTTAGAATATGTTTTCCAATCTTTTGTTGTAAATTCATTAATATGAAGTACATTTAATTCTTTAAATAAATCATTGTCGTCTAATGATTGCAGATAATCATATTGTTCCGAAAAATTTTTAAATCTAGTATTCCCTAATAAATAATCTGTGCTAACTTCATATAATTTTGCAAGCCGTACTAAGTTATCCACTGATGGAGAATTTTCACCTTTTTCGATATTATATATCGCTGTCTTACTTATACTAAGTTTTTCGCTTACCTCTTCTACAGTAAGATTTTTTAATTCTCTACTTTCTTTATAATTATTCATGACAATATGCACCTTATGCCGGATGACTTGTTTTTGTTTTAAAGTCTGTCTCTTCTACTTTATATTCATTTTTCATATTTTACACCTCCACGAAACACTATATAGTATGTAATTTGATTTATTATACTATATATAGTTCATAAACTGTGATGAAATCGTCATTTTATCTTGTCTGCTATTTCTCTAATTTTATTTGCGTTTAAAGGTGCCACTGCATCTGCGAGCTTTCCTTTTGTTTCCTTATAATCTTTGCTATAAGGATCAAATCCAGAAAGACAACACCAATTATCTATTTCTTTTTCCAACTTTCTTGCTTTGTCACAAGCATCAATCTGTTGTTTTATTTTGTTTTGTATGTATTTAGGAATTTCCATTTATATCACCTCAATCATTTTCTATATATCCTGAAAATCCAGAACATGTAATATCTGTAAAACTTAAATTGATCTTAGCAAAATTTAAATTACTATCTAATACAATATATAAACAATTTTCATCTACAGAAATATGTTTCACTTTATATTTCCCATATGGTACTAATGGAAATTTAATATCATTTACTTTTCCATGTGCCAATTGTACGATTTCGTCACTTTCAGTTGTTCCCTGAATGTAGAATTTAGTATTTCCACTTGTTATTGTTAATATATCTTTTACAGTCATTTACTTTGCACTCCTTCACATCATAACATATAATTATTCCAGTTTTTATTCATGCGCTTTTCCTAGATTTAGTTCTCTTAAGCAATCTGGGCAAACATTTCCATACTCTTTTGTATATCTCCAATCACTCGTGGCACTTTTTAACCATTTTACACTTGTACTATTCTTATAATCTCGATTTATAATACCTCCGCAGTGACCACAAGCAACTTCCATATAGATAATAGCTTTTTTCACTTATATCACCTCTTTCATTTATTTAATCATTATTGATTTTTTCTAATTGATTAATGGAAACATGTCGCTGTTCAATATAACCATCTTCCATTTCAAAATCAACATCTGCCTCCTCATTTGGGTTTTCCCATGCATAATCTACAAATATTCCAAACAATTTTAAATTTTTGTGAAATACCTTATCACCTTTCTTAAATTTCATTTATTTCACCTCATCTAACAAATCCAATATATCTCTATATCCATCATATTTTCCTTGCTCTAAATCATTCATATTACGATTTCCAATACTATTTTCAAAATCTTCTACAAGTTGTTCAATCTTAACTCGAAGATCCCTCATAGTATTATCTACTGACACATCAATAACATTTAATCCAGCGTCTTCAAGATCCTGCTCAACACAATATCTAACAGTTTCTTCACTGCTTTCATCATCATAGAATTCAGCTTCAACTTCTACTGTTAGTTTTGCTTTTATTTTATTGGGCTTATCTATTATTCTTGCCACCTATATCACCTCTTCCAAGTAAATCATGCATTCCTAGTATTCTAACATCTCTTCCAGATCTCTTTCTTTGTATTCAATATTTCCCATTTCCAATCTAATTCTTTCTAACTCATGGTTATAAAATTTTTTTTCTTTACCACTTTTTGCTGACTTAAACATATCATAAGCAAATTTTTCTTGTATACATAATGCGTTTAAACGTGATTTTTCACAATTCTTAATTTTATTTTTCATTTTTATTACCTCCACTTGAAATTTAACTTTCATTGCCAAATTTCATCGTTGTCTGCAAGCGAAGCTTCCCATTTCCAGTTATGACCTGTTTTTCTTTTTACTATTTCTATTGCCTCATCATAACTTACAGCTTTAACTACATAACAATAATTAGATACATCTTCTGAATATCACGGAACATCTTTTACAACATATAATTCATTTTTCATAATATTTTCCTTCCATAGAAAAAGTTAAATTTACTTACCAAATACTACTTTTATCTTGAGGTTTGCCAGTTTTGATTTCTAGTTTTCTGGTTTTACAACATTTTTCTACGCTTGCTTTGATATTCTCTTTAACGCATAAACAACTGTTTTCATTATCACATGTCATAAAAATATCGTTAAGTATAACATGAATACCCTCGATTGAATTAATATCTATTTTGTTTCCAAATTCATCTGTATATATAATTTTCTTCGACATATTTTTCTCCTTAATTTGTAAGTAAACTTAGATTTCATTACCATCTGATAATCCATTTTAATTTTCCGTTTTTAAACTGATATGTTTTATTTCCAATTGTTATAAATTCCCATGCAAATTTATTATTTTTCATTCTATTCCTCCTCTGAAATATCCACAAATGTATATTGTTTACATTTCCAATGAAAACTTGGTTTCATTTTATTATTCTTTAAATTTTCTGTTATTTATAATGTCATATTTTCCATAATTTTGTTCAATTCCATTCCATAAAAATGTAAGTTTTCCATCTGGATATAGACTTATACAAGTATTCGTAACTAGATCTGGATTTTCTTTTGAATGATAATACATTCCACCTTTTTCATGTTCGTACATTTGTACATATGTATAACCGTCCAAATATATTTCTTTTGGATATTTCATATAATCACCTCAATATTATATTCTCTATTATACCAGAAAAGGAACTGCCTTACGACAATTCCATTTTTATTAACATGACTTATTTTCTTCTAAGAATTTTATATACATTTTTTCAATTCTTTTCAAATCATCTTGATGAAGATCTCCAATTTTAAATATAAAGCTATCTTTTGTAAGCAGTGTTACTTTAGAAACCCTTGCGGTAGAAGCTAATCTCAGGCTTGCTTCTTGCCAATAAATAATTGGTGTATCATATGGATCTTCTTTTCTTACTTTGTGTTTTGTAATTTTAACAGACAAAACTCCAAGCAGGTTCTCATCTAACACAATTACAGGTCTATTTAAAATTCTACTTGGATCTTCCTCTAATGGAAATTCTACAAACCACACTTCTCCTTTATTCATTAACTAATTCCTCTCTCTTTTTTCATTTGTTCAAACATATCATCCCACTCTGTCTCTTCTGCCCATTCATCATTAGAAGAAATGACTGCCTTTCCTTCTCCGTTATACTTTGTATTCTGAATTGCTTTCTTATATGCTTCCAATCCATATAGTCCAATGTTCATATTCGGTTTAAATGGCAATGCCTGTTCTCTGACTGCCTGTTTTGCAGCCATTGTAAAGAATGTTGTCATATCAAGACCAAGATTTGACATAAGTTCCTGTAATTGGATTTTTAAATTTTCATCAATTCTCATAGTTACATTCGTATTTGCCATAATATCACCTTCCTTTAATTATATTATAATTCCAATTTACAACATTGTCAATACATTGTTATAACATTGCACATGTTGTTCCGTATCAGATTTTATATCATTTGGTATCGAAAAGTGTCGTTTTGTCTCATATTTAGCTTATAAGTTTTTAGAACTTTTTCTATTGAAATAATTCTTTCTTTCATTAATGTATCCATAAGCTTATAGTCACTACACAAAATAACTGTATTTTCTGTGAATTCAATCAAATTGCAATTTTCTTCCTTTTAAACTCTATTACATATAACATTGCATCACCTCTAATCAAAAATATGAAAAACTGTACGCATTATTTGTATTAATTTCTACATATTAAATTCTCCATTGTGAAGGTTAAAATTCCTTCCAACAATGTTCTTTTAGCCATCTATTTGATATTGTATGCGTCAATTCAAATTGGAGCATTAATGTTATATTCACTCCAAAGTCTTTTTTCATATTCTCCTTTTATTTTTTTAATTCATCACCAATAGAATGCATAAATTCTACCTTTTATTAAGACACTATTACAATATTACCAAAGTAACGTTTAACTTTTAATTATTTAATCTATTTTGTAATTTTCGACTAATTGTGATATAACTTTCGCATACCAAATTCCAAGATTTTTCAAGTTCTATTTCTTGTTCCTCTATAGCATCATTTAATTCCAAATTTAATTTAATTAAATTTGAATCATTTTCGTATTCTTTTTTTCTTTTACATTCTTCAATAATATCATTTATAGTATGATTATGGTATACATTCTCAACCCCTCTATCTGTTAATATGTTACTTTCTAAACCACCCTGTAATACTCCTAATACTCCTCTCATAAAATTAGAATAATCTTCATTTTTTAAATAAAAATTATCCATACTAACAATTGTTCTAACTTCGCATCTAATTGTCCGAAAATCGACTCTTTTGTTTTCTAAGAATATTATTATTTCGTCTAAAGTTTTCTGACGATCTTCTAAGAAATGTTTTGTATCATTTAATATTTTAAAATAATTTTTTACGATATCTTCTGTCTCATCATATACTTTTTGTATATACATGTTGTAATTATATTTTTCACCTTTTTTAATCATTTTTACGACTGATGAAATAATTTTTATGAAATTTTCAAACTCTATTTCTTTTATTACCATTTTAATCACCTCCACAATTCAGAACAATAACTCATAGGTTTTGGCATATTATACTTCCTCTCTTTCCGCTAAATCGTAATCTGAGCCATTCACAAATTCTCCATCTGTATTTGTGTCACAATATTCAAGTGCATATTCTTCTACATCAACGCAATCAGGATGCTCGTCATATGTGCATTTATATTTTGCCAATTCTGCTTTTGCTTCATTGAGCTGATCGTATGTCCATCGTTTTAATTCTTCTGGATCAGTATTTGGTCCATAAATACAATCTCCTTCAGAGTAATTTTTGAACTGTTTTTTCGTATAAGATCCTTCAGCATGTCGTAAAATAATTGTATTATAATATTCTCCCGTTCTATTTTCCTCCAATTTTTATATTATTGTATCACAATTTATACCTTTAATCTATCTAATTCTTCATCAGTTAAATGACGATATTCTCCGAGCTGTAAAGAATTGTCTAAACACAGATCTTTCATTCGAATTCTCTTTAAATATGTCACTTCTTTTCCTACTGCTATAAACATTTTTTTCACCTGATGAAATTTCCCTTCATAGATAGTGACTTCAATTTCACTTGTTGTAGCACTTGTACTAAGAATCTTTAATTCAGCACTTTGACATTGATAGTCATCTATAGTTATTCCATTAAAAAAAGCTTCTACATCCTGATTTGTAACAATTCCATTAATTTTTGCATAATAAACTTTTGGACAATGTTTTTTCGGTGATAATAACTGATGTGCCAACACACCATCATTGCTTATCAACAATAATCCCTCCGTATCAACATCTAACCTTCCTACTGGAAATAAATCATCTCGATAATAATCATCAATTAAATCAACAACAGTTGGGTAAAGATTGTCTTCTGTTGCACTTACATAGCCAGCAGGCTTATTGAGCATATAGTAAACAAATTCCTCATATGTAATGACTTCGCCATTGACACAGACTTCATCAGTTTGTGGGTCAACTTGCATTTTATCTTTTTCAGCAATCTCTCCATTAACTGTGACAATTCCTTTTTTGATAAAGTCCTTAACTTCTTTTCTTGTTCCAAAACCACTATGGGCTAATAACTTATCTAATCTCATTCTTCGTTAACCTCAATATATTTTTCAACACTTTTCTCTCTTTTCTCATCTGTAAAATAACGTAAATAGAGCTTAATTGTTTGTTTCTGAGAACATTTCCCAGATAATTGTATCCCTTTATAAAAACCCTCAGATTTATTTATGTAATTAACCTTTAAACTATATGTATCTTCATCAAATATCCCAATAGTAGGACAGATTTGTTGATCATCCTCATGAGCATAAGCAACTGCCATAATATCATACATATTTTCCTGAACTTGATCAATAACAATATCATAACGATATTCATTATCTAAAGGATTAAAAATCACAGAAATACGACAAGGAATATCCTTATCCATATCTTCACGAACAATCAACTCTTTTTTTAATTGGTTATATAATTCAAATTGTTTATCTTCTTGTGTTGATGCTGCACATGCAGAACAAAAAACAAGAAACAACAATAAAAGTATGGTCTTTCTCATAATATCACCTTGTCCATTATAACATCTTTTTCATAATGAAAAAAGGCTATAATAGCCTTTTCTATTTTAATTCAAATGTGTCACAAGCTGTTTCAGCAACATCTTTTGCATGTTGACAATGACAATTATCAACCATAATACAACTTGCATCACAACACCCATCACAATTATATTTACAACTTTCTACAGTACATTTTACATCTTTAGCCATGATTTCACCTCCATTGTTAGTATGGCAAAAATCATCATTAATATTCAATGAGACAACTAAAACTGTATTCCAGTTCACCATTGTGAGAGGTCATAGAAACTTGATAATGAATTTTATGAATTGTCGGATTTTCCTTCTCAATAAAATCATTAACTGCATCTTCTAAATCTAATTCATGTGTTTTTTCAATTATTTTTATCTTCATAAAACTATGATATCAAATCATAATTAAGTTTTTTGTCACTATTGGTTGATTTCTACAGTAAATTTACACTCGAACTCCTGATTTTGTGGAAGCGCAACGATACTTTCTTTTTCTTTAAATTCTCCTGTAAATCCAACATAATCATTATGTCCAACCCAAGGCTCAATAGCAATTAAACCACCTACATGTTTAGCAGCCCAAATTCCTAAGTGTTCAAAATTCTCCATATAAAATTTAATTGATTTTTGATGATGAATAGACTTTAATGCAACCCATTTCGATTGAAAATTTTTAACAACAACTGCATCGTTATTAAAAAGAGCTTGTCTTATAAAAAATCTTCTTTCATGATCAAAGAGTTGTTTCGTTTCATGAGACATACCACGCTCTTCTACATTAATGATTTTTTGATCTAAAGTTTCATCTTTTTCAAATTCTATATAGTATTCATTGCTTGACTCATTTTCCATAAATGGACAAGCAAAAGCTGGATGTCCACCAATTTGAAAATAAATTGTTTTTGAATCTGTGTTCCTAACAATGCAATGACATTCTAGCTGATTTTGATTTAGTGTATAAATTACCTTCAAATCAAATAAATAAGGATACTGTTTTAAAATATCTTCATTAGGAGTCAATTCAAATTCTACACACGTATCTGACAACTGATGTGTCATAAACTCATTATGCCTTGCAAAACCATGTTGCGTCATTGTATAGGTTTTTCCATCTATACGGCATTCATTATTATTAATAGCACCAACAAT
>OGRG01000709.1_pt1 | contig 27571 bp, 24 predicted proteins | sample 1553501 | NCBI WGS metagenome assembly OGRG01 (sample SAMEA2580018, study PRJEB22360) | human gut metagenome | biome: human gut; feature: human-associated habitat; material: faeces | place: Denmark | collected 2008/2010 | reverse complement strand
GGCTGGTGGCTTTATTGGTGGCCAATGCCAGTTCCAGACGTCCGCTGGCCACCGGTGAGAACTGTTTATTCTGATAGATCACTCCTACCACTGTGTTGGGATAAACAGAACTTCTGACACGGTTGATAACCACACTGGCTACCGCCAGCTGACCGTCATAGGGTTCTCCGCCCGCTTCACAATAGATCAGATTTGCCAGCAGATAACGGTCTCCCTCTTCAAAGGAGATATCCGAAATGTCCCGCCAGGTTGCGTTTGCCGCCTTCTGGGACATGGCGATCTCTTCTGCCAGCTTTTTCCGGAGTGTTTCCAGATTTTCTTCTTTTTGTTTGATCTCCTGTTCATATGCCAGGGCTCTCTGCTCTGCTTCCGAAATATCCCCGGCATATTTTGCAATGCTATTAGATGTCTGGCTGATCAGACCGGACACCTTGCTTTTCTCGGCTTCCGCTGCCATCTTCAGACTATCCAGCTCCGTTTTCTCTGCCTGCAGTCTCGCCTCTTCCTCTTCGATCAGCTTGCGGTTCTCTTCGAATTCCTGCAGTTTCTTCTGGTCATAGGCTGCGATCCGTTCAAAAAAGTCCGCAGCGTTCAGCAGTTTATCGAAGCTCTGGGCATTCAGCAAAGCGTTGATGTAACTGGTCTCATTCCGCTCGTACATATCCCGTACCCGGATCACCATACACTCATACTGCCATGCTTCCGTAGCTTTCGCCTCTTCCAGACTGGCCTGGGTATCCGCGATCTCCTGCTCCTTGTCTGCGATCTGCTGTTCCAGATCTGACAGATTGTTACTGACTTCCGTCAGCTGACCGTTCAGATTATTCAGTTGTCCCTTGAGGGAATTCTGTTCTCCCTTCAGGTTCTCCAGATTATCATTTTCCTCATTCAGCTGATTCTGCAGGTTGTTTTTCTCTTCCTGCTCTTTCTGAATCTGCTGCCAGGTACTGCTGGTAGCTTCCACTTTGATATCTTCTGAAGAAAAGGCTCCTGCAAGGATCACTGCTGTAAGCAGCACAGCTGTCTTCTGTAGGCGCTTCAACCGTTTTACTCCTTTTATCTGTTGCTTCAGACCTCGATGCGTATCATGCGGCCCGTCTTACGGTACTGCACGTAATTCACTCCGGCCGCGTCAAACATCCGCTTGGCTGCCCGGTTGGGCGGAGTTCCCTCATACTTATCGCTGTCATATACCACCGTGCGGATCCCCGCCTGGATAATGGCTTTCGCACATTCATTGCAGGGAAAAAGAGAGACATACAGCTTCGTCCCCTCCAGGGAACCGCCACGATAATTCAAAATAGCATTCAGTTCACTATGTGTTACAAAGGGATACTTTGTCAGATTCCTGTCATTGTCGTTCTCCCTCTCCCAGGGGAACTCATCGTCGGAACAACCCTTGGGGAAGCCGTTGTATCCCATGGACAGGATCTTATTGTCCGGGCTGACAATGCAGGCTCCCACCTGGGTATTCGGGTCCTTGGACCGCATTCCAGACAGGTGGGCCACCCCCATAAAATATTCATCCCAGCTGATATAATCGCTGCGTTTGGCACTCATGGATGTCTCCTTTATTTGGTACCGAAAATACGGTCTCCTGCATCTCCCAGTCCGGGAACAATGTATCCATGATCATTCAGCTTCTGATCCAGTGCTCCGATATAGATATCCACATCCGGATGTGCTTCCTGCATAGCTTTTACACCTTCGGGTGCAGCGATGATGCACAGCAGACGGATGCTCTTGCAGCCCTTGTCCTTTAACAGTTGGATGGCTGCGATGGAAGAACCGCCGGTAGCCAGCATGGGATCTACCACGAATACCTCACGCTCTGCACAGTCTGCAGGCAGCTTGCAGTAATATTCTACAGGCTTTAAGGTCTCAGGATTGCGATACAGGCCGATATGTCCTACTTTTGCAGCAGGGATCAGGGATAACATACCGTCTACCATACCCAGACCTGCACGCAGGATAGGTACCAGTGCCAGCTTTTTACCCTTTAACTGCTTCACGGTGGTCTTGCAGATAGGGGTCTCGATCTCTACTTCTTCCAGAGGCAGATCCTTGGTTGCTTCATAACCGATCAGCATTGCGATCTCGCTGATGTTCTGTCTGAAGTCCTTGGTACCGGTCTCCTTTCTGCGGATGATTCCGATCTTCTGTTCGATTAAGGGGTGATCCATAACTACTACTTTTGACATATTGTTGTCCTCCTGTGTTTTGTATTTGTTATAAGGGTATTCCGTTGTTGTTCGTGTCTGTGTAATGCATTAAACCTCTTCGATCAGGCTGATTCTGCGGCTGTGTCTCTCTTCTCCGGAAAAAGGTGTATTCAGGAAAGTCTCCACGATCTCCAGCGCCAGGTTCTCACCGACAATGCCTGCACCCATTGCCAGCATGTTGGCATCGTTGTGCAGTCTGGTCATCTTCGCCGACAGAGGATCGGAGCAGAGTGCGCAGCGGATCCCCTTTACCTTGTTGGCAGAAATGCTGATACCGATACCGGTGGTGCAGATCACGATGCCCTTCTCGCAGGTACCGTCTGCCACAGCCCTTGCCGCTGCATGTCCAAACACAGGGTAATCGCAGCTTGCCTTGCTGTCACATCCCATATCCTGATATGGAATGTTCTTCTCCTCTAAATATTTCTTTACTCTTTCTTTCAGATCATATCCGCCATGATCACTTGCAATTGCTATCATTTTCCTTCTCCTCGTATTTTCTGTTTAAAGTTTTACTACTTTATGGCCCGCTGCTTTCAACAGCCGGTTCATAATGGCCTGTCCGAAGCCTTCCGTGGAAAATCCCTCGGAATAGATCTTTGTCACACCTTCATCATCGAATTCTCTCAGAATGGTGTACAGATGTCTGGCGATACTGCCCTCATCCTTACGGCTGCCGACACTTTTCACCACATCTGCTATATAACCGGACAGCATTTCTTCGGTTCCGATGATTCCGGTCTTCTCTCCTGCGGTATGGTCTGCTGCCGCAGCCCGGTTAATATACTCCCTTACCTGCCCCGGGGTTCCCTCTACGATGGTGAGTTCTCCCCTGGGTGCATAATGTCTGTACTTCATTCCGGGGGCCTTGGGTGCCTGTCCGCTGTCTGCCCGCAGGATCGTGGTGTCCGTATCCACTGTTCCCAGCACTATGCTCAGTTTCTCCTGGGTAATGTATCCGGGCCGCAGGATCTGTGGCGGTGTCACCGTCAGGTCAATAATGGTGGATTCCAGGCCAATCCCCACCTCACCGCCATCAATGATGGCATCGATCCGCCCCATCATATCTTCTTCGACATATTTTGCCACTGTGGGACTGGGCTTGCCGGAAGTATTGGCACTGGGCGCCGCAATATATCCCCCGCTGTATTTGATCAGCTTCTGCGCCGCCGGATGCGAGGGCATACGGATTGCTACCGTATCCAGACCACCTGTGGTCTCATAAGGCACCGCGTCTGATTTCGGCAGGATCATGGTCAGGGGACCCGGCCAGAAAGCATCCGCGATCTTCCGTGCCTGTTCCGGTACCTCCTTTGTAATCTTGTAAATGTCCTCAAACCGATAAATATGAACGATCAGTGGGTTGTCGGACGGTCTGCCCTTTGCCGCATATATTTTCTGGGAAGACGAAGGATTCAGTGCATCTCCCCCCAGCCCGTAAACGGTCTCGGTAGGGAAAGCCACCAGTCCTCCCTGCTGCAGGATTGCTCCCGCCGCCCGGAGTTTCTCCTCATCTTCTTCGCTGACGGGGCCATCTCCGGGACGAATCTTTATGATCTCAGTCTCCATGTTTTTACCTTCTGTGTTCTAAATTGCATTTGGATATAGTATATCATATCCCCAGTCAAATGGAAAGATTATTCCTCTCCGGTCTGCCGGGATGTTGTGTGTACAGAATAAACGGTCCATCCGACCAGCAGCGGAATCACCGCCACGGTCGGCAGTTCATAGCGGATTGCATTGGACATGGGGGATGCCAGGCACACCAACACGTTTATAAAGCCGGGAACCAGCAGTATCAACGCACTGTATCTTTTCTTTTTCCACAGGAAAAATGCCAGCACTACCAGAATCCAGGTATACAATCCCGGAGTACACAGATACTTGATCAGCGGCAGCCGCATACTGAGGAACCAGATCTGCAGCAGAAACTCCGATGTCTGAATGGGGAATGTATGATGAATTCCCTGTTCCTGCGCATATTCCGGATACTCCAGCTGGATCCAGGCCTCTATGTTCTGTTCCACCGGTGCCAGATAGCCATAGCCCTTGTTGACAAATGCCGCCACATAGCATCCCGGATGCTTGAAAAACATCTGCACCCATATTTTCATGTAGGGCCCCAGGTCTCCGCCTCGATATAATATTTTAATGGGATCCGAAATCCGGGGTTCATAATTTTTCATAGCATCAAAGTTCAGGGTATCATTGATCACCTGTCTCTCATATTCCGTAACCTCATCTTCGTATCCGCAGACATATCTCGCCGTCTGCTGGAACGGTACGCTCAGCCCCTCGGAAGCTGCCGGTTTTCCCACATCGATCAACGCTCTGTATCCCACCACCGTGATCAGTTCATAGATCACCACAGTTGCCAGCAATACCAGGAATGCCTTCCTGCGTTCTTTGCCTTTCAGATAAATTGCCAGCAAAAGCAGTGCCGGAACAATCGCATAGATCCCGTTATTTCTAAGCAGGCAGGATAATACACTGAATACAATCAGTCCCGCCGCATCTTTCCCGCCACATTCTTTCTTTTTCAGTACCGACATCAGATATACTGCCTGTAACACCGTCATTTCCGCATACAGCAGATCTTTCTCAAACCATTGGGCATAGGTTCCCCAAAAAGGTGTCAGGGCGAAAAACAGGATTCCCACGGCACACCACTTCCATGAAATTCCCAGCTCCTGCAGTTTTTTCATGCTGAGGGAAAAAGCATAGGCCCCTACCAGTGTCTGCAGCAGGCAATACAGGAAAAAGCCGAAATTGGCATCTGCAATGGTTCTTCCCAGCACAAAACAGATTCCCATAATTGCGGAGGAAAATGGCGGATGTGCCGCTCCCCAGTCCTGTTCACCCAGAAACTGTTTCAGTTGCACCAGACCGTCCCCACTGGTAGTTCCCGGATAATTTAGCAGGATCCAGAACAGCCAGCTGAAGGCTATTACAAAAAAGCCCACCATCTGTAGGTGCTTTTTGCCCTGCTCTGCGGGTAATTCCACATGCTCCAGCCCAAAATATACCAGGCGCAATACCAGATACAATAACACTGCAAACCCCAAAACACAGAACGTGGATAATAGTATCTGAAAAGAATTGCCCCACAGGAAAATGGCAGAATCATATTTCTTAAAGCTGATACATACTATAAGAAGGAATGACAGAATAACAGAAAGCACCAACGTTGCCACATCTGTCTTCGCCTCTCTTTTCTTCACTTCCTTAAGCATTACAAATACTGCCGCAGCCGTTAACAGATCTGTATAATCCAGCACCGTAAATGCTCCGCACAGTTTATTCAGCCCATTGACAAGATTCGAATCCACGTATCCTCCCAGGCAGACTTCAAATGTACATTGCAATGCCAGTGTCACGATCACGGTCAACAGAACATTTCTTATTTTTTGATATCGTCTCATTTTCTCTCCCGTAACTTTATAAAATTCTGTCATAACATACAAATCCTATATTATCATAATAACACTATGTATACAACTTGTGCCTTTATTTTGTATTTCCCGTTTCAATCCCTCTGTATCCCGTTAATGTACTGTAAAATTCCTTTGTGGATCGACCATGCCACTCTGTCCTGATAGGCCTCGTCACACAGTTTTCCCGCCTCTGCCGCATTGGACAGGAAGCCGCATTCCACTATGACGATGGTTCCTTTGGTTTTTTTCAAAAGATAATAGCTGTCGTTGGGCTTGATCTGCCGGTGGTTCTCCGGATCCAGATCCTGGACCAGCTGTGTCTGGATCAGCCCTGCCAGTTGTTCCCCTCCGCTGCTGCCATTATAATAGAAGACCTGCGCTCCGTGCACATACTCTTCCGGATAGCTGTTCTGATGGATGCTCACCGTGAGAACCGGATCCGTCTGCTCAATCTTTTCGATCCGGCGTTTCATATCCTGCACTTTCTTATTGGGAGCAGATGCATCATACAATCCTTCCTCCGTCTCTCTGGTCAGCACCACCCGGATTCCGTCTGCCTCCAGATACTGTCTCAGTTTCTCTGTGATCCGGAGATTGATATCCTTCTCCGGTGCTCCGTTGATACCAATCTTCCCCGGGTCATCCCCGCCATGGCCGGCATCGATCACTACCGTCGGTATTCCGTCCGTGTCCGCATTATTCCCCTGCAAGGCATTCACGACATTTACCGTTTCCACATATGTCGCCGTTTCCCTGCCAAGTATCGCCATAGACATAAGCAACAGGCATACCATCACCGCCCTTAACACTTTCTGTTCCATCCCTGTTCTCCGGTGTCTCTTTTATTCTATATGATTTTATATGCCTTTTTCTCTGGAAATATCTTCCGAAAATTAAGAAATCCTTTTGTTTTAAACTATTGCATCCCCTTACTACTTCAGCGTATAATACCATTATGAAAATAAGCAAAAAAACTCTTTCTATCATTTTATTTGTTCTGGCGGGAATTTGTGTTCTTGCTGCAGTGATCCTGTTGGTAAAAGGGCGGATCGAAGACCGGCGTATGGAGGAAGCGCTGGATGAATTGCGCCCGACGCAGTCCGCGGAGACCACGCAGGCACCTTCCACAGTCGAAGGTGAGCCGACCGTTACCGCCTCCCCGGAGCCGTCCACAGAAGAGACCCCGGCTTCCACCGAGGAATTCGAACGAGTGGCCAACCCTTATGCCGACAGTTTTCTTGCCAACAAGGATATGGCGGCCTGGCTACAGATTCCGGGCACCAATATCGATTATCCGGTAATGTGGACTCCGAAAGATGAGACCTATTATCTCTACCGTGCTTTTGACGGCAGCGAAAATAAAAACGGCTGTCTGCTCCTTGACGATGAGAGCTGTGTAGATCCTCTGACCACGAATCTTATCATTCACGGTCACAATATGAAATCCGGTGCCATGTTCGGCAATCTGACCGATTACGAGAATCAGGATTTCTATAAGGAACACAAAAACATTATCCTCTATACCGAAGAGTGTCAGCGCAATTACGAGATCATTGCCGTCTTTCGCTCCCAGGTCTACCGGAAAACAGATCAGGTATTTAAGTTCTACAAATTTTTCCAGGCGGATACGCAGGAAGAATTTGATGACTTTTATAACAATATCAAGCAGTTATCCCAGTATGACACCGGTGTCACCGCAGAGTTCGGAGATCATTTTCTGACACTGTCCACCTGCGTATACCATGTAGAGCAGGGGCGGTTCGTAGTCGTTGCCAAAGAAGTGGAACCCGGTGATCACTACCTTCCCATACAGGAATAACTCACAGACAATCAGGAGGTTTTCTTATGAAGAGACTTAAAAAATTTGTCACACTGTTCACGCTGGCTGCCGTATGCTTTGCTATTCCCGGTCTGGGAAAGATCACTGTAAAGGCTGCGGAGCCCACCACCTATGTTCTGAACTATTCCGACAGCAGTTCCGAGTGGAGATACAAGGAAGCATCTAGCTGGTCCGCAGAAGTTCAGGACCGCGAGTTGTATTATCTGCAGCAGAATATCAAAGACGGTGACTATATTGTCATCGACAACGATGTGGAGAACAATGCCCTGGCCCTCAAGGTTTCTGTTCGTCTGGGCAACCTGACCTTCAAGAATACTGTTGGTGTTCCCGTAGTCTATGCCAACGGCTATGACAGTGTCTATTTCCTGAGCGGTACCTCCGGTGCTGTCAACGGTGATGTATCTCATGCCTATGTATATGGCGATGCCAAGGCAAATTTCAACAGCAATGTAGACACTCTGGAAATGATCGGCCTGACAGATGATAAATCCAATAATCTGCATGCCACCATCAACGGTGTCGGTACCGTCAATCATCTGATTGCCAAAGACAACCGTGACCAGAGCGTTTTCTATGAGGCCTACAGTTTCGCCGCAGGTAAGCTGGCCATTGAAGACGGATCCCTGAAGACCGAAGCAAAGTATTACAGCACCACCGCTCCCGCTGCTGCCGCAGAAGCAGCTCCTGCAGCTACCGAGCAGCCCACACAGACCACAGCTCCTGCACAGGCCACACAGAACAGTACTTCTTCCGAATATGACAACGTTCCAAAGACCGGTGAAAATTCTGCAATGTTCTGGCTTCTGGGTGCCGCAGTTGTATGCATGGCCGGAGGCTATACCGTCCGCAGAAAGAACGTACAGGAAGCGGAATAAAGTTTGCAGCAGCAATAAAGCCCAGTCCCTTGCGGGACCGGGCTTTTACTATGTTATTCTGTTCCTACTGCAGATAGGCATTGATCAGTTCCCAGGCTGCCTGTGTTCCGTAACCTAGTCTCCATACCGCCACACCACCAATATTCTTGGTAGCCATCATGTTCAGCTTCACTGCGATGGATTCCGCATCTTCCAGCCAGATCTGATAGGTGGCATTTCCGGAGGTCCATTCTGCATAATTCTGACAGGTCTCCTCATCCCACTCTGCCGTCACACCGGCTCTGTTCATGAAGTCTGCCTCGTTGTTCATGGTAATATATTCATCCGTCACATCCGTGCCTTCGGTCTTCCACAGGATCGTGTAGAACGGAAGGGCATTGACTACCTTGTTTGCAGGCACCTCCTGCAATGTTCTGTCCAGACCGCCGGATACATAGCTGATGCTTGCCACGCTTCCGGGATCCTTGCTTCCGTGCCAGTGTTCGTCATATCCCATGATAATGACATAGTCTGCAACCTGTCCCTGGATATCCAGACGGTAATAATCATTGAAATTAAACGGTACATAGTTGGCAATGGACAATACCAGTCCCCTGTTGCGGCACTGAATGGAAAGTTCTCGTATAAATTCCACATAATGCGGTCCGCAGTCACTGCTCAGCTGTTCGAAGTCCACATTGATGCCGTCCAGTCCCAGGCTGACTGCTGCATCTGTCACATTCCGCACAAAGTTCTGCCGGCTGGTGGTGGAGGACAGCATATTCAGAGTACTGATGGCCGTTCCGGTCTCATTGGCGTAATTAAAATTATCCACCACGCCCCATACCTGTAAGCCCATATTGTGGGCCGTGGTTACATAATTCGCTGTTCCGAAGTTCCGGATACTTCCGTTCTCATCCGTCAGACTGAACCAGGTCGGTGCAATGACATTCATACCCTTCGTACCGGACACCATGGAGTACAGAGTGTCATTACCGCCTACACCGCCGATAGAATGCCAGCCCAGGCAGATCTTGCTGTCAGAAGTCAGGGCAGTATATTCCGGCTCCTGATAATCCGTCACCGGAGTCTCGGTCTCTTCCGTAATATCTCCCAGACGCTTGTTCTCCACATATCCGATCACGGAATCCGCTGTCTTCACCTTGCTCCAGGTCTCCATCTGCTCCAGAATCTCCAGGGTATCTCCTTTCGCTGCCTGCGTGAGGATCGGGCTCTTCACACCGCCCCGCAGACGCACCGCCGTATCCTTTTTCAGCTGTGCCACCTGTCTGGTCCCCCATTCGGTGTAGACCTGCACATGTCTGTCATAACAATCATAGGAATAATTTGTGAACAGCTTCACATAATCCGCCGCCACATATACGGTATCCCCTTCCACGAAACTGATCACATATCCGGCATCCTGTGTGCCTTCTGTTGTCGTATAGGAAGTCTCGCCGAAAGTCGTACGGATCACTTCTGTCGGATTGGCGTACAACAACAGTTTTTCCGTCATATCCGCATAAAACACTTCGTTCATATATTTATGGACAGTTGCCAGATCAAAATAGCATACGTCATCTCTGATCAGTGCCTGTTCTTCTACCATTTCGTCCTGTAAAATAATGGCACTTCTGTCACTCTCTGACACCTGATAAAATTCGTTCCAGTCTGCCTCTTCTTTGCTGTAGGAATATTTATCCAACAGCACCTTTCCCAGTGCTCCGCCCGCGATCACAAGGATCAGCAGGATTGCTATGATCACCGGTAGTATTCTTTTCTTCATATGTGCTCCCATCCGCAGGCTGCCGCCTGCACCATTCTTGCCTTTTCTTCCGTTCCGTCTTCTATCGGCAGAACAGTTTTATTCTATCACAATTCCTCTATATAATACAAGGAACAATAGAGACAGATCCTGCACTGCGGGATACAGCCAGAGAGGCAATCCCGTTTTGCATCCCCGCAGCGCATTCTCTGTTTCAAAGTATTACCCGGGCAAGAGCTGACACCCTTTAACGCAGATCCACCTTATCCAGCCGGACCTGGCTGATTTTGCCCTGTTCTCCCAATATATAGTCTGCCATATACGGGCTTTCTTCTCTGACGGCATACGCTGCCGCCTGCGACGGTGAGACCTTTTCTCCGTCGACATACAATTCTGTGCCGTTTTTCTGAAGCTTTTGAAAATATTTTTCCACCTTTCTCCTGGGAAACTTCTTCCCGGGAGTCACAGCTTCCCGGTCCTCCACAGACACCTCCCGTCCGCAGCATATTTTACCAAAAGGATTCGTGAAACACTTTAAAATAACGCTGCTTTTTCCGCTAGTACATATAAGCGTAACTATTCAGAACACTATTCGCAATATAAATCATGTCAAATGTTCTTACGAATGCAAGCATTCGACGTACATATTGACACGATTTGCGTGGCTCTGAATAGTTACTTATAAATGCCTCTGACAGTACTTGTAGTAATTTGTGTGAAAATGTTGGAATTATGTTCGTGAAAAATATCTGTTGAAATATTATGACCAGACACGTATATGCCTGTAAGACATCTCCATACTATATTTTACAGATCAGCATAACCTATCCTTCCCAAATACATTAACAGCCATCTGCATCATAAAATAAAAAAGGGGATGAACTGGAACGAATCGTTCCCTGGTAAATCAACAAGAAAAAATGGAAAACTGTCGACCTCCTCTCCGTACCGGAGTATCAGAGGCATCTATAGGTCGGATTATACACTGCAGCCTGTTATTTGACAAGATGTTTTATTAAATTTTTTTAAACTGTGAATAGCTTCTATTGACTAAAATATAGGGAAAGTATAAGCTATATACCATACCAATGCGAAAGCAGAAAGGAAGTGTTGTCGCATGAAAATAGAAAAAGTAAATGAAAATCAGATTCGCTGCACCCTGACCCGTGAGGATCTCGCCAGCCGCGAATTAAAAATAAGTGAACTTGCCTACGGCACAGAAAAAGCTAAATCTCTGTTCCGTGATATGATGCAGCAGGCCAATTTTGAATTTGGCTTCGAAGCAGAGGATATTCCCCTGATGATTGAAGCCATCCCTCTGAATGCGGATTGTATCGTACTGATCATTACCAAAGTGGAAGATCCGGAAGAACTGGACACCCGTTTTTCCCGCTTTGCACCTTCCGTTACGGAAGACAGTGATGAGGACAGTGATGAGAGCACGGCAGACGAGGTTCTGGATCTGTTCCGCCGCATCCAGAGCGAAGACAATACCGCAAGCACTCCTGAAGTTCCTTCCGCGTCCGCTCCCGAGGAGAGTGACAGTGTACGCTCCCGCCTGTTCCGTATGGAATCTCTGAAACAGGTGATCAACGCGGCAGTAATAGCCGGAAGCCATTATCACGGGCTCAGCACTCTGTATCACGAGGAGGGCACCGACGGGTATTATCTGATCCTGACGCAGGGCGAAGAAGATCGCGAGGTCTTCGACCGTGTCTGCAATGTCATCTCTGAATACGGTATTCCCAAGCGTTCCACACCGGCAAGCCTTACTTTTCTTGAGGAACATTGTTCCACACTGATCGCCGAACATGCTTTACAGCGTCTTTCTAATACTTCAATGTAACAACAGATTGTAACATTCAGGAGAGTTCCCACTCTGTGGGGACTTTCTTATTTTTATGGTTGTTTTATACCTGTTTCTCCCAGCGAGAGTCTGTAGAAAAGAAGCCGGGAAACGCGTAACTTGAAAATATAGTCTTATTCGCATATAATAAAATTTAATACATGAATTGCTCCGTTGCAATGTAGCTTACGCAATTCCATACACATTCGGAATTACAAAGGGTCAAAACGCCGGTTACAGTGGAAAGGATGTACACGATATGATTTCCGACGAAGAATTATACCGACAATATTTAAGCGGCGATGAAACAGGGCTGGAAGAATTGATAAGAAAATACGACAATCCACTGACCTTATACATCAACGGCTATCTGCATGACATTCACGAGGCGGAGGACCTGATGATAGAAGTATTTTCCTACCTGTTCGCCAAAAGGCCCCATATCCGGGATGGCGGATTCAGGGCTTACCTGTATAAAGCTGCGCGCCATTTAGCTTTGCGCCATAAAAGCATCCGGCGACATCACTTCTGTCTTGATGATCTGACCAAAGAGCCGGAAGGTGGGAAACTGGTGGATGAGGTGATCCGGACAAAAGAACGGAATCAGATCCTGCATTTATGCATGGGTGAACTGCATCCGGATTACAGAGAAGCTCTTTATCTGACCTATTTTGAGGGTATGAGTTACCGGCAGGTCGCTGAAGTTATGGGAAAAAGCGTGAAGCAGATCACTAATATAATGTACCGGGGAAAAGAGCGTCTGCGGGGATTATTGGAACGGGAGGGAATAACAAATGCGGAGTCATGAGGAACGGATCGCAGAAGTCCGACGAAGGATTGCGGAAAAAGAACGACAAAAAAGACGGAAACAGCGGCGGATCGTTGCTATTACCTGCATAGCGGCATGCCTTGCTGTGATCTTCGGGGCTTCCTTTGTCATGTCCGGGATTTCTGGGCAAATGGTGTCGGGGATCTCCTCCGGATATAAAACGGAGGCAACGATCCTTGGCGGTGGCGCTGCACCCGAATATATCATAATAGGGCTGCTTTCATTTCTTCTCGGCGTATGCGTGACGATCCTGTGTTTTCGTGTCCATCTGTTGGACAAAGAAGAGCAGGCAGAGCAGAGGGGGGACCGCGCCAATGGAATTGATCATTAATCTTTTGCAATTTTCTGTTACTTTGCTGGGCTTCTGTCTGAGCGGCATTCGTTATCTGAGACATCGGACACTGTCATATTTTCTGCTGATTTGCTTTTATGGCTGTTTCGCACTGGGCTCCCTGTACTGGACATTGTATCTGTTATTGTTTTCCGAAACACCACGGATCTTTTATGTATCGGAATTCGGCTGGGTCTCCAGCGTTATTTTTCTCTGTCTCCTACAATATACTCTCTCCTCCCCGGAGGAAAGAAGCTTTTCCTGTCGGAAATCCCTGCTGGCTCCGCTGATCGGAGTTCCGTTGTGCGCATTTTACTGTACCTTTGGTGACATTCTCTCCAACCTGCTCTGGTGCGGCATGATGATCCTTGTCTCCTATCGTTCCATCCACGGTCTTGTCTACGCAGAGACACAGACGGGAAAAGGACGGAACCTGCGGTATTTTCACATCGGAATCCTCTGCTATGTTGCGGTAGAATACGCTCTGTGGACCTCCGGCTGCTTCTGGCCGGGCGACTCTATCTTCAGTCCCTATTGCTGGTGTGATCTTCTGCTGACGTTCTGCCTTTTCGGGCTGCTGCCTGCCACAGGAAAGGCGGTGCGGACATGACCTATATTGAAAATGTATTTATCTGTATGGCCTCACCCCTGTTGATCGCCGCCCTGTGCATGGGTAGGCGGCAGGCCAAATTCTTTCTGTGCTGTCTTGCAGGAATGGGGGCATGCCTGCTCTCCGCTTACATCAATACCTTCTTTGCCGCTCTTTACGCAGCAGATACGATTACCGCTACCGCAGAGATCGCACCTGTGGTAGAAGAAGTGATGAAACTCCTGCCGCTGCTCTTTTATCTTCTTGTATTTGAGCCTGAACCGGTGCCGATAAAAAATGCTGCCATCATCGTTGCACTTTCCTTTGCCACCTTTGAGAATGTCTGCTATCTGATTCAAAACGGAGCCGGACATTTTTCCTTTATCTTTTTCCGGGGCATTGGAACGGGTGCCATGCATGTGATCTGTGGTGCCATCGTCGGCGGTGGACTGGCGTATGTATGGCAGCGCACCTGGCTGAAGATTGCCGGAACCTGCGGTCTGCTCGGGGCAGCCATCACTTTTCATGCAATTTATAATCTTCTGATCGCCTATGGCGGTGCGATACAGTATATCGCATACATTCTGCCTGTGCTGATCCTGACGGTGGGAAAACTGATTGTCCGCCTGCCCCAGAGTCACAACTGAATCCTGTCTTTTGAGGAGCTGCTGTCGGCAGCTCCTGTTTTTTTAAAAACTTTTTTGAAAAAATTTGATTTTCAGGTGAGAGCTTTTTCGCTTTTTTGTACCTAATTAGATGAAGAGCATATGTATTTTATGACTTTACTTTCCGAAGGGAGGTTTTCAACGATATGTATGATACAGAAAAGCGGGTCGAACTGGTGAAAAAACGGGTGCATGAAAAATATCGCCGGAAGAAGCGTCGCTGGATCTGCCGGCTGTCTGCCCTGTGCACAGCATTGTCTGCGTTCCTTGTGGGAACGGTGCACACAGCAGCCGGCCAGACGCAGATCACCGCCCGGGGAATGTACGGTTCTATCCTGCTGCATGAAGACGCCGGCGGTTATGTGCTGGTTGGGGTAATTTCTTTCTCCACAGCAGTCATGATCACTGTGCTGTGTATCAGACTCCGGGAAAGAGAACACCGCGGACAAGGCACGGGAAAAGGAAACGCATCACAACAATGGGAGGAAAAAAATTCATGAAAAAGCAAAAAATTCGGTTCTATGCGGCGCTGCTTTGCAGTTCCATGGTACTTTCTCTGGTCTCCATGCCGGTATCAGCAGCAGAAACCGGACAGCTGACGAATCCCCCGACATCCACAGAGGGTCCGGGTTCCCCGGAAAGCGCATCGGGAAATGAAGCGGCAGCGGTTCTGAACGGACTGTACGCAGCACTGCCGGTAGCAAACGGTGTGAAGGAAGTGGCGACAGCGGATGAGCTGACGGACGCACTGGCAGATAGCAGTATTTCCATAATCACACTGAAGGATGATGTTGAAATCAGCAGTACTCTGACAGTTAACCGCACTGTGACGCTGGATTTGAACGGTAATGTACTGAAAATGACCGGCAGCGACAGCGTAATCAAGGTGGAGGCGGACGGCGATCTGACGATTCAGGACAGGAACACAACCACACAACACACCTTTAACCCGCACTGTAAATATCAGTTCTGGTACATTGATATGTGGGAACTGGACAAAGATGGCTCGAAAATTGTCTCCGGTGGAGTTATTACAGGCGGTGGCGGTGATCAGAATAACGGCGGCGGTGTGCTTGTTGCCGGCGGTACACTGACCATGGCCGGTGGCAGTATCGTCGGATGTTCGGCAAGGAGTCGAGGCGGCGGTGTATACCTTGCCTATGACTCTGCCACCGGAAAGAGCGGCACATTCATCATGACGGGCGGAAGTATTATCGGCTGTGCGGCCCAGCTAGGCGGCGGCGTGTATGTCGCCCCGGAGTGCACATTCGCCATGGCTACCGGCTCTAATATCCACAACTGCATCGCAAATAACGATGGTGGCGGTGTAATAAACCACGGCACCTTTCAAATGCACGGTGGAACAATCAGTGCATGCACGACAGTAGAGTTGGGGGGCGGCGGTGTTTGCAACAAGGGAACCTTTATTATGTCAGATGGTATGATTAAAGGCTGCACCAGCCCCGACGGTCAGTATGCTTCAGGTGGCGGGGTGCGGAACAGTAACCAGTTCACCATGACAGGAGGCACAATCGGTGATCCGGATAATGAGAATGACGCAAGCCATGTATACAATACTTCCAGTCAGGAGACTACTCTTACTATAAGCGGCAATGCAAAAATCTACACAGATGTAACAAACGTTGGCATCCTGAATGCTGACGGCGGCAAAATGGCCGGCACAGTGACAAACGGTAACGAGTACGGCACCGGCACGATCACCGGCAGTGAGGGGGCTGCCGACAGCACTGAGTTCCAGGGCAAAGTGACCAACAACGGTACCATCCGGAAAGGCACATTCACGAATGAGGTTATTAATGAGAGCAGTGGTGCCATTATCGACGGTACATTTACCGGTACGATCACGAACATTGATGGTACGATTTCAGGCGGCGATTTCAGCCAGGCCAATCTGAGCGGTACGCTCGTGATCACCTTTGACCCGGACAATGGAGATCAGAGCATCACCCAGGAAGTGAATTGGAGTAAGGGCGGAGCGGCACTCACCGCACCGGATCCTGTTCCCACCAAAGAGGGGCATAGTCTTGACGGCTGGTATTATGATAACAACGGTACGGAAACAAAATGGAACTTTGACATGGATACAGTCAAATGCACTATGACCCTCAAGGCAAAATGGGAACTCTCCACCTATTCCGTAACGCTGCAGACAGACGGCGGTACGATTGCCAGCGGAAAAGAAGTAACCGGCTACACTTACGGCACCGGGGCAGTTCTTCCTACCACCAATGATATTACCCGCGAGGGATACCGCTTTGACGGCTGGTACGCAGACAGCAACTTTTCCGGTTCACCCGTCACAGAGATCACAGGTACCGATACGGGAAATAAAACGTTCTACGCAAAATGGACGCGAAACACGACTCCCATCATCTCCGGAAACACGATCAATTATATCGTGGAGCACTACAAGACGGACGGCAGCGGCTACACGCTGGCGGAAACAGAACATTCCGCAGGGAAGACAGGTGATACCGTCACAGCAACGCCGAAAACCTATGAAGGCTTTACCTACAATCCGGCAATCTCCACCGCCAGCGGAACGTTGAAGAAGATCAGCGGTCCGGAGGATATCGTGACCCTGAAACTCTACTATGATATGAATGCTGACACCGAACAGGAAAGTACTGACAGCGGCTCCGAGGAAAAGGCTGACCGTGAGAATCCCTCTCCTGTCGTGAAAAAAAAACCTCCTATATGACCTATACCGTACAGGCAGGCGACACTCTCTGGGCAATCGCCAGAAAATACAACTGCTCCATAACCGAGATCGTGGCAGCCAACAGTGACCGGATCAAGAACCCGAACCGGATTCACGCCGGCTGGCAGCTTAAGATTCCCCAAAGCGGAGCGCCTATCACAGGCGGCACTCCCGATGCTGTCCTGCCTGAGAATAAGAAAAGCGGGATATACATCGTCAGACAGGGCGACACCCTCTGGGCAATCGCCAGAAAGTGTGGCTGCTCTGTAGCCGAGATCATCTCCCTGAACCGGGAACTGATCCGCAATCCTGCTCTGATTTATTCAGGCTGGGAACTGAAAGTACCACAGGATTAGCCTCCCCTGAAAGAATCTACCGTGCTAGTCATACTTCATAATATCGGATCAGATAATATCTAAGGGAAAAAGGCAAAAAAAAGACGGCCAAAGGCCGATGATCTGAATTCCTTGAATTCTTTTGATTTCTCAAATCCGCGCAATCGACGGACACATTTCGATTGCGCGGAAATCTGAGCTATGAAATTCCATAAATACTTTGTTTCACCTGTGTGCCCCGGTCAGGCGATGTTGCCAAAACAGACATACAAAGATTACAGCTCCTCGATCACTTTCATAAGCTCATCTACATCAATGCCATGTACCATAGCTGCCTCTTCCAGGGTCTCTCCCTGTGAAGCAGGGCATCCCAGGCAATGCATTCCTGCATCGAGGAGTACGGGAGCTACTTCAGGATTGGCACGTAAGATCTCACCAATGGTCATGTCTTTTGTTACTCCGGTCATATCGGTCTCCTTTCTGCCGTATAAGGCTTTTTTAGTATAATACTTTCCCCCATATTTTACAAGAATATTCTTAATACATCAGCTCTGACATAAAATACCGGATTTCTGACGAGGGTGCTTGCACATAGAGTCAGATAATCGGTATTTTATGGACAAAGCGCTTTTATGAATGAGGAAGCTTTGTTGCTGATGTACAAAACTCGGAACAATTCCTAAAAAGGTTGACACTTACCCTTGTCAGGTAGTACACTTTTATCGTAAAGAAACAGCTTGGGATGCCAGCGCAACTGGTACTCTCAGTTGATAATATTAATTGTTTTTACCAGAAGGAGGTAAATTTTCATGGCAGAAGCATGGAGAGGTTTTAAAAAAGATGGCCACTGGGATGTAGACGTCAATGTACGTAACTTCATCCAGACCAACTACACTCCGTATGATGGAGATGAGAGCTTCCTGGAGGGACCTACCGAAGCAACTGATAAGCTTTGGGGCAGACTTCAGGAGTTACAGAAGGAAGAGCGTGAGCATAACGGCGTTCTGGAATGCGAAACAGAGATCGTATCCAGTCTGACCGCTTATGGCCCTGGCTATATTGATGAATCTATGAAGGATCTGGAGCAGATCGTTGGTCTGCAGACAGACAAGCCTTTAAAGAGAGCATTCATGCCTTATGGTGGTATCAAGATGGCTCAGCAGGCTGCAAGCACCTATGGCTACGAAGTAAATGAAAAGTATGACAAGATCTTCAATGAGTATCACAAGACTCACAACCAGGCAGTATTTGATGCTTATACCGATGAGATGAAGGTTGCTCGTCATACCCATATCGTTACCGGTCTTCCCGATACCTATGGTCGTGGACGTATCGTAGGCGACTACAGAAGAGTTGCTCTGTACGGTATTGATTTCCTGATCGAGGAGAAGAAGAAGGATAAGAAGAACTGCGGTACCGGCGTTATGACCGAGGATATCATTCGTCTGAGAGAAGAGATCGCTGATCAGATCAAGGCTCTGCAGGGAATGAAGGAAATGGCTAAGATCTACGGTTACGATATTTCCGGCCCCGCTACCAACGCTAAGGAAGCTATCCAGTGGTTATACTTCGGTTACCTGGCAGCTATCAAGACCCAGAACGGTGCAGCTATGTCCGTTGGACGTATCTCTACTTTCCTGGACATCTATATTGAGAGAGACTTAAAGGAAGGCACCCTGACCGAGAAAGAAGCTCAGGAGCTGATCGACCATATGACCATGAAGTTCCGTATGGTTAAGTTCGCTCGTATTCCTTCTTACAACCAGCTGTTCTCCGGTGACCCGGTATGGGCAACTCTGGAAGTTGCAGGTATGGGACAGGATGGACGTACAATGGTAACAAAGAACGACTTCCGTTTCCTGCACACTCTGGAAGACATGGGACCGGCTCCGGAACCGAACCTTACTGTTCTGTATTCTTCAAGACTGCCGGAAAACTTCAAGAAATATGCAGCTGACATCTCCGTACTGACAAGCTCTATCCAGTATGAGAACGATGATGTTATGCGTCCGGTATGGGGCGATGACTACAGCATCTGCTGCTGTGTATCTGCTACAGAGACAGGTAAAGAGATGCAGTTCTTCGGAGCTCGTGCAAACCTTGCTAAGTGTCTTCTTTACGCTATCAACGGTGGTGTTGATGAGAAGACAAAAGTTCAGGTAGGACCGGCTTATCAGCCGATCACATCTGAGTACCTTAACTTCGATGAAGTTATGGAAAAATATGATGAGATGATGGAGTGGCTGTCCAAGCTGTATGTTGATACACTGAACATGATCCACTACATGCATGATAAATATTACTATGAAGCTGCACAGATGTCCCTGATCGACACAGACGTTAAGCGTTCATTTGCAACAGGTATCGCAGGATTCTCTCACGTAGTAGACTCCTTAAGTGCTATCAAGTATGCAAAGGTTAAAGCAATCCGTGACGAAGACGGTATCACAACAGACTTCGAGATCGAGGGAGACTTCCCAAGATACGGTAATGATGATGACCGTGCAGATGAGATTGCTGTATGGCTTCTGAAGAAATTCATGCACAAACTGAACAAGTGCCACACATACAGACATTCTGTACCGACAACATCTATCCTTACAATTACATCTAACGTTGTATATGGTAAGGCTACAGGATCTCTTCCGGACGGAAGAAAGGCTGGAGAGCCACTTTCACCAGGAGCTAACCCGTCTTACGGCGCAGAGCAGAGCGGACTTCTTGCTTCTCTTAACTCTGTTGCTAAGCTTCCTTACGAGCTTGCACTTGACGGAATCTCTAATACACAGACAATCAACCCAGGTGCACTTGGACATTCTGATGAAGAGCGTAAAGAGAACCTCGCTCACGTACTTGACGGATACTTCGATCAGGGAGCACATCATCTGAATGTTAACGTATTTGGCGTTGACAAACTGAAAGATGCTATGGAGCACCCAGAGAAACCTGAGTACGCTAACTTCACAATCCGTGTATCAGGATACGCTGTTAAGTTTATCGACCTTACTCGTGAGCAGCAGCTTGACGTTATCGCAAGAACTTGCCACGATCATATGTAATACAGCCAAGCCATGCGAAATCAGACAGTAAAAGACTCGTGCAAGCTTGCTTGCTAAGAGACTTTTGACTGGCTGGTTTCATAGGGCGCAGCCCCACAGCGAGAAGAAGCGAAGCGGAATCGAGCTGTGAGCATGGCGATGCTCTGGAATTCAGGGCTTTAGCCTATGCATATTACATCAGGACGCAGTCATTTCACCATGCTGCGTCCTTTTTTCACAAGACCTGCAATTATAAAGAAATGTCAGAAGACAAATCTGAAGGTTGCAGAAGAATGGCAGGAAACTGCCGGAAAAGAAGGAGAAATATATGTCAGAAGTAAAAGGATACATTCACTCAACAGAAAGCTTCGGTTCCGTTGACGGACCTGGCGTACGCTTTATCATTTTTGTAAGCGGATGTCCAATGCGCTGCCAGTTCTGCCACAACCCGGACACATGGAAGATGCAGGACGGCGAACTGAAGACAACAGATGAACTGCTTAAAACAGCACTTCGCTATAAAAGCTACTGGAAAGATAAAGGTGGTATCACAGTCAGCGGTGGAGAACCTCTGATGCAGATGGATTTCCTGATTGACCTTTTCAAGAAAGCGAAAGAACAGGGAGTTCATACCAATATTGATACAAGCGGAGCTGTATTTACAAAGGAAGAACCATTCTTCGGTAAACTGCAGGAGTTGCTGAAATACACAGATATGCTGATGCTTGACATTAAACACATTGATGATGAGCAGCATAAGATTCTCACGGGACAGAGCAACAAGAATATTCTTGAGTTTGCACGTTATCTGTCTGATATCAAGAAACCAATCTGGATCCGTCACGTACTCGTTCCGGAGCGCAGTGACAAGGATGAGTACCTGGAGAGACTCCATGATTTCATCGAGACACTGGATAATGTAGAGCGTGTTGAAGTTCTTCCATATCATACACTTGGTGCATACAAGTGGAAAGAACTTGGATATGATTACAAGTTAGAGGGAATCGATCCTCCGACACAGGAGAGAATTGAGAATGCAAACCGTATTCTTGAGACAGCGAAATATTTAAAATAAGGTAAAAAAAGAACTCTGTTATGAGATGTATGAATCAATACATTCGTAACAGAGTTCTTCTTTTATAAATACCTTGCTTAAAATTTTCTCAGAAAGAAAAAAGTCACGATACACACGATTGCCTCGGTAACAGGCAGACAGAGCCAGATACCTGTCATTCCAAAAAGTGCGGCAAGCAGGAAAGCAATCGGCAGGATCAGTACAAGTCCACGCAGGATGGAAATGATGAATCCCGGTACCGGCTGATCAGAAGCGCTTAAATAAGTCGCTGACACCATATTGATGCCTGAAAAGAACAGGCTTACAAAGTAAATGCGCATTCCTTCTGCTGCCATTGAAGTAAGCAGCGGATTCTTGTCTTTATTAAATAAGTCAGCAATCGGAATTGCAAAGACAAACACAACCAGATAGGCGATGAAAGCCATAAGTAATGCAGTGCTTAATGCATAACGTCTTACCTGATGGCGTACAGGAGCTCCATTTTTACCAGGGTGACTGCTGACAATCGGCTGGATGCCCTGCCCGATTCCGGTAAAGATCGCCACAAGTACGAGTGCGATATTAGCAAGGATACTGTATGCCGCAAGTCCGATCGTTCCACTGAATTTCAGCGTCAGCATGTTAAAGACAAGAATTACAATGCCGGAAGATAATTCAGCGACAAGAGAAGAAACTCCAAGCCGGCAGATATCTACAGCAGTTTTTAGATGTATTCTTGTTTTTACCAGATGAAACTGATTTTTCTTTTTCCAGAAATGCATGGAAAGAATACTCATTCCAACCAGTGGAGCGGTTGCAGTAGCCAGTGCAGCTCCGGTCATGCCAAGCTGCATAGGATAGATGAAAATGTAATCCAGCACAATATTTGTCAGACTTCCAACAAGCATTGCAGTCATTGAAAGCCGCGGTTCTCCATCATTTCTGACAAAACAATTCAATAGATTGTTGCATAAAAACAGCGGAGAAAACATGAGCAGGATGCTGATATATGGAATTGCATGTGGCAATGTAGTTCCGTCGGCTCCGAGTAAGACACAAAGAGGTCTTGCAAAAAACAGTCCGATGCTGAAAAAGAGCAGCATAGCTACAAATGCAAGCTGAAGTGCCTGGGTGAAGATCGTGCGGTGAATCTTACTGTCAGCTCTGCCGGAGGAAAGCGAGTATCGCGCAGCAGCACCCATGCCAATCATCAGCCCCGTTCCGTTTAACAAGCTGAAAGCAGGAAGAACCAGATTAAGTGCAGCAATCGCATCCGAGCCGATTCCCCGGGCAACAAAAAACGTATCGGCAAGGATATAACAAGAATATCCGATCATGCCGAGTACATTTGCTGAGACATATTTAACAAAGAGTGGAAATACATGTTCTCGGGCAGTTAAAGTAACTGAGTTGGATGACATAATAAAAAATTCCTTTCTGTATTTTCAGAATGCGTATAATACCATAGAATTTTGAGAAAATCAAATCTTTCTTTCTTATGAAAATAGAGGTAAAATAAAAATGTTATGTCTACGGTATTTACAATCCCCGAAAAGATGGTTTACTCATTATAACATAGAACGAAGAAAGGAAACATATATGAATAAAAAAGAAGTACTTGAGATCCGTAAGCAGTTCTCACCGAAAAACTGTGCGATTACGAAAATCTGTGGCTGCTATGTGGATTATGAGAAGAATAAAAAGATGGAGTCAAAAGAAGCATTTCTCGCACTTCCGGAGGAAGAAGCATTTAAGTATTTTGATATTTTTAAGAAGACGCTTTCCGGAAGCATCGGAAAGAATATGCTGAATATGGAGTTTCCACTGGATGCAGAGATGCCGGGCGGAACGCAGGAATTTCTGTTGAAGCTTCGTGACAGCCGTCTCGAAGACGATATGCTTCTGGAAGAATTCTATGACAAAGTGATTGCAACGTATGAGTATGCGGAGAATTATTACATTATTTTGATCCATGCAGCATACGATGTTCCTGGAAGAACATCCGATGATCTTGAGATGGATGATGCTTCAGATGAAGTATATCAGCATATACTGATGAGCATCTGTCCGGTCAGTCTGTCAAAGGCAGGGCTTAGCTATAACGCGGAAGAGAACTGTATTCAGGACAGAATCCGTGACTGGATCGTTGATAAGCCGGACAAAGGATTCCTCTTCCCGGCATTCAACGACAGAAGTACTGATCTTCACAGTGTGCTTTATTACACGAAGAAATCAGAAGATCTTCAGCCGGAGATGATCGACCAGCTTCTTGGTGCGAAGATGCCGATGTCTGCGGACACACAGAAAGAGACATTCCAGATGATTATTGAAGATACATTGGGAGAAGATGGTGATTACGAGACTGTCCGCAACATTCACGAGACATTGAATGATATGATCGAAGAACACAAAGAAGAACCGGATCCGCTGACATTGGATAAAACGGATGTGAAGAAGATTTTCGAGCAGAGCGGTGTGCCGAATGAGAAGATGGAGAACTTTGAGAAGAACTTCGAAGAAAATGCAGGTGAGAAAGCAACGCTTCTGGCAAGTAATATCGCAGAGACAAGAAAGTTCAATATCGAGACACCGGATGTTGTGATCAAAGTAAATCCGGACAGAATGGATCTTGTAGAGACAAGAATGATCGACGGAAGACAGTGCCTTGTGATTCCGGTGGATGATCACATTGAGGTCAATGGGATCAATGTCAGAACGATGAAGGTAAAAGGCGTTGCAGGACCGAAAGCAGGTGGTTCTGGTGAAGCTGTGGAAAATGCAGAGGATGATGTTGTTCCGTTTGATGAAGATTAATTGGCGGATAATATAAAAGATTATAGCGGATAAAGAGAAAATGAAAACTCCCATTTAGAGATATTTCGTTACTGATCGCACATCGTGTGAGCAGTAAAAAGAAGTCTCTAAACGGGAGTTCTTGATTTGATAGTTTTTTAGATGATTGTATACTGCATCAGTTCATAGTGCAGTTTACAACCTTCTACAATCTCAGCCGGGAGCAGTGCTCTGGCTACGAGTTTTAACTCTTCATCCGGAAGATCAACTCTTCTTAAGTGTGCATAATCTCCGTCAATCTGTTCTACGATATAATCACATACTAACATTTTGAATTCTCCTTTTTGTTGATAAAATCTTCTTTTAATATGATGGTGGTGGAAATGCAATTATTCTGCGCTTAACATCTCTTCAATCTTTGCCTGCATCTCTTCTACAGTGTGTTTTCTTGTGCGTGCACATTCCTGCGCCTGGCAGCCGCAGATGATACATTTGCGGTAGGAAGGGCGGGAAAGTTTCTGTCCGTCTGTGTCAATCACATCCATATCAAAGAGACGCCCAATCGGATGTGTTTCTTCAATCTCAGTTGTGAGATTTTTGATTTTTTCTGCCGGACAGTCAATTGCAAGCAATAATTCATCTCCGGTTTTTTCGTGAATTTCAACTGAGTTTTTAATATCTGCCTCCGCTTGTTTCAGCTTTAGAAGCAGCGTATTCTTTCCACTGTCAAAGGCGGTGCGGATCTGTTCATTTGTCTTCACGGGTCCTGGGATGTTCATACAGAATGAAATGACCGGACAGTGGTATTGTTCAATGAATGTATCCTGGATTTGTGCACGCCGCTCACGACATTGCAGCATATCTGTTAATACAACCTGTTCTCCTTGCATAAGGAAACCTCCTTGTCATTTTCTAGTGTTTCGTTTAAGGGTGAATTACACGGTTTCAGCAATTCTACGCAGTTTATATTTTACATAGTAGTTGATCTTAATGATGTACAACATGTTCAGCAACTTTGATCTTTGCAATCACAGGAGCTGCGTCTTTGCTCTGAAAATAGTGAAGTGTTGTTTCAGGAACAAGCGTCTTCAACAACTCTATATTATCATTTTTTAGCGTAGTTCGTACAGTCGATGCGCTGATTACAGCTCCATTAGCTTCTTTTCGCGGAACAATCGTACATGAAATTTCATTTTCGGGAAGTTTTTTAGCCATAATCTTGTTGTAGATTCCAGTCACCTGGCTGTTTGGCTCTTCACCTACATAGCGGCAGTTGATTCCAAGCGCCTGCGCGATTCTAACAAAGATCGTCAGGTCAAGGTTCGCATGACTTTCCATAACAGCATCGGCATCTTTCTGGAAATAGCTTGGGAAAGTTGCATTGCTGATAATGTAAGGACCGCTCTCATGATAAATGATGTTGTTAAGGTGAGCGGTTCCTTCCAGAACTAATTGTTTTCGCACAGAGAACGGAACAAGACTCTGATCTTCACTGACGATAAATAAATGAAGAATATCACTTTCAGCAGCAGCTTTTTCCACCAGATATTGATGCCCCAAAGTAAATGGATTCGCATTCATGACAAGTGCTGCAATGCGAAGGTCCTTTTGTGCCTCAGAGGATACTTCAGAAAGAATCGGTGTATTGTCAGTGGCGAACCGTTTCGTAACTTCTGACTGTTCGCTTTCTTTCTTTAAACGTTCCAGATAAGCGGAGAATCCTGTTTTTCTGTTCTCCATAAATACAATCTGACCGTCAATTCGGGCAATCTCATAAAAACCGAGATCACCAAAAAACTTGGCGGAATTGCATTTTGTATAGAGAAAAAGATGTGTATTACCACGCTCGAATTGTACGCTGATCAAGTGAGTTACAATCTGATTCATCAGTCCTTCTCCCTGATGCGCGCTGCTGACTGCCATACAGCGGAGTGTGTTGCCAAAACAGCTTCCGGTAGCGATGATGTTCATCTCATCATCATACATACCGCAGGTGTAGTCAAGATTTGCATCCCGGCGGATACCTTCTGCAAGGAGCAGTTCGTTTATCTGCTTGTTTGCCCGTGTGTCGGACGGGGAGATCTGTGAAATTATATAATCAGACATAAAATCCTCCTGATAAATATCATAGTTCTGTCATTTTGATTTGACAGAAAAAAGTGTTTCAATTATAAAGACATTCTATCATGAATTACAAAAAAGTAAAGAATAAGAATGATTCCAAATGATTAACCCAATGATTAATGACAGAATCATTCTTATGATAGTTAGTGCTGATATAAAAAGGGAACTTTTTCCCTGAAAATATCAAGCAGCAGCCGGAGATGTTGATTTAAATAGTGATTTTTCCGGTAAACCAGACAAATCTGTCTTGTGTCCCGGTAGTTATTAATTGGATAGTAACTGATATGATCAGCAAAACGTTCCTGCCATACAAAAACTTCCGGTGCAAAGCAGATACCCAACCCACGGGCAACTAAAGTCAAGGCTGTGTCTATATTGGAACAGGTAATAGACGTTAGTGGACGAAAATTGCTTGTTTCAAAGATTCTCTGACTGATCTGCCCAATGATCTGTTTTTCTGTCAGCAGAATGAAAGGCGCTTTTAGATCCGCAGTTAATCTAAGGCTGCCGTCCAAAGTCAGATTTTTTTGAAGCTGCTTGTCCATTGCTTTCGGTGCTGCGAGCAGAATCTGTTCCCGGGCAACCAGTTCACTTTGATAATTGATCGTGTCCGGATGAGGAACATCAATGATCAGATCAAGTTGGTCATCTTCCAGCATTTCTCTAAGAAGATAAGTCGGCTCTTCTACAATCTGCAGATCACAGTTATCAGCTGTTTTGTAAAAATCTGTCAGAACATCAGGCAGAAGGATTAGGCTTCTATGAGGACTGATGCCAAGACGGATCTTATGTCTTGCATTGGATGAAATGTCTGAAAGCTGGTCGGATAGAATCTGCTTAGAACGTAGAGAATCTTCTGCCCAGTGACAGAAAAGCTCACCGGCATAAGTAAGTTCAAGGACACCTTTTTTTCGTTCAAAAATTTCTACACCAAGTTCTTCCTCCAGAGTTTTCAGGCTCATTGAGAGCGAAGGCTGGGAAAGGTAAAGCTTCTGAGCTGCCTTTGTTATATTTTTTTCCTGTGCAATCGTAAGTACGTAGTGAAGCTGATTCCAGTTCATAAAATTCTCCTTTATAAAACTCCCCTTTATAAAATGCATTACCGATAAAAAACAATTATGGTTTACTAG